>Ga0180432_10000480_pt1 | contig 65219 bp, 60 predicted proteins | sample SS_ome_10_FD_132414 | JGI IMG/M metagenome (GOLD analysis project Ga0180432, IMG submission 132414) | Hypersaline lake sediment archaeal communities from the Salton Sea, California, USA - SS_1_MS_2 metaG | ecosystem: Environmental > Aquatic > Non-marine Saline and Alkaline > Hypersaline >...
AAACAGAGCGATCAACGTTCTGGACATGGGTGTGTCCTCCTCTGGTTCGGTTCCCACTGTCCATGAGGTCACACCCATTCCTATACCGGCCCGCGAAATTACACAATCTTTGGTACTCCACCCCCCCTCTGCAGCGGGTTGACACCGGCGGGGTCATCTAGTATCTTATAGGTAACTGGGTAGCCGTCTTGACCTCCCGGGAGAGCGGCCTATTGAGACGGGGCGCGCGCAGGGCCGTATGGGCAGTGGCAATTGTGCTCGCCGTGGTGCTGGCCGTGTTGGCCGGCGGATATGCGGCGGCGCGGGCGCGGCTGTTCCCGAGGCGCTACCGGGAGGCAGTTGGTGAGGCGGCTGACGAGTTCGGCCTCGACCGGCTGCTGGTGGCGGCCGTGGTGCACCACGAGAGCCGCTTTCGGCCGGAGGCGCGGTCGTCGGCCGGGGCGCGTGGGCTGATGCAGCTCATGCCGGCGACGGCCGAGGAGGTGGCCGGTAAGCTCGAGGCCGCCGACAAGCTCGGGGCCGGCGGCACGCTCGGTCTCGACGGCTACACGGAGGCGATGCTCGATGAGCCGCGGGTCAACCTGCGGCTCGGGTGCGCGTACTTGAAGGAGTTGCTCGAGCGCTTCGACGGCGACGAGCGGGTGGCGCTGGCGGCCTACAACGCGGGCCGCGGCAACGTGGCGCGCTGGCTCGAGGAGGCCGGGGGCGACGTCGAGCGGATGCTCGGGGAAGAGGCGTTCCCCGAGACCCGGCGGTACGTGCGCGACGTGCGTGGAACGAGGCGGCTGTTGCGCCGCCTCGAAGCGATACACAGGTTCTGACGGAGCGAAAGGTGGCGGCGCTCACAGAAAGCGTGCTGGTCCTGAACCGCCTGTGGCAGGCGGTGAACGTGTGCACGGTGAAGCGGGCCGTGGGCCTGCTCTACCAGGGGTACGCGCAGGTGGTGTTCGAGGACGACGGCCAGCTCCTGACGTACTCGTTCCACGACTGGCGCGACTTCTCGCTCGAGACGGGCGAGGACGGCACGGAGTACCTGCACACCGTGAGCTTCCGGCTGCTCGTGCCGAAGATCATCCTGCTGCACCGCTACGACAAGCTGCCGATCAAGGACGTCAAGTTCACCCGCCACAACATCTTCGAGCGCGACCGCAACCGGTGCCAGTATTGCGGCGGCGTGTTCGAGCGGCGCGACCTCAACCTCGATCACGTCATCCCCAAGGACCAGGGCGGGCACACGACGTGGACGAACATCGTGTGCTCCTGCAAGCAGTGCAATACGGACAAGGGCAACCGCACGCCGCGCCAGGCGGGCATGCACCTGGTGCGCCGGCCGAAGAAGCCGACGTGGAACCCGTTTGTGACGATGACGGTGTCCGGCCCGCCCCACGCGACCTGGCGCAAGTTCATTGACCTCGCCTACTGGCACGTGGAGCTCGGGCAGGACTAGGGCTCCGCAGAGCGGCGGCGGGAGGTTCCCAGGAGGGCCGGGTGATGCGCTCGAGGCTTCCACTTGTACTTCTCATCGTGCTGCTGGTCGGCGGCGGCATCTGGTACTTCACCCGCGACAAGAAGACGCCGGAGGAGCGGGCGGAGGAGCTCTTTGAGGAGGGAGCCCGGTTGGTAGAGGAGGAAGGCAAGTACGACGATGCCATCGGGCCATTCAAGAAGGCCGTCCAATTGGATCCGAGCCACGCAGAGGCACACGAGGCACTCGGTTGCTGCTATTACGCGAAAGGCGATTTCGAGGCGGCGAAGCGGCACTTCGCAAAGACGCTGGAGCTGGTTCCGCACGACGGTAGCGCGGCAGTGGCGTACGCAGGTTGCCTACTCAAGACCGTCAAGGACAAGGACGAAGCGTGGAGGCAGGCGAACCGCGCGCTGAGAGGGCTGACCCAGCAAGGGATCCGGGATCCCGATATCGCATACAACTTGGCCTGTTTGTACGCGGAGAACGGCAAACCGCAGTTGGCGCTGCGATATCTCTCTTACGCAGTCAAGAAGAGCCCCAATCATCGTAAGGTTGCGAAGCACGATAGGTGCCTCGACAGCATCCGTCACACGGAACAGTTTAAGCGATTGGTTCAGGAGTGACCACGCCGGGAGCTCCGAAAGCGCGGGGAGTGTCAGGGCAGTTGAGGACAGGGCGCGAGTTTATTGACCTGGCCCACTGGCACGACGAGCTCGGGCGGGAGTAGGGCTCCACATAACGGCGGCAGGAGGTCTCCAGGCTCAGCGAGGCCCGCCCATAGGCGAGCTCCCGTGTCTGGGCGTGGAAGTCCCGTGACAGCCGGGCATTAGGTCGTCAAGAAAGAGCTTGACAGATCCCGTCAGAGGACCGAATCTATTATTGCAGGCATGCGCGGGAGTACCTCAGGTCGTCCGCAAGGACGGCAGCCCTATGTGGGTGGGATCCTGAGGCCTGGGGCCTGCGTTTCTGAGGCCGTTGTCCCCGTGGCTTTGGAGGATGCTGCTACGGACGGGGTGGCAGGAGCTTCGTGCTGATAGGAGTGGCCCGCATGAGTAAGAGACCCAAAGCTCAAGGCGCCGTCTCGGACAAGCGAAGACGTAAGGCGACGGACCCTCTCAAGCAGCCGGGAGTCCGCGAGGCCATGGCCGTCTATGAGGCTTGGCGGAAGGTGGATGGGGAGACGGCGCCTTATCGGCGCGCCATGTCGAATAGAGTTGTCGTGTCGGTTTCCGATGGCGCTGGGCCAATGACCCGCCGGATTTCCTAGAAGGGGCAACGTGCCTACCTAGAGCGGTGTACTTGGCGAGCTGAAGGAGTCCATGACTGAACGCGGTGGCCCGGATTTCGACCGCGTTAGACGGAAATACCTTCTGGCCGCTCATCGCCATACTCGTCGCGACGTAATTCTGTATGCCACTAAGTGGACCCAGCCCGACCCCCAAGTTTCTCCTGAGCTCATAACCATCGTCGATGAGGATATCCAGGGAATCATGGAGGTCGTCCATGGTCTTGGCGGCCCGGGACTCGACCTCATTCTCCACAGCCCAGGTGGTTCGCTCGAGGCTACTGAGGCCCTCGTTCGGTATCTCCGTTCCAAGTTCAAACACATCCGAGTCATCGTTCCGCAGATGGCGATGTCGGCGGCAACGATGATCGCCTGCGCGGCGGACGTGCTGGTGCTGGGCAAGCACTCCTTCCTGGGGCCCATAGATCCGCAGTTTACCTTGAACACGCCTTTGGGTCCAAGACTGGTGCCGGCACAGGCAATCCTCGAGCAGTTCGAGCGTGCGAGGAACGAGTGTCAAGACCCAGCGAAGATGGGAGCTTGGCTCCCGATGCTAGCGCAGTACGGCCCGGATGTCTTAATCAAGTGCAAGAACGCCCTGGAGCTTTCTAGAGAGCTTGCTCGGGAATGGCTTGAGAGCTACATGTTCAAGCGGAGCCCAAGGGGCATCCGACAAAGGAAAGCGGAAGAGATCGCGGAATGGCTGTCAGATCACAGCGAGTTCAAGACCCACAATCGGCACATTCCCCGTCGAGACCTGAAAAGAAAGGGCCTTCGCATCCAGAACTTGGAGAAAGACCAGGAGGCTCAGGACCTCTTTCTATCGGTTCTCCATGCCGCCACGCATACCTTCTCGGGCACCGGTGCGGTCAAGATTATCGAGAACCACCTCGGGAAAGCATTCGTCAAGATCCAGTCAGTCGTGGTGTCTGCCCAGCCTTCGCCCGGCCCACGTGACGAGGCCCCCGGCCATCGGAAGTAGCTGTCGCGACAAGGGCTTCTAATCCCTTTGCTCGTACAACTCCTTCTGCGCTTTCGTGCTGGCGTCGAGGATGGCGGTGTGGAGTGAGGTGCCGTGGGAGTCCATGGTGACGACGGCGGGGAAGTTCTCGACGCGGATGACCCAGATGGCCTCGGGGACGCCGAACTCTTCGAGCATGTAGACGTTCACGACCTCCTTGATGCTGTCGGCGAGCACGGCGGCGAGGCCGCCGATGGCGTGCAGGTAGACGCCGCCGTAGTCGCGGCAGCCGGCGAGGGTCTTCGGGCCCATGCCGCCCTTGCCGATGACGCCGCGGACCTTGTAGAGGCCCATGACGTCGGCCTCGTAGGGCTCTTCGCGGATGCTGGTGGTGGGGCCGGCGGCGACGAAGCGGTAGGTGTCGCCTTCCTTGGCGACGACGGGGCCGCAGTGGTAGATCATGGAGTCGTTGAGGACCTCGTGCAGGTAGTCGGGCCGCTGTTCGATCATGTACTTGTGGGCGGCGTCGCGCGCGGTGACCATGAGGCCCGTGATCTCGACCTCGTCGCCAGCCTTGAGGGCGCGGATGGCGGCCTCGGTGGTGGGGAGTTGGATTGTCTCAGGCATAGCGCACCTTCCCGTCGCGGATGATCATTTGTTTTCGCCTGTAGGACCAGCACATATAGCTGACGGTGACGAAGTAGCTGGCGGGCAGGCGGTTGGCGGTACCGATCTTGACGCCGAACACGGTGGTCCGGCCGCCGAGGCCCATGGGGCCGATGCCGAGCTGGTTGATCTCTTCGAGGCAGCGTGCCTCGAGCTGTGCGAGCTCTTTTGCAGGGTTGGTGTCGTCGAGTTTTCTGAAGAGCTGCTCCTTGCTTGCGATGTAGCCGTAGCCGCGGTCGCCGCCGATGCAGACGCCGAGAACGCCGGGCGCGCAGCCCCGGCCCTGGGCCTGGACGGCGGCGTCAATGATGCAGCGGCGGACGCCTTCGAGGTCGCGGCCCGCGCCGAGGGCCTTGTCGGGCAGCTTGTACTGGATGCCGACGTTCTCGCAGCCGCCGCCCTTGAGGATGAGGCGGGCGCGGAGGTAGGGTTTGTCCCACTGGTGGAAGTGGAGCGAGGGGTGGCCGATGCCGAGGTTGTTGCCGGTGTTCTTCTCGGTGCGCGGGTCCACGGAGTTGGGGCGGAGGTACTGCTTCTCGGTGGCGGCGATGGCGGCCTTCGTGATCGCGTCGGTGATTTTTTTTTGGGGGATGCGCTTTGGGTAGTCAACGTAGAAGATGAGCGTGCCGGTGTCCTGGCACAGGGGGACGGACTTGGCCTTCGCCAAGCGGGCGTTCTCGAGCATCTTGCCGAGGATGCTCTGGGCCATGGAGTCGGGCGCTTCCTTGGTGCGGTACGACTCGATGGCGTCGAGGACGTCCTTGGGCAGTTGGGTGGATGCGCGCCGGATGAGTTCGAGGAATGCGTCCTGCATGGCGGTGGCCCTCCTCCCTCCAGGGTGACGGCGGTTCCAGGAATCCACGGCGGATTCTACCGGGGCGGCGCGCCCGGGTCAATGGGAGGAGGGAAGAATTCGCCACAGAGTTCACAGAGGGGCGCGGATCAAGCCGCTTCGCGGCGAGGGGCGGGGCGTGCCGCTGAGATCATTCAAGGAGCCGGCGGGAGTTCCACACGTAGTCGGCTCTGTTCAGGGCCTCTCTAGGCAGGGGATCCCAGCGTGCGGCGACCTCCTTGAGCTTACCGCCGTTGTCCTTGAGATCCTCGCCCACGCTCCAGATCGTGAAGGAGCCGTCTTTTTCGAGGCGGTACTTGAGCGGCTCGCCTGAGAACGGGTCTATGCCATCGCTGAGCATGAGCAGCTTGAGCTCATCGAGCGTGCCGGGGTACTTGCCGTGCCTCGCCTTGAATCGCGGCATGGCGATCTCGACGTCGAGCACCGCCCAGTAAAGATCGTCCCTGGCGTAGATGATTCGCGAGCTCCAGATCGCGGGTCCGAGGAGTATCATGATGTTGGCGGGGCCCCTATCGCTGCGCGCTCGCACCTTGCGGCTGAGTTCTTCCTGGGCGTCGCTGTGGAGGTATTCACGCAGCGGCATCCGGACATGTCTGTCTGTGATGTCCCAGAATTCCTCGACGTCGCGCCGCACGATCGCGTGCCACTCTTTGCGAGTCAGACCACAAAGGCGGATGTAGAGCCGCCATGTCAGGCGGCCGCCGTGTAGTTCGGGGTGTCTGAGAAAATGCTCGGCACATTGCACTGAGCAGACTTTTTCGCTGTGCATCGCCCAGGCGATGTCGGGACGGCGGGTCGAGAGTTCTGCAAGTTGCGCCTGCACCCGCACGAGGGTTTGCTCGTCGCACGCGTGGCGCATGAGGCACTCCTCGATTGCCTCCATTGCCATTCGGTTGAAGGCAAGCCCAACGAGGCCGTGGATCAACATGGTGCCGCGCGAAGCATGGTAGCCGAGCCGGGGCACAAGGAGGTACGTCGCGAGGGCTTCGGCGGGGCGTCCGTCGAATTCGAGTTTCTTGCCCGTGACGATGAGGAACCGCGCGAGCTCACGCGTGTGGGACAGGTGCGGTAGCAGGAGGCCGGCGGGTGAAACATCCTCGAACGTGTCGCCTACATTGCCTATCGGCGGGAAGTAGCAGTCGCGCATAGCGGCCGCCTTCTTGAGCAAAGCCAACGCCTTCGCATTTCGCTTGAGGTAGTTGTCGAGCGGGGCCGCTTCTTTTGTCCATGTCCCCTGCTCGACTGCGTCGCGCAGCCTCCAAAGATCCGAGCCCCGATCGAGCCCGGAGTAGGCGTTGATCGCTTTGAAATACACCCAGGCGGCGTTGTTCTCCCGTGGCAGATCAGGGACATCGAAACCCCAGGCGCGCATCTTCTCGTCCGGCACAACCGCGTACGTTTTGCCGGCAATGGTGACCGTTTCACCTTCCACGGCGGCCTTGAGGCCGATGGGCACGAACAGGGCAACGCAGAGAGTGAGGGTAGCGGCCTTCATTCTTGTCCTCCGGCGTGACATATCCGTCTACATTATACACTATCACGCATGGTGTTGTCTTATGTGCGTAAAGAATCCGTGGGTATCCGTATGAATCCGTGGCGGCTTCTTGCTTACGGCACGGCTCGCGTCACGGCAGATCGGACGGGAGGGCGCGGACAGACCAGCCGGGCGGTAAGCGCTTGCGCCGGCGGGGGGGATGGGGTATGGTGCGGTTCGAGTTGCAGTGTGGGTGGTTCTGTCGGCGCCGCCCGGGCGGGAACGCTCCGGAGCGGGCTTTTTGTTGATAGAAGAGAGGGGCCTGGAGATAGATGCAGACTGAGCACACGATTGTCTCGAAGCGCGCGATTGCGCCGGACGTCAAGGAGTACGTCGTGCGGGCGCCGGTGGTGGCCCGCAAGGCGAAGGCCGGCCAGTTCGTGATCGTGCGCATTGACGAGGAGGGGGAGCGGATCCCCCTGACGATCGCGAATGCCGATGCCGGGGCCGGCACGATCACGCTGGTGGTGCAGGAGGTGGGCAAGACGACGATCGAGATGGGGCGCCTCGAGGAAGGGGACGCCATCCTCGATCTGATCGGCCCGCTGGGCAGGCCGTCGCACGTCGAGAAGTTCGGGACGGTGTGCATGATCGGGGGCGGGATCGGGATTGCGCCCATCTACCCGATTGCCGTGGCGATGCGCGAGGCGGGCAACCGGGTGATCTCGATCATCGGCGCGCGCACGAAGGCGCTGCTGTTCTGGGAGGACGAGATGCGCGCGGCGAGCGACGAGTTGTATGTGACGACGGACGACGGGTCGTACGGCGTCAAGGGCTTCGTGAGCCAGGAGCTCGAGCGGCTGATCCGGGAGGGGCGCGAGCTCAACTCGGTGACGGCCATCGGCCCGGTGCCGATGATGCGCGCGGTGGTCGAGACGACGCGGCTGCACACGATTCCGACGGTGGTGAGCTTGAACCCGATCATGGTGGACGGCACGGGGATGTGCGGCGGGTGCCGGGTGACGGTCGGGGGCGAGACGAAGTTCACGTGCGTGGACGGCCCGGAGTTCGACGGCCACGGCGTGGACTTCGACGAGCTGGTCCAGCGGCAGTCGTTCTACAAGGATCTCGAGGCGGAGGCCGCAGAGGGGTGCCGCCTCGCGCGGGAGCATCCCGAGGCCGGGCCGAAGAAACGGACACGATGAGCAGGTTGACGCAGCCGTGACTGAGCAGCGTGAGAAGAAACCCCGCCGCGAGATGAAGCCCACCAAGGAGCCGATGCCGCGGCAGGACCCGAAGGCGCGCGCACGCAATTTCAACGAAGTGGCGCTCGGCTACACCGAGGCGCAGGCGGTGGGCGAGGCGCAGCGCTGCCTGCAGTGCAAGAAGAAGCCGTGCATCGCCGGGTGCCCGGTCGAGATTGACATCCCCGAGTTCATCCGGCTTGTGGCGGAGAGGGACTTCCGGGGCGCGGCCCGCACGTTGAAGGAGAAGAACTGCCTGCCGGCGATCTGCGGCCGGGTGTGCCCGCAGGAGGAGCAGTGCGAGGCCGTCTGCGTGCTGGGCAAGAAGTACGAGCCGGTGGCCATCGGCCGGCTCGAGCGGTTCTGCGCGGACTGGGAGCTGGAGCACGGCGTCGAGGCGCCGAAGACGGCGGCGCCGACGGGCAAGAGCGTGGCCGTCGTGGGCTCGGGGCCGGGAGGATTGACCGTCGCGGGCGATCTGGCGAAGCTCGGCCACCGGGTGGTGATTTTCGAGGCGCTGCACAAGCCGGGCGGGGTGCTGGTGTACGGCATCCCGGAGTTCCGGCTGCCCAAGGCGATCGTGGCGCGCGAGGTGGAGTACGTGAAGAGCCTGGGCGTGGAGGTCCGCGTGGACCACGTGATCGGGCGGATCTACACGATCGAGGAGCTGATGAAGGAGGAAGGGTTCGACGCGGTGTTCATCTGCACGGGCGCGGGCCTGCCGTATTTCATGAACATCCCGGGCGAGAACCTGGCGGGGGTGTATTCGGCCAACGAGTTCCTGACGCGGTCGAATCTCATGAAGGCGTACGACTACGAGAGGCACCACGCGACGCCGCTCAGGGTCGGCCGGCGCGTCGTGGTGGTGGGCGGCGGCAACGTGGCGATGGACGCCGCGCGCACCTCGCTGCGGCTCGGGGCGGCGGAGGTCTATAACGTGTACCGGCGCTCGCGCGTGGAGATGCCGGCGCGGGACGAGGAGATCGAGAACGCCGAGGACGAGGGCATCATTTTCAAGCTGCTGACGAACCCGGTGCGCATTCTCGGCGACGAGCGGGGGCGGGTCGCGGGCGTCGAGTGCATCCGGATGGAGCTCGGCGAGCCGGACGATTCGGGCCGGCGGCGTCCCGTGCCGATCGAGGGGAGCGAGTTCACCATTGAGTGCGAGACGCTCGTGATGGCGATCGGCAACGGCGCCAACCCGCTCATCAGCCAGACCACGCCCGATCTCGCCGTGAATCGCTGGGGCTACATCGTGGTGGACGAGGCGACGGGGGCGACGAACATCCCGGGCGTGTATGCCGGCGGCGACATCGTGCGCGGGGCGGCGACGGTGATTCTGGCCATGGGCGACGGCCGTACGTCGGCCCGCGCCATCCACGAGTATCTTATGAAGGGGAATTGACGACCGATCTTCACAGATGGGGACCGGTTTTCGGGCAAGGTCATTTGCGGTGGCCTTGCCCGTCTCTGAGTGATACCTGCATGATGTGTGGCTTGCTGCCACAATAGAAGAGGAGGCATGGCCGTGGGGAGTGACAAGACGCTGCGCGCAGGGGTCATCGGGCTCGGCTTCGGGGCGGACCACGCGCGGGAGTTTGCCGCACGCGAGGGGGTAGAGCTTGCGGCTGTGGCCGACCCGTGGGCGGCGGCCCGGGAGAAGCAGCTTCCGAAGATCCCGGCGTCGCCGAAGGTTTACGACGACGGGCTGGAGATGATCCGGGCGGAGCGGCTCGACATCGTCGTGGTGGCGTCGTTCGACTGGCTGCACGCCGAGCACTCGATCGCCGCGCTCGAGGCGGGCGCGCACGTGCTGGTCGAGAAGCCGATGTGCGACGACCTCGAGGACGCGAAGGCGATGGTGGAGACGGTCGAGCGCACAGGGCTGTATCTGGGCGTGGGGCACGAGGTGCGTCAGACGCCGATCTACGTCAAGGCGATGGAGCTGGTGCGCGACGGGACGCTGGGGCGGTTGTGCTACGGCGAGTCGTGCTACCTGCACAATTTCGAGGACCACATGCAGTGGACGCCGTGGCGCGGGGACGCGCGGTACCGGATGTTCACGTCGGGGGCGTGCCACCCGGTGGACCTGCTGCGGTACTTTTTCGGGGACGTGGCGGAGGTGCACGCGTACAGCATCGCCATGAGCAAGACCCTCAAGGCGGCGGACCCGGACACGATCGTGGCGCTTCTGAAGTTCGACAGCGGGGCGATCGGGCGGGTGATCGGCTCGGGCGGCGTGAAGCGGGGCTACGAGCTGAGCCTGCGGCTCTACGGCGACAACGGCACGTTCGAGGGCGACAACGAGCACCCGGAGGCGACGCTGCACGTCGAGAAGGGCGTGCACGATTTCGAGGTGAGCACGATCACTGCGTCGATCGATTCGCACGCGATCCGGTTCGAGGACGACAATCTTATCGCCGCGGTGCGCACGGGGGCGCCGCTGCTGGTGGACGTGTACGAGGGGGCGAACTGCGTGAGCGTGTGCGAGGCGATCCGGGAATCGGCGCGGACGGGCCGGGCGGTGAAGCCGCACCGGTTCGTGCGGCCCGAGCACGCGAAGGCGCGCTACGTCGGAACGGCGGGAGGGTAATTCACCGCCGATTTCCCCAAACCTTGACTGATTCCGCCCGCCGCGTCATCGAGGATGACCCGGCGGGCGTGTCTGTGTAATCTGTGTTGATCTGTAGTTGATTCTCGTCTCTTGGAGGCTGAGATGCGGATTGAGGACGTGGTGGTCGTGCTCGTGCGGCCCAAGGTGGCGGGCAATATCGGCAGCGCGGCGCGCGGCATGAAGGCGATGGGCGTGAGGGAGCTGAGGCTCGTGGCGCCGCAGGTGGACCACGCGGGCGAGGAGGCGCGGTGGCTGGCGTACGCGTCGGAGGAGGTGCTCGAGGCGGCGCGCGTCTTCGACGAGCTTCCGGCGGCGCTGGCGGACTGCAACGTGCGGGTGGCGACGACGCGCCGGATGGGCCGGCGGCGCGAGGTGCTCAAAACGCTGGCCGAGTACGCGGCCGAGGCCGCCGACCTGCCCGACGGCACGCGGATCGGGCTTGTGTTCGGGCCCGAGGAGTTCGGGCTGTCGAACGATGAGCTCGACGCGTGCGACTTCGCGCTGACGATTCCCCAGGCGGTGGGCTATCCCTCTCTGAACCTCGGCCAGGCCGTGGTCTGCACGTGCGTTGAGCTGTTCGGGACGATCGCTGCGAAAAGGAAACGGCGGCAGCCGAAGCTGGCGGAGGTCGAGGAGATGGAGCGGCTCTACGCGCGGATCGAGAGCGCGCTGCGCGTGCTCGGCTACCGGGACGTGCCGAACCGGAACCTTCACACGTCGGCGATGCGGACGCTGAAACGCGTGCTCGGCCGCGCCGCCCTCCGCGCGGGCGAGGCCTGCAGCTTGCACGGCATCTTCCGGCGCGTGGAGCTTTTGGCGGAGAAAAGGAAAGGACGCAGAGAGGATGAATCGTGGACGGGTCCGGCAGTGTGATGTGGCCTTGGGTATGGACGTTGGGGCTGCTTTCTGCTGCCGGAGAGCTTGTGCGGTTGACGCGCGCGCTCGGATGTTAGGCGGCATCTTCGGAGAGCGGAGGCGTGGTCGGTCCAGGTCATCTTGAAGTGCTTCGCAAGATACACGCGCGACTCGAGCAGGCTGGCGTGAACTGGGTTGTTACCGGCAGTGTGGGTTTCGCGCTTCAGGGGGTGCCCGTCTCGCCGGGCGATCTGGATATCCAGACTGATGAAGCGGGTGCCTACGAGGTTGAACGCCTCTTCTCGGAGTTCGTGCTGCGCAAGGTGGCTTTCTCTTCTACGGAGAGAATCCGCTCGCATTTCGGCGCGCTCCTCGTTGACGGGATCACCGTTGAGATCATGGGCGATATACAGAAGAGGCGCGACGACGGGTCCTGGGAGGCCCCAGTGGATCTGAACCGTCACAAGCGGCTCGTGGAGGTTGAGGGAATGAGCGTGCCTGTGCTCTCCTTGGAGTACGAGTATGGCGCCTACAGGAGACTGGGCAGGATGGACAAGGCCGCAATGCTGGAGAAGTGGTTGCGGAGAAAGAGGTAGCGGGCCTTCAGGGGCGGTTGGCTCCGCGCAACGAGATCGGCCGACGGCCTCGGGCAGGGGCGTGTCGGCCGGGGATGGAACGACCACGAGGATTCGCCGGACACATCGGTATGACGTGGGGTACCACGAGGCGGTGGCGATCCAGGAGGCGCTGCGCCGCGAGGTGGTGCGGACGGGATCGCTGAAGGGCATGCGGCTGATTGCCGGGGCGGACGTCTCGTATGCGAAGCGGGCGGCGACGATGTACGCGGCGGTGGTGGTGCTCGACTGGCCGTCGCTCAGCGTCGTCGAGGAAGTGACGGCGGAGCGGCGGGCGGCGTTTCCGTACATTCCGGGGCTGCTGAGCTTCCGCGAGCTGCCGGCTGTGATCGCAGCTTTCAGAAAGCTGCGATCACAGCTCGACGTGATCATCTGCGACGGGCACGGGGTGGCGCACCCGCGGGGGTTCGGGATCGCGTCGCACCTGGGCGTGCTGCTCGACGTGCCGACGATCGGCTGCGCGAAGAAGCGGCTCGTGGGTGAGCATGCGGAGCCGGGAGCGCAGAGAGGGGCACGCGCGCCGCTGCGGCTCGCGGGGCGGACGATCGGCACGGTCCTTCGGACGCGGTCGACGGTCAAGCCGGTGTTCGTGTCGGTGGGCCACCGGATTGGCTTGTCATCGGCGGTCAGGCTCGTGCTGGAGACGGCCGTGCGCTATCGGTTGCCGGAGCCGACGCGGCTCGCGCACGTGCTGAGCAACGCTGCGCGGCGCGGCGATCTGCACTAAGGGCGAATTGCCGGCTACCGCACTTCGATCATCTCGATCGTATTCAGGCTCGGGAGTTCAACCGTCAACCTTCCGCCTTCGACGTGGTACTGCATAGTCTCGCCGTTCGATACGGTCCGGCAGGACGTGGGGACAAAGCCGTCTGGAACCCTGACGGTTATCTTTAGATGATAAACGGGGATATTCGGTAATTCATGCTGATAATTGACGAAACAGAGCAGGTAGCAGTTCGGCGTTGTGGCTTTGAGGACGGTGAGCTCGACGCAAGACGGAGCGGTGCAAGTCACGTCGAGATCTGATGCGAGGTATTTCCTCAAAAGATCCTGGGCAAAGGCTTGCTGGGCGTGGTGCGGCGCGGCCATGAGCGGGGAATAGAGATAGACGCAGAGGCCCTTGCCGAAGCGGTTGAGGGTCAGGCCGTCGTATTCGGTCGGGGGCCCGGGCGGATTGCTATGAATAGAGGCGTACCTGATGTCGTCGTCGGGCGGGAACAGCGGTTGGGCGACCTTGGCGAGGCTCCTGGCAGACGTTGCGCGGACGAGCGGGGCTGCCTGGTCGCACGAGATGAGCTCATCCTGCGAAAGGGTGAGGTACGTCACGCGCGCTGATTTCCGTCCGGCATAGGAGACGCCGAAGACGTCGGCGAGGGCGAAGTCGCCGGATGTCTCGCCCGCGAGGTTGTAGTACGACGTCATGCCGGTGGCGATCAGGACACCGCCTTTAGTGACAAATGCTCGGAGCTCTGTGACGAGGTCGTCAGAAAGAACAATCGCATTATTGATTATAATCGTTCTGAACTCAGCGAGAGACGGCGTGTCGCTGGTGATAATGCGATAGGGAATGTGGGCTCTGGACAGGATGATGGATGTACCTAACGGCTCGGCTATTCCAGGAGTGTCGGCGTACGGATCAAGGACAGGGGACCCGGGGAAGACGTCGCGAAGGGCCAGGCCATTGTGGCGCTCGTCGATTTGCGAGGCGGTCGAGAAGTACAGGCCAACGTCGGCGACAAGCTGCGGTTTGAGAGCGACGAGGATGTCTTTGAAGGGCTGGAGGTCGCTCCCAACGGTGGCGAGGTGCTGGTAGGGGGCGTCAAGGAGCGTGCCGTCGGGGTTTATGGCATCGACGAAGAGATGGGCGCCGCCGGCGGCGAGGGCCGTGGCGGCGGAACAGACCATTTCCGGCGCCGATTTCATTGACGTGTGGTCGCCGAGGCCCGTGCAGCAGGAGGTGAGGAATTCGAACGGCGCGTTCTTGGAGAATGCGGCGAGGATCTTTGCGGCGAAGCGTTCCTGATGCGTGCCGCCGTAGAAGTCGGCGGAGGCGTAGTCGCCGGCGTCTGCGATCCCGGGGTTATTGGCGAAATACCAGCCGCAGAGGACCTGTGCGAACTGGTGGGCGACGGTTATGCCGGGACGTAGGCGCTTCGCGTGGGCGGTCAAGTCGTGGGCAAACCGTGATATGCAGTCCTCGCGCCATCGCTGGAAGCGGACCCAATCCTTATCGTTCCAGTCAATGACGCTCGGGATCGGGTTACGCGTGTCGTCGCGGAAGCGCCGCTGACATATGTCGCAAAGGCAGACACCGGGCCAGAAGGTCATGTCAATAAAGATGCCTTCGACTTCGTAGGCAAGAATCTCGGCTATGTGTTCTTTGGAGAATTCGACGTAGTCGGGATTATTCGGGCAGCAAAACCAGAACCGGCCGACGTGATGTTCGCCATTGGGCAGGACGACGCGCCAGGGAGGATGCGTGCGGGCGGCGTGATTGTGGTGGGTCACGGAGTAGTACGCGATGGGAACGATGCCTTTGGCTTTCAAGAGCCGGACCGTTTCTCCGAAGACGTCACGGCCGTCGAGGTTCTTATGCATGTGGCCGACGCGCGTGGGGTAATAGCAATTGCCGTTGTGACAGCACGCGCACACCATGGCGGAGTCAACGCCTGCCTTTTCTGCGAGCGACGCGTATCGGGCAGGATCGAACTTAATCATGAATGAGGGATCGTGTTCTGTGATGTGGTTGTCGACCTGCAGGCGGGCGTAGCAGTGCTGATACCATTTGGCCATTATCATATCTCCCAAAGCTCCGGGCCTGGAAGCACTCACTGATCGGGAGCAGCGGCGTTTTCGCTTTTGGGGCTCGAGCTCGCGGGCGTGGCGTCGCCGGGTTCATCGAAGCGCTCGGGTCTACCCCGGGCCTCGTCCTGGATGAAAATGAGGTCGCTCGTGTATGGGCGCGGCAGAAGGATGTCGAGGCCGTTAGCCATCAGCTCTTTGCCGGTGTGTAGGCCTGGCGAGATCGCGCCGTCCTCGGACCAGAGCCAATAGTTCGTGTTCTCGTCGAGGCCGGCGAGCGTGATCGTCTTGTGGTCGTCGGGGGCGTTGGGCCGGAAGACGTAGAGCGTGCCGCGCTTGAGGCCGGGGTTCCAGTAGAACATGCCGTCCCAGTTCTTGCCGTCGGGGCGGGGGAGTACGCGGTGGACTGTGCAGTCCTGCATGACGGGGCGGAGCCAGTGCTTGTAGATGGCGGTGGCCCGTTTGACGGATGCGCGCTGCTCCTTGGTCCAGGTGCCGAGGTTCTTCGGGTCGAGCACCCATGCGCCCATCATGGCGCTCCGCCACAGGAAGGGGCCGGGTGCGTCGCCCGGGTCGGCGGTCCAACTGTCCACCGTGTAGGCGAGGAGCACGACGGGCGGAAAGGCGTAGGTTGAATCATAGATGCTCATGCGGTTGGCAAGATTGGCGAGGGTGTCGGTCGTGACGGTGTAGTGGCTGCGCTGTATAATGCCGAAATCCTTGATGCATCCGCCCGACGAGCAATTCTCGAGTATAAGCGCAGGGAACGCCTCGCGCAGGGCCTCCTGTATTTCATAATAGCCTTTGGCCGCCCAGTAGCTGACGTCGGATCCATACGCGTGGCGGTGCGTGGTCTTGTTGCAGGTGTTTGTGACCATGAAGATGTCGTGCTTGAGGAAGTCGAGGTTGTCGCGGCGGACGAGTTCCTGCGTTTTGTTGATGGCCCAGTTCTTCGCGTCGGGCGAGCCGAGACACACTTGCTGGACGCCCCAGAATTGGCCGGGCTTGGCGTCGTCGGGGACGTCGGCGCGGAGCCAGTCGGGATGAGGGTGAGGGCCGCGGAGGCTGAGCCCGCCGGGGTCCTCGCTTATTCCCATGTTGGTCCAGGCGCACCAGTAGCCGATCTTAAGCCCGTGTTTGCGGAGGTACTGCTGAAAGGGCTTGATTCCGTGCGGGAAGCGCTTGAGGTCCCAGCGCCAGTCGCCGACTTCGCGGTACCAGATGGCGTCGAAGACGAACGTTTCGAAGCCGAGCTCGACGGCGGCTTCGGCGGCCGGCCTGACGCCGGCCTCGGTGGTGTCGATGCATGACGAGCCGTCGGCGGCGAAAAAGCAATTATAGACCAGCAGCGGATCGGGGCAGTCTTTCGGCAGCGGCGGGCGGAGCTTTTCGAGCACAAAGCGGTGGAGCTGGTAGCTTCCGGCCTCGATGTCGCGGGTGTAGCAGCCGACGAACGCGGGCGGCACGAGAAACGTCTCGCCGGGTTCGATGTCGGTCTTGAAGCCGGGGAGAGTGCCGACGTGTAACTCGAGCGTGTTGGGCGTGTCAGCCGCCTTCGCGTGGATGCGGCCGGTGCCCGAGAACTCCCAGCCGACGTACAGGCCGCGCTGTTTGCCGACCTGGACGGCCATCCACGGCACGGGCGCAGTCCCGTTCTCGGGGACGCTTGTAATCACGGTATCGAGGTTAGGCTCGACGGGCGCGGTGAAGACACCGCCCTGGTCGACCGCGTTGTTGCCGCCGCGGTTGATCCACCAGATTGTTGCCTTGCCGCCGCAGCGGAGCGCGGAGAGCGTGAGGCTGTCCTGGTGCGAGAGTGTGACGCGCTGGGCGGAAAGGTTTTCGATTTCGACCCAGTGCTCGACGGGACCGCGGCCGGGACGCGCACGCCAGATCGAGCGCACGGCGAGGGCAGGTTCGGCGCTGTTGAAAGTCAGAACGAGCGTGCCGGCGGCTTTGTCCTGCAGGCCGTGCTTGAACTTCCAGTGCGCTGGGATTTCACGGTCGTCAATCCACACGTGCTGCATCAAGGGGACGGGCATGGGTGTGGCGGCCCAGTTGTGCGTCGCGCCGGCGGCGGCGAGGTGCTCCACGACGGGCCGGTCGTCCAGGATGCGGACGGTGATGTGGGTGTCGGCGGTGGACAGGGTCCAGGTGTTGTCGCCGCCGGCCGGACGCGTGAGGCCGACGGCCAAGGAGAGTGCAAACATCGCGCACATTCGCCCCATCCTGCGGTGTCCTTGGTGTTCGGTGACCCTGACAGCCTGCAATTGCCGTCCGTGTTTCTGGGCGCGGATGCAGGCGGCAATTATTGGCGAAAATCGAGCATCCGTCGAGGGTTGTCCTCCGTGATGATGCGGACCTGCTCGTCGGTCAGTCCGTACGTGCCTTTGAGTTTCGGGATGACGGTCGTGGCGAGATAGCTGTAGGTACGATTCTCGACGCCATAGAGCATCCACGAGAGGAAGAGCGGTTGCGCGGGCCTGTGGACCATGATGGCGAAGTCAACGGACATCAGCACGTTCTCAACGTAGCCGTGCTGCACCAGTTCGGCGAAGCGCTTGTACATGAGGTTGTCGGGGATCATATAGTTGATGTCCCACACGGTGAACAGTACGTGGCCGCCGTTGGTGCAGACGTACTCGTTCTCTTCGAACTCGGCGAAGTCGGCGTGGCCGATGTAGATGTTTTCCGGAGCGGCGCCGAAGCTGGTCAGCAGGTCGAAGGTCTCACGGTTCTTATGGCACGAATGGGTGGTGATGCGCGCACGTGTGCGTTGGGACGCGAGTGCGGCGGCGCGGCACACTTTGCGGCTCTGACCGGAGGCGGCGTCGGGGGCCACCTTGATAATGCCGGCGCGGATGCCGGTGTCGGCGATGCCGTGTTCGAGCTCGGTGACGAAGATCTCGGCGAGCTCTTCCGCGGACTTTTCCTTGACCCATTCGGGTTGGTGGGCGTCGAGGTAGCAGCCGGTGGCCATGACGACGTTCAGGTCGCGGTCGCCGACGAGGTCTTTGCGGAACTGGATGTCGCGGCCGTGGCCGATGGGCGAGACGTCGACCAGGGTCCTGAACGGCGTTTGGAGCAGGTCGTCGAGGAGCTCAGGGTACCATTTGCGGATAATGCATTTCGAGCCGGGCTCGAACTCGTCGGTGTCCCACGCGAAGTAGTGAAGAGGCAGGTGCTCGTGAGGGAGGACGGGCCCGAGGTCTGCGGCGTCAACCGGACCGTTCAGCGTATATACAGTGCCCATACGTGGTCCTTGCGTTTCGCGGATCGGGTCTCGGCTGCCGGCGGCGTCATTCGGTCACCCTGCGGTACACGATCAGGTCGGATTGGTGTTTTTCGGGGACGGTGAGGTGCCATTGTCCGATGAGTTCGGCGCCTTTGACGCGGGTCTTGGTGCCGGTGGTGTCGGAGGCAAGCTCGTAGGTGGCGTCGGGGTCGAGGCCGCGGAGCGAGACTTCGGCCGTGCGGTAGGGGCTCTCGGCGCGGCGGAAGACGAGGATCATGCCCTCGTCGAGGTCGGGACGGTGGTACTGCGAGGCGATCCAGCCGGCGGGGTCGAGCGAGTACGGGAGCAGCGGATACCAGGCGCCGATGAGCAGGTGGCGCACGGCGAGGTAGCGGTCGAAGAAGCGCTTGCCGCGTTCGAGGTCGAAGTCGTCTGCGTCGGCGATCCAGCCGAGGCAGAGCGACGAGGCGAGGGTGGAATGGAACGAATAGTCGTCCATGCGGTTGAGGTGCGCGACGACGACGTTGTTGGGGAGGTACTGGCTCAGGCCCCAGAGGCTTGCCTGGTCCACTTCGTTGTCGAACCAGTAGTCGGTTTTTTGGTGGACGTGCATGCGCATGACGGTTTCGAGGTCGATGCGCCGGCCGCCGCTCGCGCACTCGATGCGGAGGCCGTCGGGCCAGGCCTCGGCGATGCGGTCCCAGTAGGCGTAGAGGCCTTCGATGTACTTCATCTCGGTGATGCCCTGGCGATCGGGCGCGTCGTTGTGGCGCCAGTACGGGAGCGGGTCCATGTTGAAGTCCTGGCGATAGACGCGGAAGCCGGGCAGGTCCATGAAGCCCTTGACGATGCCGAAGAAGTAGTCGCGAACCTCGGGCCGGCCGAAGTCGGCGAGGAGCGTGCGGTCGGCTTCGTTGCTGTGGCGGAGGCACCAGTCCGGGTGCTCCTCGTGGAAGGCCGTGCCCGACACGACGCGCTCGATCTCGAACCAGAGGCCGTAGATCATGCCGTGCTCGTCGGCGGCAGCGGCGACGGGACCCATGCCGCCGGGATACTTCGCGGGGTCGGGCGTCCAGTTGCCGGCGCCGCTGGGCCAGCCGCCCACGAACCATCCGGCGTCGGTCAACAGCGCTTCGAGACCGAGGCGGGCGTAGGCCTCGATGAGCGAGATCTGGTTTTCGGCATTGCACTGGTTGAGCCACCCGCCGCCGCGGGTGAAGCAGGTGTTGCAGTAAAGGATCGGCAGCGGCTTCGCGCCGTTTCGGAGGGCCGCGTAATGCTTGTAGATGAGTTGGCGGAACTGGGCGTTGCTTTCGAGCACGCTCGCCTCGAGGGTGGGGCCCTCCCACGACAGGACGAGGATGCGCGGCGAGCGGACGCGTTCGCCGGGATGGAGGCGGAAGTGGGTCCGCTCGAGACCGGCGGTGACGTGCAGACGGCCGCCGTGGGCGCACTCGAAGCGGGCCTGCCACTCGCCGGACCATCCGACGGCGACGATGAGGGAGCCGTGGCCGGTCTCGATTTTGAAGAATGGGAAGTGCCTGTTGGAGGACCGGCCGCCGCCGCTGGTGAGGGTCTCGCCGTGTTTCTCGTCGAGGACGACGGTGGAGGCGGCGAAGTCGGACGGATTGGACGGGGCGCCGTTGGTCTTGTGGAGGCGATAGGGAACCGTGTCGCTCAAGGGGTCTTGAAGCGCGAGGTTGAGGGCCTGGACGGCCTCGACGATGGGCGTGTCGGCGGCGCCGGTGTTCTCGAAGTAGAGGAGCCACTCGGTGGCGGGGAAGTCGGCGTAGCGAGTGGCGACCCACTCGACGCGCAGGCCGGTTTTCGGGTCGGTCCAGGTGGTGGTGGTTTTGGTGCGGTCGGCGTCGAGCTTTTCTGTCCGGCGTTCATGGGGCCAGGTGTCGAGGGCGTCGTCGCCTCGCCGGCCGTCGTAGATGAACGAGAACGGGTACCGTGACTCCGCGTCAGCGGGTGCCTTGATCTCGTCGAGCAGCACGGTGGTGCCTCCTTGCGTTGTGATTGTCGCGTCGGCCCAGTCGGCATGATCGGAGCCGGGGCCGTCGCCGGCGTCGCCGACGTGCAGGTCTATGACGAGCGCGCCGTGTGTGTCCACCTCGATTCTCTCGGGCGGCTGGCCGCTGCGAAGCGTCTTGGAGCGATAGAGCTCCCGGTCGCCGGCGGAGACGGAGAACACGACGGAGCCCCGGCCGCCGCTGGTCCTGTCGTTGTTGTCCACGCCGACCCAGGCGGCGAAGCGCTCGATCGGCTCGGGGGACTGGATCCGGACGTGGCTCACGGAGTGGGTGCCGAGGCCGTGGCTGAATGCCTTGGGGCCGATGGTCATCGGCGTGCGGATCACGCTCCGGCCGCGCTCGAGGCTCAGGTGGTCCTGGCGGACGACCAGGAGGCGGGGGCCGCGCTGCGGCTCGTGGGCGACGTCGCTTTTCGGGGGCACGTCAAGCCGCGGCTGCCAGACGCCCGTCGCGCCGCGGGCGTCCTGGACGGCGAGCGGGGCCGCCGACGACAGGGACAGGGCGAAGGCCGCAAGAAGCAGAACGGGCAAGTGGGTTCGAATGCACACAGTTCGATCGCCCCTCAGTGTGTAGGGACTAAGCCGGCCGCACGGCCCGTTCTGCGGGCCGCGGGAAGAGAAAGTGGGGCAACCGGGGGAGGTTATCAAGGGGATTCTGATGGAGGGTGTGGTTCAGGCCGGCCCAATGCCTCTCCCTTCGTCGGCATATACCTCCAATGCGCGGAAAGTACGGTGGCCTTGATGTCTCTTCTGACGTGCTCCTTCGGCGAGACCTCGACGATGATCTTTGCGGGGTCTGTCCTGATCTTCAGGTACGGTTGGGAGCTGCCGTCGTTCCTGAGACAATCGGCCAGGACGAGCCTGTACTTGCCGGGAAGCAGGCCTTCGAGTTCAAACGATTCGTCGCCCTGGAGCTTCATGCTCCGTATTCTCGCGTATGTCGGGGGCCAGAGAGCTGGTTCTTTGCGGACACTCAGGTAGACGGTGATCGTCGCCGGGTCCTGGTCTGGCGGGAATTGCAGCTTGCCGGAGATCTTCCCGACCTGAGAGAAATCGAGGTTGACCTCTTTCTCCGGTTCGCCGTTGATCGCGACGGGCACGGTGGTCTGCATGTACCCGGTCGTGAGGATGTAGGAGCCATTCGGAACGTGGGCGAAGCTGAATCGCCCAGCTTCATCGGTCTGCGTTCCGGCCCGCCATTGGTATACCTCGTCACAGGCGTTGAGCCGAAGGTACACGCCGGCCCGCAACGTGCCCTTAGCGTCTGCAAAAGAGCCGTGGACCAGGGCGCCTTCCTCGAACAGGATCTCGCCGACGTCCTTCGTCTCTCCTTCCGAGACCTGGGCGGACATCGTCCGGGTTCCGTCGTAGTCCGGGTGGCTCAGTTTCAGCCTCATGCTCCCGGGGGGGAAGTGCAGCAGCATGAACGCTCCCAACTCATCGGTTCTCGTTTTCGTGCTCCATCCGGCTTCGGGGTCGTCCTGCTTCGCCTTTCGCTTCACGGCGTGAGTCAACGCTTGTACCACGACGCCGGGCAGGCCTTCGCCGGACTCCTTGACAATTCTCCCCCGTATGTTGCCTCCCTCGCCCATAAGAACATCCAGGACGGTCTCGGCGTTTGGCTCGACCTTGACCGCCCTGGTCTCGAAGTCGGACAATCCCGGCGCCGCAATCTCGACGATGTAGTCACCGGGAAAGAGATCGACGCAGCGGAAAAACCCGTCCTCGCTTTCGAACTTCTTGAAGCGCCACGGCATCGGCGCATTGCGCCGCCTCCACGGCAGCCGCACACTGCGCCCCTCGAGTTCCACTTCGAGACAGAACTTGGTCACCGGGCTCCCGTCCAGCCGCCGGGAGACGAAGCCGGCGATCGAGCCGAACTCCACCGGCTCGACGATGAAGTTGATCTCGTCGGCGCTTGCCCTGACTGTCCGGGAATCGAGGTACTTGTATCGTGGTTTCCCGCCGACGAACGGATCGACCTTCACCTTGTACTCTTTTGCCTCTTCCAGACCGTCGAATCTGTATGTCCCGGCTGAGTCTGTCCTGGCCCGACGCCAGCGGGTATTAAGCACCACCCATACGCCGTCCACCGGCGTGCCGAGATTGTTCGCAACCGTGCCGGCGATATAGGCTGAGGCCGTCTTCTGCTCAGGTCCTTCGCCGGCGTCCCCAGCGGCTGTCTCGCCGTCGCCTTTGTTGAGGTCCAGCACGATGCGCACCTCGGCCCTGCCGCCGACGAAGTCCTCCTTTTCGAGGGTCACGGAGCGGTCAACATAACGGGGATGCTTGACCGAGAGTCCCGTCATCTCCCCATGGCAGATATTCGCGACGAAGAACCTTCCGCCGGCGCCCGAGACCGTCATCTGCCCGCCGACGGTTCTCAGGTCCGAGCTCCTCATCTCGAGGGACGAAACGACGGCCCCGGGGATGGGCTCTTGTTGCTCGTTGACGACCGTCCCCGATACTCCGGATCTTCTCCCGAGGCGGAGCTCGATCCCAGAGGCCGGCACGTCGACGTAGACGCCCCGGTCGGGGGACTTCTTGCGGCTCAACGTGTGCTCGCGGGAGGACTGTGTGAGACGCGTTTTCCCCGGCGGGAGGCCCTTGAGGGAGAACCGCCCCTCAGCGTCGCTGCGTGCCTGGACCGTTCTATGTGGATGCGATCTGGCGAAAAGCCGAACGCCCTCCGCCGGTTTGCCGGTCGCCTCCTCGACCACCGTTCCCGAGACGATGCACCACTTGGCCAGCTCAACCACGACAGGGCCTGCGGACCCGCCTTTCTCGACGCGAACGAGCGGCTTCTTCTCAGAGTAGTACTCCTCCCAGGATGCGGAGAGTTCGGTCTCCTCGTTCGGGAAAATGAAGATCTCAAAATGGCCGTGAGCGTCGGTCTCAGTCGAGTACACTTGGACCGTACTGGTGTCACCACTCCACCGATCCGCCTGGGCCACCACGTTCGCTCCCGGCACGGGGTCTCCGGATTCGGCGAATATGACGGTGCCCTCGACGAGGCAGCCGCGTTCAAGCCGAAGAACGATATCTTCGCTTCCCGTCGTCACCTTGCCTTGATCCGACCAGGACGGGAGCGAGACGAATCCCTCGGCCCTTGCGCCGAGCCTATAGTGGCCGGGCACGAGGTCAGTTGCGCGGAACCTGCCTTCACCATCCGCGCTGACTTCAAGCCGGCGTACGAACAACGAAGCCGTCTGGTTCATTCGCACCACAGCGTTGGCTACGGGCTGGTCCTCGGTGTCGACGACCTTGCCGGCGAGGACGGCCCCGGGGCGGAGCACGAGCCGGACGCCTGTGACACAGTCAATTTCCGGCGTGTGGTAGACGGGGTAGTGGAGTCGCGATGTATGCTCCAAGAAGTAGTAGCAGTAGCCTTCCTTGGCCGCTGTGATGAACAGGTGCCTCCTGGGGAGGTCCTCGGCCAAGAACCTGCCTTCAGCATCCGTCTCTACCTTCCTTACGGGGGGATACCCCCAGCTCTGCTCCAGAGAGACCACGACTTCCGCGTGCGCGACGCCCTTGCCCTGTTCATCCACGACCCGGCCGGCGATTGTGTATCCGGCTCGCGGGAGGGGCTGCTCGTCGTCGGAGTCCTGCTGGTCCTTGTCGGCGGCGGGGCGCCCGGTGCGCGCGCGATCCCGGCCGGCGGCGGTCTCGCGAAGGTCAGGGGGCTCGGGCAGGCTGCCTGCCTGGCGATTCATGCGGGAGCTAAGGACGAGCACGACGACGATGACGAGCACAGACACGGCGCCGAACGCGAGTGGCACAAGCGGGACCGGCCTTCTTCGCAGTCTCATGTCTTCACGCTCTAGCCATCAGCGATTCGAACTATTGCTGAGAAAGGTTGCCACGAGGCCAATCGGGTGATGAAAGCGCGTGGTGCAGAAACCGCACGAATGATACGAAGGGCCTGGGCGTTTGGTCAAGGATTGAAGGGACGCCGCGCGAGATTCGCGCGAGCCGGCGGCGGGTGCTTCGGCCCGGGAAAAGGTTTCAACGGCGCTTTCGGCGGAGGACCACGGGTATGAGGCCCATCAGGGCGATCAGGACGGTGCCGGGCTCGGGTGCGGCCGGGCCTACGGCAAACCAAGCGCTTACCGGGTTCAAATAGCCGGTTTCCCAGTAGGAGGGATCGGTCGTGAAGCCCGCGGCGTGCATGGCGAAGTAGGTGCCTTGCGGGCAGAGCTCGACGAAGTCGAACACGGAGTCGATCTCGAACTCGGCGGGGATCACGGCACCGGGCTTCGGCACGATCTCGACGATGAGGGGGTCCTGTCGGAAGCCACCTGTACCCGTGTCCCACAGCTCGAACTTGCCCAATTCGCCGGCGACGCCTCCCCACGAACAGGTCCAGTTGTCCGGGAGCACGATGTCGTACAGAGCCACGAAGGCGTCGAACTGGGCCTCGTCGGCGACGAGCTCGGAGTTGACTCCGAACGTCTGGATCCCGAAGTTGGGGCCGGCAACAAGGGGCGAGGTGATGAAGTTGCCCTGGTAATCGGTCTCGCCCGGGCTGGTGTACGCGTTAACCTCGATGAGGAGGTTGTTCAGGGCGAGAAGGGTGAGGTCCACCTCGCCGTAGAACTCGGTGCCGGGATAGGGTAGGTCGACGAGTTGGTCGGCCAAGTTGAAATAGTAGCCGACGTCGGCGGCGCGGGCCGGTGCAGCAAGCGAGAAGGCTGTGGACAAGGCAAAAAGTACAGTTAGACCATGGCGCATTGCAAATCCCCCTAGCTCCGTACGTGTAACTAGCCGGGGCACATACCATAAGCAGCTCTGAGCTGTCAAGCCGAAAAAAGGGAAAAAGCCTCCCCTCGTTGTGCCACTTCCCGGTCTTGTGGGGCTCTGGCACGCTCTCCTGCGGCTAGCGGAATCTGCCCGCAGGGTAGTGCGGCGTCCGCGGGCCTCGGCGGGGCTATTCGTGCCGGGGGCGGGTGTCGCGGTCGAGGATGCGGCGGATGCCGTGGGTGTCGGTGTCGATGGGGCGGTTCTGGTGCCAGCCTTGGTCGAGGCCGTGTCGGGCCATGAGCTGCTGGGCGCGGCGGTACTCATCGGGGGTGATGCGGCGTGCGATCTCGGGGAATTCGTCGGCGCGGTACTGGGGGAAGTACTGGCTCATGAGGCTCACGGCGGTGTTGGGCGAGATCTCTTCGGCGAGGAAGCGCATTATTTCGTCGGTGCCGGCGAGATCGTTGGGCAGGACGAGGTGGCGGACGAGCAGGCCGCGGACGGCGACGCCGCGTTCGTGCCCGAACGCGTCATCGAGGACGAGGTCGCCGACCTGGCGGTGCATCTCGGCGACAGCGCGGCGGTTGACCTCGGGGTAGTCGGGCGCGCTCGAGAGTTTCTTGGCCACGTCGGGGTCGGCGTATTTCATGTCGGGCATGTAGATGTCCACGATGCCGTCGAAGAGGGCGAGCATCTCGACGGCCTCGTAGCCGCCGCAGTTGTAGAGGACGGGGATATCGAGACCGCGCTCGAAGGCCCGGCCGAGGGCGTCGAGGATCTGCGGGGCGAAGTGGGTGGGGGTGACGAGGTTGATGTTGTGGGCGCCGAGCCGCTGGAGGTGCAGCATCGAGGCGGCGAGCTCGTCGAGTGACACGGGCTCACCGCGGCCCTGGTGGCTGATGGGGTAGTTCTGGCAGAAGACGCACTTGAGGTTGCAGTGGGTGAAGAAGATGGTGCCGGAGCCGGCGAGGCCGCTCACGGGCGGTTCTTCGCCGTGGTGCAGGGAGACGCTCGAGACGACGACGTCGGGCCCCGCCCCGCACACGCCGAGGCGGCCGGCCATGCGAGCGACCTCGCAGCGGCGCGGGCAGACGGTGCAGCGTTCGAGCATGCGGTAGGCGGCGTCGAGCCGCCGGGCGACGAGCCGGGCCCTCTCGTGCGGCGGCGGGGGAGTCATGGGGGCGGCCCTAGGTCTTGACGTCGGCGGTTTCGGCTTGTTCCTGGGCGGGGGCGGGCTCTTCGCCGTAGCGGCAGGTGACGTGGTCCTCGTCGCCGGCATCGTGGAACTCGCACGAAGGCAGGCAGCGGATCTGGTCCATGATGCCGAACCTCGGGCAGTCCACGAAGCCGTCGTTGATCGCGCGTTCAGCCATGGTTGTCCCCCCTGGTTCTGTGGTTCCCTCAAGAGGCGTGCGGCGCCGCCCGCAGGCGCTTCTGGCGCGTGGACAATAGCTCACGGGCGGTGGCCGGTCAAGGAGAAACCGGCACCCCCGGCTTGTTTTCCGGGGTGGGGGTCCCTATACTGCGTCTCTGTCCAATGGAACACGGCAGTCAGGGAGGGGTTACCGGTGAGTCGGGTCATGGTCGTCGTGTCGGCGATTCTGGGCGGGATGCTCCTGGGGAACGCCGGGGCGCAGGAGGCGCCGGCCAACGGGCCGGGCCGGGTCATCTCGTACGAGGACGCGCTGGCGCTTGTTATCCAGAACTCCTATGAGCTGAAGCTGGCGGATGAGGACGTGCGCGACGCGCGGCGCCGGGTCAAGCGTGCGAAGCGGCAGTATCACCCCCGGCTCAAGGTGCAGGCGACGGCGCTGGGCGACGTGCTCGAGATCGACGAGTGGTCGCAGGAGCGAAACGTCGGGGCGGGGATGATCCTGGACTGGGCGCCGTACCGCAACGGGGCGCTGCTGCAGGAGAACGCGACCTCGCGGGTGGGCCTGACGGTGGCGACGCTCAACAGGCGGCAGGCGGCCCTGGACGTGGAGAGCGAGTTCCGGAGCCTGTACTATCAGGTCCTGAACCTGGCCGATGAGGTGGAGCTGAACAAGCTCAAGCGGGATCTGGAGGAGCGCAAGCTCGAGGCGCTGGAGGCGGACCTCGGGCAGGGCCGCGCGAGCAAGGCGGACGTGTTGAAGCAGAAAGGGGTGTTTTTCGAGGCGGACGCGGCCTGGCGCAAGGGCCTGCAGAGCCTGCGGATCAAGCTGATCGAGCTCGAGGAGCGAGCGGGCCGTGACAATCTGGCCGGGGTGGCGGATGTGGACCGACGGGTCGAGATGGTGACGGAGCTCGAGGTGGCCGCCTGCATCGCGGCGGCGCAGGGGGCGCGGGTGGCGGTGCTCGTTGGGCGTGAGCGCGTGCGGCTCGCGGACCTCGGGGTCAAGTACGCGAAGCTCAAGCGGCTGCCGAGCGTGTACTTTTTCACTGACAGCGACTTCCGGCTTACCGAGGACATCGGCGGGGAGGAGTTCGAGTTGCGTGCGGGCGTCACGGTGAGCTATCCGATCTACGGCGCGGGCGACACGGCGGCGGCCATCGCCGATGCCAAGGCGGCAGCGGTGCGCGCGCGGATCCAGGATGCCCAGATGCGGCTCAAGGTGGAGCGAGAGATCCGGGAGGCGTACTGGGGGTACGTGAACACGCTGCGGCTGCTCGAGTCCACGTACGAGCGCGAGCAGGTGTTCGAGGACGATTTCAAGGAAGCACAGGTGCTTCGCGATCGGGACGCGCTGAGCGAGATCGAGTTCACGGCCGCCGAGATCCGCTACCGCGAGAGCCGCAAGCGAGTCCGCACGCTGGAACTCGAGGCGCTGAGTACGCGGGCGGCGCTGGTCAAGGCGGTAGGCGTCCACTCGCTGGAAGACGTTGTCCCGAAGCATGAGGAGACCCCGTCGCCGGCCGGGGCAGCAGGGGCCCCGGGCAAGAAGGAGGCACAATGAGGCTTGCGCTGCGCATCATCATCGTCGTCGTCGCGGTGGCCGCCGTGATCGTGGTGGTTTATCTCCTGTCCGGGGGCGACGGGTCGCCGCGGACCGTGCTGGAGCGGCACACGGTGGGCCCGGGCACGATCGAGCAGACCGTCCAGGGCACGGGTGTGCTGGAGTGCGCCACGGCGGCGACGATCGTCTCGAAGGTGGAGGGCACGCTCGGCGAGCCGCTCGTTGCGGAAGGCGCCAGGGTGGCCGAGGGCCAGCTCCTGATGCGTATCACCAACGACGAGATCGTCACGGCGGTCAACCTCAAGAAGGCGAACATCGCCCAGCTCGAGGAAGACCTGGAGGAGATGCGGAAAGCGCCCGAGGACCGCACGGAGGTCAAGAAGGCCAAGACGGCCTGGGAGCGCGCCCGGACGGAGTACGAGCGGAAGCACAAGCAGCTCGATGATGAAGAGGCGAAGGAGCACCCGATGCTGTCGGCCCGGGCGCTCGAGGAGCTGCGGGAGGACGTGGCGTTCGCCAAGCGGGACGCGGAGCTCGCGAAGGACGCGTACGAGGAGGCGAAGAAGGCGGTCTCGGAGGCCGACGTGCAGGAGGCCGAGGAGACAGTGGCCCAGGCGAAGGCGGAGCTGAAGACGCTCGAGGAGCAGGCCGACGGCCGCGAGGTGTGCTCGCCGATCAAGGGCACGGTGCTCAAGGTGATGATCGAGGCCGAGACGCTCGCGGTGGAGCCTGACAAGGAGTATGCGAAGGACACGCCGCTGTTTGTCGTGGCCGACCTGGACAGCGTTTTCGTGCGGGGGCAGATCTACCAGAGCGACGGGGAGAAGCTCGACCGCGAGCGCATCAAGTCCGGGGACTACAGGGCGAAGGTGCGTCTCTCCGGCCTGGGGCGGCAACTGGGCGGGACGCTCGGCTACCTGTCGCGCACGCTGGTGGAGAGTTCGAGCGGGGTGAGCCAGTTCGAGGTGAAGATCACGTTCGGCACGCCGCCGACGGATGTGACGGAGGGCCTGCAGGTGAGCTTCGACATCGTCGTGAACCGTCTCGAGGACGTGCTGGTGGTGCCGGTGCGGTTCGTCGAGTTGGAGGGGCGGCGTGGATTCGTGCAGAAGGTCGAAGGCGGCACGCCAGTCCGGACGGAGGTGCGTCTCGGGCTGTCGGATAACAGCAACTACCAGGTCCTCGGCGGGCTGAGCGAGGGCGATGTGGTGCAATGGGAGCGGACGGGCAGGTAGGGCGTGACGGGGCGCTGATCGAGCTTGCGGGCATCGCCAAGACGTTCGCGGTCGGGCCGGTGCGCGTGCGGGCGCTCGACTGGGTGGACCTCGCGGTCGGGCGCGGCGAGCTTGTCGGGGTGATGGGGCCGTCGGGCTCGGGCAAGACGACGCTGCTGCACGTGATCGGGTGCCTGATGCGGCCGACGAGCGGCCGCTACACGCTCGACGGCCGGGCGGTGGACTCGCTCGACGAGTTTGCGCTGGCCGGGGTGCGCAACCGCAACGTGGGGTTCGTGTTCCAGGCGTTCAACCTGCTGCCGCGGTTCACGGCGCTCGGCAACGTGGAGTTGCCGCTGGTGTATGCGCGGGTGCCGGCGCGGCGGCGGCGGGCGCGGGCGCTCGAGACGCTGGCGCAGGTGGGGCTTGCCGACCGGGTGGACCACCGTCCGCGCCAGATGAGCGGGGGCGAGCAGCAGCGGGTGGCGATCGCGCGGGCGCTCGTGACGGGGCCTTCGATTATCCTGGCCGACGAGCCGACGGGCAACCTCGACAGCGCGAGCGGCCGGGCGATCATGGACATGCTGGTCGAGCTGAACCGGGCGGGCAAGACGGTGATCGTGGTGACGCACGAGCAGATGATCGCGGAGCGGACGGACCGGGTCGTGCACCTGCTCGACGGGCGGGTCGTCTCGGAGGAGACCGCCGGGGGTGCGGGATGATCGTCGAGACGGCGAAGACGGGGGTGCGGAACCTGGCGGCGAACCCGCTGCGCAGCCTGCTGAGCGTGCTCGGCATCGTGTTCGGCGCGGGGGCGCTGGTGGCGACGCTCAGCATCGGCGAGGGGACGAAGCGTCAGGTGATCTCGTCCATCGAGGCGCTCGGGACGAACCTGGTGTTCGTGGACGAGGAACGGGTGCGCTCGACGACGGAGGGCCGTACGCCGGGCCTGGTGGCGGGGGACGTCGAGTATCTCGCGCTGCAGACGGGCTCGCTCGTCGAGGCGATCGCGCCGGAGCAGTTTTCGGGCCGGCGGGTGATCTTTGGAGCGACCGACGAGCCGCGCTTTCTCCCGGTGCTCGGCACATCGCCGGCGTATGTGCACATCTGCAACCTGACGGTCGAGCGCGGGCGGTTCCTGCACGAGAAGGACGTGCGCGAGGAGGCCCGGGTGTGCGTGGTGGGCGCCAAGGTGGCCGAACGGCTGGGGGCGGCGGACCTGTTGGGCAAGCGGGTCGAGATCGGGTCGGTGTCGTTCGACGTGGTGGGCGTGATGCAGGCCTATGGCGGTGCGCCGGGCGTGCGCGGGAGCACCCCCGACTGGATGGTGTGGATCCCGATCACGGTGTCCCAGGCGATGTCGCCGGAGCCGCTGAGGCTGAGCCGGATCGTCCTGGCCGCGCGCAGCGCCTCGCTGGTCGGCGCGGCGAGGGACGAGGTGCGGCGCCTGCTCATGATGCGCCACGGGGTCGAGGATTTCACCGTTGGCACGCACGAGGAGCTTCTGGAGAGGTGGCGCGAGTACATGGGTGTGTTCAAGGTCGCGCTCGGCAGCATTGCGATCGTGTCGCTCGTCGTGGGGGGGATTGGGATCATGAACATCCTGCTGGCGGCGGTCACGGAGCGGGTGCGCGAGATCGGGGTGCGCAAGGCGCTCGGGGCGACGCCGCTGGATATCTTGCTGCAGTTCTTATTCGAGTCGTTGATCCTGACGCTTGTCGGCGGTGCGGTGGGCGTGGGTTTCGGGCGGTTCATGGCGCTGCGGGTGGCGCCGCTGCTCAATCGGTACTTCAAGCAGAAGGCGTACGAATGGCAGGCCGTCACGCCGCCGGAGACGGTGATCATCGCGCTCGTGTTCGCCCTGGGCGTGGGGCTTGTGTTCGGGCTTTATCCGGCGTACAAAGCGAGCACGCTTGACCCGTGCGAGGCGCTGGCGTACGAATAAGGGGGCCACAGCTTTCACAGATCAGACAGATCCGGAACGGAGGCGGCGATGGCTAAGAAGACGATCAACGTAGGGCTGATCGGCTACAAGTTTATGGGCAAGGCGCACTCGAACGCGTACGTGAGCGCGCCGAAGTATTTCGACTTGAAGGCGACGCCGGTGCTCAAGGCGGTGTGCGGCCGGGACAAGGCGGCGGTCACGGCGTTCGCCGAGCAGTGGGGCTGGGAGAGCGTCGAGACGGACTGGAAGGCGCTGGTGGCGCGCAAAGACATTGACCTGGTGGATGTTTCGACGCCGAACAACGTGCACAAGGAGATTGCGGTCGCGGCGGCCAGGGCGGGCAAGCACATCCTGTGCGAGAAGCCCCTGGCGATGAACGCGGCGGAAGGCGAGGCGATGGTCGAGGCGGCCGAGGCGGCGAAGGTCGTCAACACCTTGTGCCATAACTACCGGCGGGTGCCGGCGGTGAGTCTTGCGAAGCAGATGATCGAGGCGGGCGAGCTCGGTGAGCTCTACCATTTCCGCGGGGTGTACCTGCAGGACTGGATCGTGGACCCGGCGTTCCCGCTGGTGTGGCGCTTGAGGAAGGAGCTGGCGGGCAGCGGGGTGCACGGCGACCTGAACGCGCACATCATAGACCTGGCGCTGTGGCTCGTCGGCGGGATTGCCGAGGTGACGGGCATGATGAAGACGTTCATCACCGAGCGGCCGCTGCCGTCGGAAGAAGGGAGCCTGGCGGCGAAAGGCGGCACGAAGACCGGGACGGTGACGGTGGACGATGCGGCGGCGTTCCTGGCGCGGTTCGAGGGCGGCGCGATCGGCACGTTCGAAGCGACGCGCTTCGCGACAGGGCGCAAGAACGGCCAGCGCTTGGAGATCAACGGGTCGAAGGGCTCGATCGTGTTCGAGCTCGAGCGGCTCAACGAGCTGCAGTTCTACAACAACAGCGACGCGGAAGGGCGGCACGGGTTCCGGCTCATCCAGGCGACGGACCCGGGGCATCCGTACATCGCCGCCTACTGGCCGCCGGGGCACATCATCGGCTACGAGCACAGCTTCATCAACACGGTGGCGGACGTGCTGAACGGCATTGCGGACGGCACGCCGGTGCACCCGACGTTTGCCGAGGGGCTCGCGGTGCAGAAGGTGCTCGACGCGGTTGAGAGATCGGCGGAGAGCGGCACGTGGGTCAGCGTATGAGAGAATACCGGCGGCCCGGTCGGTGCACCGGGCGGCCGTTGACATGGAGCAAGGGACTGAACCGGTAGGACAAAGGAAGGAGGGAACTATGAGAGCGCTTTTATTGGTATTGTTCGTCTCGGTGTTCGTCTGCGGTTGCATGCCGCTTCCGCCGATGTACCCGGAGGGCCCGGCGCCGGGTGACGCGCTGGAGATCATCTCGTTCGACCCGCCCATGCCGGCCAGGCTCGGCTTCGGCGCCAGGCTGAACGTGGAGATCCGCTACGAGATGCACTCGGTTGACGGGGTGCGCATCTTCGCGCGGCCGTACACGGGCGGCAAGAAGACGCCGGGCTACGGCGCGCACGGCTCGGAGTTGTATCCGAGGGGAGACGGGGTGATCGTCGGCTGGTTCACCTTCAAGAAGGCGGCGCACGTGGACGAGGTGCGGGTCGAGATGGTCAACGCCGCGAACAATCAGGTGATCCACCGGATCGCGCACGAGATCGACGCCACGTGGGGAGCGGTGCTGATCAAGCCGGTTGTCGGGCCGGTCATCAAGCCGGTTAAGCCTATCGTCAAACCGATTGGCAACTGAACGCCGAGAGGGCGAGCGAACGGCGCCCAGACGGCGCCCAGGCGGCGCGCAGCTCCCTGGCGGAGTTGCGCGCCGCGCTGCGTTCGAGTCGCGTGCGAACCGGCTGCGAGGTGTGCACTGGGCACGGCGGAGCGATGCGCAATGGAAAAAATAGGGACAGGCACCTATTTTTCTGTGGGTGCTGAACACATTTGATGCACCCTGGCTCAGAAAAATAGGTGCCTGTCCCTATTTTTTTGCGCGCCGTGAGCAATGCGGGCCAGGCGCGTGCGAATCAGACTTCCGTCGAGGTGGTTTCCTGGGTCATCTTGGCTTTGTAGAGCAGGTTGAGGAACATGGCCAGGGGCCAGTTGTTCCGGGGGGGCAGGAGAACCCGTCTGGCGATGTTTTTGAGCGAGTAGAAGCGCGCGTAGTTCCGGGTGTAGTTTTGCTCGAAGACGTCTTGGCCCATTTCCAGGCCGTCGAACTTGAGGTCCATCACTCTCGAATGCGTGGCCGGGCGGAGCCACCACTTGCCGTCTCGCAGCCGGCCCTCGTCGCGGAGCCGGGCGATCAGGGGGGTGCCCGGGAGCGGGATGAGGGGCCACCACTTGGTGAGGCAGGCGCGATTTCTGATGAGGAAGTCGGTGGCGCGCTCGAAGACGCCGGGATCTTCCGGGCCGAAGCCGAACATCATGTTTGCCTGGACGGCGATGCCGGCTTTCCTGTAATTCCTGATCTGGGTCTCGTACTCCTCGACGATGTTCTGGGTTTTTCCGACGGAGTCGAGGTCGCGGCGAGAAAGGCTCTCAATGCCGACGAGGATGGCGAAGCAGCCGCTTCGGCGGGCGAGTCGGAGCAATTCGAGGTCTTTGGCGGCGCCGATGGAGCCCTGGCTGAACCAGCGGATCTTGAGCGGGATGAGTGCCTTGAAGAGCTCTTTGGCCCGGCGAGGGGCGAGGAAGATGTCGTCGTCCACGAAGAAGCAGCACTTGGGGCGGAGGGTCTCGATCTCGTGCACCACGTCGGTGATCGGGCGGGTCCGGTAGCGGCGGCCGTTGAAGGCGCTGACGGCGCAGTATTCGCAGCCGTAGGGGCAGCCTCGGGCGGTCTGCACGGGGAGCCATGGGGAGCCGAGGAACGCTGAGCGGAGCAGGCCGCGCCTCCAGCGGGATACGTAGTGGGAATCGTCGAGGAGCGAGAACCTGGGGACGGGCAGATGGTCCAGGGCGGGGGGCCGCTCGGCGACGTATCGTTTCTTCGGCGTGCCGTTTCTGAAGTCGTTGATGAACTGCGGCCAGGTTTCGTCCGCCTCGCCGACGATGACGGTGTCGGCGTGCTGTGCCGCCTCGTCCGGTTCCATGCTTGCGTGGATGCCGCCGAGGACGACGGGCACGTTCCTGCGCCGGAACTCGTCGGCGACTTCGTAGGCCCTCATGCCGAGTGTGGTCAGGACGGAGATGCCGACGAGGTCCACGTTGTCGTCATAGTTGACGCGGCCGCAGACTTCGCTTTCGATGACGACGTCTACGCCGTCGGGGACGAGGGCGGCGAGGTAGGGCAGGGTCAGCGGCGGGCAGATGAACTGCTTGACCGTGTGCAGCGAGCCGTCCTGGAGGTACCTGGAGGCCTCGACGAGCTTGATCTTCAGGGGCTGCTGCATTGGATTCCCGGAGCAGTGGCGTCGCGTGTTGGTGGACGCATCATAGCGGAAGTCGGGGCGTGGCGGGAGGATTTCCCGGCTTCGGGGCCTGGCGGGCGCGGGGAAAAATAGGGACAGGCACCTATTTTTCTGTGGGTGCCGAACACATTTGATGCACCCTGGCGCAGAAAAATAGGTGCCTGTCCCTATTTTTGCTCACCGCTCGGCGTCGGCTCTCTCTGAGAAATGCGGGCTAGTTGTGGTGCGTCGGCTGGGGCACGACGGGGGCGTGGCGTTGGGCGCTGTCCGGGGGACCGGTGGGCGGTCCGGGGGTGTCGGTCTGCGGGAACAGCTCCTCGGTCTCGTCTGCGGTCGGCTCGACGACGCCGGTTTTCTGCGCGACGAACATTTCTTCGATGAAGAGGCGGACGGCGAAGCGCATCCGGGGCGGGGCCGGGGAGGGTGACTCCGGTTCGGCCTGCGATTCGCTTGTGCGGGGCGTCTGCTCCGGCTGGGCCGGGGGGGATACGCTGGTGTGCTCGGCGTCGCGGCGCAGTGTCTCGAGCGAGAAGGGCGGTGTTTGCACGGTCTTGAATTCGCGGGGGCCGGCCGTGAGGAGGCGCAGTTGCCAGATCCGGTTGGCGCGTTCGCCGTGCGGGACGTCGAGATAGACGTTGACCTCGAAGCGGATGTTCGAGATGTCCTGGCGCGAGAGGTTGCGGGTCTTGATGCGGATGCAGACGCGGGCCGGTGCATCGGGGTCGTCCGGGGCTTCGTCAATGTAGATGTCGAACGGCATGCGTTCGCGGTACAGGGCGAGGAGCTCGTCGCGACTGGTGTTCGGCGGTGCGTCCTCGTTGGCGGGGCGCGCGGCGTCGAGATCGGCCCAGCGCACGCGGACTTCGCGGACGTCGTCGCCGACGCGGTACCTGACGCGGGCGTGACGCTCGAGCCGCTGGACGACGGTGACGTAGGTGTAGGGCGGCAGGACGACGACGGCGTCGCCGGTGCTGCCGACGAGCTCCTTCTGGGTGAGGAAGCCGGCGCCGGGGGCGGGCCCGGCCGCGAGCAGCACGATGAGCGCGAGCAGCAGGAATGCGGCGGTCTTTGCGAGCACGGCTTTCTCCTTCACGGGGCGCGGCTTCCGCAGGGCACACGGCCCTTCGTGTCGGAGTATCGGCGGATTCCGAGCGGGGCTTTATTCCTCGGCGGGCGGGACCGGTTCCGGGGGGCCGTCGGTTTCGTCCGGTTCGGCCGGCGGGACGTCGCCGACGGGGGCGATCTGCACGCGCTTGGTCCCGGCCTCGCGGTCCTCGTCCACGCTGACCGTGCGGATGCCGTGCCAGTCGCGCAGGGCGGTATGGACGAGGCGGCGGTCGGCGGCGACCATGGGCTCGAGGGTGACGGGCTCGCCGGTGCGCTGGGCCTGGCGCGCGGCGTCCCTGGCGATGCGATCGAGGCTCGACTTGAGGCGGTCGCGGTAGCCGGCGCAGTCGATGAGGACTGCGCGGGTGACGCCGAACTTCTTCGCCACGAGCAGGTTGACCAGGTACTGGATGGCGGCGAGGGTGTGGCCGTCGCGGCCGATGAGGCGGCCGGACTCGGTGCCGTGCTCGAGGGAGAGGATGGTGCCTTCCTCGCGGTGGCGGATTTCGACAAAGGCGTCTATGTCGAGGGCGCGCAGCAGCGGGCGCAGGACCTCTTGTTCGGCGAAGCGGACGACGGTGCGCCAGTCAACGTTTTCGCGCGTTTCCATGTGTCTGGTTCTCTTGTGCGGGTAGCTGTTGTTGGCCGTCGCTCTTTTGCACGATGAGCTGGACGCCGAAGGTGAACACCGTGCTGCAGAGCCAGTACAGGTTCAGGCCCGAGGGGAAGCTGTAGAAGATGAACAGGAAGATGAGGGGCATCATGTTGGCCATCATCTTCTGCTGGGGATCGGTCGTCTGGCTCTGGCCGCGGAGCCGCTGGGAGAGAATGGTGAAGACCGTCATGAGGATGGGCAGGATGTGGATCTCGAGGTTGCCGAACAGCGGCAGGCCGGGGATGGTGAAGAGGGTGTCGGGCTTGGAGAGGTCGTTGATGTAGCTGAAGAACGGCGCGCGCCACAGCTCGACGGCGTTGCGGAGCATGGTGAACATGCCGTAGAGGATGGGGAACTGGAGCAGGATGGGGAAGCAGCCGCCGAGCGGGTTGACCTTGTGCTCCTTGAAGAGCTTCATCTGCTCGAGTTGGAGCTGGCGCTTATCGTCCTTGTACTTGGCCTGGAGCTCCTTGATGAGGGGCTGGATCTTCTGCATTTCCTTCATGGACCGGGCGCTTCGCCGGTCGAGGGGGAAGAGGACGAGCTTGATGAGCGCGGTGAGCAGGATGATGGCCACGCCGTAGTTGGGGATGGCTTTGTAGATGACGTTGAGGACCCAGAGCAGGCCCATGGCGAGCGGGGCCATGAAGGTGGTGCCCATCACCTTGCCGTAGCCGAGCGGCTTGAGCCGGTCATACTCTTTGGGGCCGACGTAGAGGGCGAGGTCGAAGGTGTGCTCCTCGGCGGCATCGAGCGCGAGGTCCGGCAGCGCGACGCTCAGGCCGGTGGCATAGACCTTGGTTTTCTTGCGTTCCTCGTCGGCGTAGCCGAGATAGTGGGTGTCGGAGACGACCCGGCGTGCTTTGAGTTCGCCGTTCGCTTCGGGGCCGCGCGCGTCGAGGATGGCGGTGAAGTACTTGTTGCTGATGGCCGCCCAGCGCACCACGGAGAGCGGGTAGTCTTTGGGCGGCTTGTCGCCTCGGGCGGGGCGGAGCTTTTTGGCGGAGCCGCTGTCCACCGTGAGGCGCGTTTCGGACCGGCGGTCCTTGCGGTCAACGGGGTGAACGGTGCCGACACGGAGGTGGTACTCGGGCAGCTTGATTCTTGCGCCCGTCTTGTTGCGGACGGTGAGTTTCGTCTCGAGCCGGTAGCCTTGCTCGGGCAGCGTGAAGGTCCTGGTCACCGCCACGCGGCGGTTCTCGTAGCGGAGGACAAGCGTGCCGTCGTCGCTCTCTTCGGCCACTTTCTTGAACTCGACCTCGGCGAGGTCGAGCCCACCGTCTTCCTCGGAGAAGATGGCGAGGGGATAGAAGTTCTGGGGCACTTGTTCGGAGTCGGGCCAGTTGTCGGGGCAGAAGTCGTACGTCTCGTGGCCGTGAACGACGATGCCGTGGCCCTTGCTCGTCTTCTTCGTCTCGATGGTGACCTGGCGGACGACGCCGCCCCTGGTTGAGATCTGGAAGGTGGCGTAGGGGTTGGAGAGCGCGTAGAGCTCGGGCTCGAACTCGGGGATGACGTCGGGCTCTTCGGGCTCTTCGGTTGTTTCGGTCGTTTCGGTTTCTTCCGGTTCGGTTGTCTCCTCGGTGATCTCCGGGCCTTCGGGTGTCTCGGGCGGCGCCTCAACCTCGGGTTCTTCCGGCGCGGGTCCGGTCGGTTCCTGCTCGTCGGTGCCGGGCTGCGTCTCCTCGGCGGGCGGCGGGGCCTTTTTCTGCGGCTGCGGGGGCTTCTGCCTGAAGAGCAGCATCCAGGTGATGAGGATGAGGCCGGCGGCGACCCAGAAGGCGATTTGACGTTTCTGCATCGGCTACCTCACGGGGTCGTATCCGCCCGGATGCCATGGCCCGCAGCGGCACAGGCGCGCGATGCCGGCGCACAGGCCGCGGACGAGGCCCTTGCGGCGCAGGCTTTCGATCATGTATTCCGAACAACTGGGGGTGAAGCGGCACACCGAGGGCAGCAGGGGCCTGATCGCGAGCTGGTAGAGGCGCACCAGGCCGATGGCGAGCCACGCCAGCGGGTTCAGCAGGCGTTTGGCCGGAGGTCCGGCCGGAGGTTCTACCGTTTGAGGTCGAGCTTGGCCAGCGACGTCGTGACCGATTCCTGGAGCTGCGCGTAGGAGCGGGTCGCCGCCTCGCGGCGGACGGTGATGACGATGTCGTGGCCTGGTTTCAACTCGTGTTTGCACAGTCTGAATATCTCCCTGAGGCGCCGCTTGATCTCATTGCGCTTGACGGCGCGGCCGAACTTGCGCCCGATGCTGATGCCGAGCCGGGTCCGTGTGCGGCCTGTGGCGAGCGCGTGGACCGCCAGGCCGCCGTGGGCTGTTTTTCTGCCCTTGTAGTAAGCTGCCAGGAAATCCTTGCGCCGGCGAATCCGCTCCTGCTTGAGGAAGCTATGCCCGGCGGTTACACGGTCAGGCGCTTGCGCCCCTTGCGCCGTCTCCTCTTCAGGACAGCCCGTCCCCATCTATTGCTCATCCTTCTCCGAAACCCGTGCGTGCGGCGACGGCGCAGGTTTGACGGCTGGTATGTTCGCTTCATCGAGGCCTCCGGTGTCTCTGGCAGCGGTGCACGCCCGCCGGCGGGTCGGCCCGCGGCGGGCGAAGCAAGAAGGTGACCTTATAGGCGTTCGGAGGCGAGGTGTCAAGGCGTAAAGGCGACGGCATCGGTTGGCGGCGCGTTCGGCGGTTTGAGTTGCCTTTGCGGGGCCTTGGCCGCGTTGCCGGATGCGCGTTGGCGTCCGCCGGTCTATGGCTTGGTTGACAGTGGGGCGGCGGACCATATAATCGTGTGTGGAGGGCATGAGCGAGACGAACCAGGCGCCGAAATCAGCGTACTATCCCGCGTTCCTCGATGTGCGCGGCGCGCGCTGCGTGGTGGTGGGCGGCGGGGGCGTGGCGGCGCGCAAGGTGCGCGCCCTCGTCGAGGCGGGGGCGAACGTCACGGTGGTGAGCCCGCGCGTGTGCGGCGAGATCGAGGCGATGGCGGCCGAGGGCGTCGTCCTCGAGCGTCGTCACAGGCCGTTCGGGCCGGAGGAGCTGGATGGGGCCTTTCTGGCGGTGGCGGCGACGGATGATGCGGCGGTCAATGAGGCCGTAGGGCGGGAGGCGCGGGCCCGGGGCATCCTGGTCAACGTGGTGGACCGGCCTGCGCTTTCGACGTTCATCGTGCCGGCCACGGTGTCGCGCGGGCGGCTGCAGGTGGCGGTCTCGACGGGCGGTGCGAGCCCGGCGTTCGCAAGGCGCCTGCGACAGCGGCTGGAGGGGGCGCTCAGCCCAGGGCTGGCCGCGTACCTGGAGGCGATGGCCGAGGCAAGGGCGCTGGTGCTGGCCGAGGTGGGCGATCCGGGGCGGCGGTCGCAGATATTCGAGGCGCTTGCTTCCGACGAGTTCGTCGCGCGCTGCCTCGAGGCGGGGCCGGCGGCGGCCGGTGCCATGGTGCTCGACAAAGCGCGCGAGCTGATCGCGCGAGGCGGGGCAGAGCAAGAGGAGCCGCAGGAATGAAGATCGCAGCGATGGTCTTGACGCTGTGTGCGGCGTTGGCGTACGCCGCGGGTCTCGGGCTGTACGTGCTCGGGCGGCGCGAGGAGTCCGAGCGCCGGGGGATGGTCCTGGTCGGTGCCGGGCTCGGGCTGCACACGGCGGCCATCGTGTTTTTCTGGGCTGCGTACGGGATGCCGCCCTGGGCGACGGCGTGCGGGGTGCTTGCGTTCTGGAGCTGGGCGGCGGCGGTGGTGTTGATGGTGTTGTCGGCGCGGCGGGGGATGCAGGTGCTCGGCGTGCTGATCGTGCCGGTGGTGCTGATGATGTTTGCGGCGGCGCTTGTGGTCTCGAAGACGCCGTTCGTGCTGCCGGAGGGCACGCCGGGGCTGTTGGCGGCGCACATTCCGCTCGTTTTTTTGAGCTATACGGCGTTCCTGTACGCGGCGGCCGCCGGGGGGCTCTACCTGGTGCAGGAGAGGCGGATCAAGCAGAAGGGGCCCGGCGCGTTCTTTGAGCGGATCCCGCCGCTCGAGTGGCTCGAGCGGTTCACGACGGGTTCGCTGGTGGCGGGGTTCGTGGTGCTCACGTTGGGTTTGGCGCTCGGGTTGGCGTGGCTTGCCACGGCTGACGTGCGCGGCGGGCTGCGGGACCCGAAGATCGTGGTGATCGGCATTGCGTGGCTGCTCTACGGCGGGCTGGTGGTGGCGCGGCTGGCGGCGTGGGTGCGGGGGCGGCGTGTGGCGGCCATGGCGGTGGGCTGCTTCGTGCTCGTGGTGGCCTTTCACCTGTTTGTGCGTCACGCGATCCCGGGCGGCCTGGCCGCGGCGCCGGGGCGGGCGCAGGCCGGGCAAGGAGCGGTCGAGACGCCATGAGGATCGTCGCGCTGGGGGTGACCCACAAGACCGCGCCGCTCGAGGTGCGCGAGCAGCTCGCGATCGGCGGTTCGGAGCTTGGCGAGTGCCTCCGCCTGCTTTCCAGCCACCCGGACGTGGCGGAATGCGCGGCACTCTCCACGTGCAACCGGGTCGAGGTGTACGCGGCCGTGGGAAGGGACGCGCCGGTGTGCTTCCTCAAGTCGGTGGTGACCAGGTTCGACTTCGGGCGGCGCGCCGAGCTGGCGGGCCGGTGGCTCGAGCTCGAGCAGCCGGAAAGCATCCGGCACCTGTTCGAGGTCGTCTCCGGGCTCGACGCGATGGTGGTGGGCGAGCAGGAGATCGTCGCGCAGGTCAAGCAGGCGTTCCAGGAGGCGGAGGCGGCCGGGACGCTCGGCCCGGTGCTGGGCGGGCTCTTCCGCAAGGCGCTGTCGGTCTCGAAGCGGGTGCGTACGGAGACGCGGATCGGCCGGGGCGCGTTGTCGGTGGCGTCGGCGGCGGTGCGGCTGGCGCGCAAGATTTTCGGGGAGCTGGGGCGCAAGCGTGTGATGATCCTCGGCGCGGGCGACACGGGCGAGCTGACGCTCAGGCACCTGGTCAAGAGCGGCGCGCGGTCGGTGGTGGCGGTGAACCGCTCGTTCGATCGGGCCGAGGCGCTGGCGGCGCGTTTCGGGGGCCGGGCGGTGCCGTTCGAGGAGCGGCTCGAGGCGCTTGTGGGGGCGGATATCGTGATCGGCACGACGGCGAGCCCGGAGCCGGTTCTGACGGTGGCGGCGCTGCGCGGGGTGATGCGCCGGCGCCGGGGGCGGCCGATTTTTTTGATCGACGTGGCCGTGCCGCGCGACGTCGAGCCGGCGGCGAACCGGCTCGACGGGGTGTACGTGTACAACATTGATGACCTCAAGGCGATTGTGGAAGAGCATCTCAGGACAAGAGCGTTGGAGCTTGACCGCTGTCGTGCTATTGTGGATGAGGAGACGCGGGCGTACGCACGGTGGCTCGAGCGGCAGGAGCTCGCGCCGACGCTCAAGCGCGTGTACGGCTACTTCGAGGCGGTGCGGGCGCGGGAGCTCGACGAGCACCTGCGCCGGTTCCGGGGGCTGACGCCGGAGCTGCGGGAGCAGTTCGAGCAGCTCTCGCGGCATCTGGTGAAGGAGCTGTTGCACGGGCCGGTGTCGAAGTTGCGCAGCGCGTCGGACGCGGCGACGCTCGCGCGGCAGGCCGAGGCGCTGAACGAGCTGTTCGGCGCGGACGCGGACGCCCAGCACGAGGAGGAGGAAGGCGGCGGATGAGCAATCTCTGGTTCCCGGCGTCGGAGCGCCCGCGCGACGAGTGCGGGGTGTTCGGCGTGTTCGGCCACCCCGAAGCGGGCCAGCTTACGTACCTGGGGCTCTATGCCTTGCAGCACCGGGGGCAGGAGAGCGCGGGCATCGTGACGAGCGACGGCCACTCGTTCCAGTCCCACAAGGGGATGGGGCTCGTGGGCGACGTGTTCAGCGAGGACGTGCTGCATGGGCTCGGCGGCCACGTCGGCATGGGCCACGTGCGCTACTCGACGACGGGGGCGAGCGGGCTGAAGAACGCGCAGCCGATCGTGGTGGACTATGCGCGGGGGCCGATCGCCGTCGGCCACAACGGCAACCTGACGAACGCGCGGGCGATCCGCGACGAGCTCGAGGCGTCGGGCTCGATCTTCCAGGGGACCACGGACAGCGAGATCATCGTGCACATCATGTCCACGCTGCGGCTCGACAGCGAGCGGGACGCGCTGCTCAGGATGCTGCAGATCATCAAGGGGGCCTACACGCTGGTGATCCTCAAGCCGGACGTGCTCATCGGGGTGCGCGATCCGCACGGGTGGCGGCCGCTGTGCCTGGGCCGGCTCGATGGGGCGCATATCCTCGCGTCCGAGACGTGCGCGCTCGACCTGCTGCACGCGGAGTTCGTGCGCGAGGTGGAGCCGGGCGAGGTGATCATCATCAGCGAGTCGGGGACGGAGTCCATCTATCCGTACGGGCGCCACACGCGGCGGGCGCAGTGCATCTTCGAGCACATCTACTTTGCGCGGCCCGACAGCCGGCTGTTCGGCGACATCGCCCACCTGGTGCGCAAGCGGCTGGGGGAGGAGCTGTCGCGGGAGCACCCGGCGGAGGCCGACGTGGTGATGCCGATCCCGGACAGCGGCAACTCGGCGGCGATGGGGTATGCGGCGGCTTCGGGTATCCCGCTCGACTTCGGGATCACGCGCAACCACTATATCGGCCGCACGTTCCTGCAGCCGAGGCAGGCGATTCGGGACTTCGGGGTGCGGGTCAAGCTCAACCCGGTGCGCGAGGTGCTGGCGGGCAAGCGGGTGGTGGTGGTCGAGGACTCGATCGTGCGCGGCACGACGACGGTGCTGCGCATGAACAGCATCCGCGAGGCGGGGGCCAAGGAGGTGCACCTGCGGGTGAGCTGTCCGCCGATCCGCTGGCCGTGCTACTACGGGATTGACTTCGCGACGCGCGGCGAGCTGATCGCGGCCAACAAGAGCGTCGAGGACGTGCGCGACTTCCTGGGCGTGGACAGTCTGGGCTACCTGTCGATCGAGGGGATGCTGCGCTGCGTCAACGGCGAGGGGGACTCGCACTGCACCGCGTGCTTCGACGGCAACTATCCGGTTGTGGTCGAGGAAGAGGTTGATAAGTACATCCTGGAGAGCGACCGCCGCCAGGAATACCTGCGGTTCACGTAAGCTTCCGCGGCGGCCGCACGCGAGGCGGTCCTGACGTTTTACATCGTCCACATCGTGGCCCTGTTTGTGCTGCTGGCGTGCTCGGGGTTCCTGTCGGGCTCCGAGACGTCGCTGTTCAGCCTCTCGAGTCTGCGGGTGCGCCGGCTGCAGAGCGAGAGTAAGGTGGGCCGTCTGATTGCGCGGCTGGTGGCGCACCCGCGCAGCCTGCTAACCACGATCTTGATCTGCAACGTGTTGGTCAACGTGTTCGCCTCGAGCCTGTCGGCGTCGCTGTTCCGGCGGCTCGGCGAGCGGGCCGAAGGGGTGATGTCGCCTGCGGCGAGTACGGTGATCTCGGTGGCGGTCATGACGTTCCTGATCCTGGTGTTCGGCGAGATCACGCCGAAGACGATCGCGATCCGGAACGCCGAGCGGCTGGCGCGTCGGGTGGCGCCGGTGATTTCGGGGCTCTCGCGGCTCGTGGCGGGGTTGCGGGCCGTGCTGCTGTGGGTCACCGGCGGGATCGTGCGGCTGCTCGACTCGCGGATCCCGGCCGACGGCTCGATCTCGACGGACGAGCTGCGCACGGCGGTGCGGATCGGGCTGAGCGAGGGGGTGCTCGACCCGCAGGAGCGCGACATGATTCACGGGGTGTTCGTGCTCGAGTCGAAGCAGGTGCGCGACATCATGCGGCCGCGGCGGGACCTGTTTGCGCTCGAGGCGGGGACGCCGCTTGAGGAGATCGTGCGCCAGGTGCGCGAGCACGAGTTCGCGCGGGTGCCGATGTACGAGGAGGAGCCGGACCGGATCATCGGGCTGGTGTACGCGCGCGATCTGCTCGATCTGTACGGCAAGGGGGGCGAGCCGGTGGCGCTGCGTGAGCTGCTGCGGGAGCCGTACTTCGTGCCGGAGGCGGTGGCGATAGACGACCTGCTGGCGGAGCTCAGGCGGCGGGCGACGCATTTCGCGCTCGTGGTGGACGAGTACGGCACGCTCAGCGGGTTCGTGACGCTCGAGGACGTGCTGGAGGTGGTGGTCGGCCGGCTGGATCTCAAGAAAGACGAGCCGCTGCGCTATTCGCTCGAGGACGACCGCACGGTGCTGGCCGATGCGGCGCTGCCGCTCGACGAGCTGAACACGCTGCTGGGCACGGGGCTGGCGGACGAGTTCTCGGTGTCGCTCGGCGGGCTGATCACGCACCGGCTCGGGCGGATCCCGGAGGCGGGCGAGCGGCTCGAGCTGGCGGGGGTGACGATCGAGGTGCTTCGCGCGCAAAAGAACCGCATCGAGCTGGTGCGCGTGCGACGCACGGGGGGCAAGGAGGGCGCGCGACGATGAGCTTCTTCCTTCCCGGCATCATGCTGATCGCGCTTTTTCTCGGGGTGCAGGCGTTTTTCGCCTCGTCGGAGATGGCGCTGGTGTCGTGCAGCCGGCTGCGGCTGCGGCACCATGCGGAGCGGGGCGACCGGCGTTCGGCGGCGGTGCTACGGCTGCTGGGCGAGCCGGAGCGGTTCCTGGGCACAACGCTGGTGGGGGTGAACCTGTCGGTGATCATCATGTCCACGATCGCCAACGTGGTCGTGCACAACGCGGGCGCGCGGGGGTGGCAGGTGGACGTGTTTGCCTCGGTGCCGCTGACGATCCTGATCGTGATCTTCGGCGAGATCGTGCCGATGACGCTTGCGCGCCACCACAGTTGGCAGGTCTCGCGGCGGGCGGTGCCGCTGTTGGTGGTGGCGATGCGCTACGTGCTGTTCCCGGTGGTGGTGTTTGCCTCGGCGGTGTCGCGCGCGGTGGCGGGGCTGGTGGGCGGCTCGCGCCAGAAGCGCAACCCGTTCGTGTCGCGCGAGGAGCTGCGTTTGCTCTTGAGGGAGGGAGCGCGGACGGGGCTGCTGGATCCGGAGGGGCGGCGGATGATCCACCGCATTTTCGACCTGCGCACGACGGTGGCCAAGGACATCATGACGCCGCTGATCGACGTGACGGCCGTGCCGGGCGGGGCGCCGCCCGAGCAGGTGGTGGCGCTGATGCGCGAGAGCGGCCGGACGCGGCTGCCGGTGTACGAGAAGCGGATTGACACGATCGTGGGGGTGGTGTCGGCGTTCGACTTTCTTGATTTCGACCAGCCGCCGGCGACGGCGCGCGCGGCGATGCGCCGTCCGTGCGTGGTGCCCGAGAGCAAGCCGATCGACGATCTGCTGCTGGAGTTCCAGTTGACGAACACGAGTTTCGCCGTGGTGGTGGACGAGTACGGCGGGGTGTCGGGTATCATCACGAGCGAGGACATCGTCGAGGAGATCGTGGGGGAGATCGCCGATGAGTACGACCGGCCGGAGCCGCCGGAGGCGGAGCTGGTCGAGGGGACGGGGGTCATCGAGGGCCGGATGCGGGTCGAGGAGTTCAACGAGCGGTTTGAGCAGCGGCTGCCCGAGGGGGTGGCCGAGACCGTGGGGGGGCTGGTGGTGGCGCATCTGCGGCGGATCCCGCGCCGGGGCGAGACGGCGGAGATTGCGGGGCTGGTCGTTGAGGTGCTTGAGGCGACGGAGCGGCGTGCGGCCAAATTGGCGATCAAACCGTTGACAACCCGTCGCGGCGGGCCTATAAGTGATGAAACTGCAGAGTAGCCGCGCGGTGCGGCACACGTTCGAGCGAGAGGACGGTCTCATGAAACGAGTCGCACTTCCTGTCCTGGCCGTTGTGGGTATGGCGCTCGTGGTGACGGGCTGCCTGCACGGCGAGAAACAGCCGGTCCCGACCAAGATGGATTCGCTCGGGTGGTGGCCGACGAAGGCCGTGCCGCAGCCCAAGGCGGACCCGCGTCCGGGCATGGACGGCGAATGGTGGTGGGCCACCGAGCGGGGCCAGGAGCAAGATCCGCTCTGGGGCAACCGCGGCTTCGTGTACGTGCTGCGGCGCACGGGGACGAAGGAGCCCGGGGACGGGGTGGTGAAGCTGCCGCGCGGGCTCAAGCCGGTCGAGGCGCTGGTGTTCGAGGACGTGAACTTCGAGTTCGACAAGTCCGAGATCCTGCCCGCGGGTCAGAAGATCCTCGACGAGGTGGTGACAACGCTGACGGAGTATCCGGAGGCGATTGTCACGCTCGAGGGGCACACGTGCTCGATCGGCACCGACGAGTACAACATGGGTCTCGGCAAGCGGCGCGCGACGGCGGTGTATGCCTACCTGGTCGAGCACGGCATCGCGGCGGAACGGTTGACGGTGGTCAGCTACGGCGAGACGCGCCTCAAGTACTACAGCCGCGCCACGGGCCGGGAGCGGAACCGGCGTGATTTCGAGGGCAACCGGCGCGTGGAGTTCAAGGTGACGATGCCCGAGGAGGTCGAGTAGCGGCCGGCGTGTGCGCGGGCGTGAGGGAGCACTTCGATGGGTAAGGTCCGGCTGATCGTTGGGATCCTCATCATTGTCCTGCTTTTCGTGTTCGCGCTGTTCAACGGGGGGCAGACGCACTCGACGAGCATCCAGTTTTTCCTCAAGAGGTGGACGGTGACCGACGTGCCGGCGTGGGGCATCATTTACCTCGCGCTGCTTCTCGGGATCCTCGTCGGCTACCTGCTGCGCGGCGGGCGCAAGCAGAAGAAGGGCAGCTAGGTCGAGCCGGCGGCCGGGGCGGGCTGCTTCCGGCCGCGGGGTACGGTTTGGCCGCCGCGCCATGGCGCGGCGGCCTTTTTGTGTCCGGCGTCGAGGCGCCGTTCAGGGGGTGATGCGGACGGAGTCGCCCGTGCGGGCGGACTCGCGCGCGGCCTGGAAGACTTTGAAGAGGCGCAATGTCTCCTCGGGTTTGATGGCAAGCTCGGCTTTTCCGGCGAGCACGTCGGCGAGGTTCACGTAGAACTGGGACCAGTCGGTCTTGGGCTGCTTGACGCTGGTGTCGGTGTTCTTGCCTTCTTTGCGGTAGCGTATGTGGATCGGGTCGTCCCACGACTGCTGCGCGAGGGTGCCGTTGGTGCCGCCGATAAACCAACGGTAGCCCGTGTAGCGGACGACGGCGCTGCCGATGCAGTTGGCGATCGTGCCGTCGGCGAAGCGGATGATGACCATGAAGTGGTCGTCGGCGTCCTGCGACCAGACGCCGCCGCGCACGTCGGCGAAGACGCTCTGGACGGGGGCGTCCACGAGCATCAGGGCGTGGTCCACGAGGTGGGCGCCCCAGTCGAGGAGGTAGCCGCCGCCGTAGGCTTTCTGGAGGCGCCACATGTCGCCCCACAGGCCGTAGTCGCCCCAGCCGGCATCGCCGCATCCCATGACGCGGGTCTCGATGAGCCAGGGCTGGCCGAGCAGGTCGCCTTTGAGGTCGCCGGAGACGACGTCGCGCACGGCCAGGAAGTCGCCGTCCCACCGGCGGCTCTGGTAGGTGGTGAGGATGCGGCCGCAGCGCTCGGCGGCGGCGAACATACGTTCGACCTCGTCGAGGGTGGTGGCGGTGGGTTTGTCCACGACGACGTGCTTGCCGGCTTCGAGCGCCTGGATTGCGTAGTCGGCGTGGGAGTTGCTGGGGGTGGTCACGACGGCGAGCTCGACGTCGGGGTCGGCGAGCATCGCCTCGTACGATGGGAAGACCCGGCCGCCGTGCTCGGCGGTGCGTTGGCGCGCGCGCTCCTCGGAGACGTCGTAGACGCCGACGATGTTGAAGGTGTCGAGCCGGGCGAGGTGCGGCATGTGCAGCTCGCCGCCGGCGCGGCCGACCCCGATGATGCCAACTCCTGTTGCCATGGTGCGTATCCTCTTCGATGTGTTTGGGGACCGGACCGTCTTGTCCGCTGTGAGCTCCGGGCAGGAAGGATCTTGTACTTCTGCGGGGCCCCCTCGGTCCCGTGTTCGTCTAGTCCATGAACCCCCGTTCGCGCAGGTAGGCGGCGCTGATTGTGGCGCTTTCGAGGGGCGTGCGGGTGGTGCGGTCGAGCTCGACGACCACCCAACCCGAGAAGCCGATATCGACGAGCGCATCGAGGAAGCTTTCGACATCGAGGTCGCCCTGGCCGAGCTCGCAGAAGCGCCCTTCGCAGCCGCAGATTTCCTCGCCCGGGACGGGCTCGAAGTCTTTGACGTGGGCGAGGCCGAGGCGCTCGGCGTGCGCCCTGACGAACGCGGCGGCGTTGTCGCCGGTCAGGTCGAAGTGCGCGTTGTCCATGCACAGGTGCGTGTGCGTGGAGAAGCTCAGGAGCCGTTCGACGTCGCCGGTGTTCTCGCAGCAGGTCTGGAGGTGGGGGTGGAAGGCGGTGGTGAGGCCGCGGTCGCGGAACCGCTCGCAGATGGCGTCGAGGTTGTGGGCCACGCCTTTGAGCTGGGCGTCGGATTTTGTGCGCCAGTCCTGGCCCCAGCCGCCGACGGTCATCAGGTCGGTGACGCCGCGGGCGGCGGCGTACTCGGCGCGGGCGAGGGTCTCGTCCATGGGGTCGTCGGCCTGGTAGGAGACGGTGCAGGCGAGCGAGGCGAGTTCGAGGCCGAGGTCGCGCATGAGGCCGTCGAGATCGTTGACGCGGTGGAAGTGCTGGAGCTGGTGGGCGAACTCGACGCCGCGGAAGCCCGCCTCGGCGATCTCGCGGGCGACGCGGTCCACCTCGATGCGCTCGCGCTCGTAGGTGGCCCAGCAGAGCGACTGGTAGCCGAACTTGAGCTTGCCTATGGTGCCCTCTCCGTTGCGTGAGTCCGGCGGCATGGCCCGGCACGGCGGATACTATCGGCGGCCGTGGGCGGGCGTGCAAGAAAAACTTGCGCGCCGGGGCGGTGGCGGCTGCGGGCGTCGCGACGCGCCACTTGACGGGGGGCGCGGATGCTGGTATGAGGCAGGGGAGGAGGGATGCGATGGACGTCTTTGAGCGAATGGTCGCGCGCGATCACGAGGAGCTTGTGTTCGTGCAGGACCGTGCGGCGGGCCTGCGGGCGATCATCAGCGTTCACAGCACGGTGCTGGGGCCGGCGCTGGGCGGGCTGCGGATGTGGCCGTACGCGAGCGAGGCGGAGGCGATCTACGACGCGCTGCGGCTCGCCGAGGCGATGACGTACAAGGCGGCGGCGTCAAACTTGAAGCTGGGCGGGGGCAAGGCGGTCATCATCGGGGACCCGCGCACGGACAAGACGCCGGCGCTGTTCCGCGCGATGGGGCGTGCGATCGAGAAGCTCGGGGGCCGCTACATCACGGCGGAGGACGTGGGCACGAGCGTCGAGGACATGGCCTGTGTCCGTGAGACGACGGACCACGTGACCGGCACGAGCCGCACGGGGGGCGGCAGCGGGGACCCGTCGCCGACGACGGCGGCCGGGGTGGAGGAGAGCATCCGGGCGTGCCTGGAGGCGGTGGACGGGGCGTCGGTCAAGTCGCTCGAGGGGCTGCGGGTGGCGGTGCAGGGGGTGGGCCACGTGGGCTCGATCCTGTGCCGGAACCTGAGCGCCAAGGGGGCGCGGCTGACGGTGTGCGACGTGGACCGCGGGCGCGCCAAGGCGGCGGCGGACGAGTGCGGGGCGACGGTCGTCGAGCCGGACGAGATCTACGACGTGGCGGCGGATGTGTTTGCGCCGTGCGGGCTGGGGTTCGTGCTCAACGACGGGACGATTGCGCGGCTCAAGTGCCGGATCGTGGCGGGCGCGGCGAACAACCAGCTCGAGGACGTCGAGCGGCACGGGGCGATGCTCGAGTCGCGCCAGATTCTGTATGCGCCCGACTACGTGGCGAACGCGGGCGGGCTCATCAATATTTATTATCGCGACATCCTGGGCCGGCCGTGCGAGAGCGAGGCGTGGTCGCCCACGGGCATCTACGAGACGATGAAGCAGGTGCTCGAGACGGCGCGCGAGCGCAAGATTCCCACCTCCGAGGCGGCGCAGCGGCTTGCGGCCTCGCGCATCGAGGCGGCCAAAAAATAGGGACAGTCACCTATTTTTCAAGCGCGTCAGGTTCGGAGAGACCGCGAGGTTACAGAAAAATAGGTGACTGTCCCTATTTTTCTAGGGGAGAGCGATGAAGGTCGGGCTGATTGGCCTGCCGAACTCGGGCAAGACGACGGTCTTCAACCTGCTCACCGGCCAGCAGCTTCCGGCCGAGCCGTTCTTCACGGAAGAGCACACCGTCCACCTGGGCGCCACGCACGTGCACGACGAGCGTCTGGACTTCCTGCACACCTTCTACCCGCGCGCGAAGCTCAAGTATGCCGAGTTGACGTTCGTGGACATGGCGGGCGTGCCGGTCGGCGACGCCGGGCACGGCTCGAAGGCGCAGCTGTTTGCGAGCGTGCACGACACGGACGCGCTGGTGTACGTGGTCGCCGCGTTCGAGGACGAGCGGGTGACGCGCCCGTTCGAGACCGTGGACCCGGTGCGCGACGTCGAGACGCTGGAGCTGGAGCTCATGGTGGCCGACCTGGAGCTGATCGAGAAACGGGCCGAGCGCATCCATAAGGAGCTGCAGGCGGCCAAGGACAAGCACTCGCCGGAGCTCGACGCGCTGGTGCGCTGCAAGGAGGCGCTGGAGGCCGAGCGGCCCCTCCGCGCGCTGGAGCTCAACGCGGACGAGGCCAGGGTCTTGAGCGGGTTCCGGTTCCTGACGCAGAAGCCGGCCTTGGTGCTCGTCAACGGGGGCGAGGCAGCCGCGGGGCAGCCGCCGGCGGAGGCGCTGGTCGCGGCGTGCGAGGCGCGCGGCTTGCCGGTGTTCGCGATGAGCGCCAAGATCGAGGAGGAGATCGCCGAGCTGCCGGCCGCCGAGCAGGAGGCGTTCCTCGAGGACCTCGGCATCGCGGAGTCCGGGCTGACGAAGTTCGTGCACGCGGTCTACGGCGCGTTAAACCTCATCGCGTTTTTCACGACGAACGAGCACGAGGTGCATGCCTGGACCGTTCCGGCGGGCACGACGGCGGTGGAGGCGGCGGGCAAGGTGCACACCGACATGCAGCGCGGCTTCATCCGGGCCGAGGTGCTGGCGTTCGACGACATCAAGGCCGCAGGCGGCCCGAAGCCGGCCAAGGAAGCCGGCCACATGCGCGTCGAGGGCAAGGAGCACGTCGTCCGCGACGGCGACGTGATCTTTTTCCGCTTCAGTGTGTAGGCATTCGCCACGGCTTGCGCGTGTTGAGCCTTGTCGCCGCGAGCGGTTCCCGCTAGGATGTCGCTTGCGACCCAGAGCCGGACTCGGATGAGTGAGGAGGAGTGCCTATGGCCGGCCAGCGCGAGACCTGGAAGACGCACCTGGGGATGATCTTCGCGATGATCGGGACCGAGGTGGGTCTCGGCAACGTGTGGCGGTTTCCGTATCTGTGCGGCAAGTACGGGGGCGGGAGCTTCCTGGTGCCGTACATGGTGTTGCTGCTGGGAGTGGCGGTTTTCGGGATGATGGCCGAGTGGGTCGTGGGCCGGGCGACGCGACGCGAGCCGATGGGGGCGTTCCAGAAGATCCGGTTCCCGTTCGGGCGCGATATCGGCGCGTGGGGCGTGATCGGGCCGTTTTTTCTGTACTCGTACTACATTGTGGTGACGGCCTGGGTGCTGTTCTTCATCGTGGCGTCGGTGGCGGGGCTCTATTTCGGCACAGAGACGATGGAGTACTTCCTCGGGTTTCTCGGCAGCCCGTGGGTGTTCGTGGCGCACGCGGCGGCGGTGGCGTTCACGAGCCTGGTGCTTTCTTTCGGCGTGCAGAAGGGGATCGAGCGCGCGTGCAAGTTCATGATCCCGTCGCTGTTCGTGCTGCTGATCGTCGTGGCGATCCGGTCGCTGACGCTGCCGGGGGCGGCGGCGGGGGTGGAGTTCTACATGCGGCCGCGCTGGGAGGGGATCGCCAACCCGGAGGCGTGGCTGGCGGCGCTGGGGCAGGTATTCTTCACGCTGAGCCTGGGCATGGGGGCGATGATTATCTACGGCTCGTACATGAAGAAGTCGTGGGGGATCCCGCTCAACGCGATCTCGTGCTCGCTGGGCAACACGTCGGCCTCGATCCTGGCGGGGTTCGCGATCTTCCCGGCGGCCTTTGCCCTTGGTTTCGGCGCGGAGATCAAGAGCGAGGCGGTGGGACTGACGTTTATTGTGCTGCCGAAGGTTTTTGCAGAGATGCCGGCAGGCCAGCTCTTTGGCGGTCTGTTCTTCCTGTTGCTGGCGTTCGGGGCGTTGTCGAGCGCGATCAGCATCCAGGAGCCGTCCATCGCGTGGATGAAGGACGAGCTGCGGTGGCCTCGGCGCAAGAGCGCGCTGGTGACGGGCGGAATCCTCTGGGTGATGGGCCTGCCATTTGTGCTCAACGGGTTCATTCGGCACGGGGCCGGCGGGGTGCCGGCGGGGCTGGGTGAGAAGCTCGCGCTGCTTGGCAAGATGGACAGTGTCATCAACAACCTGGGGCTGCCGCTCTTCGCGCTGCTCGCGATCCTTGCGGTGGGCTGGGTCATGAAGAACAAGGGGTTCGAGGAGCTCAACCGGAACGCGCGGTTCAAGATTGGCGGCTGGGTCAAGCCGTGGATGCGCTACGTTGTGCCGGCCATTTTCCTGCTCGTGTTTGTCGTGAACCTGTTGAATGTGCTGTTCCCGTCGCTGCAGAAGGAGGTGCTCGGCGAGGCGAAGCTGCCCGATTTCGTTCCGATCGGGCTGACGCCTGCCACGGTCATCACCATCATCGTGGTGTGCGGGGTCGTCTGGGGCGGCGCGATCGGGGGGTTGCTGACCGTGATCGGGATCGAGCGGCGCAAGGAGCGCCGGGCGGCGGCGCAAGGCGGAGGGACGGACTGATGGAGTTTCTTGCAGATACAACCTTCGGCTGGTGCTTCGTGTTGGGCGAGATCTTCGTGATTTTCGTGGTCTTTATGGTTTTGCACCGCCACGCGCTGCGCCGGCACGAGGAGCTGACGCGGAACGAGGCGGCGGCGGGAAACGAGCACCGCGACATCCAGGAACCTTGAGGCTGGCCGGCCCTCCCGCAACCGCCTGCCGCGTGGCGACGGTCTGCTGACGTGATCCTGCTTTCTTCTCGTCGGAAAGGGGCGAACTGTGGCTGACGAGCACGCTGTGACGGGAATCATGGTCGTCGCGCCGAGCACGGTGGGCGTCAACGAGCCGTTCCACGTCGGTGTCAAGATGCTCACCGCGCCGTATTCCGTCGGCACCTCCAGCACCCCGCCTTGCACGCCGAGTCTGCTTGGGCCTTTCAACGCGTCGCCGCGCGGCATTGAGTACCTGGACAACGTCCCGCCCGACTGGAGAGGCGCGGTGGATGTCGAGGGCGGAGAAGGCTACGATGGGCCGGCGTCGTTCTCGTTTGCCGAGGGGAGCGGGCCGCTGTTTGAGGATCCACGCCCCATCCGCCGGTTCGGGCCGGTGCGGTTCACTTCGCCCGGCGCGCATTTCCTGACTCTCACCACGCCGCAAAGCGGCGTGACGCGGCGAAGCAACCCCATCATCGTGACGAGGGACGCGCCCGACGAGCGGCTCTACTGGGGCGACCTCCATTTGCAGACCTACTTCAGCGACGGCCTTCGGAGCCCGGAAGCGCTCTACTGTTTCGCGCGGGACGAGGCGTTCCTCGACATCTGTGCTCTGTCGGACCATACCAAAAGCCTGACCGACAGGCAGTGGGACTACTTCGCGGCCGTGACCAACGACTTCAACGAGCCCGGCCGGTTCGTCACGCTCGTCGGGCAGGAGTGGACAAGCAAGACGTGGGGACATCGGAACGTTTACTTCCCCGGGGACAAGGGGCCGATCCTGCGGCGCGACGATCCCGTGCACGGCGAGCTGCCCAAGGTGTATGAAGTCGCGCGCGAGCACGGTGCGTTGGTGATCCCGCACCACTCGGCGAGGGCCGACGTCGAGCTGGACTGGTCCATCGGTCATGATTCCGAAGTGGAGCGACTCGTGGAGGTTTATTCCGTATGGGGCAACAGCGAACGGCCGGAACAGGACGGCAACCCCCGGCCAATACGGGTCTATAAGGGCGAGAAGCAGGGGCAGCACGTGGTGGACGCGCTGCGGCTCGGCCGCCGGTTCGGGTTCACGGGCGGCGGCGACATCCACGACGGCCGTCCCGGGGACGAGCTGCACCATTTCCAGGAACGGCCTCGCGAATACCGGCTTCTGCGCCGGCAAGGGATCACGGGTGTGTGGGCCGGGGCGTTGACGCGAGAGGCGATCTTCGAGGCGCTCTGGAACCGGCGGGTCTACGCAACCAGCAACGTGCGCATCCTGCTGCGCTTTTCAATTGACGGTCACCCGATGGGGTCGGAAATCACCTCGGAGGGCGACCCCACGTTCCGTGTCGCGGCCTACAGCGAGGTGCCGATCGGCCGGGTGGATATCGTCAAGGACGGCGAGCACCTCATCACGCTGCGTCCGGCCGCTCAGAAGTTCGAATGGGAGGGCGAAGACCGGCTGACCCGGCCGACGAGTTGGTACTACGTGCGTGTTACCAGGGAAGATGGTGAGATGGCGTGGTCCAGTCCGATCTGGGTCTCCAGGTAGGGCTGGGGCACTGGTTGCCGGGGGCAGTCGTTGCCGGAGGCCCGGCCCGGCGCACTCTCGAGCGCACCACGATCACACCTTCGGATGCCCGCGCGCTACTCGATGATCCAGACGTCGCCGGCGCGGAGGTCGGTCTCGAGCAGGATGAGGCCGTCGAAGTCGCGCACGACGACGATGTGGATGATGTCGGGGCCGAGGTCGTAGTCCACGGCTTCGCCCGGGAAGAGCAGGTCGGCGAAGGGCTCGACGACGATCGCGTCGGGGGATTGGTTTTCGATCGTGGCGAGCAGGTAGCCGGTGTCGTCGACTATGACGTATCCGTCGCCGTCGCAACCGAGCCCGGCGAGGCCGAGGCTGGTGAGGGCCACGATGGCGGCGAGTGGTCTCATGAGCTTGTTCATTGTTCTACCCTCCGTCTTCGGAGCCTGTGGTGCTTTTTCACTGGGTTGGACGCGTTGGGGCGGGATTTATTTTACGGAATTGATTTTTTACGGGCTTAGGCAATCGGGCCGCGGTCGCCAGGGGGGCCTAGTCGGTGGGTGGTGAGGCCACTTGGTTCAGGACGCGCAGGAGCTTGCCGGCGTCTATGGGTTTTGGGAGGAGGGCGTCGACGAAGCCTTCGCTGACGCGGTCGGAGTAGGCCTGTTTGCCCCAGCCGGTTACGAGGATGACGCCGGTTTGGGGGGCGGATTGCTTGACGGCCTGGGCCACCTCCCAGCCGCTTATGCCTGGCATGCCGATATCGGTGATAACGAGTTCGTGGTGTCCCTGGCGAAAGGCGTCGAGGCCGGTGGCGCCGTCGTGGGCGATGCCGACCTCGTGGCCGGCCCTGATGAGGATGTCCTGCACGATGTGGGTCAGTTCGACGTTGTCGTCAATGACGAGCACGCGGACGCTGCGGCCGGCCAGGGGGGCGCCCTCGGGTTCGGCGAGCTCGCGCATCGTCTCGTCGGCCGGAGGCAGCCAGATCGTGACAGCGGTGCCGTGGCCGGGCTCGCTCTCGACGTCGATGGTGCCTCGGTGGCGGATGACGATGCCGTAGGCGACGCTCATGCCGAGGCCGGTGCCTTCGACGCCTTTGGTGGTGAAGAAGGGGTCGAAGACGCGGTTCTTGACGTCGGCGCTCATGCCGATGCCGGTGTCGGTGACGCGCACGAACGTCCCGTCGTCTTCCTGACCGGTCTCGATGGTGAGGGTGCCGCCCTCGGGCATGGCGTCGAGGGCGTTAAAGATGATGTTGGTGAGGGCCTCGCGCAGTTCGCGGTCGTCGCCGGCGACGGGCTCGATGCGGCCCTCGATGAGCTCGAGCTCGACGTGCGCGTGCTGGAACTCGTGCTCTTGTTTGAGCCGGGTCTTCGCGATGCGGGCGAGTTCGCGGATGACGGTGTTGAGGTCGATTCGCGTGAAGCCCTCGACGCCCTTGGCGGTGACGAAGTCCTGGACGCGCTCGACGGTGCGGGCGCCGTCCTTGGCGGCCTGCTCGATGGCGCGCAGTCCCTCGCGGAGGGTGGTGTCGCGGGTCTCTTCGACGAGGTACTGGGCGTTGCCGAGGATGATGCCGAGCACGTTGTTGAAGTCGTGGGCGACGCCGGCGGCGAGCTCGCCGAGCGAGCGGAGCTTTTCGGCGCGCAGCAGTTGATCCTGGGCGTGTTTGAGGTCGGTGAGCGTCTTGCTCAGGTTCTCGAAGAGGCGCACGTTGTTGATGGCGACGGCCATGGACTCGGCGATCGAGGAGAGGAGCCAGACCTGCTCCTCGGTGAATTGGTGGAAGGAGTGGCTCACCAGGATCAGCGCGCCGATGAATTCGCCGCGCAGCCGCAGTGGCACGGCGAGGCACGAGCCGTTGATTGTCTCGTCGGTGAGGAGAGCGGCGGTGGCGGGGTCGTTGCGGAGGTCGCCGAGCTGGAACGGCTCGGCGTTGCCGGCGGCGCGGCCGAACAGGGCGGCGCAGAGCGGGCCGTCATCGTGGCGGCCGTCGTCGGCGGGTTGCCAGTTGCGGAGCGACGCCACCGTCCGCGGCGCGGCGTCCGATCCGTCCTCGGCCAGCAGGACGTGGGAGCAGGTTTCGGGCGGCAGGGCCTCGCCGAGGCGTTCGAGGGCGGTGGTGACGAGCTCGTTCACGTCGAGGGATTGGTTGAGCGAGCCGGCCACTTTGTAGAGGGTGGCGAGTTCGCGATTGCGGGCTTCGAGGTCGGTGTTGAGGAGCATGAGCTCTTCGTTGGCGGCCTCGAGCTCCTCCTTGCTTGTCTGGAGCTCCTCGTTGCTGATCTCGAGCTGGGCGTTGAGGGTGCCGATCTGGCTGGTGCGCTGCTCGAGTTCGGCGGTCCGGGATTTCACGGCCGCTCGGAGCCGGCGCAGGAAGAGGTATACGGCGAGGGCGCTCAGCAGCAGGGCGAGGAGAACGTAGAGCGCCGCGCTCCAAAGCGCGGTTGCGACGGTCGTGAGGTGGTGTGCGAGGGTGAGATGCAGGCTCATGGTGTTGGATCCTCGATTCTGCGGTAGACGCGCCATTTTTCGCTGACGGGTTCGAAGGCGGCTTGGACCTCCGGGCGCAGTTTCTCGGTCTTGCCCAGGACGAGGTAGCCGCCGGGCACGAGGCCGTAGCACAGGCTGCGGAGCGTGCGCACCTGGGCGTCCTTTTCCAGGTAGATGAGCACGTTGCGGCAGGCGACGAGGTCGAGTTTGGAGATCGGCGGGTCGGCCAGCACGTTGTGCCGGCCGAAGCAGACGAGGTCGCGCAGCACGGGGCGTACGACGAGGGTGTGCCGGCCGCGGAAGTAGCGGTCGAGTGCCTGGGGCTCGAGGCTGCTGAGTTCGTCGTTTCTGTAGCGGCCGGCCCGGGCCCGGGCGAGGGAGGCGGCATCCACGTCGGTGGCGAAGAGCTTGATGTCGAAGCCGTCCGCGTGTCCGCTGAGCGCTTCGAGCAGGACGATGGCGAGCGAGTAGGCCTCCTCGCCGCCCGCGCACCCGACAGACCAGAGACGGACGGCGCGCCGGCCCGCGCGCTCGTTGCGCTCGACGAGCTCGGGCAGGAGGCGCCGGCGCAGGAGGTCGAAGAGTTCGGGGTCGCGGAAGAATTCGCTGTACTCGACGGTGATCTGCGATAGGAGGCGGCCGAGCTCGCCCTGGCTCGCCTCGGCCAGGGCGCAATACTTCTCGATGGTGCTGCAGTGGCAGGCGGCGGCACGGCGCGCGATCGAGCGGCCCAGCGGGTCGCGTCTGTAGCCGGAGAGGTCGAAGCCCGCGCGCTCCTGAATGAGCCCGACGAGGCGCGACACGTCACTCGGGGACGCGGTGTCGGTCACGGCCGGCGGCCGCCGGGCGGCTGAGGGCCGCTGGGCGGCTGAGGGCCGCTGGGCGGCTGAGGGCCGCTGGGCGGCTGGCGGTACACTTCGATCTCCAGTAGCCATCCTCACCCCACTTTAATAGTACATGGCGCAAGACCCCTCAGCGAAACACTAGTATACATGGTTCATGCTGGAAAGGCAAGACAATCTTATTGCGGTCTTTACGGCGGCGACCAGGGCGGGGCGAGCGAGTGGGCGACGCCGAGGTGGTCGAGCACGCGGGCGACGATGGTGTCCGCGAGGGCTTCGATGGTGTCGGGTCGGGTGTAGAAGGCGGGCGAGGCGGGGAGCACGGTGGCGCCGGCCAGGGTCACGCGGGCCATGTTGCGGATGTGGATGAGCGAGTAGGGGGACTCGCGCACGACGAGGATGAGCGGCCGCCGCTCCTTGAGAAACACGTCGGCGGTGCGGGCGATGGCGGTGTCGGCCACGCCCGAGGCGATTCGGCCGAGGGTGGCCATGCTGCACGGCACGACGACGCAGGCGTCGTAGGGCCGGGAGCCGCTGAGGGAGGGGACGGCGGCCGAGTCGTTGTCGTGGACGGGGAAGCCGAACGAAGTGAAGTCCATGCCGCATTCTTGCTCGTTGACGAGCCGGGCGCGGGCGCTGACGATGACGTCCGCGCTGTGCTCGGTGCCCGAGAGGACCCGGAGCAGGCGCTCGGCGTAGATGAGGCCGCTGGCCCCGGTGATTCCGACAATCAGTCGCATGGTAATCGCTCGTGTGTGTTGCTGACGTGGTTGGAGATCGGGTTCGGCGTTGCTTTCGTTTGCGCGAAGGTCGGACCCAGATTGCGTCTTTAGCCGCGACGCAGAGCACCCCACGGTGCCACTACAGGCAACCAGGCTGTCGAGGCTCCTCGTGAAAATGCGATGTGCCACCACGCCGGGCAACTGCGATGTGCTATGCGCTTAAGTCGGAAGCGCTTCCATCTGCAGCGAGCGCGCAAGGCACTTCCTGTCCAGGCTGCAACAGGTGTTGCACTCGAACGAAGTGCCTCTCAGTGCCAGGGCAACCGTACGGTACCGGGATCACATGAAACGTCAGGGCCATGTCGGCGCTCCTCGGCTGACGTGCGACCGGATCGCTCGGAATGCCTTCACCGTTCGCCGGTGTTGAGCCGACCTATGAACTCCTCGATTTGCCGCAGCCCGCAGAACTTCGCGTGGCCGACAAGCAGGACCGGCTCTCTGCCGGGTGCTGCCCCTCGGAACTCGCAGTCCAAGCGGGCCTGCCGCAGGGCCCTGTAGGCCCTCCTATGCTCTTCTCCGCCATTGAAGAAGAGTACTGGCAAGTCCACCCCTTTGCGCTTGCTCATTTCGGCCTCCGAGACATGCCACGTTTCTGTATCAGTGTCTTCACAAAGGACTTCTGTTGTTTCGTGAAACTGGTTCTTGAGTCCGCAATATCGTATGTGTCTTTATCATCTATGCCCTGCCCTTTCGTGGATTTCCTGAGGAATTTCCAAGTGGGATCTTGTGCGTGAGACACCTTCTCGAAAACGGCTTGCCAGCATTGCTCTCGATGCTGCTTTGCTGCCAGATGCTTCTCAGGTTCCATCGCACCTCCACCCAGTGGAAGTGCCAGATCCTTGCTGAACCTGTAGTCAGTGGGAAGCATCTTCTCAAAGAAGTCTTTGAGCCGTGAGCGAGCGCCGGATCCGAGGGGCATTGTAGCGAACTGCGTTACCCATGTTCGATCCTGCAACGTCTTCTCACAGGCTGCGTTGATCTTGTCGCGAACTCCCTCTGTTTGCCCCTCGTCAGGCAGTTCAATGTGGTTGCTCACGTATGTGAACAGCTCGCGGAGTCGCCACTTCGCAAGGTCGTCCTTCCTAGTAAGGATCGCAGCCGTTCTCTCTGCCTCACCATAGTCCGTCCTCAACTCGTGGTTATACTTGAGCTCCTCGGCCACGCCAGAGGCATAGAACCCCTCCCAGCAAGGGCGATAGGCGATCACGCCCTGTGTGCTCTGTTCGACCAAGATGTGGTCTCGAGAGTTGATCTGCTGGATTATCTTCTCGCTCAGTGCATGGAGCAGAGCAGAGACAGCAAACCTCAGTTCTGCATCGGCGGCGTCGAACTGGAAGGACAGCGGGTTCAGTGGGTTGATGTCCCGAACTTCATCGGGAAGAGGTTCCCATAGCCATTCATCGGAGAAAGGTATCGGCCACGCCTCCCTCAGCTCGGGAACGTATTCAATCCTCTTGCCTTTGTCTGCGTGTCCTACTCGCAGTTCGTCGATAGTGTCAGGGACAAAGGCAATGATCCGGTCCTTAGAAGACACGTCTCGGATAAAATGGCTGAGTTCCTCGTAGAATTCTGGAGGGCGCGGAGACTTTTCCGATCGTATGTTCGAGATAGGATGTGCCAAATAGAAGGTGTTGCAGCTTTCAAGCCGCTTGATCAGTTTTTTCGCAAGAAAAACAGGGTGCTTGACTGCGACGACGAAGCAGGGGACCTCTAGAAGGCCGGCGATCTTCCGAGAGAAAGCGATCTCAACCTCCCGCCATTCAAGAATAGTCACCAAGTTCAGCAAGGAGTCTACTAGTGCATCCTCGGGTTTGGAAGCTTCGTCTGATCTCTCATCGCGCACGAGCACATGCGAATACATCTCCCCTCTAGCCATTAGACGCTTGTACACGTCGTAGCAGTCGTCAATGAGGACTATGATCATTCTGACGCGTGGCTTCAACGTGAGGAGATCGAGAAGGCTTACCGGAGAGGTGAAACCACGCGTGCGGGGATGGTAATACGACGCGTGAAAGGTAAGAAGGGCAGGCTCGCGGCGCGCGTCGGACACTGCGGGCAAGCCCTTCACGATCCTTCCGAGGGCGTGGGTCCACAGATCCTCCTGGATTCGCGGGGGGAGGGCCAGGATCTCCCAGAACTCTCTGTTCGCGATCCTTGCCATCGTGCTGTCGATGCTCTTCGGGCTGACGCGCGTGCCAAGCTTCTTCAGACAACGGACAATCTTGATCCCTGACTGCCCGGTGACAAGGACGATATCCCGCGTGTTACCAGACACGACATCCTCCATTCAGCCGAAGCAGGTGCCCTCAGGAGGAAGGCATCACTGTTCACCAGCAAGGCCTCCGCCCGAGGAGGTTCCCCTGCGCATGGTGATTCTCCCATGCTCTCCGCCGCCTGTGCAAGCCCAAATCGCCGATCCCGGCGATCCGTCAGCCTTCCATTACCCGGCACACGCTGGCGCCGCCTACTCGGCACGGGCATTCGCCATCAAGCGTGGCTCAAGACTGGTTGTTGCCAGGGGAACCTTCATGGGCGGCGCGCATGCACGAGTGCGGCGACGCCGGCGGCGATGTGGCGGCCCTCGACGCGGCGGAAGCCGATGGTCTCCATCAGGACCATGAACTCGTCGAGGCGCATGTAGCGCGTGGCTGAGCGGGTCAGGTAGCGGTACGCGCCGAGGTCGCCCGAGACGAGCCAGCCGGCGAGCGGGATAAGCGTGGTGCCGACGGTCCAGTAGAAGAGGCGCGCCGGCCAGGTCGAGGGCTGGAAGAACTCGAGGATGACGCAGGCGCCGCCGCTCTTGAGCACGCGCTTGATCTCGATGAGGGTCTCGGCCTCGCGGCCCACGTTGCGCACGCCGAAGCCACAGACCACCGCGTCGAACGAGTCGTCGGGGAAGGGCAGGTGGCCGGCGTCGGCGGCCACCAGCCTGGAGCGCGCGGCCCACTCGGGTTTTTTTTGGAGTTTGTGCTGGGCCACCTCGAGCATGCCTGTGGAAAAGTCCAGGAAGGTGACGCGCCCGCGCTCGCGCTGCTTGAGGAACTCGATGCCGAAGTCGCCGGTGCCGCAGCAGAGGTCGAGGAGGCGCTTGACGTGGCGGCCTTCCATGGCGGCCACGGCCCCGGCGCGCCACCAGCGGTCACTGCCGAGGCTCAGCAGGTGGTTGAGGCGGTCGTAGCGCGGCGCGACGCGCGAGAACATCTGCTCGATCTGGCGGTCCATACTGCCTCCAAGGCGATCATACCCGTGTTCGGGTCGGACCGAAAGGGCGCGGGCGAGCGCCCGCTTTCTACTGCAGTTGATCGGCTACGCCGCCCCCCGCGCGCGGCAGAAGTAGCTAAGGGCCATCATCTTACATAATCCATCTCCGCCGGATGTTTCGCAAGCTGACGCCGAACAGCACCGCGCCGAACGCCGTCAGCAGGGCGAAGTCTGCGGGCAGCGGCAGGGCGGCGGCGTGCCGAATGGAACCGTGCAGGGCATCGGCCCCGTAGGTCAGCGGCAGGATATAGGAGAGCGGTCGCAGCCAGATGGGTAATTGCCCGATGGGGAAAAACAGGCCGCACAGGAAGATCATGGGGAAGCGAAAGAAGTTCGAGAAGGTCTGGGCCTCGAAGACTTCCTTCACAGAAACGGCGATGAACAACCCGAGGAAGGTCGAGTTGACGGCGATGAGCACCACGGCCGGGATGAGCGTCGCCCAGTTGACGGCGGAAAGGTCGGTCAGGAACGATCCGACAACGAGCGGCACGAAGGCGTTGACCGCGCCGAACAGGATCGCGCCGGTTGTCTTGGCCAGCATCAGGACTTCGAGCGAGATGGGTGCGAGCAAGAGCCGTTCGAAGGAGCGGCCTTTCTTCTCGAACGTCACGGTCACAGAGAGAACGCTCGTCGTGCCGAAAAGGATACTCAGCCCCACCAGGCCGGGGAGCAGGCTGGGCAAGCTTTCGATCCCCAGCCGGGAGCGAATCAAGAACATGGCGATCCAGACGAGGGGGAACAGGAGGCCCCAACTGATGTTCGGCGGCTTGAGGTAGTAGGACCGCATGTCCTTGGTGAGGATGTTCCAGAACGCGATCCAGGCCCTCATGTGCCGCCTCCGATCTTGGCCTTGTCCTTCTCCTGTTTCATCGCGGCCGCTTCGATGCCGGTGATGCGGACGAAGACCTCCTCCAGTGAAGGGCGCATCTTGCGGGCCTCGGACACTTCCGCGCCGCGGTCCTCGAGCAGCCGTACAAGCGGGCCGACGCGAATCGGCTCGGCCGATTCGACACGAATCCCGCCGCCCACGACAGCTTGACAGTGAAGGTGTGGGAACTCGGCCGTGATCTCATCGGACAGTTCGGCGCTTTTGCCGGAGAAAGCGAACTGAACCACGTGCCGGCCTTCGCTCTGCCGCATGAGGTCTTCCACTGTGTCGGTACGGACGATCCGGCCCTTGACGATGAAGGCGATGCGCCGGCACAGCCGCTCGGCTTCCTCGATGTAGTGTGTGGTCAGGAAGATCGTTGTCCCGCGCGCGTTCATGTGCGCAATGAGCTGGCGGATCTGGCGTGCGCTGGCCACGTCGATGCCGGTCGTCGGCTCGTCCAGGAACAGAATGGGAGGCGCGTGGATGATGCCTGCTGCGATGGTGAGCTTGCGCTTCATGCCCCTGGAGTAGCCGCCGAACTTTCGCTTCGCGGCGTCGGCCAGACCGAATTGCCCGAGCAGTTCGCGTGCCCGTGATTCGCGGTCGCGCTTACGCATGCCGTACAGCGATCCGCAGAAGCACAGGTTCGCAAAGCCTGACAGCTCGGGATACAAATTGCTCTCGTCTGGCACGACGCCCATCAGGTGCTGGGCGGCCCGGGGTTTCTTCGAGCAATCAATCCCGGCGATGCGTATGGTGCCGGCGTCGGGCCGGGCCAGTCCGGTAAGCATGTTGATCGTCGTTGTCTTGCCCGCGCCGTTGGGTCCGAGGAAGCCGAACAGCTCGCCGCGCTGGACGGCGAAGGCAACCGAATCTACGGCTACGACATCGCCGAAGCGCTTCGCGATGCCTTCGACTTCAATGAGTGGCTCGTGATCTCTCATGCTTGCGCCTTCGGATTGCTGCTCCTAAGTCAGGCTCAACAGGTACGTTTGCTGCTCGGAGGACCAGGCTCGCCGCACCAGCCCTTTCGCCTCCAAGCGCTGCGCGGCCCGGGCAACGTCTTCCACATCCGCGGACGTGAGGTCGCCAACCTGCGACTGGGCCATTGGCCGTCCCGTTTGTCTGAGCATCGCCAGGATCTCCGCCTCCATCGGATCCAGGCGACGCCGTTCGCTGCGCGAAAGGCCGTCGCTCTGACGGATGCGGAAGTGCACGAAGAACGCGAAGAGCAGCACGAGCACCGCGATACCGGCCAGGATCAGCCAGCCCAGTCCGCCCAGGCCTCCGCCGGGCCCGTGATGGTTCATGGCGACGGACACGATTCTTCTCCTGCCTTGTTATTGGCGTCGAGTTATCCTCAGGCTGCGGCGGGACATCCCCACAACTGGCGCAGCGCGCGCTAATCGCATTCACGCTCCCCCATGCGGAATAGACAGCTGTCTATCAAAATGTGAGAACCTTGTCGGCCTCGACGCTCCATTCGGCCAATTCGCTCATGGTGCTGATTTTGACTCCTTCCAGCAGAGTTAGCCCAGCGACACCACGGGCCTCCGAGCAACCAACGCAAGCCTTTATCTGCCCGCCCTTCCTTATGACCGCCCTGAGCATGCGCTCAATGTTGTAATAACCATTCGGCGTCGACTGATTCGGCAAGGCGCACGTGACCGAGTCTGCCAGCAGAAAGATCAGAACCTCCACCTCGGCGTGGTCTTTCTGTATCGCCATCGCCATTCGGAGGGCGTTGTACGCCTTTTCTGAGCCGTAGGGGGCGTCATTGATGATGAAGAGAACTTTCACAATAATACTTCCTCGCTGGTTCGTTCCGTCTTCAGCTATGAATGGCCCTTGGGGACCGGGTGCTCTTTCTTCCCCGGCAAGCACGGGTGTCCTCTGAGGTCGCCGTGGCACTCCCGAATCTGCTCCGCTGTGCAGTCCTGGGGCCTGCCCTTCAGGTTTTCCGGCTTCTGGCAGCCTTCCTTCTTGTCATGGAAGCACATTTCAAAGCTCCTTTCGTGTCTGCGCGAACCCTATGCTCGGGGTCCAGCAATTTGTCTATTTGCTCCCGCCACGCGGCGAGGGTCTGCTCGTTCAGCCGGTAATGCACGTAGTAGCCGCGCTTCTTGGCGATGACGAGGCCGGCGTCGCGCATGACGCGCAGATGCTGTGAGACCGCGCCTTGCGTCACATCGAGCCGGGCGGCCAAGGCGTTGACGCACAGCGACCGGCCTTTGAGGAGTTGGACGATCTGAACGCGCGTATCGACCGATAGCACCTTAAGTAATCTGGCCAATGCTTCAGGGCGCATTATCT
>Ga0180432_10000481_pt1 | contig 65171 bp, 49 predicted proteins | sample SS_ome_10_FD_132414 | JGI IMG/M metagenome (GOLD analysis project Ga0180432, IMG submission 132414) | Hypersaline lake sediment archaeal communities from the Salton Sea, California, USA - SS_1_MS_2 metaG | ecosystem: Environmental > Aquatic > Non-marine Saline and Alkaline > Hypersaline >...
AAAAGTCACCTGCAAAATCATACAACCCAAGCCTCCGTGCCACTTGCCCCCATATCTACACGTGGAAACCTTGCAGACCCACAGATTTGCCCCCCGGAGCTTTCGACCCGCTGCGAAAGCCCTCCTGTCTCGGGCGACTTGACAAAGTTGCAGAAGTCCGTATAATTCTGTTAAGTGGCTATGAACGGAGTCTTCCTCGACGAAGCGCTGAGCAGACTGCCTCAAGCGCTTCTTTTGTGCATGTAGAGAGTCCCCAACGGGTGAGGATAATGAACAGACACGAAGAGCAAGTACTAGAAACCCGGGAGTTTCGCGCGCTGCGCATCAGTCTGGCATCACCGGAGCAGATCCACTCGTGGTCCTATGGCGAGGTAACCAAGCCAGAGACCATCAACTACCGTCGTCTGCGTCCCGAGAAGGATGGCCTCTTCTGCGAGGCGATTTTCGGCCCCACGAAGGACTGGCAGTGCTACTGTGGCAAGTACAAGAACGTTCGCTATAAAGGTATTATCTGTGACAAGTGTGGCGTAGAGGTCACTCGCTCGTCGGTGCGCCGGGAACGCATGGGCCACATCGAACTGGCCGCCCCGGTTGCCCACATCTGGTATACCCGTCGCGTCCCCAGCTACCTGGGTATCCTGCTTGACGTCTCCAAGCGCAACATGGACCGTGTGCTCTACTTCGCCCAATACGTGATTACCAGCGTGGACGAGGATGCCCGCCAGAGGGCGCTCAAGCGGCTGGACACGGAGACCAAGGAGAAGCAGGCGCAACTGGAGGCCGTGGCCGAGGAGAGCATAGCGGCACTGGAGCAGCAACTGGGAGAGGAAAAGGAGCGCATCCAGGAGCGCTTGCAGGAGCTTCGGGCGGAACTCGACGAGGAGCTGGCGACCGCGACCGAGCAGGTGATGAAGCAAGCCCAGTCGTTGCAGAAGCGGATCGAGGACCGGCAGGGCAAGGGGCTGCGCGCGGCGCTCGTGTTCAAGCCCACCGGCGCGATCATTGCGGATAAGGGCGACACGCTGGGGCTGGAGCACCTCACGGTGCTCAACCAGGCCGTTCAGGCGCACCTGAATGAACTGGAAGCCGACGTGCGGGAACGACAGGAGGAGTCGAGTGCGCCGTTGGAGGCGGACCTCGACCACTGGCGCGACGCGGCGAGCGGCGAGATCGATCGGATCAAGGATCAGTTGACCATAGACCTTGCGGCGCTGCGGGCCAGGTCCAGGGCCGATCGGGAGGAGCTGCTGAGTCTGGCTGAGCTCCAGTTTCTCAACGAGCCGCGCGTGCGGGAGCTGAAGAGCAAGTGGGGGCAGGTGTTCAAGGCGGGTATGGGCGCGGAAGCCTTCTACGAGGTCTTGTGCAGCCTGGAGCTTGACACGCTGGCCAAAGAGCTGTGGCACGAAGTGCGCCACGGCACGTCCAAGCAACGGCGCAAGCGGGCGACCAGGCGCTTGCGCGTGGTGGAGGCCTTTCGCTCGAGCAGCAACCGTCCCGAGTGGATGGTGCTGACTGTCCTGCCCGTTATCCCCCCGGACCTCCGTCCGATGGTGCAACTGGACGGTGGGCGCTTCGCCACCTCGGACCTGAACGATCTCTACCGCCGGGTGATCAACCGAAACAACCGTCTCAAGCGCCTGTTGGATCTGGGCGCGCCCGACGTGATCGTGCGCAACGAGAAGCGCATGCTTCAGGAAGCCGTGGATAGCCTGATTGACAACAGTCAACGCGGCAAGGCCCTCTCGCGCCGTGGCCGTCGTGAACTCAAGTCCTTGAGCGATATGCTGAAGGGCAAGAAGGGGCGATTCCGCCGCAACCTGCTCGGCAAGCGCGTGGACTACTCTGGCCGCTCGGTCATCGTCATCGGCCCCAAGTTGAAGCTGCACCAGTGCGGGCTGCCCAAGACGATGGCGCTGGAGCTCTACCGGCCATTCGTCATCAGCAAGCTGGTCGCGTACAATTACGCCAGCAACGTCAAGGCAGCCCGGCGCATCATCGAGCGGGAGCGCCCCGAGGTCTGGGAAGTGCTGGAGGAAGTGATCAAAGACCGCCCGGTGCTGCTGAACCGCGCACCCACCTTGCACCGCCTGGGCATCCAGGCCTTCGAGCCGGTACTGGTCGAGGGCAAAGCCATCCATCTTCACCCGCTGGCCTGTGCCGCCTTCAACGCGGACTTCGATGGCGACCAGATGGCGGTGCACGTGCCGCTCTCGCTGAGAGCTGTCGAGGAGGCGCGCAAACTGATGCTGGCCTCCCACAATCTGTTGAAGCCATCCTCTGGCGATCCCATCGTCGGGCCGACCAAGGACATGTGTCTCGGCGTCTACTACCTGACGATGGAAGATCCGGCCCGGGCTGACGAGAAGCGCAGGGTATTCGTTGATATCGATGAGGTGGAATTGGCCTACTCGCTGGGGTACGTGCACTTGCACACCCCGATCAGCGTGATGCAGATATACGACGACCAGCCTGCGCCGAAGAAACCGACTGAGACCACCGTGGGGCGCTGTGTGTTCAACCGTATCCTGCCCGATACGCTGCGTTTCATCAACCGTCCAATGAACAAGGGCACGCTCCAGGAACTGGTGGGAATATCCTACCGCCAGTTGGGCGGCGAGCAGACGACGGAGGTGGTGGACCGGATCAAGAACGTAGGGTTCAGGTATGCCACCGTGTCCGGTGCTACCATCGCCATCTCCGATCTGGTCATACCGCCCGAGAAGGAAGCCATCTTGACCCAGACGGATGAGACTGTGTATGAGGTGGATCGGCAGTATCGCCGTGGCTTGCTGACCGAGGAAGAGCAGTATACGCGCACCATTGAGCTGTGGTCGCGGGCGCGTGAGGAGATATCGGACGCGGTGTCGGCGTCGCTCACGCCGACCGGTTCCGTGTCCATTATGGCCAACTCAGGGGCATCCAAGGGTGGGTTTGGCCCGATCTCCCAGTTGGCCGGTATGCGTGGCCTGATGGCCGACCCGGCCGGGCGCATCATCCCACTGCCTATCCGCAGCAACCTGCGTGAGGGCCTCTCGGCGCTGGAGTACTTCATCAGCACCCACGGCTCGCGCAAAGGCCTGGCCGACACGGCCCTGCGCACTGCCGACGCAGGCTACCTCACACGACGTCTGGTGGACGTGGCCCAGGACGTCATCATCAACGCCCACGATTGCGGCACGCGGTCCGGCGTTTGGGTCCGCGCCGCCGATGACGTGGGCGGACAGAGCATGCACGAGCGGCTGATCGGGCGGGTGCTTGGTGCACCGGTAGCGCATCCGCAGACCGGCGAGGTGCTGGGCGAGCGCAACCAGGAGATTGACGAGACGCTTGCAGCCGCGATTGAGGAGGCCGGTGTAGAGGACGTGTTCGTGCGTTCTCCGATGACGTGCCAGCTCCGGCAGGGGATCTGCGCGCTGTGCTATGGGCGCGACCTGGGCCGGGGCACCAACGTCGCCATCGGGGCCGCGGTCGGCATTGTGGCCGCGCAGTCGATCGGCGAGCCAGGCACCCAGTTGACGCTGCGAACGTTCCATACGGGCGGCGTGGTCGCGGGCGGTGACATCACCGTCGGTCTTCCGCGTGTGGAGGAGTTGTTCGAGGCGCGCAAGAAGCCCAAGGGGGAGGCGCCCATATCCGAGATCGGCGGCGTCGTGCACGTCGTCCGCTCCAATGGCCAGCGCAGCGTGCTCGTCGTGGATAGCGAGATCGAGAAGTACGAGTATGAGATCAAGCGGGGCGGGTGGAAGATCTTGGTCGTGGACGGTGACGAGGTCTCTGCGGGCGATCCCATCGCTACCTGGCGCGACGAAAAGGAGATCGTGGCGGAGGCGAGCGGTCGCGTGGTATTACAAGACCGGCACGTCACCATCGTCCACGAGCGGCGGGACGAGCGTGAGTACGAAGTCCCCACGGCCAGCCGGTTGCTGGTAGAGGAAGGGCAACGGATTGAGCCGGCGACGCAATTGGTCGAGGGGGTGCTGAACCCGCACGACATCCTCCGCGTTGCGGGACGCGAGGTCACGGAGCAATACATGCTGGTGGAGGTGCAGAGGGTCTACCGCTCGCAGGGCGTGAACATCAACGACAAGCATTTCGAGGTCATCTTCCGCAAGATGCTGAGCAAAGTGCAGGTCACCGAGTCGGGCGACACGGATCTCCTGCCGGGCGAGGTGGTGGACCGGTTGAAGCTGGAGGATAGCAATCGCGAGGTGGTGGAGGCGGGTGGAAAGCCAGCCAAAGGTTGGCCCGTGTTGCTGGGCATCACGAAGGCCGCCTTGAGCACCGAGAGTTTCCTCTCCGCTGCCTCCTTCCAGCACACGATCCGGGTCCTGTCCGGCGCGGCAATCGAGGGAAAGGAAGACCCGCTGCTGGGACTGAAGGAGAACGTCATCATCGGCAAGCTCGTGCCGGCCGGCACGGGGTACCGGGGCGACAACGCCTATTCCGATGGGCCGATCGAGACCTTTGAGGGCATCGCCCTGCAGTCTGCCGCGGCCGCTCGGATGGAGAAGATGATTGAGCAGGAGGACGCTGAGACGGTGCCGGAAGCACCTGTCGAGGCACCTGAAGCCTCCGCTGACGCAGAGGTCTCTGCTGACGCAGACGCCTCTGCTGATGCAGAGGGGGAAGAGGAGATAGCAGGCGAGGAGCCTGAGGTAGTGGGGGAAGAGGAGATAGCAGGCGAGGAGCCTGAGGTAGTGGGGGAAGAGGAGATAGCGGTCGAGGAGCCTGAGGTAGTGGGAGTCGCCCAGGCAGTATAGCCTGGAAACGACGTAGAATCGACTGAGCGCACGCGGCAGTGCCGATCGAGGTTGCTGCCGCGTTGTGTTGTCGGTAGAACGCGTACCAGGGCGCGCGATGTTTGACGGACCGGGTTGCCTGTGTTACCATAGTGCACCTTGTGTCGATGTCATAGCCTGGAGGCCGGAAGAATCCAGGTTTCGGAGGGGGGGCAATGCGCAGCGTTAAGTGGCGCGACGTCGAGGGTCAGCCCGGCGTCGTGCAGATGATTGATCAGCGGCTGCTCCCGGCCGAGTTCCGGCTGGTCGAGTACAGCAACCACAAGGAGATCGCCGAGGCCATTCGTACCATGGTGGTCCGGGGCGCGCCGGCGATCGGCGCGGCGGCCGGCTTCGGGATGGCGTTGGCTGCGCAGAACGCCTACGGTCAGGGCGGCGGTGCACCGACGCGCGACCGGCTGCTGGCGGATTTGCGCGCAGCGGCCGAGATGCTCTGCGCTGCCCGTCCGACGGCGGTCAACCTGTCTTGGGCCGTGGCGCGCCTGCTGAAGCGGGCCGAGATCGAGCCCGTGCTGGAAGACGTTCCCGGCGCGTTGCTGGCCGAGGCCCAGGCGCTGGCCGACGAGGATGTCGAGATCAACAAGCGCCTGGGAGCCCACGGCGCAGCGCTCATTCGAGATGGCGACACGATCCTGCATCACTGCAACACGGGCGCGCTGGCGACGGTGGATTATGGCACGGCGCTGGGCGTCGTCCGCGCCGCGCACGAGGCCGGTCTGCGGATTCACGTCCTCGTCGATGAGACGCGCCCGCGTCTGCAGGGGGCCAGGTTGACGGCCTGGGAGTTGCAGCAACTGGGTGTGCCGTTTACCCTGATCGCAGATAACGCCGCCGGTCACTTTATGCGTACCGGGCAGGTGGACGTCGTGCTGGTGGGGGCCGACCGGGTGGCGGCCAACGGCGACGTGGCCAACAAGATCGGCACCTACAAGCTGGCGGTCGTGGCGCAGGCCAATGGCATACCTTTCTATCCGTGTGTGCCGACCTCCACGGTTGATCTGTCGTTGCCCACCGGGGATGACATCCCAATTGAGGATCGGCCCGTCGAGGAGGTGACCGGGATCACCTACCTGGGGCGGCCTGCCGTGCCGGAGGGCGTGTATGCAGCGAACCCGGCCTTTGACGTGACGCCGCACGCCTACGTCACCGGCATCGTCACGGAAAACGGCATCGCCTATCCGCCGTTTGACGTCAGTCTACAGCACGTCGTGGGAGGCAACGTTGGCACCTGAGTCCGCTCGGTCTGGACGCGTGCCCATCCCTGCCGTCATCCTATGCGGCGGGCAGGGCACCCGCATGCAGGGGGCGACGCCCACGAAGAAGGAACTCGTCGAGGTCGGTGGGCGTCCAATTCTGTGGCACGTGATGAGAATCTATGCCGCGCACGGCCACACGCGCTTCATCCTCGCGCTGGGGCATCAGGCCGAAGCGCTCAAGCGGTATTTCCTGGAGTATGAAGCGACGAGCTACGACTTCACCGTGCGCCTGGGCCAGGCGTCCGCGGTCTCCTATCACCGCTCCGGCGGACCAGCGGACTGGCAGGAGGACTGGGAGATCACGCTGGCGGACACCGGCCTTCACACGGAGAAGGGCTCGCGCATCTATCGCGTCGCGCGCTACATCGACGGGGACACTTTCTTCGTCACGTACGGGGATGGGGTGGGCGACATAGACATAGACAGCCTGTTGTCTTTCCATCGCCAGCACGGGCGGTTGGCGACCGTGACCGGCGTGCATCCCAGGTCTCAGTACGGGATCCTCCAGGTGAACGACCGGGAGCAGGTGACCGGGTTCGGGGAGAAGCCGCAATTGGAGCATTGGATCAACGCCGGCTTCATGGTCTTCGAGCGTGGGGTGCTGGACTACCTGGCCGATGGCGACGACGCGTGCGTCGACCTGGAGAGGCAGGCGCTCCCTCGTCTGGCCGCCGACGGGGAGCTGATGATGTACCGCCATACCGGCTTCTGGCGCTCGATGGACACGTTCAAGGAGGCGCTGGAGTTGGATGCCGTCTGGCGCGAAAGCGCGCCGTGGAAAACCTGGGAATGAGGAGCTCTATGGGCCACAACTTGCACACTTCGACCCGCCACGCACACCCCTTCTGGCTCGACCGTCCCGTCTTAGTCACGGGTTGTAGCGGCTTTCTGGGCTCTTGGTTGACCATCGCTCTGGTCGAGGCAGGCGCAGCCGTCGTCGGTCTCATCCGTGACGAGGTGCCGTTTTCGCACCTGCGCAGATCCGGCTACCAGGACCGCATCACCGTCGTACGCGGTGACGTGACGGATTATGCCCTGGTTGAACGGGCGCTCAACGAGCACGAGATCGACACCGTCTTCCACCTGGCTGCCCAGACGATCGTCACGATCGCCAATCGGGCCCCCCTCTCGACCTTCGAGACTAACGTCAAGGGCACCTGGACCGTGTTGGAGGCAGCCCGGCGGTCTCCCAAGGTCACCCGCGTGATGGTCGCGTCTTCGGACAAGGCGTATGGCGCGCATGAGGAACTGCCCTATACGGAGGATGCAGCCTTGCTGGGCTGCCATCCGTACGACGTGTCCAAGGCCTGCGCCGACCGGCTCGCCCGTGCGTACGTCGCTACCTACGATCTGCCGGTCACTGTCACGCGCTGCGCGAATCTCTACGGGGGCGGCGACCTGAATTGGAACCGCATCGTGCCCGGGACGATGCGCAGCGTCATCCGGGGCGAGCCGCCTATCGTCCGCTCCGACGGCACCCCCCAGCGCGATTATCTGTATGTCCAGGACGCCGTACACGCCTATCTGACGTTGGCCGAGTGTATGGATGACGCTGAGCTGCGGGGCACGGCGTTCAATTTCGGCATGGATGATCCCAAGTCTGTGCTGGAGATCGTGCAGACGATTATCGCGGTGTCTGACTGCCCGGAGCTGTCGCCGGTTGTGTTGGCCGATGCACCCAACGAGATCCAGGCCCAATATCTGGACAGCAGCAGGGCGCACCGCGTTCTGGACTGGGCGCCCCGCTACTCGCTCATGGAGGGATTGCGCGAGACGCTGGGGTGGTATCGGGCGTTTTTGGGTCGGTAGGTTGGTAGGTTGGTACATTGGTAGATTGGTAAGTTGGTAGGTTGGTAGATTGGTAGGTTGGTAGGTTGGTGGATTGGGCTGGACGGCGTGTCTTGGTCACGGGTGCTACCGGTTTCATCGGGCAGTGCCTGGTGCGACGGTTGGTGGATGCCGGGGCGCATGTCTGGGCGGGGGTGGCCCCCGCCGATGCGGCCGAACGCGTCGCGGCGCTGCCCGAGCAGGCTCGCCGGCTGGTCTTTGACGTGCGCCGGTCCGGGGCGGTCCGGGCTGCGACGGCTGAGGCTGCGCCTCAGATAGTCTTCCATCTGGCTGCCGTCGGGGTCACGGACCCCGGCGTGGACGCGGCGCTGGCGCTGGCGATCAACGCGGGGGGCACCGTGCACCTGTTGGAGGCCCTGCGCGAGCGGGACGTCCGGCGCGTCGTGCTCGTCGGCACCTGTCACGAATACGGGGCTCAGGAATCGGTCGAGGGCCTGGACCCATTCAGCGCCTATGCCGCCTCGAAAGTGGCTGCCTGGGCTTTCGGGCGGATGTACTGGCGGGCGCACGGCTTGCCCGTCGTCACGGCGCGGCTTTTCCAGGTCTATGGGCCGGGCCAGCCGGCACAGACGTTGGTTCCGGCGGCTATCCGTGCGGCTCTGGCGGGCGAGGACTTCGCCACGACGCCAGGCGAGCAGGCGCGCGACTTCGTCTACGTCGACGACGTGGTGGATGGTATGCTGAGCGTCGCTGTAGCGCCCGGCGTTGAGGGGCAGAGCCTCGATCTGGGAACGGGGGTGGCGTGCCAGGTGCGCCAGCTTGTGGAGCGCATCTGGGCCATAACCGGGGCGCGGGGTCAGGTGCGGGCGGGCGATCTGCCGTATCGCCCCGGGGAAGTGATGTGTATCGTCGCCGACGCCGATCGCACCGCCGAATTGGCCGGCTGGCGGGCGCACGTGGGGCTCGAAGAGGGCCTTCGGCGCACGATCGCACACGTGGGAGCTTGACCTTTGACCTCTGCGGGTGACGTCTGCGGGCAGGGATGCCCGCGGTCCGGTCGGGCTTGACGTTGGCGGGCAGGGATGCCCGCGGTCCGGTCGGGCTTGACGTCTGCGGGCAGGGATGCCCGCGGTCCGGTCGGGCTTGACGTCTGCGGGCAGGGATGCCCGCGGTCCGGTGACGCTTGACGACTGAACTCAACCTATGGACAAACGCGATCAACTGAGAGAACAAATCCACACGCTCGTCACTCGATACTACAGGGAGGCGCACGCCAGCGGTCCCTTCGTCCCCGGTCAGGAGCGTGTGCGCTATGGTGGGCGCGTCTACGATGAGCGGGAATTGATCGCCGCGGTAGACGCGTGCCTGGACTTCTGGCTCACAGCCGGTCCCAACGCCGCGGCGTTTGAGAGCCGCCTGGCCGAGTGCGTCGGCGTGAACCGCGCCCTGTTGGTCAACTCTGGATCGTCGGCCAACCTGGTCGCGATGACTACGCTCCGCTCACGGCGTCTGGAGCGCCCATTGCAGCCCGGCGATGAGGTGATCACGCCAGCCATGGGCTTTCCCACCACGGTGGCCCCCATCGTGCAGAACGGCCTGGTGCCGGTGTTTGTGGATTGCCAGATGGGCACGTACAACCTGGACCCGGAGCAACTGGAACCGGCCCTCTCGGACCGCACCCGCGCGCTGTTCTTCGCCCACGCGTTGGGCAACCCGGTCGAGATGGGGCCGGTGCTGGATTTTGCCCGCGCTCACGACCTCCGCGTGATCGAGGACGCGTGCGACGCGCTGGGGAGCACCTACGATGGGCAGATGGTCGGCTCTTTCGGCCACCTGGCTACCCTGAGTTTCTACCCTGCCCACCACATCACCTCGGGAGAGGGCGGGGCGGTGCTGACGAGCGATCCAGAGCTGGCCCGTATCGCCCTGAGCGTGCGGGATTGGGGCCGCGACTGCCGGTGCCGATACGATAGCCCCCCCGCCGGCGAGTGTGGGCGGCGGTTTGAGTGGAACATCCCGGGCCTCGATGAGCCCTACGACCACCGGTATCTGTACGTCGAAGTCGGCTACAATCTGAAGATGACGGACATACAGGCGGCCATCGGGTTGACTCAGTTGGATAGGCTCCACGATTTCACGCTGGTGCGCAAACGCAACTTCGCCCGCCTGTACGAAGGGCTGAAGCCCTACGAGTCGTCCTTGGTTCTGCCGGCGTGGAGCGAGCGGGCCGATCCCTCCTGGTTCTCCTTCCCGATCACTGTTCGCCCCGGCGCGCCCTTCTCCAGGCGCGATCTGGCCGGGTTCTTGGAGCAGCGGAATATCGAGACACGCTTCCTCTTCGCGGGCAACATCGTCCGCCAGCCGGGCTACCGCCACATTGAGCATCGCATCGTCGGCGACCTGCCGAACTCGGAACTCGTCCTGCGCTCGACCCTGTTCGTCGGCGTGTATCCGGGTCTCGACGATGCGCGTATTGACTACGTGCTGGATGCGTTTGCGGATTTCTTCGCCAGAGTCTAGACGGAAGTTGAGAAACCAGGTCTTATGAAATTGTCCATTATCACCTGCGCCTATAACGAGCGCAAGACGATTCTCGAGGCCATACGTCAGGCCTATGCCGTTGACCTTGGCCCCGGCTGGGAGAAGGAGATCGTCGTCGTAGACAACTTCTCCACCGACGGCACGCGGGAGCTGCTCCAGACGGTGGACCTGCCGGACGTGCGCGTAGTGTTTCACCCGCGCAACCTGGGCAAGGGTGCCTCTGTGCGCTCGGGCATCGCGGAGGCCACGGGTGACTACTTCGTCATATTCGACGCCGATCTGGAATACGACGCCGCCGATCTGCGGCGCTTGGTGGCACCCATTGTCCCCGGCGAGACCGTGGCTGTGTTCGGTTCGCGCACCCTGGGGGGACGCCGGATCTATGAGTACGCCCGAAACTACTGGGGCGTGCGCCTCCTGACGTGGGTGGCCAACTTGCTCTATGGCGCTCGGTTGACCGACATCGCCGTCGGACCCAAGCTGGTCCGATTGGATGTGGCGCGCTCGCTGGGCCTGGATGGCTCCGGGTTCGACCTGGACTTTGAGCTGCCCTGCAAGCTACTCAAGCGGGGACACGATATCCTGGAGGTTCCCGTCGCCTACCATCCGCGCACGGTTGAGGAGGGCAAGAAACTAAGCACGCCGTTCCGTACCGGGCTTCACGCGCTGTGGGTGATCGTGAAGGCGCGCTTCGTGTAGTGAGGAAGCAAGAGGCAGGATGCAGGAGGCAAAAGGCAAGAGGGAGGTAGGTAGAGAATGAACGTCATCGTGACCGGATCCATTGCGTACGATTATCTGATGACCTTCCCGGGTCACTTCGCCGAGCACTTCCTGCCTGATGAGCTCGATCATCTCTCCGTCAGCTTCCTCGTGGACGAGATGCGCCGGCAGCACGGGGGGTGTGCGGCCAACATCGCCTACAACCTGGCCCTCCTGGGTGAGCGTCCGCGCATGATGGGCACGGTGGGGCAGGATTTCGGCGAGTACCGCGAATGGCTGGAGCAGCAGGGTGTGGACATATCCCTCGTCCACGACGAGCCAGACATCTTCACCGCCTCTTGCTTCATCAACACCGATCTAGACGGCAACCAGATCGTCAGTTTCTACACCGGCGCGATGGCGCGGGCGCGCAATCTCTCGTTTCACGATCTGGGCCCCGCTGCCGAGCCGGTGGATCTGGTGGTCATCTCCCCCAACGATCCAGAGGCGATGCTGAAGTATGCCGCCGAGTGCCGGGAACTGGACATCCCGTATCTGTTTGATCCCAGCCAGCAGATCATCCGCCTCTCCGGCGAAGAACTGCGGGCCGGGCTCGATGGCTGCGATCTGCTCGTGGTCAACGAGTACGAGTTTGGGATGCTGCGCGAGAAGACGGGGCTGAGCGTGGAGGCGATCCAGTCTACCCCGGCCCGCGCCTGCGTCATCACGCTGGGCGCGGACGGGACGCGTATCTGGGCGGAGGGAGCGGCGTACGACATCCCGGTCGTACCGCCCGAGCGGACGGACGAGCCCACCGGCGTCGGAGATGCCTTCCGGGCCGGGTTGATCAAGGGGCTGGCCCTGGACCTGTCGTGGGACCTGGCCGGGCGCATGGGGGCGCTAACAGCCACGTACTCACTGGAGCACTTTGGTCCCCAGAGCCACCACTACACGCTGGCCGAGTTCGTCACTCGCTTCCGCGAGCATTTCGACGATGAGGGTGCATTGGACGGACTGACGGCAGCGGCAGAAACCAGGCTTCCTGGCCCGGCCAGTGCCGGCAGCCGATAGGCGAGGCAAGAAGAGAAGATGGGCCAGAATCAGCGTTTCGGCGGGTCGAGCGCCATCGGATGTATGGGCGGACGCAGCCGACCGCAGACGGTCGGGGTCAGTGTCCGCAATGTCCACGGAATAGCGGCATCCGATAGCGAGGGACCTGGTCCATTCGCCGTGCGTGAGACGAGTGACAAAGCGCGGATTCTCCCTTTCCTCGAGAGTGATCGCCTCTATGCCGCGTATGCTATTGCCGATCTGGAGCCCGCGATGTTCGCGCAGTGTGCGTGGACGGCGGCGGAACGCTCTGGCCGGGTGGAGGCGTTGGCGCTGCACTTCCGGGGCCTCAGTCCGCCGGCCTTGTTTGTTATGGGTACCACCAGCGGCCTGCGCGCGGTTTTCGATGCGGGGCGATACGCTGATGGGGTCTACCTGACCTGTCGCCCGGAGCACCTGGAGGTGGCGAGTGCTTTCTTCCGTTGGGACCAGACGGTCCCCATGTGGCGCATGGCGCTGCATGAGACCGGGTCTCTTCCGAAAGACCTGGTCTCGGGTCCCTGCGTCCGGCTCACGCCGGCCCACGCCGATAGCCTTAGCGAGCTGTATACCCTGGGCGACGGCGGGGCTGCTTTCAGCCCGACGCAGATGCCGGACGGCGTGTACTACGGGGTCGTGGTGGACGACCGGCCGGTCGCGGTGGCAGGGACTCACGTGGTCAGTCCCACGTACGGTGTGGCGGCGGTCGGCAACATCTTCACCCACCCGGAGCACCGGTGCCAGGGCTACGCCACCGCGGCCACGGCTGCTGTCGCGGCTGAACTGCTTGAGCGTGGTGTTTCTGACATCGTGCTCAACGTGGCCCAAGACAACGATGCGGCCATTCACGTCTACGAGAAACTGGGATTCCGGCGGCACTGCCCATTCTTCGAGGGTCGCGCCGCCCCATCCCCCAAGAACTAAGGAGACAGACTTATGAGCACAGACTATGACGTCAAGAGCCTGGACCTGGCCACCGCCGGCCGCCTGCGCATCGATTGGGCGGAGCGGGAGATGCCGGTTCTGCGCCTCATCCGCGAGCGTTTCCAGGACGAGAAACCCCTGAAGGGCGCGCGCCTGTCCGCCTGTCTGCACATCACCACTGAGACGGCCAACCTGGCCCGCACGCTCCAGGCAGGTGGGGCTGAGGTGGTTCTCACCGCCTCGAACCCGCTCTCTACGCAGGACGACGTGGCGGCGGCCCTGGTCTCTCACTACGAGATCCCCGTCTTCGCCATCAAGGGTGAGGACAACGAGACCTACTACAAGCACATCCACGCTGCGATCGATCATCGCCCCCACGTTACGATGGACGACGGGGCCGACCTGGTGAGCACGCTCCACAAGGACCGCACCGAGATGATCGGCGACGTCATCGGCGGCACCGAGGAGACGACCACGGGCGTCATCCGGCTGCGGGCGATGGCGCAGGATGGCGTGCTGCGCTATCCCATCGTCGCCGTCAACGACGCCCTGACCAAGCATTTCTTCGACAACCGCTACGGGACGGGGCAGTCCACGCTGGATGGCGTCATCCGCGCCACCAACGTCCTGCTCGCCGGCAAGATAGTCGTCGTCGGTGGGTATGGCTGGTGCAGCCGGGGCATCGCTATGCGGGCCAAGGGGCTGGGGGCCAACGTGATCGTCACCGAGGTGCAGCCGCTGCGCGCGCTGGAGGCGGTGATGGATGGCTACCGCGCGATGCCGATGCGGGAAGCCGCGCCGCAAGGCGACATCTTCATCACGTCCACCGGTGACATCAACGTGATCGATGGGCATCACTTCGAGGCGATGAAGGACGGGGCCATCGTGGCCAACTCGGGCCACTTCAACGTCGAGATCAACATCCCGGCGTTGGCGGAGATGGCAGAAGGCCCGCCGCGCCGCGTCCGTCCCTCTGTGGACGAATATACGCTGCCCGACGGGCGTCGCATCCACATACTGGCGGAGGGCCGACTGGTCAACCTGGCCGCCGCCGAAGGCCATCCCAGCGCGGTGATGGACATGTCCTTCGCGAACCAGGCGCTCTGTGCCGAGTACATGCTGAAGCACGCGGACGAATTGGAGCGCACGGTGTACACGGTGCCTGAGGACATCGACCAGGAGATCGCGCGGCTCAAGCTGCACGCCATGGGCGTGGAGATCGACGTGCTGACGCCACAGCAGGAGAAGTACCTGTCGTCGTGGGAAGAGGGAACCTAGGGAAATCACAAATTCCAAATCCCAAAACGCAAAGCATGAATAGAAACCAGGTTTTTGACCCTGGCTGGCGCAAGGACCGTTCATAGGCGTTACAAAGGTGCGCCAAGATCAACGTTTCGATAGCGAAAAACGGGTTTCTTGGATCGAGTCGACAATGGCAGATTCTGAATCTCAAAGCGCGAAATATGCCTTCCAACCCCTGGCCATGACTCCCATCGGCTACGTGGAGCGGGGCGAGGCGGATGGTGAACGTGCGTCCGCGGATGAGAAACCGGGTTTTGCGGAAAAAACCCGGTTTCAGCGTGCGTCTGGGAACGGGGAGTTGCAGATGGATGACGTGCGCACCCTGCCGGCCCGGATCGTGCTCGATCCGTCGTTGACCGACGGCTTGCTGGGGCTACAGCCGGGCAGCGACGTCGTCGTCCTGTACTGCTTTCACCGCTCCACCGGCTACGAGCTGCAGGTGCATCCCCGGGGCGACCTGAGCAGGCCGCTCCGGGGAGTGTTCGCGGTTCGCAGTCCCCGCCGTCCCAACCCCATCGCGCTGACGACGGCCCGCATCCTGCGCATCGAAGACAACGTGCTGGAGGTGGTGGGGCTGGACGCGGCGGATGGCTCGCCCGTGCTGGACATCAAGCCCCACGCCCCATTCTTCGACACGCCGTACACGCGATAGGCTGGTACGTTGGTAGAGTGGTAGACTGGTAGTTGGTAGGTTGGTGAGATGCTTGCCGGCTTACCAATGTACCAATCTACCAGTTTCCCAACCTACCGACTTACCAGTTTCCCAATTCACCATCCCGACTACGGCGCGTAGCGGAAGGGGTGCCGCGCCGCGGCCTTCTCGTTGATCAGTTCCTCCACCACGGGCCGGCCCTCCAGCGCCTTGCGGATGGCGTAGCGGGTGGCCTTGTAGTTGTTGAAGTCCACTCGCTTGGCGATAGACGCAGCCGGGTGCACGAAGGCGTTGACGATGAGCACGACGTCGTCCAGGATCGCCTCGGGCAGGAACCCGTCCTCGACGCTCAGCCGGATGGCCAGGTTGACACCCTGGGCGGCGTGCTCGTAGAAGAGCCGTCGCTGCTTGGCCGTGCGGACGGTCACGGTGGGCACCAGCAGCGTGCGTGGCCGCTCATTGATGATCTTCAAGCCGCGCTTTTCTCCCCGTTCGGCCATCGCCCGCTCCATGGCGCGTCCCACGGGGCCGTTCTTCAAGCCCAACAGCAGGTCCACGTGTGCCAGTTCGTGGAAGGGCGGGCCGGCGAACCCCTCCCCCACCTTCATCGTGAAGCCGGAGATCGTGCGCGGCGTCTGAGGCGTGGCGCACACCTCCGTCTCTACCTGCCGGTGGCCCAGGTCATAGGTGACTGTGGCTTTCTTGATCTTGTCTATGTCCGGCAGCTCCAGTTGCAGGCGTAGCTCGTCGCGGTCCTCGCGGCGGAACGCGCCGCCGGGCATGACCGGATGGCGCGAGTCGCCGATGGGCAAGCCCATCATGCGCAGCCCTTCCTTGACCGCCTGGGTGGAGCCGCAGCGCACGATGATGCGCACGAGTTTCTGCACTCTCTGCTGCCAGTATTGCGCCGTCTCCAGATCGCCTTCGAGCGTCGCCTGGTAGACGCGCTGCCAGACGTCGGGGATGACGTTGGCGCTGGCCAGGATGGCGCCGTCGGCGCCGGCCCCCAGGGCTGCCTGCACCACCTCGTCGTGCCCGACGAAGATAGCGACCTTGCCTTTCACCTTCTCGAACATGGCCTCCATGAAGGGCAGATCGCCCGAGGAGTCCTTGATGCCGATGACGTTGTCGAAGTCGAGCGACATAGCCTCGCCGGTCCACCACCTGAAGTGAGTGCCCGCGCACTGGGGGATGTTGTACAGCACGATGGGTAGCCCCACCTGGTCCACTGCCCTGAAGTGATCGTAGACCTCGTTGAACGTGGGCTTGAGGAAATACGGGGCGACGACCAGCGCGCCGCTCGCGCCTGCATCTTTGGCCCACTCCGTCAGTTTCAGCGTCTCGCGCGTGGATTTGCAGCCGGTACCAACCACCACCGGCACGCGACCGGCCACCTCGTCCAGGCATATCTGTGTGACCTGCTTGCGCTCCTCCAGCGTCAGATACGAGAACTCGCCCGTCGTGCCGCACGGGACCACGCCATTCACGTGGGGTAGCACGTAGCGGATCAGTGCGCGATAGCCTGCCTCATCCACCTTGTCGTCTGCCGTGAAGGGCGTCACCAGCGCAGGAAAGATCCCTTTGAACCAATCGGTCTTGTAGCCCATAGTTTGTCTCCCTATCTCATGAACCGCTTATTGCGAGAACGCCTGCGCCAATGCATCAGCAGCGGCGGCACGGACACTGTGGAAGAGCGCGTGGCGATCCAGCGCTCGGGGGTGCAGCGTCGCCAGTGCGATCATCACGTATGCGTCGACCGCCGCGTCCGGGACACGGCCTTCCTCCAGGGCGTCTACGATAGCCTGCGCCAGCGCTGCCTGCGTGGGTCCATAGATCATGTTCGCCTGACGCAGGTTCTTCTGCGGCAGCGTCGGCAGAAGCAGGGTGGAGGGGCGCACAGTGAGCCCTGGTTCGAGGATGGCCGTCAGCGCCTCTCGCCGGTGCAGCGGATAGGTCAGTTGCAGCGCGTAAGTGTCGCCCAGAACCGTGTCCTTGCCCCCGGCAATCAGGTCAATCTGGACCTTGTTCAAGCCCTCACCGGCTGTGCCGGTCCCAGTGTGCAAGGCGTGCGCGGCGATATGCTCCGGCGTGATCTCCAGGTCACCGAAGCGGGAGGCGAGCGGCGCGCTGGGGTACTCGAAGTCTGGCTCCTCGACCTGTATCTTGCCCAGCTTCTCCAATTCGAGGCGAATCTCGGCGCGCGTCTCGTGGATCAGCGCCCCGCCGACTGCCTTGAGCGGCTTGCGTGGGGGCCCCATGTCCAATCCCATCAGCTTGAGCGCCGCTTTCACCGCCACGCCTCCGCCGTAGCGGCAGAAGATGCGGGAGAGCTTCTGCACGCTGCGCTGCAGGGCGCGGGCCTCCTCCAGCTGCCCCTCACCAGCCAGGCGGATGACCTCCTGCCATACCTCGGGATATACCTGAGCGCTGGCCAGGATGAAGCCGCTCACGCCGCCGGCCAGCGCGGGGAGCACGACCTCGTCGTGGCCGACGAAAATGTCTATGCGATCTCCGGCGTACTCCAGCAGTTCCATCGTGTAGGTCAGATCGCCCGAGGAGTCCTTGAGACCGATCACGTTGGGCAGATCCGCCAGGTCCTCGACGACGGTGCGCGGCAGATAGCTGTCCATCACCTGGGGGATGTTATACAGGATGATGGGCAGGTCCACGGCGGTGGCGATGTCGTAGAAATGCTGGTAGACGCCCTTGTCGGAGGGGTGGAGGAAGTAAGGAGTGACGATGAGGGCCGCGGATGCGCCTGCGTCTTTGGCGTCGCGCGCGAGCGTGAGGGCCTCTTGGGTGGACGAAGCGCCGCAGCCAGCGACGACGGGCTTGCCGCCCGCTTCCTCCACGCCGATCTCGACCAGCCGCCGTTGCTCCTCGCGGGTGAGGTAGGGAAACTCACCCGTCGTGCCACTGGTGACCAGCCCGTCCACGTTGGGCAGCGCGTACCGGATCAGGGTCCGGTAGGCTTCCTCGTCAACGTCCTCTGTCTTGCGCACGAAGGGCGTGACGAGCGCGGGGAAGACCCCCTTGAGCCACGGAACTTTGATAGGCATAGATGACCTCCTTGGGTGATACGTGATACGTCGGACGTCGCACGTCAAGCGTGGAACGTCAAACGTCAGTCGTCAAGTATATCACGTTAGCACGAAAGCGGCGAATTCGCAAGTGATTTTCGTCGTGGATTTGTGAAAGGGTTGTCATTGGGCTATAATGCAGACGTTGGTTGCTGTCAAAATCCCAATAGGAGGCCATATTCATGTCCGATAAGCTCTTGTATCTCTCCCAGGCCGACGTGCAGTCCGTCGGTCTGACCATGGCGGACGTCATCGCCGCGCTGGAGGAGATGTTCCACGAGAAGGGGGAAGGCCGGGTGGAGATGCCGCCCAAGCCGGGCATCCACACGATGCCCGATGCCTTTATCCACGCCATGCCGGCCTACATCCCGGCCCTGAAGTCCGCGGGGATGAAATGGGTGGGGGGCTATCCGGAGAACCAGAAGCGTGGACTGCCCTACATCAGCGGCCTGCTTATCCTCAACGACCATGAGACGGGTATCCCGCTGGCGGTGATGGACTGCGTGTGGGTCACGGCCATGCGCACGGGCGCGGCCACCGCCGTGGCTGCCAAGTACCTGGCTCGCCCGGATTCCGAGGTCGTCGGTATCCTGGGCTGCGGCGTGCAGGGACGGAGCAACCTGGAGGCGCTGAACGTGCTCTTCCCGCTCAAGAAAGCGTTCGTCTACGACGTGGATGCCGACGTCCAAAGCCGCTACGCGGAGGACATGAGCGAGCGCATCGGGCTGGAGGTGGTGCCGGTCCGGGAGCCGAAACAGGCCGTGGCCGGCTGCGATATGGTAGTCACCGCGGGCCCCATTCTTCGCGTGCCGCACGCTACCATCCAAGCGGGTTGGTTTGAGGCCGGCGGGTTCGCCTCGCTGGTGGATTTCGACTCGTACTGGCATGCAGACGCCTTGCGCGAGGCCGACAAGTTCTGCACCGACGACGTGCCTCAGCTCGAGCACTATCGCGAGGTCGGCTACTTCCAGGACATCCCGCCCATCCACGCCGATGTGGGCGAGTTGGTCACCGGGCGCAAGCCGGGGCGTGAGACGGACGTGGAGCGGACGATGGCGTGCAACCTGGGCCTGGCTCTTGACGACATGGCCACCGCTCCTTTGATCTACAAGCGTGCACTGGAGCAGGGTATCGGCACCTGGCTGCCCCTGTAGGGGCAGGTCTTGTACCTGCCCTTGTGGCATGCCACCTCGCTGAGTATGTCGCGTGAACATAGGGGCGCGGTCATCGCGCCCCTACGGTCTGTGGACTGATCCGGTCATAAGGGGCTTGTATGCAGCGGACAAAAGCGGATGCCACGCATCCCTCGAACGCGTGCAGTTGGACGCTGTTCACCACCGAGTTCTACCGATAGGTGGATCGGCACCTGGCCCTGACGGCGTCTTCCTGCAGTGGGTGCCGCTGCATAGCATGGCCATCACCGACTACCGTTCGATCATCCGAACGTTCCAGGAGGCGAGAAACCAGGTTTTCCATGCGATGGCGCGCCATCAGAATGGCGTTGCCAAAGACCTGGTTTCAACGGCATCGTCCCGCACAACGGCGCATCGCTTGACTAATCGTGCAAACTGCGCTATCCTTACGATGAACCTGGGGGTGGTTGGGGCCCGGTGGCTTCCCCGGTCTTCAAAACCGGTGGCGGGTCGCGCAGAGCGAGCCGCGGTGGGTTCGACTCCCATCCACTCCCGCCAGCACAGAAGCAGGGCCACGGGGGTGCAGCGAACGCCCCCCGTGGCCCTGGTTTTCTTGCCCGCGTCGCTGTGGGGGCGCGGGGAGGGCGTGGGTGCCGCGCTCCTAGCGCTTGTTCAATTCGGTCACCTGCTTTCGCAGTTGGGCGACGCGTGCACGCGTGTCAGCCTCGCCCGGAAAATGGGCTAGACGGTGCTTGCTGAAGGCCAGTTCTGTCGCCAGGCGGTGGTAGCGGCCCAGTTGATGCCAGCGCCTGAAGCCTCCGCTGAACAGCGCATTCGCCCGCGTCGCTACGCGATGGAGTTGCGAGCACACCACGTCGTAATCCGCCTGGCTCAGCGTGCCTCGCTTGACTTCATCGGCCAGGAACGTGATGATCCACTGCCGCTCTCGCAGCGACGTCCAGACGATGACGCCGAGCAGGATCAGCACGCCGCCCCAGTCCGAGGCGAAGGTGATCAGACAGGGCCAGCACAGCTCGCCGCCCAACGTCACGCTGCCATTGTGGATGCCGTGCGCCACCATGCCCAGCCCCAGCCCCGCGACGGGTGCACCGGCCTTGACCAGCCAGTTGGGCGCGGTGCGCGACAATGCCAACCCTAGCCCGGTCAGGCCGGTGAACAGCGCGTGGTTGAGACCAAAGAGGAAGGCGCGGAGTACGGCCACGAGCAGGACGCCACCCGGGCCGGATTCTGCAAGCGCCGAGGCGAAGTAGAGCACGTTCTCGACGGCGGCGAAGCCGAAGCCCACCAGCCCACCGTAGATGATGCCATCAAGGGGACTGTCGATCTCGTGGCGGAACAGAAGCAGCAGGAGCAGCAGGGCCATCCCCTTGAATATCTCTTCGGCGACGGGGGCGATCACCGCCCCGCCGATCATGTCGGCGGCGGCTGGCTCGACGAACTGAGAGACGGGGATGCCCAGGACCTGTTCGGCGATGAGGGAGAAGATGACTGCCGGTGCCGCGCCCCAGAGAAAGGCCGCAACCAGCAGGCCCAACGGCTCCTTCTCGTAGCGGTCGAGCCACCACAGGATGAGCGCGTAGGCGAGCATCGGCAGGATGCCGACGGCGAGGACAAGCGATACGCCGAGTAGGATCGTCATGCGTGAAGCGTGAAGCGTCAAACGTCAAGCGTCAAACGTCGCGGACGCAGATCGTCAAGCCGGTCGCGGACAGACTGCGCCCGCTGTAGGGGCGCGGTTTCCGCGCCCGTCCCTGCACCTGGGCGCTACGTCCCTACAGCGACCGCAGGTAGGCGAGCAGATCGTCCCGCATGTCGTCGCGCCGCAGTGACATCTGGATGCTGGCCTTCAGTTGGCGCAACGGGTCTCCGGCCGCCATCCACAGGCCTTCGATAGGCTGCACGATGACCGAGGAGCGCGCCGCCAGCCGGTCCACTGCGTCGGCCATCCAAAGCTCGCCGCCTTTCCCCACTTCAGAGCCGTGCAACACGTCGAACAACTCCGGCGTGAAGACGAAGTGACCGATCTGAACCCAGTTGGATGGGGCCTCCTCCGGTTTGGGTTTCTCGACAATGCGCGCCATCTCGTGCTCGGAGCCTGGCTTGAACTCGATGCACCCGTACAGGTGTTTCTCCTCGTCTGGGACCCATTGGGTGGCGAGGACGGCCGCCGGTTGGAAACGGTTGAACGCGTCGAGCATCTGCTGCGGCACGGGCACGTCGGCGATGATGATGTCGTCGCCGAACATGTAGTAGAACGGCTCGTCGGGGTTCAGCCAGGGGCGAGCGGCGAGGGCCGGTGAGCCGTTGCCGTACGGAAGGTCATCGGGCTGGCGCACGAGGACGATTTCCGCCAGGCGCGAGACACGCCGCATCTCTTCGAGCAGCGCCAGTTTGCCCGATTTCTGCAGGTGCAATTCCAGATCAGTGGCGGGCGCAAAGTGGCGCTGGATCACCTCGCTCCCGCCGCGGACGACGACGATGATCTCGGTGATGCCCGCTGCCACCAGGCTTTCCACGTGATGCTGGATCAGGGGGACGCCGGCGATGGGGAACATCTCCTTGGGGACGGCCTTGGAGGCCGGAAGGAACCGGGTGCCATACCCGGCCACAGTGATGACGCCTTTCATATCTACTATACTCCTTAAGTGTGCTGGGTTCGAAGAAATGGCACTCCGGCGGACTACGTGCCTTGCCGGGCGCGGAAACCGCGCCCCTACTGCGAACGGTGAGTTTGGGCTTTGTAAAAGGGTGGACGCTCCACACGCCATACGCCGTAGATGCCCGCCAGGGCGACGATGCCGCCGACTATGTAGCCTTCAAGGACAGAAGCCTGAGTGACGAAAACGGCCAGCAAGCCCAGGATGAACGAGATGACGTAGAGGGTGAGGACCGCCTCTCGTTGCGTCATGCCAGCGACCACCAGGCGGTGTGAGACGTGGTCCCGGCCCGGTGTCGTCGCTGGGTTCAGACGCCGCCGCAGGCGTGAGACGATGACCAACATCGTGTCGAAGACAGGCAGGCCCATGACCAGCACGGGCACCATCCACGTGACGAAAGTGACGTTGGTTGGAAAGCGCAGCTTGATGCCGATGGCGGCCAGCGTGAAGCCCAGGAACAGCGACCCCGAGTCGCCCATGAAGATGTTAGCAGGGTTCAGGTTGTAGAACAGGAATCCCAGGCAGGCCCCCAACACGGCGATGGAGAGAGCCCCGACCAGATACTGTCCGCTGAAGGAACACATCAGGGCGAAGAAAGTGGCCGCGATAGCGCAGACTCCGCTGGCCAGCCCGTCCATGTTGTCGAGGAAGTTCACCGCGTTGGTGATGTATCCCACCCAAAGCACCGTCGTGACCAGGTCCAGGATTGGGTGATGAAACAAGCCCACGTAGATGCCGGTGGCATAGAGCAGCAACGCGGCCAGCGTCTGCCCAAGCATCTTGATCAGTGGGCGCAGGGTCCAGCGGTCGTCTATCAGTCCCATGAAGGAGACGCCCGTCGCGCCGATGAGGATACTCCCAAACTGGGCGAAGTTGTACCGCTCACCCAGGACAAGCGCGGCGGCGAGTACGGTCAGGTAGATCGCAACCCCTCCCATACGAGGAACTGGGCTGTGGTGGATCTTGCGCGCTTCTGGTACGTCCATGACGCCCACTCGGGGTGCCAGCCAGCGTGCGACTGGCGTCGCCCCGATGGCCAGCACTAATGCGCCTGCAAACACGAGGATGTATATCGTCATGGCTGCGACATCTCCAGTGATCGTCCGTTCGTAGCAGGGGCGCGGTTTCCGTGCCCGGCAAGGCACGGTGGTCTGCTGGAGCGCCGTGGGGGATGCATGGTCATGGCTGCAACATCCCCTGTGACTGAAGTTGTGCGATCAGGTCTTGCAGGATGGGCTGTTGATCCTCTGGAGCCAGTTCGAGGGCGGTGCTGGCGTGCGCCAGCGCCTGCTCCCGCTGGCCGATCTGGCTGTACAGACGCGCCAGTACCTGGTGCACGTTCCACAGGTCCTCAGCCTCCGGCTCAAGCTCCAACACACGCGTGAGTGCAATGATCGCCTGCTCCCACTGCTGCGTGGTGATATACGTGTCCCCCAGCACACGCCAGGCGTCGCTGGCACCTGGCTCGATCTCCAGGACGCGTGTGAACGTGGCAATGGCATCGTCCCATCGCTGCAGTGCCCGGTACGTTTCCCCCAGCATCTTGAGGACCTGCGGTGTCTCGGGTTTCAGCCTGAGCGCTTCCTCGTAGCAATGAGCTGCCTCTTCCAGTTCACCCAAGCCTCGGTTCACGTCACCGCAGACCAACCACGTTTGATCAAAGTTGGGGTCAAGCTCCAGCGAACGCTGGAACGTACGCTCGTACCCGGCGACGTCGCCGAGACCGTAGTACATAAGGATCGCCCACTCGTTCCACAAGATGGGGTTGTGGGGGCTGAGCGTGGTCGCGACGGCATACTCTTTCGACGAGCGCTGCAGCAGGGTGGCGCGCGTCTGTTCATCCGCCGCGAAGTCGCCCCAGCGACGGTACATGCGGGCCAGGTTGGCGCTGTGGTCTGTGTTCAGCGGGTTGATCTCGCGGGCTTCCATGAGCACCTGCTCAGTTTCGCGCAGCACTGCATCCTGCACCGCTGGATCCTCGAGGCTCGACGCATATTCGAGATAGGCCCGCCCCAGGTACAGGTAATAGAAGTCCTCATTGGGGGCCAGTTCAATCGCGTGTTTGTAGTGTTCGATAGCTATCGGCCACTGGCTCTGCCGGTCGTACGGGTCGGCCTGTTTGTAGACGATGTCGGCCTGGATGGGCAGCAGATTGGTTACCACAACGATGGCCCCCGTCAGCACGGCCAGTACAACCAGCGCGATAGCTCCCCAGGGATACGCGACCTGCCGTGGCTGACGTCGAGACTCCAGGAGGAGGGCCATGCCACCGGCGATCAACACGAAGACGATGAACCAGTAGTAGGAGGTCAATAGACCGGCGACGCGATCGGCGATCTGTATCACATCGTTCAACGTCTGGGCTTGTATGTTCACCATCGAGGCCTGGCGGCTGGCCAGCGCCAGGGCAAGTCCGAAACCCAGGGTCAGCGAGCACAGCAGGTACAGGACGATTGCCAGGCTCCCGTCGCCCTTGCGCTCACGAAACGCGCCGCCCTTGGCCATCTCGGCGATGAAGATGACCGCGCTCATCAGCCAGGTGAGCCCGAAGATCATCAGCGCGCCGTAGGAAGCGCGGCTATCCTGGGCCGGAAGGACTGTGAGCGCACGCCAGATGATGGTCAGCGGCTGCTCAAGGCGCTCTGCGTTGGTGGTGAAATCGAACGCCAGTGTGCCCAAGATGAAGCCACCGACGGCGGACGTGGCCAACAGAGGCCCTAGCCAGGTGGGCCAAGTCGTGTGCGAGGGCGCTGTCGCAGGGCTCCTGCGTCGCCTCTTGCGTCTCTTGTCCTCTTGCCGTCTCTCCTTCGTCTGGCCCTGCATCTCGCTCTCGGGTTCGGCGATCATGCCCAATCCAGTAACCACAAGTATCCCGGCGAAGGCCCAAAACGTGGTGCGCGTCGAGGCGATCGCGATGCCGAAATTGATCTCAACGAAATGCGCGATGGTGGCAGCCACGATGGATACGATGAGGAACTGGTGGGGATGAAGGGCGGGCAGTACGGCCTCGTTTGACCTGAGGATGTGCACTGCGGAGATGGCGGCCGTGATGGCCAGGTAGACCCCCAAGCCAGCGACGATGCCGAGCGTCAGGGCTGCTCCGAAGAAATGCAGGCCCTGCCACCACCAGAAGAAGGCGAGGCTAGCTGCGCTCAGTCCGACCACGAGGCCAAACAGCAGATTCCGCTGCCTGTTGCCCTCCACCAACCCGAGCCATTTGAAACCGTAGTAGAACACACTACAGAATACCCAGAGGTACGCACCCAATCCTAGCAGACCGGTGATGGCCAATGAGTCCAGCGTTTCGTTGTGGGAGCGATCAGGTGAGGCTGTGCGCGACTCGTAGTGGCCCAGCAGCGGAGGATAGAAGCGATTGTAGGCCACATAGACGGATTCCGGACCGTAGCCGACCAATGGCCTGAGGGCATTGACTGGGTCGGGGTGGCCGTCGGGGAGTCGGATCGGGTCGTGGGGGAGGACTAGCTCCACCATGCCCTCCCAGATCAGGGCCCGCACCTTTCCTGTGCCGTGTTCGAAGTCAAACACCTCGCCAAGGCGTCCAAGCCAGGGGGCACGCTGCAGTGTCTGCAAGGGACCACTGGGGATGTTGACGATCACAAGAAAGCCCACGACCAGAGCGGTGACCGTGACAATCGCCAGCACGGACGCAGCTCCCCATTTGGTACGTGACGATAGAGCCAGCAGCAGGAATAGGAAGTAGGAGCCGGCGATGAGGCCTAGCAGGGGACCTCGACTTTGCGCGTACCAGATGGCGATCAGATCGACAGCCGCGACGAAGATATAGCCCGCCGCGCGCGGGATGTCGGCCCAGTCTGATTCCTCCTCGGTCAGGATGGCCTTGAAGGAGTCCGCTATGCGCCCCACGATGAGGGGGAACACCATAATCAGGTAAGCGGCGACGAAGATGGGGTTGCCCATGTTGGATGCCACGCGCTCGGACACGTCCCCGCCCCAGGGCAGGGGGTCCAATCTATTGCGTTGGACCAGGCCATACAGGGCGATGGGCAGGCTGTTGACCACGAGCACCGTGAGCAACCGGTTGAGTTGAGCGCGCGTGCGCAGTTTCTGCAGGAGGATGAGGAATATGACGATGTAGGCCAGCGTCGTATACGTGCCCTGCAGGCGCTGGTAGGAGCCCAACAGGCTGACTCGAGACGTGACGGACAGAATGGTGCTCAGGAAGTAGACGATGACCATGAACAGGGTGGGCAACACCAACGGGGTACGCCAGGTGAACCCAACCTCGTATCGCCCACCTGCGAGTTCCTCGACGAGGTTGACTGCCCAGACGGCAGCCATGATCACGGCGACGGTGCGTAGGGTGGTCAGCTTGTCCGGCTCGAAGACTCGGCTGGAGTAGACGTTGAACAGGAGTGGCGTGATGATCACTGCCAATAGCCAGCCGATCTCCAGGATTTTGTCGCACAGCGCGCTGAGTTTAGTAGAATTCATCGTCCTGACCTCGGAACCACTCCAACACCCTGGGCAGTCCCTCTTCGAGAGTCATCTGGGCCTCGAAACCCAGCACCTCCCGGGCGCGGCTCACGTCGGGCACCCGGCGGCGCGTCTCTTCGAAGTCTACCCCATAGGCAGAGGCGTAAGGGATGTGGGTGATCTCTGAGCGGCAACCGGTCAGTTGTCGAATCAGCTCGGCCAGTTCGCCCACACTGGTCTCCCGGTTGGAGCCGATGTTGAAGACCTGTCCTATTGCCTCTCGCATGGTGGCGGCTTGGATGGTGCCTGCGACTGTGTCCGCCACGTAAGTGAAACAGCGGGTCTGTTTCCCATCGTCGTAAACTGTCAACGGCTCACCTCGTAGCCCTTGAGTCAAGAACCGGGCAATGACGCTGCCGTAACCTCTGGGGTCGAGCCGGGGCCCGTAGGCATTGAAGTAGCGAACGACGGTGACGGGCAGTCCCTGCTTCGCGTAGGCCAGCGCGAAATACTCGTCAATTGCTTTGGCATCGGAATAGGACCAGCGACCGACGGTGGTGGGGCCGAGCACCCGGTCGTCTTCTTCATGCAAGGGCACTTTGGTGGATTTGCCGTAGATCTCGGAAGTGGACGCGATGACCGCTCTCACCCAATACTTGAACGCCAGCTCGAGCACATTCTCAGTTCCCCGGACGTTCGTGACGATGCCACTCAGGGGGTCCTCCACTATGTATTTGACGCCCACGACAGCCGCCAGGTGGTATATCAGCTCAGCCCGGCGCACAAGCCGTTCCAGTGTACCGGTGTTGAGGATCGAATCGTTGACGAAGTGAAACCGATCGTTCTCCAGGTGATGGGCGATGTTCTTGGCCTTGCCCACGGACAGGTTGTCTATGACGGTGATCTCGTGGCCTTGTTCGACCAGCGCGTCTACCAAATTGGAACCGATGAAACCGGCACCCCCGGTGACCAAGATTCTCATTCAGCTACCTCCCAAGATTCGACAGAGCACCTTTCGGGCCTCTGTCCAGCGTATATTAGCGCAAACGTGTGAAATAATCAAGTGCCCGGCGCATCTTCGTGTGCCGGGCAGACCCTAAAGGTGCGGATTGTTCCAATCCGTCGGAAGACCTCTAGGGACTCGGGTAGGGTCTCAGGTAGGTCTCAGGACTTCCTCGTACACGCCTTGCACGCGGGTGACCATCCGCTCGGTGGTGAACTCCATCTCTACCCGGGCGCGGGCGGCGTGGCCCAAGGCTGCCCGGCGCTCCGGATCGTGTAGCATGCCGCGAATCGCGTCCGCCAGCGCAGCGGGGTCTTGTGGGGGCACGACTGCCCCCGTGACGCCGTCCTGTACCACCCACGACGTGCCGGTCCCAACCTCGGTCGTGACACAGGGCAGGCCTGAGGCCATGGCCTCCAGGAGGACGGTACCGAAGGCCTCGGCGCGAGCGTTGGCCGGCAGGACGAAAACGTCCGCACCACGGTAGTAGCCCGGCAGGTCCTCGTCGGGGACGTCGCCGGCGAACGTCACGCGCTGTGCGAGGTGCAGGTCGTCCACCATGCGTTCCCAATCCTCTCGCATTGGCCCGTCGCCCACGACGAGTAACTGGACGTCTGGCAGGCGAGAGAGGGCCTGGAACAGCGTGTCCAACCCCTTGTAATAGCGCAGCCGGCCTGTGAAGAGCAGCGTGGCGGCCTGTACGGGCGCGGGCGCTGGACGCCGCGCTTCTACTGGCGGTGAGAATCGGACCAGATCCACTCCCAGCGGAACCACGGTGCACTTGTCTCGCACCGGCCGCAGCCAGGGTGACGTCTCGATGTAGCGAGGACTCGTGGCGATGATGCGGTCGGCTGCGCGGAGGACGCGACGGAGGAATGGAGCATACAGACGGAGCCAGCCCCGCTGGCGGACGACGTCCGAATGGTGGGTAATGACGGTGGCGCGCGCCCGCCTCAGCAGCAGGTTGGCCAGCTCGCCCAGGGGATACGGCGAGTGGATGTGCACGATGTCGGGGCGCAGGCGGGCCAGGGCCAGCGGTTGTTTCAGACTGAGAGGCATCGAGGCGGCGGTGGTCAGCCGTCCCGCCATGATCACCTGGACCCCATTCAGGGTGTCCACGTGCGTGCTGGGGCCGGGATCACATGCCAGGACCGTGACCTGGTGGCCCGCACTGGCCTGCGCCTCGGCCAGCACGCGGATGTGATTCTCAATGCCGCCGAGGACGGGGTAATAGTCTTTGTAGAGATGAAGGATGTTCATATTCGCACCTAGGGTGCCGAATCTGACGCCTTGTCCAGGTCGCTTGCCCGAGTGAGCAACACGATTTCTGCCTTGTATTGGATGGGCGGGCGCGGGCGCAGCCGCGCCCGCAGCTGGGCGTAGAGCAGATCCTGGGGGGCGTAGCCTGCCCGGAAAGCCTGTTGATAGAGCCCGGCCTGCAAGAGTGGTCGACCGATCTCACTTTCTACGGTGTGCTCGTGCCCCTCGTGATGAAAGACGAGCAGCCAGAGGCGGGGCGGTTGGCTTTCTCGCAGGTAGTCGCGCAGACGCTGTGGGTCAATTGACGGGATGAACGGCTCTCCCTGGCCCAGGAAGACCGGGCTGCCGGGTGTGACCTCGGCTCCCAGGGCGTGGCCCATGTGCTGGGGACCGGGGGTGAAAAGCGGGGTCTCCGCGTCGAGCTGGCGGAAGTATATGTCGAAAGGCAGGCGCTCGTCGAATATGACCGCGTCGCCGGGCCGGACGTTGCGGGCAACCTGGGAGGCGAGTTCGCGGACCTGTACCTCGTGGACGGGGTTGAGGAAATGCCGGCCGCACGTCTGATTCAGCAGGCTGACGCCTCTCGCGGCCAGCAGGGCGGCGAGTAGGAACAGGCGAGCGTTGTGGGTGTCGTGCCGGCAGGTGCGGCGGTCTTGCCTTGCTGCCAGCCCCGCGCCCAGCGGGATGGCCAGCAGGACGCCCAGGTAGAGGCTCCGCGCTGCGGCAATCACCAACATGCTCGTGCCCAGCAGCGTGCCGAAGACGACCACGCTGATGAAGACCAGCGGGACGAGTATCAACAGCAGGGAGAGGATCGCCGCGTCGCGGCGGGTGTGCCACATCTCCCGCATGCCCAGCCAGCCTAGAACCAAGGCGGCCAGTGTGCCCGGCACTGCGAGTGGGTGCCATGGGAAAATCGCCTCGCCCACGCTGAAAGAGTAGAGCACAGCGGCGACGGCGGCTGCCATCACAGGTGTCCGGCCGGGTAGCTGTGCCAGACTCTGAAGGGAGGGGGTGAGGCTGAGGGGGCTGGTGCCGGCCATCGTGCGGGCGCTCTGCCAGCGCATGGTCAGCCCCAGGCCTGCCGCGACGATCAGCAGGCCGATGAGGACGACCAGCCAACTCCACCACCCGCGCCGGCGGGCCGTCGAAACCGAAACCAGGTTTTTGGCGATGTGCCATCGCATGGAAAACCTGGTTTCTCGGCCGCCACCTCGCGGACCTACTACGGACAGGATAGGGGCGTGCCCTCGCGCCCGTCTCCAGCCACGCAAGGCCCAATCGCCGGCGAGGAACAGGAGGTGCGCGCCGATCACCGGGATCGGCAGGTAGTCGGTGAACAGCAGGACAGAGGAAACGAGCAGATACACCAGCTTGGGGCCGCAGCGGGGCGATTTCCGTGACCGTCGCCACGCGCGCCAGAAGGTCAGCGTCGAGAGCGCCGCCAGCGGCACGGCGATGGCGTAGCCGCGCATGATCCGTCCGTGCCACAGCAGCGTGGGGGCGGTTGCGCTCACGAGGGCCGCCCACAGGGCGGCGCGGCGAGAAGTGAGATCGCAGGCAAGCCGGAACGTGAGTGCGGTCGCCAGCAGGATCGCTGCGATGGAGAAAACGCGCATGCCCCATTCGGAGGGACCGACGATGCGCGCCCAGGCTCGGAGCGCCAGGTAGTGCAAAGGGGGGCGGTTTTCGGTCAACTGAATCTGGGACAGGGCTTCCGCCAGGTTGGCGCTTCGGACGATGCGGGCGGTGTGCATCTCGTCGGTCCACATGGACTGGTCCGCCAGTTGAAAGGATAGGAGGAGGGTCTGTCCCACGAGGATCAGCACCATGGCCCACAGATGAGAAACCAGGTTTTTCAGAAAAAACCTGGTTTCTGGGGGAGAAGCGAAGCGGCTCAATCAAGCCTCCCAAGCGCACGCCGGAGCGCCAGTCGGAGGCTGGCGCGGATGTTGGAACTGACCTGCATCTTGCTCTCGCCGGGCTTTAGGTCGTAGCGCAGGATGAAGGGCAATTCTGTCATCAGGATGTCGTCGAACAGGCGCAGCTTGAGCAAGATGTCCACCATGGCCGCGAAGCCCGTCTCGCTGATGAAGCCGGCGTCCCAGCGTTCGAAGGCGGCCTGGAGGATCGAGACACGGTAGGCGCGATAGCCACAGGTGAAATCCCGGACGCCCCGAATCGGGAGCAGAACGCGGTACACCCAGCCCCCCAGGTTGCTGAGGAGTTGGCGGATCGGGGGAACGCCCACGACGCGGGCGCCGGGCCGAAAGCGGGAGGCGATGACGACGTCGAAGCCCTCGTCGATGCGTTGCATCATGCGCGGGATGAGGCCGGGATTGTGCGTGTTGTCGGCGTCCAATATCACGACAACGTCGTCGGGTTGGGCGGTGTGGGCGATGTGGGTCAGTCCGGTGCGCAGTGCGGCAGCCAGCCCCATGTTGTGAGGATGTTGGATCAGTTCGTGGGCCCCGGCTGCCACGGCCACCTCCGCCGTACGGTCTGTGCTGCCATCGTCTACGACGACGACTTGGTAGGCCAGTCGGTGTCGCTCCATGACCTGCTGGATTCTTGGCAGCATGAGTGGCAGGGCTTGTTCCTCGTTGTAGGCCGGGAGCATGATGTATAGCATAATCGTTACCTCGGGACGCTACTCCGCGGACTCCGTAGCTCACTACGAACGTTGGGCCGCTTCGCTTCCCTTCATAGCGGGGCGGGCCAGCAGAGCCTCAACGATGCGCCGGCTGGCCTGGCCGTCTCCGTATGGGCTGACGCGGCGGGCCATTTGGGCGTAAGCGCTCTCGTCGTCGAGCAGCGTGGACGCCTCCTGCACGATGCGCGCACTGTCCCTGCCGACCAGCCGGGCCACGCCCGCTGCGATGCCTTCCGGTCGCTCGCTGACTTCTCGCAGCACCAGCACGGGCTTGCCCAAAGCCGGCGCTTCCTCCTGTATCCCGCCCGAATCTGTGAGAATCAGGTAGGACCGCTTCATCAGGTGTACCAGTGCATCGTATTCCAGTGGCGCTACGAGCGATACATTGGCAATGCCTCCCAGTCGCCGGTGCACGGGACCGGTTACGTTCGGGTTGGGGTGGACGGGGTATACGAATTGGACGGCCGGGTAGCGGGCAGCCAGGTCGCCTAGCGCATCACAGATCTGCTGGATACCTGGGCCGAATGACTCGCGCCGGTGGGCGGTGACCAGCACAATCCGCTTCCCCCACAGGGGGATACCGGCGAGCGCGGCTTCCGCGTGAGGTATCTGGCGCTCGGCGATCTGCAGCAGTGCGTCAACGACCGTGTTGCCCGTGACGAGTATGCTCGCCCCGGGGATGCCCTGGGCCAGCAAGTTGTCCCTCGCGCGCGCCGTGGGGGCAAAGTGCAGGTCGGCCAACGCGTCGGCCAGCACGCGGTTAATCTCCTCGGGGTAGGGGCGAAACTTGTCGCCGGTGCGCAGCCCAGCTTCGACGTGTCCGAAGCGGATGCGCTGGTAGTAGCACGCCAGGGCGGTCGCCATAACGGTGGTGGTGTCGCCCTGTGCCAACACCCAATCAGGCTGCACCTTGCTCAGAACCTGCTCCATTCCGGAAAGCACCGCCGTCGTGACACGCGTGAGCGTCTGGTTGGGGCGCATCAGGTCGAGGTCGTAGTCGGGCGTGACGCCGAGCAGTTCGAGGATGGGGTCCAGCAACTCGCGGTGCTGGGCGGTGACGCAAACGACGGAGCAGATACGGGCGGGAAAGCGATGCAGTTCGGCGACGACGGGGGCCATCTTGATCGTCTCGGGACGCGTGCCGATGACTGAGAGGACGGTGATCATGCAGCCCCGCTCCGCCTGGCCAAGAGACCACTGAAGAGCTTTCTTAACCCGTGTGCCCAGCCCGAACCTGCCAGGATGCAGATGAACGGCATCGCGGGTATCCGAAAGCGCGCGTATCCGAGTGGCCCGGTCACGAACGCGAAATAGCCGATCAGACCCAGCAACAGTGCCAGCGAGGCCCACTGCCTCTCTCGGATACCCACTACAGTACCCCAAAGCGCACCTAGATACGTGCACCCCAGGATCAGTATTTCCGATACGAGCGCCAGGAGGAACACAAGTTGCACGGGTGCTCCGTAAACGTACTCGTCCCAGAATTCGCGGAGCGCCTGCAAGTTGGCCGAGAGATTCCGCGTGCGCAGGTTGGCGATGATGCCGGTGGGCTGTCTCAGGATGCCGAGTTGGTTCGCCAGGAAGTTGGTGTTGGGCGTGGCGAAGAACCAGAACATACCCGTTGCGTGGGCCTGGGCGTAGGCGACCGGGTGGCTCGCGATTTCGCGGATCGCCTTCTGCTGGTAGTAACTGGCCAGTTCCATCTGCCCCAGGTCCTGGTCGCCAATTTCGGCCTCCACATCGTCTCGTAGTTGATTGAATTCCTCTTTCCACGTGCTGCCGTCCAGTCTGGCCCGCAGATAGGCCGTATTGTGGAACAGCAGGTTGAACCCCTGGATCGTGGACAGTTGGGGCGAGTCGAATCGGAGGGCGTTGCGGATCAACCACGGCGACAGGGATATGAGCACTGCAAGCCCCATTACCCCGATCTGTCCGAGGGCTCGCCCGATCGTTTGGGCGGAGCGACCCTGGGGAGAGACCTGACAGGTTTTCCGAAACCTGTCAGGTCTGGAGCGACCCTGTTCCAGCCAGTGCACGCCCACGACGGCCGCCAGGACAATCGGCAGGTACGTGGCCACGGGCCGGCACAGTGCTGCAAGGCCGGCACTTGCGCCCGCCAGGCCCGCGTAGACCAGCCTGTCTCTACGAAACGGCACTCCGGCGGACCTGAACGGATGTCTGCATCCGCCCTCACTACGAACAGAAGTTGTGGCGTCGACGAGCCGCCACGTCCACCAGGCGCTCGACACCACGAGTGTCACGAACACGGTCTCTGTCATGATCAGGCTGGCGAAGATCACCTGTCCCAGGTCTAGCGCCATGCACAGCGCGGCGATCAGCGCCGCGCGACGCCCGAACGTCCGGTGGGCCAGGTGAGAGGCCAACCACAGGCTGATCATGCTGGCCGCGCACTGGGCCAGGACGATGGCGAACGGCCGGTGGCCGAAGAGCCCGTAGATCGCCGCCATGAACAGCGGATACAGAGGCGTGCGCAGCGCGTCGGGCTCCAGAGGGGGAGCCTCAGAAAGGGTGAAGACGTGGAATTCCAGCAGGTTGTTGGCCAGGCGCTCGTAGTGGGGCGCGTCCGACTGGAAGTATCTCTCAGGTTGGCTGGCCAGAGCAGCCGCCAGGCCCACGCGGAGCAGTACAGCGATGAGCACGATAGCCGTGGTCGACCACGACCTGATGGGGCTTGGATGTGGGTTCTTGGCGTGGGTGTCTCTCAATATGATAGGCCTCTTCATCGAGCTCGAGTCCAGACAAATCTAGAAGCAGCAGACGCAGGCAAATTTCCTCGGCTCCTAGATCTGACTGGGACCGTCCGTGGCCAATACTCTGTCATAGACGCGCCTGGTGCTGGCTGCTGCCCGGTCCCACGAGAACCTGGCTGCCTGCTCGAAGCCGCGCTGCGACAGGCTGGCTTGCAGGTCCGTGTCGCTCAAGAGACGGCGCAAGGCCGTGGTGATGGATTGCACGTTCTCTGGGTCAAAAGACAAAGCCGCGTCCCCCGCTATCTCAGGCAGAGAGGACGTGGCGCTGCACGTCACGGGTGTGCCGCAGGCCATCGCCTCCAGCACGGGCAGCCCGAATCCCTCGTACAGGCTGGGAAACGCGAGGGCCTGTGCTCCGGCGTAGATGCCCGGCAGGTCGGCGTCGGCCACGTAGCCGGGAAGAATCACCGCGTCCCGCGCATGTGAGCGTTCCAGAGCAGCGAAGAAGTCATCGTAGAGCCAGCCTCGTTTCCCCACGATCACCAGCCCGTCGGTCAACCCGGCGGAGTAAACTTCCTCGAAGGCGGCCAACAGCCGGGTCAGGTTCTTGCGCGGCTCGATGGTGCCGACAAAGACGACGTAGCGCTTGGGCAGCTTGTATCGGGAGCGCACGACGGCCACTGCCTGCGCTGACTGTGGCCGGAAGCGTGGGTCTGCTGCCTCGTGGACAACCGTGATCTTGTCCGACGGGATGCCGTAGGCTGCGACAATGTCCCTCCGGGTGCATTCCGAGATGGCGATGATGTGACTGGCCCGGCGGCAATACAATGGCAGGGCCCAGTTCAGGTACCAACGGTTGAGCCGCTTGTGGTGAGCGGGCAGATGCTTGAATATCAGGTCGTGCACGGTGAGCACGGTGGGCATAGATCGCAACGGCGGCAGGAGATGCTCGGTGGCGTGGAAGAGCGTGCCGTCGGCCAACAGCCGATCAAGACCGACTCGGGCCAGTTGCCCGAGCCAGACCAGCATGCGCCAGGGCTTGTAGCCCAGCGCGACGGTGCGCGTGGGCACCCGTTCCAATCCTGGCAGCGGCTCTACGCCGCGCTCCCGGTTGTAGAACAGGGCGTAGCTCTCAGGTTCGGCGGTGAGCAAGGCACGGGCGAGGCTTTCGGCATATCTGCCCAGGCCGGCCCGATGATGGACGGCGGCAGAGATGTCGAGATAGATGGCCATACTGAACTCCAGTCCGGGCAGACCCTAAAGGTTTTCTGAAGCCTTTAGGGTCTCAGGTTGGCGACGACGGCGTCTACGTCCTCCAAGGCCCACCTCCCTGATCTTGTGCAGCAGGTCATGAGTGTGGAAATCGTACATCGGCTTCAAATCAGCGTAGATCTTGCCCGCACGTACCTCGAACTCCACCCGCGCTCCCCGATCGCGTTCGCACAGCAACCGGCCGTATCGGAGCACCTGGTGCTGAAGGGTGGGCGGTGCTGTGTTCAGGATGACGACGTCCAGTTCCCGGTCGGTGAATTGCCCGAGTTCACCGATCAATTGCAGTTGGCGGTCCCCCACGGCCAATGGATCCGAGAAGTCGGCGAACAAGACGGCAATGTCCACGTCGGAACGGGGATCGGCCCTGTCCGACGCCAGGGACCCGAACAGGTAGGCTGCGATCACGTCAGTTTGCGCGGCCAGGTAGCTTGCCATCCCGTCCTCATCCAGGGGCGGGGATTCTGGGCACGCTTGTGCAGCTTCTCCGTCTTTCTTCTCTCTCATCCCATTGCCTCGATCTACGCGGCCGTCATCCTGCCTTTTCGTAGTGAGCGCGGATACCGACCGCTCCCGGCCGCGGATGGTCGGGCGTGTCAGCGTTGACGACATCCGTCCGGAGGTCCGTCGGAGTGCCATGGGACGCTATCCCGCGTACTCCGAACGGACGGTGTCCGCGCGCGCTACGAGCTCTTGCCACCTCGATGGGCGCGGTAGTCATTATACTCTGGAATAGGAGGCAGAGCAAGGAAAAGTCTACTGAGGACGGAGCAGTCGCTCGTAAATCGGCGCAGTCTGGGCGACCATGCGCGCAACCGAGAAGTACGCCTCGGCGCGGATTCGTCCCGCGTCTCCCATCTTCTGGCGCTGCGCGGGATGCGCGATCAGCGTGCGCAGCGCCTCGGCCAGTCCATCCACGTCGCGGCGGCCCACCAGGAGGCCGGTATCGCCATCGGCTACCGCCTCGGGCACACCCCCGGCGCCGGTCGCGACCACCGGCAGCCCGGCTGCCATCGCCTCCAGCACGGTCAGAGGCAGTCCCTCCCAGCCCCAGGTAGTGAGGGCGTAGATGTCGCTGGCGGCGTAGACGGATGGCGCATCGTCTCGCCAGCCGTTAAGTGTCACCCGCTGCTCCAGGGAGAGCGCGTCAATCTGCGCCTCAATCTGGGCGCGGAGCGGTCCGTCACCGACGATGAGCAGATGTGCCCGCGGATTGTTCCAATCCGGCGGGCACGCATCGGCCACCAGGCGGAAGGCGTGGAGCAGCGTCTGGAAGTCGCGGGGTTTGTGGAGACGGCACATGGTGGTGATCAGGCTCGCGTCGGCAGGTACGTTCAAGCTGTTTCGCCAGGCCGTCCGATCCAGCCGGACGTTCTGGAAGTGGGCTGTGTGAATGCCGTTCCACACGACCTGTATGTTCTCGGGCCGGGCGACGCGCGCTGCCGCAAGCGCTTCACGCTCGGCGTTGCACACGGCGACGAGGCTGTCGGTGAGCGGGGCAAGGACTCGCTCTGTGGTCAGCAGCACGCCCCGGCGCGGCTGCGGATAGTGGGGAGCGGCGAAGCCGTGAATCGTGTAGACCAGGCGCGGCCGCCGCGCGCCGAGCGAGGCGACCGCCAGCCGCCCGAAGAGGGCCGCGCGGGCTCCATGCACGTGTAGGATGTCTGCATTGGCCGCCAGGCGTCGGACGCGCCAGAGCGCCCGAAAAGAGAAGCCAGCCGCGATATCCACCCGGTGGAAGGGGATGCCGGCGGTCTCGAAGTCCCCCCGGCCCACGGTGCCGCCGTCCTCTGGCATGGCCACCTGGACGGCGAAGCGGTCCGGGTCAAATCCCCGTGCCAGATCGCGCACGTGCGCCGCACCGCCCCCGCGCGAGGAGGCGACGAGATGAAGGAGATGAACGAGATGAACGATGCTCAACAACCGTCTTCCTGGCCCGCCATGCCGTCTAGGAAAGCCAGAAATCCCTCGATGTCAGGCCGGTACAGCCGCTCCAGCCGTTCAGCGTATCCAAGGACGATTGTCAGCCGTTTAGGGATGCCCCCCTCCGGTTCGGCAACGTGCCTGCTGACGGAGTCTAGGGCTTCGTAGGCCTGGTCGATTGCCTGTAGATCGTCTCGGACCTCAGCTTGAAGCAGGCGAATCTGCTCGTTCATAGATCAGCACTCCTGTCCTGCGAACCAGAGCTCCGAAGCTGGAAGCGGAGGTGATGTCGCGCACGTCAATCGTCCAGTCCGGCAAGGCGTGTTCCAAGGCTCGCCAGAGTGAGAAGTACTCTTGAGGCGTCGCTCCCTCGACGGCGATGTCAATGTCGGATTGTGGGTGAAATGCACCGGGACGCGTCACGGAGCCGAACAGATAGGCTCGCCGAACCGATGCCTGGCTGGAGATGACTGCCGGAGCCTTTTCGCGGACAGCTTGCAGCGCTTGCTGGCGTTCCGCTTCTCGCATCTCCTGCTGACGTCTCAGCCGGGCCTGGAAAGTCCGGCGGTATTCCTCTATGGTGTCTGTGAACTCGGTAGGCATAGCGCTAGACGCCCCTTGGCTGTGCACGCGAGTGAGTTATCAGTATGGTACTCCATGATGCGCCGGTTGTCAAAAACGCGCCGCCTGAAGTGGGAGTGTCGATAGAGTGGTCTCGTGCTGTCCGGGCGCGGAGACCGCGCCCCCTACCGCTTGCCCTCCAGCGCGGTGGTCAAATGGCGTTCGATCTGATCCACCTGGCGTTCCCACGAGTTGGCCGTGGCGACGCTGCGCCAGCGGGCCCGCTGCTTCGCCGTGGGGGGCGAGACCAGTGACCGCTGTACCTCGGCCACGAACTGGTCCGCTGTGCGGGCAACGCTAATGTGATCGGCCTCGCGGCGCAGATAGGGCAGGTCGGTGGCGACGACCGGTTTGCCCAGCGCCAGGCCCTCGTAGAGTTTGATGGGCGACAGCTCTTCGGTATACGCGTTGACTCGATAGGGAATCAGGCACACGTCGAACGTGGCGACAATCGCGGGTACTTGTGTGTGGGCGCAGGGCGGCAGCAGGTGCACGTTGGGCAGGCCCTCCAGATCGTGGATGTCCACCCGGTGCCGCTTGACCGGCCCGACGAGCACGAACGCGGTGTGGGGCATGTGCTCGGCGCAACGTACCAACAGCTTCACGTCCACCCGGTCGTCGATGGTGCCCACCAGCCCAGCGCGGGGGCGGGGCAGCGCCGCCACGTCGGCGCGCGGCGGGCCCACGCGTGTGGGATCGAACTGGGATACGTCCACGCCGCCTGGCAGCAGGTAGGTGTTGGGGTTGAATTGCCCCTTGGCGGTCGCCAGCCGCCGGGTCCGGGCGAAGACCAGGTCGACCCGGCGGCACAGGTTCGCCTCCAGCCGGGCGATGGTGGCCGCTCGCACCAGGGGGTAGCGCACGGCCGTGAAGTCGTCGATGCAGTGGTAGACGGCGGCCCGTTCCCCGAGCCGGCCCAGCAGGTGGCCCGTGTGGGGCCAATAGGTCCACAGCACGTCGGGCCGCCAGCCCACGCGCAACAGTGCGCGCCGCAGGTAGACGAGCAGCAGCCGCTGGTTGATCGCGTTGATGAGCGGGCTGTAGTAGATGGGCAGGACGGGAAAAGGCGTGTATACCAGGGGGCCGCCGGATATCTGGCGGATACGGCCTACGCGCCGCAGCGCGCGGCGCGTGCCCGCTGGGTCGGAGATAAACGAGTGCAGCGCGCGCGGAATCTCGACGAACAGCACCTGGTGCCCCCGCCGCGAGAGTTGCAGCGCGATGTGCTGGCGAGAGCCGAACTGGGGCGCATCCCAGTCGGTGGTGGAAAGGCAGAGGAAACGGGTCAATGCAGCGTCTCCCTGTCAGTAGTACTCCCGCCCGAAGTCGATCAGGTTGAGATACGAACCGTATGGCGTCGGCACCAAGCGCCACCCGTACAGGACCGAGGCCACGAGCATGGGCAGGAATATGAGAGCCAGGGCGACCACCAGGCGGGTGCCACGCAGCCTGGCCACCGATGATGCCGCCAGGAGACACACGGGCGCGACGAAGGGCAGATATCCGTGCTCGCCGCTGATGCCTACGAGGTGTAGCAGCGCCAGTGGCCCGAGGCACAACAGCCAGAGGACGAGCAACACCTCGCGGTTTGAGACCTGTCGCCACTGGATAAACAGCATGACCAGGCTGGCCAATGCGGCAAGCGGCACAAACGGCGTCCACAGGAAGATGAGTACACCTAGTACCCAGGTCCGCGCGCTCCACAGGTGCTCGAAGTAAGCGAGAACAGAATGCTGATAGCCCGTGTCAACGGGGTGGCGGATGGCCGTCCAGTAGGCGCTGGGGTCCACGTCTACCCAGAAAACGATCAGGGCCAGGATCAGGATCAGGACGAGCTTGATCGCCGCCGGGATCGGTTGGCGCGTGTCTAGCCGGTCTCCGCCAGCCTTGGTTCCTGTCGTGCGTTTTTTCTTTCGGCTCCCCTTGCGCTTGCGAGAGGCTTGTCTGGCGGCTTCGGCAGCTTTGCGCCTGGCCTCCTGCTGCGCCTGTCGTTCCTGCCAGCACACGTACAGGGCGTAGCCGAGCACAAAGGGCACGAGGACAGGCGCCGACGTCTTGGTCGCGCCCGCCAGCCCGAGGCATACGCCCGCCAGCACAGTCCACAGCGGCCGGTCGGTGTGGAACGCCCGGAAGGTCGTCCAGGCCACCAGCGTAGTGAGCAGGCTGTAGATGGAATCCAGGTATAGTGTGCGGTTGTAGCGGACGGCCAGCGGCAGGACGGCGGCCAGGCCGGCGGCGATGACCGCTTCCCATTCGCCAAACAGGTCCTTCCCCAGCAGGAACACGACGCCTACCATAGCCACGCCCGCAATAGCCTGGACGCCTCGCGCCGTGGTGGCCGTGGCGGGCAGCACCCGCATCACCAGGTTGGTCACCTGGATGGCGAACAGTGGATGCCCTGAAGGGCCGGGGGACGTGGCGTGATACAGGTCCACCGGGTGGATGCGCTGTTGCTCGAACTCGAGGAGGTGGATCTGCTGCATCTCGCGGAAGTAGTGGTCGCTTTCATCGGCGCCCATCTTGGGAGCGCTCAGGTTCCAGAGACGCAACAAGGCCGCGATGAACAGGATTCCCACAAGCATCCACCGCTGCTTGTGTGGATCTATGCTGCTCTGGCGTCCTGGCTGGCCTGGTACGGGGCCTTGCTGTCCGGCCTTACGTGGGTCCATAGTTGTCCCTCCTAGCATATCGGGGCCGTCCCTGCTTCCGTCTCAACCTCTACCCTCCAACTTCTAGCCTCCAACCGGCTTTCTCGCGACAGCCAGAATCATGTGGGCGAAGGTCCAGAGGACCGGTGGCGTGTAGAGCAGGTGGCGCAGGGGCGCAGTTGCTGCGCCCCTGCGGGGAGGGCGCGGTAACCGCGCCCCTACAGACTCGCCCGGTGTGGCTGCGGTTGCAGAGTCTCGACGAGCGGGCCTCAAGAGGCGCAGGATCTCTCGGAGGCCCCGGCCTGGACTGTAGGGGTGGCAGGCACACACCGTGAATCCGGCTTCGCCGAGGTAGCCGCGCAGTTCCCGGCGCGTGAACGCGTACTGGTAGAACGTCGCCCCTGCCGCCCGGCGCTCGGCCTGGCGACGACGGATCAAACGGCCCAGCAGGCGGCGAGCGCCATTCACCCATGGGACCGACACAAGCAGGGTCCCGCCGGGGTTCAGCGTGCGGTAGAACTCCCGCAGCAGTTCCTGTGGCCCATGCACCATGTGTTCGATCACGCCCAGGGAGATATGGCCCGGGAACGTCCCGTCGGCGAAGGGCATTCGGCGCAGATCCAGGTTCAGAAGCGGTGAGCTCGGGTATATCCGGCGGTGTATGTGCAACGCCGTCGGGCTGAAGTCGCCGCCGATGATGTCATAGCCGCGCTCGCGGAAGTAGACCACGTACTGGCCCAGGCCACAGCCGCCCTCGAGGATAGGTCCCGAGGTCGGCAGGTGTGCCTCCAGATGGCGAGAAAGCGGGTCCCGTGCCGCTATCGCCAGCAGATGGCTGAGTTGCTGCCGCCCCCAATGGGCACTCCAGTGCTTCTCGTTGGCAGTTTGAGCGTAGTACGTGATTGCCATGATAGATTCAGACACTCTCTTGGGACTTCACATCGAGGAGGTAGGGCTACGTTGTCTCAACCTCTTTCCCTCCTCCTGCTTCTTGCATCCCCAGAAACCAGGTTTTCCGGAAAAAACCTGGTTTCGGTGCTTCCTGCTTCTGGCTTCCTGCACACCCACACGCCCAGGCTGCCCCATCGGCGCAGTCCAGGCAGGCGGGTGAGCCATTCGTCCAGCCGCTGCCAGTATCGCGGTGTCACGGGTGGGATATCGTTCTCGTTCTGATTCTCAAGCCTAGCCTCATTCTCGAAGGTCGAGACGGGCGTGGAGGAGGCGGACATGGATCTGGACGCCCGGTCCGCTGCGTTCGCGGTGGAAGCCCCTGTCTGTCGCCTTCGGCGTGTGGCCCACACCCGCCAGGCGGCGCGCGCCGCTCGCCACGGCAAGCTCGACACGATGGCGTAGCGCACCCTTCCGCCCAGCATGTCCACCGTGAATCGACTCTCCACACTGAAACCTGCGTCTTCCAGTATCTGGCCGAACTCATCCCGGCTGAAGCTGTGCAGGTGGCCGCTCTTCTCCCGCCAATCCAGCTGCATCTTATACCTGCCGCCCAATTCGTCCGCCTCGGTCGGCACGGAAATCACCAGCATCCCGCCTGGCTTGAGCACGCGGTGCAGTTCCGAGACCGCCGCGCGGTGGTCCGGCACGTGCTCAACCGTCTCCACCGACAGCGCCACGTCGAAGCTGGCGGACGCGAGCGGGATTTGCTCGAGATCGGCAACGCCGAAATGCAGATGCGGGTGCTGGCGCGCCAAAGCCACGCCGCTCACCAGCTTGGGGTGGGAGAGGTCCAGCCCCACCGCTCGCTGGACGAGGCTCTGCGTCTCTCGCATGTAGAGACCCTCTGCGCAACCGGCGTCGAGGAGGCGAGTGTCTGCGTGGCACCGGCCCTTCACCTGGCCGAGCACCACGGACTTGAGACGCTGGTGAACCCAATCGCGTGGGTCGTACAGCCTGGTCTGATACGCGCTCCGTCCCTCGGCTTCGTAGAAGGCTCGCAGTTCCTGCCGCTGCTGCTCACTCATGGCGCACCGTCACCTTTACAAAGGCGACGTTCTGATGGCGCCCTGTTCCCCGCAAGCCGATGCAGCAATTCGATCTCCTGCTGCATCACCGCCCGGGCGCTGTAGTTGGCCCGAATCCACGCGCGGGCGGCTCGCCCCAGGCGATTCGCCAGGGCCGCGTCCTTTAGCGTGCGAACCAGTCCTGCAGCCAGCGCCTCGGCATTCGGCTCACACAACAGGCCGGTTTCTTCGTGCCTGATCACGTCGCGGGTCCCGGGCACGTTCAGGCCGACACAGGGCAGCCCACAGCTCATGGCCTCCAACAGGGCCTTGGGATGGCCCTCAACCAGTGAGGGTAGGACGAACGCGTCGGCGGCCTGCAGTATGGCCGGCAGCGCCTCGTGGTCCAATACGCCCCGCATTTCGATGCTCACGCCGCGTCGGGCGGCGGTGTTGGCTATGGCATCCCTCTGCGAGCCGTCGCCTACGATCACCAGGTGAGGTGCAGGGCGGACCTGGGCCAACGCGTCAATCAGCATCAACAGGTTCTTCTGAGGCTCCAGCCGGCCCACGAAGATCAAGCTCCGTCGGCCAGGCGGGTGCACTGCTGGCGTGAACCGTTCGACATCCACGCTGTTGGGGATGAGATGCACGCGCTCAGCTGCCACGGTGCGCTCGACGTGGCGTGCCAGGGCTGGGGTGGTGACGATAACGGCGTTGGCTGCGCGCAGCCCGATCTGCTCAAGCGCCCACAGCATCACCGCGCGCGTGATGCGCCCTTCTGTGTGCGCGACCCTGGCGTACCGGTAACCATACGTCGCGGCGAAGGGAAGGCCCCAGCGCAAGCGGGCCATCGCGGCCGGGATCGCGCCGGTGATCTGGAAGACGCGGAGCACGTCGCAGCGCCGCAGTTCCCGTGCCCAGCGGAATGGCAGGCGGAACGTGTACAGCTGTCCCTGCCCGCCAGGCAAGACCCTCACCTGGGACTGCAATCCGTGGTCCTCGGTGTAGTCCTCCAGGCGTTCGTTGACGTAGCTGAAGTACAGCGTCTCGTCGAAAGCAAGCGCATACGCGCGGAAGTACTGCTCAATCAGCCGCGTGTGTTGCCCGGCCTGGGCCAGTGTTTTCAGGCCACTGTTCAGTGGTGGCAGCAAACCTAGTGTGATCGTACGTGTCATTCTCGTATGGTGTCGAAACCCCCGGTGAACCGGGGCGTCCAGCTCGGAGCGCTCGGATTGGAGCAATCCGCAGTATCCCCGCTCGCTCCTTCTCGTGTCACAGGCTATCTCGACCGGCCAGATTGGGGGATTGCCCCGCCAGCACCATGTTGTAGACCTTCAGGTAGGCCGCTGACACATCTGAACCGAACTTGCGCCGCAACTGCGGGAGTGCGGCTTGCACCTGTGTGCGCATCTCCGGTGAGCGCAGCACGCGTGCAACTGCCTCGGCAATCGCGCGTGGCTCCGGATCGACGACGAGCCCCGTCTCGCCGTCTTCCACGATCTCACCCAGTCCACCGCGATTGCTGACCACCGCTGGCGTGCCGCTCATCAGCGCTTCCAGCGCCACCCGCCCGAACGGCTCCTGCCAAACCGAAGGCACCACGACCACATCTGCCTGGCCGTAGAGGCCCTGTAGCTGCTCGTAGGGCAACTGCCCGGCGAAGGTGACGCGATCCGACAATCCCAGCTCGGCCACGCGTTGCTCCAGGTGAGGGCGCAGCGGCCCCTGTCCAGCGAGCGTCACCTGGACCGGCTTGCCGCTCAGTGCCTCGCGGATGGCGGGCAGGGCCTCGACGAGCACGTGGGGTCCTTTGCCCCACGAGAGCTTCCCCGCGTACAGAACGTCGTACGGATGTAGTGTATCCGCCGGATGTAGTGTATCCGCCGGATGTAGTGTATCCGCCCGATGCAGTTTGTCCACGCCACTATCCGTACAAGGGCGCCATTCCGGTGACGCGCCTTCACGCTCGTCCTCGCGGGCCGCCGGGGCGACGTCGAAGGCGGGCGCGGGATTGTAGATCGTCAGCGTGCACGCGGGGTCCAGGCCCCTCGATATGTAGATGCGCCGCATCTTGTTGCTGACCGTCACGACGGCGTCCGCGTGCCGCAGCGCTGCCTGTTTGATGGTCGTATCCAGCCGGTGGTACATGGCCGCGGCGTGGATCAGCGCCCGGCGTGGCGTACCAAGCTCGGGCATGTACAGCGCCAGGTAGTCGTGCAAGCATCGCCGGTAGCTTCGCCAATCGCAGCCATCTGGATGCGTGTCGAACGCGTTAAGGCACATGCCGTAGCGACACAGGATCAGATAGTCCCGCAGGGATACGACTACGGGCACCCCGGTCAGTCGCCCGGCCCAGGTCGCCCCTACCAGGCTCTGCTTGTTGTGCACGTGCAGAATCTGCAGGTCGTACTTCTTCACCCGGCGCGCGATCTGGATGGCCGAGTAGGCGTAGAACAGCGGATTGGCCAGGCATCTGTAGGGCAGCATCCGCTGCCCCGCCCGCAGTTTGAGCGGCATGGCGAACCGGTCGACGAGTACGCCGTCGATCTCCTCGTGTGGAGCTGCCCCGTAGTTGGGGGTGATCACGACGACGCGCTCCAACTGTGCCAGCCGTTGCGCGAGGAAGCGCGTGCTATGCTCTGCGCCGCCCGGCGCGAAAGGCGCGAAGTACTCGTTGACCATGCCAACGTTCATGCGCCTGCCCCTCCACTGGGCGCACCAGGGGGTGTGGGGGCGGCGTATGCTCTCATCCCGTCGCCGAGATGCATCCAGTCCAACACCCTGACCCAGGGCAGGGCCAGGCGTTGCAGCCAACGGTGCTTGCGCAGACGGTCCCCTTCCAGGTCAACATGCCTTCGGTAGCGCAGCCAGTATTCAATGCTGCCCAGCCACCCGCTCGTGCTGGACAGGTAATCAAGGCGGTGGGTGCTGAAGCCGGCCCGCTCCAGCAGCCGCCTCAGGGCCTGCGGTGTGTATAGGGCGACGTGACGAGGGACGTCGGCGTTGAACCAGTAGGCCCCAAACCACCGTGCAGCCAGGCTTTCCACGTTGGGCGTGCTCAATACTAGCAGGCCATCCGGCCGCAACACGCGAGCCACTTCGACGAGTGCTTCAACCGGGTTGGGCAGGTGCTCGATCACCTCCCACAGGGTCACGACGTCGAAGGCAGCGCTGGGGAATCCTGCCTGTGACAGCGTGCCGGTATGGACCGTCAGCCCCAACCCCCGGGCCCGCTCGGCGGCCTCCGGGTCGGGCTCAACGCCACACACGGTCCAGCCCAGGTCACGCATCCGTGCCAGAAACCGGCCCGAGCCGCACCCCACGTCGAGCAGTGTGCGGGGGCGACCATCTGGGAGACGCGGTGGAAAAGAGAGCACGTTTGCGCGCACGTAGGCCGACCACAGCAACGGTCGTAATACCCAACGCCCCACTGTTCTTACGAAGGCGCCACTCTGATGGCGCTCCATCGTCCTCACAAAGGCGCCATTCTGATGGCGCTCCATAGTTCTTACAGAGGCGCCATTCTGATGGCGCTCCATAGTTCTTACAGAGGCGCCATTCTGATGGCGCTCCATAGTTCTGTTCGTAGTGAGGGCGGACAACCGTCCGTCCGGGGTACGCGGAGTAGTGTCCCACGGCACTCCGGCGGACCTAAACGGATGTCTGCATCCGCCCTCACTACGAACTGAGTGCTCGCGTTCTTCCCTGGTGCCAGGGGCGTAGAACGTCTCGAACAAGCGCCGTGCCAGGCGTTGTCGCAGTGGAATGGTCCTTGCGGATTGCTCAGCGGATTGGGATAATCCGCACCCGTTGGCTGATCTCCCTGGCCCCCCGGTGCGCTGAGGGCGGGCTGCGCGGACCGCTTGATGCGCGCCGTAGTCCGGCGGGTAGTAGTCCGCTAGCTCCTCCGGGCTAGGCTGCGGGTCCAGAAAGCGCAGGCCGCACCGGGCACACCGCACCAGGTGGAAACGGTCGGCGGGCCTGTATGCCCAGTCGCGTATCTCGACGCCCTCTGTCGTCTCGCCGGCACCACACGCCGGGCAGGTTCTAGCAGAGTGAAGTATGTGCACGTTAGCCTCGCGACAGCGCGCGCGCGGAAACCATCCGCAGGATGTCCAGAAGATCTGCAAACAAGCTCGTGTAGTGATTGAGCACGGCCACCAGCCCCAGGTAAACAGATGCGTAAATCGCGAAGTTGATCGCAGCGGACAGCAGGCCATAGTCCTCGGGGAGCCATGTCCAGGTCCTACTCCAGAGCTCCAGCCCGGCATAGCCGAGCAATAGATATCCGAATGGGGCGAACAGCACCAGCGTGGAAAGCGCGCTGCGCCCCAGGGGCTTGCCCAGCGTGCGGTTGGCGGCATACAGGAGATAGGTCATCAGCACGCCCAAGGCAATCAGTCTAGTGACGGCGATCCCCTCCAATCCCAGTTCGTACCGTATGGCCAGGGCGTACAGCGCCCCGGCGAACATCAGTGTTAACACCAGTCCCACCGCGGTGATCCGCTTGCGGCTGACCGCGTTGAAGAACAGGATTGTCTGTGGGGATAGGGCCCAGAAGAAAGTGCCCAGCAGCAGGATCTGCATGGCCCCCAGCGCCGGCACGTACTGTGGGTAGATCAAGCGTACGAGCGGTGGCCCAAAGAACAGGCCCCCTCCGATCAACACAGGGAATGCGTACGCCGTCGCGTATAGCGGCTTCAGGAAGCTGCCCCGCAGTTGATCAACGGAGTTGACCTGAGCGAAGCGGCGCGCATAGAGGGGGGACATGACGCTGCCCACGTTGGACGCGGCTATGTACAGCACCCCACTGAGCTTCGTGGCGAAGCTGTAGTATCCCAGGAACTCGGTAGCCATCAACCTCGCTACTGTCAACTGGTCAATGGATTTGAACAGCGTCCACGCCAGGTCAATCAGGAGGATCGGGAAGCCGACCCGGACGATCAGCGTCATCGCGTGACGCGCCGGTCGCAGAGAGAAGCGGTATCCGGACAGTAGCGCGAAGGATATCGCGATCAGAACAGCGATCAACGCTGTGGCAACGAAGCTGCCGTAGACCTTGAAGAAGTAGATCAGCGGGATCGTGATCAGGCCCATCGCTGCCCCCAATACAGCGGTTCGGCTGGTCAGGTCGAAACGCTCGTCGGCGACCAACATGGCTTTGTAGAGGGCGCTGATCTGTCGGAAGAAGTAGGCCACTGCACCGAACACCAGCCCGGCGACGATCTCTGGCGCTATCGAGCCTGCCTGGGTGACGGCGAAAACGAGCAGCCCGACGGCGACGGCGCCGGCGGTTAGCAGGCGTGTGGTGAAAGCTGTGTCTCGCATCTGCTCCAGCAGGTCCACTTCCCCACGGCTGCGATAGAAGGGCACCTGTCGTCCCAGTCCGTAAGCTACTCCTGCGTCCGCGTAGGCGCAATAGCTCAGTATCAGGTCAACCTTCGCCAGCACGCCGTACTGGAAAGGCGTCAGTATCTTGGCGATGACCAGGCCGGTGATGCTGCTCAGGATTCTCGCGGCGTAGTTGCTGCTCACGACCGCTGCCAGGTTGCGCACTAGCTTGGACCTTGACTGCATCAGATTTGCTTTCCTATCGCGCCAGATCGGCGATCAGGTTGACTACGCGTCGCGCTGACTGCCCGTCGTTGGCAAGCGCGTACTTCTCGACGAAGATGCGGCGCTTGTCGGCCAGTCTCTGCCGGGTGGCTGGGTCGAACAGGATTCGGCGCAGGGCTTCCGCGACCTCCTCCGCGCTCAGCGCGGTCAAGGCCGCTTCGTAGTTGACAATGGGCAGGGGGGCGTCGCCGTCCAGGTTTACGATCAGGATGTCTCGATCCAGCAGCGCTGCTTCCACGTGCACGGTGGAGTGTACCGTCACGAGGACGTCGGATATGCGCAGCAGTGTATACAAATCCGCTTTCTTCAGGATATGGACGCTCGCTGGGGCCAGCCCCTCCTGTGCCATGATTTCCTCGTAGAACGCAGCCTGATCCCGTGGCGCAGGATGGAGCTTGACGACCAGTTCTACGTCGTCGAGTTCCAAGACGCTGCGCAAGATGCTCAAGAACACCCGTCTCTTTTTCTCCTCGGGGAAGTTCTGCGAGGCATAGAGCACGATCCGCCTCGATGGATTCAGGTGATAGGTGCGGCAAGCCGCTGCACGATCCAAATCGGTGGGGAGGTGGGCGAGGCGGTCGAAGAGGGGCGAACCCGTGACCGTGATGGCCGCGGGGTCAACGCCGTGGGCGGCGAAGAAGCGGCCGCTTTCCTCGCCCCATACGGCGATGCCGTCCGAGCTCAAGGGCAGGTATGCGATCTGGTAATAGGGCTTGTCTAGCGTGACGCCGTGTTGCACGACCAGTGTGCGCGCCGGGTAGCGGCGGCCGATGAGGGCGAACAGCTTGCTCAAGGGCCACACGTCCTGGAGCATCACCACCGTTCGCAGCGACGCCGTCCACTGGTAGTAGCGCGTCACGGCGTCCTGATAGCTCAACCAGCGGAACCCATCGTGCTTCCACAGGCTCTCCAGGCGTCGATCGCGCCGGTCGAAACGCAACCCCCGGTAGGTCAGCGAAAGGGTGGGGGCGATTCGTCGCCACGTGCGCGCGAGGGATCTCGCCCTTTCCAGTGCCTTTGGTGCGCTGGCGTCGAGTTCGTTCGTCAGTGTGCGGGCTGCGACTTGACGGTTCGCCAACCGCTGTCGCAGTTTGGGATCATAGGCCGCCACTGCCTGAACTGGACCGAGGCCGCCTTGGGCCAGGAGGCTGTGGACGGGCTCCAACGCTTTGCTGCTCTTCTCGTAGACCAGGGCGACTTGCGCCGCGTTCGGCGCTCCCGATCCCTCGCGCCCAATCGTCGTTACAAAGGCGTCATTCTGATGGCGCCCAATCGTCCGTAGAAAGGCGTCATTCTGATGGCGCCCAATCGTCCTTACAAAGGCGTCATTCTGATGGCGCCCAATCGTCCGTAGAAAGGCGTCATTCTGATGGCGCCCAATCGTCCGTAGAAAGGCGTCATTCTGATGGCGCCCAATCGCTCGCTTGCGCCGGATCAGGCGTAGGTAGGCCGTCAGATACGGCAGCCCGAGCCCGTAGTATGCTGCCTGCACGAAGCGCCTGGCCGGCGCGCCTGGCCGCGCGAAGCGAAATGACGAGAGGTGGGCAAACTTCCCCGCCAGTTCGGAGAACAGCCTGCGCTGCGACAGGAAGGTCACTTGCTCTGGCTTGAGATCCTCAATGCAATTGCAGAGCATCTCTATCTCGCTCATCCAGTCCTTGAACAGGAAGAAGGCGTAGATCTTCATTACCTGCCCCAGCGAGATGCCGTCAAGTCTGCTTGGATCATCTCCGTTCAGAAGGTACCAATCGTCGGAGAACTGATAGGCCAGCGTGTCGATGTGGTCAATGGCGCGGGGGGGCAGGTAGCGTTCAGGGAGAACCACCTGGTGGCTGTCCTGCGCTCGGACTGCGCTCGCGAGCGAGAAGTCGTAGAGGCCGAGAATCGAGTCCGCCAGTTCGTCTCGGAGATGCGTTCGATCCTGTAGCCACGTCAATTGCCTGTGGTCTTCGACTACGAACAGTTGCCTGGCCATTGCCTCAAGCCCATCCTGAGAAACTAGCTTTTACACAGCGTGTCCCATGGACCGCAGTTTCCGATAGATGCGTCTGATCCAGAACGGCCCCCAGCGGGCGATTCGGTATCCGGCGAAAAGCAGGCGTAGTCGCCATGGACGATTGTACGGCAGTTGTGCGTCACCATCGTACGCCGAGGATGCCCTCCGGGCCAGCATCCTCAGGCCGCGCTGACCGTTGGCCGATGCAAGGACCTGGAACCCGGCGCGCTGCACTGTTTGGGCCAGGGTTTGGGGTGAGAAGAGGTGCAGGTGAGGGCTGGAGAGAAAGCTGGTATAGAACGGCTCCTTGGGGCGCAGGGCGTTTGGTGTCTCGACAAACAGGTATCCATCGTCTGTCAGGCGCTCTCCGGCCAGTTGGAGCAGGCCGACCGGATCCTGGATGTGTTCGATCACGTGGGCGATCACGACCAGGTCAAATTGATGCCCGGCGAACGAGGCGGAGTCGAAGTAACCCTCTGTGATGTCCAATCCCAATTCCTCGCGACCATACGCGACGTACGCGCGCTCCGGCTCGATGCCATACCCTTGCCAACCGGCGTCCACCAGGCGCTTGAGGAACAGTCCCGCAGCACACCCGACGTCCAGGGCCTTCCCGCCCCGTGTGAAACCGGGCAGGTTGTGCTGGAACCAGTCCAGGCGCTGGTCTGCATCAGTGCCGATGATGCGCAGGTACTTCTCACTGGGTGGTCCTGGGCGGAACTTCTCGGAGTAGATGCTGTGTAGTTCTTCCTCGGAGGGACGGGGATCCTGGTAGACGAAGCCGCAGCGCTTGCAGACCAGCCAGCGCACCGGACCGCTCAGCCCAATGCGCTTTAGGAAGACGTCCCGTCTGTTCAGCGCCAGGACGTGATGTGCCTCGCTTCCGCACAGGTAGCAATTCGTGTGCTCCGTGGTTCACCTCCGAGTCTTCGTACCGAAAGGGGTAGCAGGAACCAGAAACCGGTTCTTTGGCGACGCCATTCTGATGGCGCGCCATCAGAATGGCGCGCTATCGCATGAAAGACCTGGCCTGCTAGCTCTTGCGCAGCGTGCGGCCAACTATAGGGGCGATGCCGCGCAACTGGGTCATCAGGTCGCCGAATGCCTCGTAGCTCAATGCCTGCAGCGGGTCCACGGCCGCTTGCGCTGGCGTCGGGTGCACCTCTATGATGAGTCCGTCCGCCCCGACCGCGATTGCCCCGCGCGCGATCGCGGGCACGTATTTGCGCTTGAAGGTCGCGTGACTTGGGTCCACGATCACCGGCAAGTGGGAATACTCGCGTACCGCCGGCACGACCTGCAGGTCCACGATGAAGCGTGAGGTCGGTTCGTGCGTGTGCGGGGCCACGATGCCGCGCTCGCACAGGACGACGTTGGGGTTGCCGTGATACAGGAAGTACTCCGCAGCGCCCAGCCAGTCGCGCAGGCTGGCTCCGAAGTGGCGCTTGAGCAGCACCGGCTTGCCGGCCTTCGCGGCTTCCTCCAGAAGCGGGTAGTTCGCCATGTTGCGTGCCCCGATCTGCAGCATGTCGGCGTAGCGGGCTACCGTCTCCACCAACCGCACGTCCACCACTTCGGTGACGATAGGCAGGCCCGTGGCGTCGCTAGCCTGGCGCAGATACTCCAGGCCCTGTTCACGCAGTTCGAACGCGCGGTCGCTTTGGTACGGGAAGGTCAGCGGCTTGTAGGCGCCGCCACGCAGCATGTGGGCGCCGGCCGCCTTGACCGCGCGGGCGATATCCACGATCTGTTCCTCCCCCTCGACGGTACAGGGGCCGGCCATCACCACGAGTTCATCGCCGCCGATCACCACGTCCCCCACCTGCACCGTGCTGCGTTGTCCCTCGTGCTTGGCCGCTACCAGCGGGATGTTGTTCTGAAGATCGCTTGCTGAGATATCCTTCATAGTCTTGACTCCTGAAGTGATGCCTATTCGATTGGGTGCTCCATAGGTCGACACCCGGCGATTTCGTTCCTTTCCCAATTCGTCGTAGTCCCTGAAGTGATGCTTATTCGATTTGCCGCTCCATGGGCCACTCGGCCATGACCTTCTCCGCTAGCCAGAAGTCGAATTCGGTGTGAATGTCGAACGTGATGCGCTCGTCGTGTGTCACGATGAGGTCAACGTGGGGACCGACTCGCCGTCCCTGGCGAATCAGGTCGGCGCGGGTCGCACAGGCCGTTGGCGTCTCCTCCCGATACAGGAGTTCGCGCACCTGGCGGGAGGCGTAGGCGATGTCCGGTGCCAGACGTGTCCACGTCCCCTCGACCTGGCGCCAGAAGTTCTTGTGGGTGGCATAGACGACGAACACGCTGTCCAGCGATTCGTCCGCCAGCAGACGCTCAACCACCTCGTTGGCCCAGGCGCTCTGTCGAAAGACCGCTGTACAGGTCAGAAAGACGAGTATGTCGGCGTGATAGTCCTCGTACTTGTCCAGCCACAGGACGGCGTGCTGGAGGGCCGCCTCGGTTGTGGCCATATCGTCGGAGATGTCACTCGGTCGCAGGAAGGGGGTCTCGGCTCCCCACTCCCTGGCTACCCGAGCAATCTCCTCGTTGTCGGTCGTCACAATCACCCGATCGATCAAAGGAGCCGACTTCGCCGCCTCGATGGCGTAGGCAATCAGGGGCTTCCCAGCGAGCAGTCGGACGTTCTTCCCGGGCACCCCCTTTGAACCGCCGCGCGCCGGGATGACAGCAATGACCTTCTGATCAGCTTCTGGCATTTTTCCTCTCCCAAGTTCATGGTCTGGCGGACTGCGCTACGCGCATTTCCGCGTGCCGGTCCGTGTTGCTCACCACACACCGTACATCGCTTGCAGGATGCGATTGTATGTTTCCTCTGTCCACAGATCGCGTTCTTCGAAGTACGCCTTGCACACGATGTTGAACATAGCCTCGGCCGCCTGGCCGATATTCATGCCTTTGCCGCTCAGCGTCCGGTGGCCGGCAAACCGGGCCTGGCGAAGCATCACCGTCTCTAGAGGCGAGTACACGATGTCGAAGAAGCAGACCTCTGGGCGCACCGCGAGAGCCAGTGCCATGGAAAGGCGGTTGTTCTCCGCGATGTCATCCTTCGACCGCTCGACGCACGCGGAAAAGGCCTCAAGCACGGACGCGTCCTCGCCTTTCTCGACAGCCACTGGTGCCGCGGGAGCCAGCGGAGAGTAGGGCTCCAGTGTGATGAACTGCCCGTCGCCCAGGGCGCGCAGGCCGCTCTGCCCGCAGGTCGTGCAGTTGACTATCATACCAACTTCCTGGGCGACGCGGGCCAACTCGCTGGCCGGGGTCGCCTGAGCGTTATGGTATGCCGCCGCTACGTCGGCGGCCAGTGCCTCTGCGTGTTCGTGGGTCCGATTGACGATGGTCAAGTTACCGTCGCCTATCGCCTCCGCCAGATAGAAGGCCATCGCGCGGCCTGCCCCACCTGCGCCGAGCATCAGGACGTCGAGACCGTCCAGCGATTCCAGAAACGGCGCGGGTTGCCCCGGCTGCATGCGAGTCAGTGCGTCAATGCCGCCTTTCGCGTCCGTGTTGTAGCCCACGAGTCGCCCGTCGGACGTGCGCACGATTGTGTTCACTGCTCCGATCAGGCCCGCCCGCGCGTCCACTTCATCCAGGTGTTCCATCACCGCGATCTTGTAGGGCACGGTGACACTGCCTCCGAGGTAGCTCCCGCACGCGCGGAGTTCGTCCATCAGCCGGGGTAGGCGCTCGGCCTCCACATCGAAGGGCAAGTAGATTGCATCCATACCGAGCTGTTTGAAGGTCTGGTTCCAGATCCAGGGGCTCTTGGCATACAGCGAGGGTCGATCCCCGATGATCCCGGCGATAGACCGATCTCCGATGGCGTGGGCGTCCAGCGTGTTCGAGATGGAGGCCTGGATCGCAATCAGCGATTCTTGGCCTCTCGTGTCACCTTTCTTCTTGCTGCGTCTCCCACGGATGCCAAGCTTGGATGAGACCGGACGCTCCTGCAACTGGACCCGTGTACCGAGCTCACAACTCGCATAGATGGCGTGGAGGACCTCCAGGGCTTTGCGGCCTTCCTCGGCAGGGATCTCGACCGGCGCTTCTTGCAGGACCGACTCAACCACCCGACTGAAGAGGACGTCGTGGCCGAACCCGTATGCGTTGGGTACTTCTTGAGAGAACAGTTCGGGTACCCACTGATCCTGTGGCCGGGGCTTGATGAACTCCCAGAAACCGATCTTGTTCATGGCCAGCCCGCCGAGGATGATGGTGCCGTTCTCTCCCAGTATGGACAGGGATGCCTCCATGTCGCGAGGTCGGGCTGCGGTCATGGCCTCGACGATACCCAGAGCGCCGTTCTTGAAGCGCAACGTGGCCACGCATAGGTCCTCGCACTCCATGTCCACCAGCCGGGTCCTGCACGTCGCCTCGATGCTCTCCACCTCGCCCATGAACCAACACAGAGCGTCGACGTGGTGGACCGCCTGTTGGGTGACCACGCCACCGTCCATGGCCCACGTGCCGTGCCAGTTGTCCTGGTCGTAGTAGCTCTGGTCGCGGAACCAGCGCACCCGCACAGTACCGATGACCATCTTGCCCAGGCGACCGGAATCCACGGTCTCCTTCGCCTTGACCACAGCCGGGTTGTAGCGGTTCTGGTGGATCACCCACAGCTTGCGGTTGCGCTTGCGAGCCTCGCCGATCATCTCGGCAACGTGATCGAGGCGCAGCGCGATGGGCTTCTCGACGACGACGTGCTTGTCGAATGAAAGGGCCTCCATGGTGCGCGCGTAGTGGTCGCCGCTGGGTGTGGCGATGTCTACCACGTCGATGTCAACCGATCCGTACATATCGGCTGCCGACGTGAATGCCGGGACGTTCAGGCCCACGCCGTACTTTTCGGCTCGTTCCGGCACGGTGTCGCAGACGGCCACGATTCTCGCGCCTGGCACCGTGTTGGTCAGTGCGTCAACGTGCCGGGAAGATACGCGTCCGCAGCCAACAAGTGCGAATTTCACCTGGCTCATTGCTCGCCCGTCTCCTTCTCGAAGATCGCCCGTAGTGCCTTGGCGAATGCGTTCGACGTGTGTCGCGCTTCAACGGCACGTCGTGCCCGTTGGCCTATCTCCGACCGTAGCTCCGGGTGATTGTACAACATGCGTATTGCTTCTGTCAAATCCTCCACACTTCCCGGCCGAACCAGCCAGCAGTTGTCCTTGTGGGCTAAGTTGTATCCTCCACGGATCGCGCCGGTCTGGCTGACGATCACGGCTTTGCCCATCGCCATGCACTGTAGCAGCGTGATCGTGCCCGCGCTGTAGGTGTTCTCCTTGACCGGCAACACGACGAAGGGAGCGCGTTCGTAGCACGAGCGCACTTCGTGTACGGGCATTGGGGGGTGCAGCGTCACGTTGGCCGGCGGCTCCAGATCCCGGGAGTATGCCAGGTTGCTGACGATCTCGAAACGGCACGGCAGCCGTTGCGCTGCCCTGAACAGGAGCGCCCAGTCACGCTGGGCATCCATCCCCACGCTGAGCACTGCGTCTGTTTGTGGGCGCATGTCCTCGGGTCTGGGCGGGCGCTCTGTGCCGGTTCGGAAGTAAGCCACGTCGGTCCCGAAAGGGACGAAGTGCACGCGGGATGGGGGAAGCTGGAACAGGTTCAGGAGCTTCTTCCTTTCTTCGTATCCGTAGCACACGAACCGATCGACGGACCGGAGCCATCGTTGGTACAGGCGAAATACCGGCTTCCCCTTGCGCGCGGCCAGGTGGTCGGCCAGGCCGATGGTCGCGTAGACCAGCGGCATCTTGACCAGCCCGCAGGCTTTCAGCATGGCCAGGGGCATGCCGACACTATCTGTCGTGGCAAACATGATGTTGCAGCCGCCACGGCTGCGCAACGACAGGAGAGATTGCTGGAGGTTGAACCCCAGGCCCGTAGCACGGGCGAAAAGCAGATGTATGAGGCGGAGTGCCCCCCATCCCGCCAGTCGCCTCGTTCCTGTTTCGACATACCTGCACGACACGCCGAGTTCCGCCAGGTCAAACATGCCGTAGAAGAAATCACGCGGGGCGCGTCCCTCGCGAAACTGGATCAGGTAGTCCCGTCTGGCCTTGGCAAACACGAACAGCACCTTCGGGGCGCGCGGGTGCGTGCACCCGGGATCGCGCACTTCGACAGCCTGAGTTCCGCGCCGTTGCGCCAAGTGCTCGATTGTGAAAGCTGCCGCTTCGTCACGGCTTGGGTTGCCCTCTGTGCGTATCACACCGCGGCTCCGTATGGTTGGCTCATTCTTTGAGGCACACGGCCCGAAATCCGATACTCTCCTCTGGCCGCCGCTGCGCTTCGCGTTGCTTCCAGCGCACCAGCCGACGATACAGGCCCAGCGAAAAGCCGCCGACCAGGTCAATCAGCCCGGCCCACGGCGTGTCTAGAACCACGGGCAGCACCTGCTGCACCGTGAGCCCGTTGCGCTCCAATTCCTGCCGCAACCCTGTCTCCGTGTATTCGATCCGGTGGTCGGGATCGGAGTAGTAGAACAGCCCCGCCTTCTGCTGTCGCTTCTTCCACGACGTGTCGCGCTTCGGCGCAGCCACAAGCAGCAGGCCGTGTCTCTTGAGGACACGGTGGATCTCCCTCAGCGCCGCGTCACGCCGATCGAGATGCTCGATCACATCCAGCGCTAGCACCAGGTCGAACTGGCCGGCCTTGAACGGCAGCGTCTCCTCTGCGCTGCCCAGGACAAACGAGACCGCGATCACGCCGCGCTCGGCGATGAGAGCGCGCCCGGCCTGCAATTGCCTCGGGTCGTAGTCCAGACCTGCAACGGTAGCGCCTCGGCCTGCTACGTGGATGCCGTGCATCCCGTTCCCGCAGCCCACGTCCAGTACTTGCATACCGGCCTCGACGTAGTCCAGGTACCAGTGTTGCCCCAGGTCCTCGTTGATCAGGTGCTTGGGGTGTATCGGCACCCGGCTCTTGCCCGTGACGCGGGTCAGGCGCACCGCCGCCGACTTGAGGTGGGCGTTCAGCCACGCCACCGCCCGCAACCAGAAGCGCGTCAGGGCTGCCACCGGCGCACTGCCTCCTCGTAGAGCGCCAGCGTGCGACGCGCGCTCTCATCCCATTGGAACAGTCGCCTCGCCCGCTCCAGGCCGGCCTGCCCCATCTTATCGGCCACGGATGGTTCAGCGAGCAGGCGCAGGATCGCTCGGGCGAAAGCGCCGGCATCATCGGGATCACACAGTATCCCCGTCTCACCGGCGGCGATCACCTCGGGCAGCGAGCCTGCCCGGCTGGCCACCACCGGCTTTCCGCAGGCCATGGCCTCGGCTGCCACCAGGCCGAAGCCCTCGAGGCGTGAGGGCAGCACGAAGACGTCGGCCAGGTTGTACCAGGCCACTTTCGCTGCCTCCGGGACGAAGCCGGCGAAATGCACTGCTCCCTCCAGCCCCAGTTCTGCCGTCTGTTGGCGCAGTGCCGCTTCGCTCTCCCCCCGGCCTGCCAGCAGGAGCAGGACGTCGTCTCGCTCCTGGAGCACCAGGCGCAGCGCGCGCAGGAGGACCGGCAGGTTCTTACGCGCCTTCAGGCTGCCCAGGTAGAGCAGCACCCGCCGGTCTGCCAGCGCCAGGCGCGCCGCCAGTCCTTTGTCCCGAGGGAGTGGATGGTAGGCGGGGCTGACCCCATAGTACACCATCCGTATTCGTTCTGCGGGGGTGCCCAATTCGGAGACCAACTGCTGCCGGGCGAACTGGCTGCCGGTAATGATCATGTCGCAGCGCTGCACGACTCGGCGCTCCAGGTGGTTGGTCCAGCGGTCCCGGTCCACGTGGTGGTGGTGGGCGACGATGGGCACCGGCAAGCCATAGAGGCGGCGGGCGGCCAACGCGGCCGGACCGGTGAACCGCAGGGAGTGAACGCGCAGCAGGTCGAAAGGCTGCCGCCGGTATGCCCGCCCGATGTAGGGTGGGAAAACCAGGTTAGAGACGAACCAACGATAGCCCCGCCGCAGCGGCACACGGGTGACGTGCAGGTCGGGTACCTGGGGGCAGGGCAGGCCCGCCGGCAGGATGACGCCGGTTTGGACGCCCAGGCCGGCCAGCCGTACGAGGATCTCCCGGTCGTAGACCTCGCCCCCGAGCGTGGCCCCCGGCGATAGGCCCAGTTGCGGTGAACAGATGCGCATCTATCTCTCTACCTTGCGCCGAACGCGCCACATCACGTTGCTTGCTCTCTGCAACCAAAGGGCGTAGTGGGAGAATGCTGTCAATAGCCATCCACCATCGTCAAGATCGAAGCATCGAAGCCGGCGAGGAAGACGATCCTGCCACTCGGCCGGCAGTGTCACACCCAAGCCAGGCCCCTGTGGCACCGCTAGTGTTCCGTCTTGCACGTTCCATGGTTCCGAGATGAGGTCGAATCCGAGCCGGATGGATCCCAAGCCCTCGGTGGAGTGGACTTCTGGCAGCGCTGCCGCCAGGTGCACGATGGCGGCCGTGCCCACGCCCAGGTCCTCGGTGCAGCCGAGGGCGACCTGTACGCCGTGCTGGCGACACTCCTCTGCGTATCGCAGTGCCTGGGATATGCCCCCCACGCGGGTAAGCTTGATGTTGAGGATGTCGACCGCCTCTTGGGCAATGGCCGCCTGCAGGTCTTCCAGGCTCAGCACGCTCTCATCCAGGATGACGGGCAGCCCGACCCGCTGCCGGAGCGTCCGCAGTCTTGGCCAATCCCGGAGGCGCAATGGCTCCTCAAGAGCCAGCACCCCCAGGTCGGCCAGGGCGCGGTAGAGCGGTTCTCCCTCGGCCAGCGTGTACGCGTGATTGACGTCTACCCGGATCTCGACGTCCGGTCCAACGAACGCGCGCACGCGGCGGATGGCCTCCAAGTCGGCCTGTGGGTTGACGCCGATCTTGACCTTGAGGCGTCGCGTGCCCCGCGATAGGATGTCATCCAGTTCTGCTTCTGCCGTGGGCCAATCCCGGATGAAGATCTGCTCCGTGACGGAGATGTGGCGTCGCTGCGTTCCCCCGAGTAACTCTGCCACGGATCGCCCCTCTGCCCTCCCACGCAGGTCCCAGAGCGCGGTGTCTACCGCGTATGCCAGGGCAGGGGATGCGGTGGTCAGCTCGGCCAGCCAGTCCCTTTGCCTCTCGGAGCTGGCGTTCAGCACCCGGCCGTCCGCAAACGCCGGCCGGATCAGGCTGCTGAAGAGAGCCCCCGCCTGATGGGGGAGTGTGCGGTAGAGAATTCCCTCTCCGACGCCGGTCGTGTCATCAGCTCGTAGCTGGATGAGTACGTGGTGGGAGAAGCGAATGCGTGTCAGGGCAATACGGAAGTCCACGGGGACGGCAAGCAAGTGCCCTCTCAAGTTCACCGGCCTGACCTGTGTGTCATCGCTGCCGTCAGACGAATTGCGCATGGGCGGTTCCACGTCGTGTACGTTGAGGGATTATAGCATGCCCGGATGGCCGCGTCCAGGCAGCGGGAGACGCATCTGGCATCAGCGACATCTGTCGGCGGGTACGCCGGGTAGGCGCGCGATTTCCGCTCCCGGCGTGCAGACCTCCAGCGAGACGTCGTCCACGTACATCGCCGTAGCGCCGTCCCAACCGTCGTTGTAGACCCCGAACTGCAGCTTGATCGTCCGGCCCGTGTAGACGGTGAGGTCAAACTGGTGCAGTACCCACTGATGCTCGTTCGTGCGTTGCCAGACCAGCGTGTTGATCCACCGGTCGTACGCGTCCAGGATTAGCACGTATTGCACGTCGCATGCCAGCACTGCCTCCTGTATCGTGGCAGCCGGGGGATGGGCCGGGGGCGCTAGACGGGCGGACTGCGCGCTGCTGACGGGATAGACCCAGAAGCGCAGCGTGGCGCTGATGGCGTTGGCGGGGATCGTCACCGCCTGGCGCACGGAGGAGTAGCTCTCGCGGTTGTCATCCGTCCCAGTGATGCCCGCACGCGCCGAGCGGTTGCCGCTGCGGACGGTTGCCGTGGTGTAGGCGGCGGGGTGAGCGGTGAGGGGGAACTCCCAATCCGTGTCGTGCTCGAAGCCACCGTTGGCGATTACGTCGGTACACGTGTGCGGTGAGCTGACTGTGATGGCGTTGGTGCGGGTCACCGTGTCGCTTCCCTCAACCCCGGCGACGGTTAGCGTGACCGTGTATGCCCCGACGGCGGTGTAGGTATGAGTTGGGCTTCGGTAGGTGCTCGAGATGCCATCGCCGAAGTGCCACACGCTCGACGTATAGCTGCCGGTGGACGTGTTGGTGAACATGGTGGTTAGAGGCGCTATCCCGGACGCGGGGTATGCAACGAAATCGGCGCGTATCGGTGCGTAGCTGCGCGTGATGAAAGGCAGGTAGATGACGCGGGTGAGGGGGTTGCTCACCTCGTTCGACCAGGTGCAGCCACCCAGCGTCCCGTCAAAGGGGTAGACGCAGGCCCGGTTGGTGATACGTCCGGCCCATCCCAACGTGCCTGGGAAGCCCACCCGCACCGCGAATCTGACCGTCACCTGGCCGGTGGGTGTGACGGTAAGGGTGCCTGTGATGGCACCTTCTGTGTGGGTGACCGCGCTCGTGGTGGGCAGCTCCACGAAGTGCAGAAACGTGGTGTCTGTCAGTGGGTCGAATAACCGGACTTCCACGCCCGGCGCGGCCGATATGAGCAGCGTATAGGTGAGCGCGTCGCCGAGCATCACCGCCCCGGCAGGCGTGACGGTTTTGCTCACGTTTCCGCTGCTCCCAGCCCACAAGGTTGCGAGATCGTCTTGGGGATGCCAGCAAGATGCTGGCGGTCCAGATTGGCTCACGTTCCCGCTGCTCCCACCAGGCAACAGAGCGAGATCGTCTCGGGGATGCCAGCACGATGCTGGCCGTCCAGATTGGGCCGGCTCCAGGCCGGGCGACGGCGGGGCAATGGGCTGTGACTTCGCTGCGACGTCCGGCGTCCCACCCAATCCAAGTACCAGTAACGCGGCGACGAACACGATGACGCTGAGCAGAGCTGATAGGTGCGCTTTCATCGTTCTACTCCTTGTCAATCGTGGGGGGAGAGCCCTTAGACAAGGGCGTGCCAGAAGGGCGTGACGCTTGCTGGCGCGTGACTGGCTCTATAGCTGGTTGACGATCGGTGTATTGACGGCCTGAGAGGCTGTTGTGCCGCCAGGAACGCACGCGGCTCTCGCCCCCTATGGTGGATACTGTATGCGCATTATACTACGAGCACGGGCGGGTCAGGGTTACAATAGCGTTACAGCGTGGAGGGGGAGGTACGAGGACAAGGGGACGGGGGGACAAGGGGACAAGGAGGCGGTGCGCCGTCTCCCGCCCACCGCTATGTGCTAGAGAGCGTTCTGATTGTCCGTCACGCGGTAGCCTGACGCCGGCCCGATACCCGGCCGGATTACCAGGCTGGCGACCAGCTCTCAGCGCTGCCAGCGGTGCTGGTGATCTGCTCGACCTCGCCGTCCTTGGTCAAGTGATAGACCTCTTGCTTCCCGTACCGGTCCGAGACGAACAGTACACCCCCGTCTGGCGCCGATGCGGGCGACCAACTCTCACCGCCGCCAGGCGTGCGGGTGATGCGTTCTACCTCACCTGTCTTGCTCAGGTTATAGACTTCACGCTTGCCGTCCCGGTCTGAGGTGAACAAGATGCTCCCGTTCAGCATCGAGACCGGCGACCAGCTCTCGCCGCTGCCGGGGGTACGCGTGACTCGTTCCACCTCGCCATCTTTCGCCAGGTGATAGACCTCACGCCTGCCGTCCCGGTCTGAGGTGAACAGGATACTCCCATCCCGCATTGCAGCGGGTGACCAACTCTCGCCGTCGCCGGGCGTGCGGGTGATCCGTTCCACCTCTCCTGCCTTGGTCAGGTGGTAGACCTCACGCTTCCCGTCACGGTCCGAGGTGAACAGGATGCTGCCGTCCGGTGCTGAAGCTGGCGACCAGCTCTCACCGCTGCCGGGGGTGCGGGTGACGCGTTCCACCTCGCCATCCTTGGTCAGGTGGTAGATCTCCTCCTTGCCATCCCGGTTGGACGTGAACAGGACACTGCCATCCAGCATCAGGAACGGTGACCAACTCTCGCCGCTGCCGGGCACGCGGGTCACCCGCCCCACGCCCGCATCGCTGAGGACGTATATCTCCCGTTTGCCGTCCCGGTCCGAGACGAAGAGCACATTGGCAGCCAAGAATCCGCCTGCTCGGCCCCGTCCTCCAACGATCACGCCTGCTCCGATCAGGATCAGCACAGCTAATCCGGCCACAGCCCACGCCCAGCGGGGGAGGGCAATGAGCCAGTTTCTTGCCTTCTCGATGCCGGATGTGAGGAAGGGCGGCGGTGCCAGGTGAATCCTCGGCCGGGGAAGCGGAGCGGGCACAGGCTGGGGGCCGGGTGGGGCTTCCGAGCGTGGTGGCGGGGTGGGGTGTGCTTCTGGCTCCATCAAAGCGATGGTCTCGGCGCGGGGTTTGGGCTCTCGCTCCCGTGGGGGGGCTGGCGTGGGCACCGGCTCTGGCTGTGGTGGTGGCGCGGCGATGGGCCGGGGTGCCCGCTCTACCTGCATCACCAGCGTGGGGACTCTCTCCACGGCCTCCCCTGCCAGCGCCCGTTCCAGCGCGTCGACGAAATCGCTGACCTTGGTGTACCGGTCGCCTGGCTCTTTCGCCAGTGCCTTGTTCAGCACCGCTTCAATTCCCTTGGGGAGGTCGGGCTGTGCCTGACAGATGGGTGGCGGTGGCTCGTATGCCACCTTGTGCAGCAGGGCCAAGGTGCTCTCGGCCTCAAAGGGCACCTGCCCGCTCAACATCTCGTAGGCGACCACGGCCAGGCTGTACTGGTCGCTGCGCGCGTCCGCGGTCCTGCCCCTCACCTGCTCGGGTGACATGTACTCCGGCGTGCCCACGATGGTGCCCGTCGCCGTCAGCCGTGTCTCCTGTGCCGCCCGCGCGATGCCGAAGTCGGTCAGCGTCACCGACCCCTCGGGGTTGACGATGATGTTGCCGGGCTTGATGTCCCGGTGCACCAGCCCACGATGGTGGGCATAGTCCAACGCCTCTGCCAGCGGGCGCAGGATGCGCACCACGTCGTCGGGGGCGATCTGTCCCCGTTGTTTGACGATGGCATTCAGCGTCTCGCCCTCCAGGTATTCCATCACGAAGTAGTACCAGCCCGCCTCCTGTCCCACGTCGTGTATGGTCACGATCCCCGGGTGTTTGAGCCGGGCCGCTGCCCGTGCCTCGCGCACGAAGCGCTCGACGAATTCCTTCTCCCACACCAGGTGGGGTGCCAGGACCTTGACGGCCACGTGGCGGTCGAGGGCCGGATCGTATCCCTTGTAGACGGCCCCCATACCGCCCCGGCCGACTTCCTCGAGGATCTCATACTTGCCCAGCTGGGTGCCGATCAGGTTGCTGCCGTTCACTGCTGCCTCCCAGGGATGCTATGCTGTTGCGTCTAGACGGACCTGAAAGCGGTGGCAGAAGCCAGGTTTTGTGGTTTCTCCCGTCGTGTGTTTCTTCGTCCGGGGTTGCGATTCGGCGGACGTAATGCACCCGGCGGCGAAAGACCTGGTTGCTCAGCCTTGTATGTATCGTGACGCATATGATAGCGAAGTTTCATCTTCTGCGCAAGTGCCTGCAGGGCGCAACCCGCGTTTGACGCCGGGCATGGGCCGTGCTATACTCTAAAGGGAAGGTCTTGCGCGCGCGTCCCGCACCTCCAATTACCAGCCAGGCGCATGGCTTGGACTGCTTCTATGAAGGCTCAGGTGATGCATGCCGGCAGCGAGAATGCCCGGCGTCTTAGTGTGGAGATACTGAAGTCTGGGGGTCTGGTCGCCTTCCCCACAGACACGGTCTACGGCCTGGTGGCCTTGCCCTGGGATACGGATGCCGTGGCTCGGCTGTACGAGACCAAGCGCCGCCCATCGGACCGTCCGATCCCCCTGCTGCTGTCCGATGTGGGCCGGTTGGAGCGCGTGACTGTGCTCCCGTCCCAATTCAGGGTCAGGTTTGGCCAACTGATCGCCCGCTACTGGCCCGGCGGCCTGACGCTGGTGTTGCCCAAGGCCCGAATCGTGCCCGAAGTGGTCAGCCCTGGCCCGACTGTGGCCGTGCGTGTGCCCGACCTGGCCTTAGCCCGCACGCTGATTCGGGACGCGGGGGGAGTGCTGGCGGTCACAAGCGCGAACCTCTCGGGGCAACTCAGCCCTATCACGGCTCAGGAGGTCGAGGAGCAGTTGGGAGACCGGATACAGTTGATCCTCGATGGTGGCCCTTCTCGGGGTGGGGTGCCATCCACTATTCTCGACTGCACGGTCTCTCCGCCCGTCTTGCTGCGGCACGGGGCTGTGAGTACAGCGGCCTTACGCGCGCTGGTCGGCCCACTCGTAATCCCGGACCAGACGCGGGGAGACTGACGGCGGGCGCACGGTCGGCGACGGCATCTTGCCGGCACAAGGGCTGCCAACATCTTGCCGGCACGATGACCTACTGCGTCTCGCTGAGCGGCGGACTATATCTCACGTGCCTGCCCAGGTGAGGGTTTCTGTTTTCAGCCTTGCTTTGACGCGCCTCGCTCTTTGCTCCCTGCCTCTTGTCCCCGGTCTCGGCCGGGCCCTGGGATCGGGCCTCGGCCAGCCGCTCCGACAGGTCCCCCATCGTGACCTCTGCGTTTTCGAGGGGTCTGCGTTTCAGGCGATGGGGCAGAGCCAGCTCGGCGGCCAACAGGATGTCGTGGTCGCTCAGTTGGGTGCGTCCCTTGAAGGCCGCGTGTGCCCGGGCGGCCTTGAGCACCACCAGGTCAGCGCGGTGGCCGTCCACGCCCAACTCACTCATCATCGCCGCGATGGTCGCCAGGTCTGACTGGGTATAGCTGACCGCCGGCAGGAGCTGGCCCGCGCGGGCGATCTCCTCCGACAGCGCCTGCTCCCTGGGCCCCCACTCGGCACAGAAGCCCTCGGGCTCGGCTTCGTAGGCCAGGTTGCGCGTCATGATCGCCATGCGGGCCGCCGGGGCGCGGATGCCCTGGATGTCTACGCACAGGGCGAAGCGGTCGAGGAGTTGGGGGCGCAGGTCGCCCTCTTCGGGGTTCATGGTGCCGATGAGGATGAAGCGGGCGGGGTGGCTGAAGGAGATGC
>Ga0180432_10000482_pt1 | contig 65052 bp, 63 predicted proteins | sample SS_ome_10_FD_132414 | JGI IMG/M metagenome (GOLD analysis project Ga0180432, IMG submission 132414) | Hypersaline lake sediment archaeal communities from the Salton Sea, California, USA - SS_1_MS_2 metaG | ecosystem: Environmental > Aquatic > Non-marine Saline and Alkaline > Hypersaline >...
CCCTCGTCGCCCAACACCTCGGCGCGGGGCAGCCGCGCCGGGCGAACTACGCGATGAACCAATTGTTCACCGTCTCCGTGATCTCGGGCTTCATCCTCGGCGCCGCCGGATACGCCCTCACGCCCTGGATCGTCTCGTTCGTGGTCTCGGACCCAGCCGTTGCCGCGAAGGCGGCCGTCTACCTCAAGGTGATCTTCCTCGGCCTCCCGACGATGATGCTTCCCGGCCTCTTCTACTACACGCTGTCAGCGGCCGGCGACACCGTTACGCCGCTTCTGATCAACGGCGGGGGGACGATTCTCAACATCGGCCTAGATGCGGTTCTGATCCTCGGGCTGGGGCCGTTCCCTCAAATGGGAATCCTCGGCGCGGCCGTCGCCACAGTCATATCGCAAGGACTGGCGACGATCGCCTTCCTCGTTCTCTTCCGAAAGGGGATCGGGGTGCTGCGCCTCGATCGACAGGCGCTCAAGCCTCGATGGAGTTGGATGTGGAAAGCGCTCCGAATCGGCCTTCCGGCCGGGCTCGGCTCGTCGGCGATCGCTTTTGGCTTCGTGCTGATGATGAAGATTATCGGCCGCTTGGACAACGCGATGCCCGCCCTCGCCGGTTACGGAGTCGCCGACCGCCTGTTCGGCCTTCTGTTCATCGCGACCAGCGGCCTCAGCGTCGGACTGACGACGATGATCGGTCAGGCTCTCGGTGCGGGACTACGGGATCGCGCCCGCAACCTGATGAAGAAGGGAGTACAAGCGCTCTTCGTTGTCCTGATCCTGGAAACCGTCTTCATCTATCTCTTGCGAAGGCCGTTGGTCTCGGTCTTCCTTCCGTACGCACCTGACGCCGCCCGCGAGGCGATCCGATTCATCGAGCTCTTCTCCGTCGGGATGCCGCTCCTCGGCGTCTACTTCGCCGCGGAGGCCGTCTACCGCGGATCCGGGTGGAACCTGCCGATGACCGTCCTCGGCGTGATGCGCCTCGTGATTCGCCTGTCCTCCGGATGGCTGCTCGCCTTTCCGCTGAAGATGCAGTCGGACGGGATCTGGATCGGGATGTCGCTGTCGAACGTCATCATCGGCTCGATCTCCATTCCGTTCCTCTTGAGCAGCCGCTGGATGCGTGCGCGCATCCACACGGACGACGACGCCGAAACGGACGTCGAGCCCTAACCTCGCGTCCCCCGAGGAAGGATCGCTCGGCGGCCGGCCCCTTCGGAAATCACGTCGAACTCGATCCCGTACGCCGCTTGCAATGCCTTCTCCGTGAGGACGCTCGCCGGGAGACCGATCGCGTCGATCCGGCCGTTGACGAGGAACGCGACCCGATCGGCGTAGAGAAGAGCGCTGTTGGGCTGGTGCGAGGTGACGACGAACGAGAATCCATCTCCCGCCAGCCGCGCGACCGTCGCGAAGACCTCGTGCTGATGGCGTGGGTCAAGGTGCGCCGCCGGCTCGTCCATCAACAGGCACTCCGCCCCCTGAGCCAATCCTCGCGCGATCAGCGCGAGCTGACGTTCGCCGCCGCTGATCTCGGTGTAGACGCGCCCGCGCAGATCCCGAAGCCCCACGACCTCGAGTGCCCGATCGACCGCGTCCCAATCCCTCCGGCCGGGACGCGCGAACAGGCCGAGGTGCGGCGCGCGTCCCATCAGGACGACCTCGCCGACGGTGTAGTCGAAGACCGGCTCGTGAATCTGGGGGACGAGTCCGACGCGCTTCGCTCGCTCCCCAATCGGAATCCGATCGATCGGCTCTCCGTCCAGAAGAACGCGCCCGGCTCGTGGCGCGCGAAGGCCGACCAGGCAGTCGAGGAGCGTCGTCTTCCCGCTCCCGTTCGCGCCGAGAACGAACAGGACGTCTCCCTCGCCGATCGAGATCGTCACCTCGGAGAGGACGTCCCGCCCGCGGCCGTACGCGAACGTGAGCCCCTCCGCCGCGAGCCGCGTTCCGTGCGTCATCGCGCCTCCCCCCGCGCACGCAAGAACCGGAGGAAGAGGAGGAAGAACGCCGGCACGCCGACGAGTCCTGTCAGAATTCCGAGAGGGATCTCGCTCGGCAGAGCCGTCCGGGCGATCGTGTCGAGGACGAGGAGCGTCGCCGCCCCGAGGGCAAGGGAGACCGGGATCAACCGGCCGTGATCCGGGCCGACCCAGGCGCGCGCGACGTGGGGAACGACGAGCCCGATCCAGCCGATGATCCCACCGACGGCGACCGACGCGGCGATCAACAGGGTCCCGACGACGATCACCGCGATCCGGAACCTCCGCACCCGCACTCCGAGCGCGCTCGCCTCGGCCTCGCTCAAGGTGAGGACGTTCATCCGCCAGCGGACCGCGAGGAAGAAGACGAGCCCGCCCGCGGTCAGAACGAGAAGGGGAACGATCGTCGCCCATCGCGCGTCGTTCAGCCCGCCCAGCAGCCAGTACGTGATCGAGGGGAGGCTCGAGAGCGGATCGGCGACGTACTTGACGAGGCCGAGGAGGGCGTTGAAGAACGCGCTGACGAGGACCCCACCGACGACGAGGACGAGCGGCGCGGCTCCGAAACGGAGTCCGATCAGACAGACGAGGCCGACGGCGACGAGAGCGAACGCGAACGACGAAGCCTGCAGGCCGACCGTGCCCGCGGAGGCGAGGAGGGCGAGGGCGGCCCCGAACGCCGCGCCCGAGCTGACGCCGAGAATCCGCGAGTCGACGAGCGGGTTCCGGAAGAGCCCCTGGAACGCGGCGCCGGTCATCGCCAGGTTCGCGCCGATGCACGCCGCGGCGAGCGCTCGGGGAAGACGAACCCGGACGATCAGCGCACGAAGGACGTCCCCGCCGCTCGTGGGGGCGAACAGCGCGCGGAACGTCTCGTCGAGCCGAATGCCGTACCGCCCAACGAGGAGCGCGACCAGGAACAGGGCCGGGACGAGACCGAACAGGATCCAGGCCGTCCGCCCGCGCGCGTTCGTCATCGCGCAGTCAGCAGCGAGAGATCCTCGTCGGCCAGCGTGAGCCCGTAGTAGGTCGCGTAGAAGTGGACGGCCTCCTCGGCCAGGTCGAGCGAGACGAGGCCCGGATAGAAGAGGTCGGCCATCCAGACGACGCCGAGGAGCGACTCGGGGACCGGGGCGTCCATCGCCGCGATCAGTCTCGGCATCCGATGGACCCGGCCGTCGCGAACCGCGCGAACGGTCTGCCAATCGAGATTCTCGAGGATGTCGGACGGCTGAACCGATCCGTACGGCGGGATCAGGATCACGTCAGGATCCCAGAGCAGAATCTGCTCGAGGCTGACCTCGTTCCAGTAGCCGAAAAGCTCGGCCGAGACCAACAGCCCGCCGGCCGCCTCGATCAGATCGGTTTGGTACATCTCCCCGCTCGCCACCGAAAGCGGCGAAGTCCCGAGGAAGAGGACGCGGGCGCGCGCCTCCGCCGGAAGACTCGCCAAGTCCTCGCGAACGGTCGCGAAGACGCGTTCGTAGTCGGCGATGAACGCCTCGGCGCGAGCGGTCGTCTCGTCTCCGAGGGCCTCCCCGATCAGGCGAACGGCGTCGAACAGCGCCTCCGGCGTCTCGACCAGGAACTGGAGGACGGGGACGCCGAGCTCGCCCATCTGCGCGGCGAAGTCCGCGTGACGCGACCCGTCGACGAGGATCAACTGAGCCCCGCGAGCGACCAGCTCCTCGACGTTCGGATTCCCGAAGAGGAGGAGATCCTCGAGGCGCGGCTCGAGGCGGAAGAGGGCCTCGGGGGCCTGGCTGATCCCCTTCACGCCGAGATACCAGCCTGCGACGAGCCGGTCGGCGACCCCGAGCGTGTACAGGTAGTACGTCCCCGCGCCGTAGACGCTCGCGATCCGCTCCACCGGCCCCTCGATCCGTACGACCGCCCCCGTCTGATCGGTGACGGTGACGACATCCTCCGCAACCGACACGAATCCGAGCGCCGCGCACAGCATCGCCACGGCCAACCCCATCAGATAGCCACGTCTCATCGCGTCTCCTCCACTTCCGTCAGGAGAGCCTCGCTCTCCCGCAACCACTCGATCGTGCTCCGCAACCGCTGCCTCCGGAAGGAAGCGGCAATCTCTCCAAATCCGGCATCGTCCGACTCCAGCGCCCCTCGCCGCGCGAGGCCTGCGTCCGCCTCCTCGAGCACCCCCACCTGGGCGTCGATCAGACCCCGCGCCGCTTCCGCAGACCGTCGCCGGAGGAAGTAGAGCTTCGCGAGGAATTCGACACGAAGATCCCGCGGATGAGCGACCGGCTCCGCTACCCACGCGTCGAACGCGCGCGCGCCCTCGGGGGTGATCCGATAGACGGTCCGCGCCGGGCGGGCAGCGTCCGATTCGACGTGAGGATCCGCCCACCCGTGCTCCTCCAGGCGATGGAGGACCGAGTAGAGCTGACTCGACGCGATCCGCCAGAGCCCTCCGAGCCCCCGCCGGAGCCTTTCGCGAAGCTCGTATCCGTGCATCGGCCCTTCCGACAGATACCCGAGTGCGGCGTAGTGCACCGGAAAGGAACGCGGGTCGGCTGAGGATTCCATTTCGGACTATTCTATTACGGAATAGCCTTCAAGACAATCCTCTCAGCCTATCGCGGTCCGAATGCCGCTCCTGTGTCTTCTCAGCTTCCTCCTCGAACCCGCAGGTTGAGGAGGACGAGCCGTCGGCGTACACTCCGTCTGTGTTACGAATCGCAGGGAGGTAACACCTTGTCCGAGCTCGTCCGGTTCAGCGTCTCGATCGAGAAGGATCTCATCGATCGATTCGACGCGGTCTGTCGGGAGCGCGGAGGGTCGAACCGATCGGAGGCGATCCGCGACGCGATCCGTCGCGAGCTGGTCGAACGGGAGTGGGAGGCCGGCGAAGAGGTCACCGGAGTGATCACCCTTCTGTACGACCACCACCGCCCCGGCGTCTCGGAACGGCTGACCGAGATCCAGCACCACGCGCTCGACGCCGTCGCCTCCACGACGCACGTCCACGTCGACGCGCACAACTGCCTCGAGGTCGTCATCGTGAAGGGAGAGGCCCGCGCGATCGAACGTCTCGCCGACCGCCTGATCGGACTGAAGGGTGTCAAGCACGGGGAGCTGACCGGCACCTCGACGGGCAAGAAACTACGCTGAGAAAGGAGTTCGCGTGAAACGCATCGCACTCACCATCGGAATCGTCTTACTGCTCGCCGGCTCCGCCTTCGCCGCGGAGACGGTCGTCTCGACGCACGCCGTCCTCGGCGAATTCGCGCAAGTCATCGGGGAAGGTGCCATCGACGTCGTCACCATCATCCCGTCGGGTTTCTGCCCGGCGCACTACGATCTCTCTCCGAGAGACCTGGTCGCCGTGCTCGACGCCTCCGTCGTCCTCTACTCGGGGTTCGAGCCGTGGATGGAGACACTCCTCGACGCGGTCGGAAGCGACGCGACGATCCTCCAGCTGCCCGGGTCATGGAGCACGCCGGAGGACGCCGTCGGCAAGGTCGAGGCGATCCGCGACGCGCTCGCCGAGCGATTCCCGGATTCCTCGGCCGACTTCGCCGCGAACGCCGAGGCGTACATCGCGGAGCTTCGCGCCCTCGCCGCGGTCCTCCAGGAGAAGGCGGAGTCGATCGGCGTCTCGTCGGTCCCCGTCGTCTGCATGGAGTGGCAACAGGCCTTCGTCTCTTGGCTCGGCTTCAACGTCGCCGTCACCTACGGAATACCGGAGGGCTTGTCGTTGCAGGACCTCGTTCGTCTCACGGCGGAGGGACAGGACGCCGGCGCGGCGCTCGTCATCGACAATCTCCAGAGCGGGATCAACTTCGGCGCCAAGCTCGCCTACGAGGTCGGCGCAGTCCACGTCGTCCTCTCGAACTTCCCCGGCGCGATGCCCGGGACGGCAACGGTCCTCGACCTGTTCACACAGAACGCCGAGGCCCTGTTCACGGCCGTCGAGTGAGGTGATCGCGTGAAGACGCTGTCGATCGACCCGACCACGGCCGACCTCGCGCAGATGATCGAGCGCGGCACGGCCCTCCACGGCCATCTCGGACCGTTCCTCGTCGCCGGGATCCGGATGGGGCTGCACGCCCTCTCCCTTCTCGGGTCTCCCGGTTACTTCGGCGTTCGCGCGGAATCGGAGGCCGGACGGAAGACGCCGCTCTCCTGTCTGAACGACGGGATTCAGATCGGCTCGGGATGCACGACCGGCAAGGGGAACCTCGAGGTCGTCGACGGCGGCGCGCCGCGCGCGCGCTTTGAGACCGAGACGCAGTTCGTGGTCATCGAGCTCCGCGAGGAGGTCATGCAGACGTTCCCGGGCTCGGACACCATCGAGAAGGCGCGGGAACTCGAGTCGTTGCCGATCGAGGAGTTGCTCACGTGGACGAGCCCGTCGTCTCTCTGACCGACGTCCGCGCCGTCTACGAGGGGGAGCGACACGCGACCCTCGAAGGGGTCACGATGCACGTCACCCGGGGCGAGCAAGTCGCGATCACCGGGCCGAACGGGGCGGGGAAGACGACGATCCTCGAGGTGATCAACGGGCTCCTTCCGATCACGTCCGGATCGGTCCGCGTCCTCGGGGAAGCGGTGACCCGCGACAGCCATCATCTGCGATCGCAGATCGCCTACGTCCCGCAGAACCTCTTCTTCACGCCCGACACGCCGTTCCTGGTTCGCGACGTCGTCACCGCCGCCCGGTTCGGAAGAATCGGGCGGTGGCAGCTTCCCGGCCCCGCCGATCGAGCGCAGGTCGACGTTGCGCTAGAGGCCGTCGGAATGACGTTTGCAGCCGGTCGGCCGATCGGACGTCTCTCGGGCGGACAACAGCGGAAGGTCCTCCTCGCCCGAGCCGTCGCGCAAGAAGCGAGCCTTCTCCTCCTCGACGAGCCGACGGCGAATCTCGATCCCGTCTCGAAACACGAGGTGGCGGATCTCGTCGCGAGCATCCGCGCGACCCTCGACGCAACGTCAATCGTCGTCAGCCACGAGTCCGGCCCGCTCCTCGGCGCGTCGGACCGCGTCGTCGCGCTCGACGCGGGCCGAATCGTCGATAACTCGAGCGACGCGGATCTCGAGGACGCAATCGTCCTCCAAGGAGCGTAGCGACCGTGTTCGGACTTCCCTGGCACATCATTCTCCCGACGCTTCTCGGAAGCCTCCTCGTCGGCGCGATCTGCAGTGCCGTCGGGACGTTCGTCGTCCGGATGAACCTCTCGTCGCTCGGGTTCGCGATGTCCCACGCCGCCTTCGCCGGGGCGGCGCTCGGCCTGATGATCTCGGTCGTCGACCCGATCTGGATCGCGATTCTCTTCGCGCTTCTCACCGCCGCGATCCTCGGGCCGATGACCGACGCCTCCCGCCTGCACGTCGACACGATCGTCGGCGCGACGTTCCCGCTGACGATGGCCCTCGGCCTGATCTTCATCCACAAGGCGCCCAGCTCCGGGATCGGAAGCGGCGCCCTCTCTCTGCTCTGGGGAAGCGTCCTCGGGATCACGATGTCCCAGGTCGTCATCCTCGCCGTCGTCGCCGCGATCCTCGTCGTCGTCCTTCTCCTCTTTGGGAAGGAGTTCTTCGCCCTCCTCCTCGACCGGAAGCTGGCGACCGCTTCCGGAGTCGACGCGCGACGCGCGTTCTACGCCCTCCTGTTCCTGGTCGCGATCATCGTCGCCGTCTCCCTTCGCGTGACGGGGGGACTCCTGATCTACGCGTTGATGGTCCTGCCGGCCTCCGCGGCGTTTCAGTGGGCGTACGACATCAAGAAGATCTTCCTCCTCGCGCCGGTCCTCGGGATTCTCTCCGCGCTCGCCGGGTTCCTGCTCTCCCTCGGAGCGGACCTCCCGATTGGCGCGTCAATCGCGCTCTCCTCCGCCGCCGTGTTCTTCGGCTCGATCCTCATCTCTCCCAAGCGGCGGCGCGGTCAGCGTGGCGTCGCGCCCTCGTAGGAAGGTGTCCGTCGCCCCCCGCACCGCGGCGTCGTATCATCGATCGATCCCGGTCTTAAGGTGAGGTCGATGCACAGGAACAGCCGGAGCGATCAAGCGCCGATTCGCGTCCACCTCGCCAGCCTCGGCTGCGCGAAGAACCTCGTCGATTCCGAGCGGCTCCTCGCACGCCTCGCGACCAGCGGCGCCCTCGTCGGTGCCTCCGCCAATGAGGCCGACGTGATCCTCGTCAACACGTGCGGATTCATCGACCTCGCCAGGCGCGAGTCGATCGCCGTCATCGAGGAATACGCCGGGATCGTGGAGACCGATCCTTCGGTGCGACTCCTCGTGATCGGCTGCTTGGTCGAACGGGATCGTGAGCGACTTGCGGCCGAACTCCCGTTCGTCGACGCCTTTTTCGGCCTCGGCGAAGAGGATCGAATCGTCGCCGCCTGCGGACTCGACGCCGCGGCGGACGACGGCGCGCGCCTCCTCCTCACCCCGCCGCACTCGGCCTACTTGCGCCTCTCGGAGGGGTGCGACAACCGCTGCACCTACTGCACGATCCCCCAGATCCGCGGTCCGTTTCGAAGCCGGAAGCCGAGCGAGATCCTGCGCGAGGCCGAACAGCTTGCCGAGTTCGGCGTCGCCGAACTGAACCTGATCGGCCAAGACACGACCAGTTACGGGAAGGACTTCTCGCGCCCCTATCCGATCGAGCGGCTCCTGCACAAACTCGCCGAGATCGAGCCGATCCGGTGGCTTCGCCTTCTCTACGCACACCCAGCGCACTTCAGCGACGGGCTCGTTCGAACCTTCGCCAGTGTGCCGAAGCTCTGCCCGTACGTCGACCTTCCGCTGCAGCACCTTGACGACGAGATCCTGAAGCGAATGGCGCGACGGACGACGCAGGCGAACGCGCTCCGGCTGATCGACGCACTCCGCTCGGCGAGGCCGGGAATCGCGATCCGAACGACGTTCATCGTCGGCTTCCCCGGCGAGACGGAAGAAGCGTTCGACGCGCTCCTCGCCCTCGTCTCGAAGATCCGATTCGACCACCTCGGCGCGTTCGCCTTCTCCCCCGAGCCGGAAACCCCGGCCGCCACCCTTCCGAATCAGGTTCCCGAAGCCGAACGCCATCGCCGCGTCGACGCACTCATGTCTCTCCAGGCGGAGATCGCGGCCGCGAAGAACCGCGAGAAGGTCGGCAGCCGAGCCGAGCTCCTTCTCGACGAGCCTGGTGGGCGAAGCAACCTCTGGATTGGGCACACGGAGACGCAGGCGCCGGACGTCGACGGGGTGACGCACGTCCGAGGGGGAGGCCTGCGAGCGGGGGAGTTCCTCGAGGTTCGGATCACCGGAGCAGACGGGTACGATCTCCTCGCCGAGCCGCTCCGCGAATCGCCTGAGCCCCCTCCACGCGTCGACCCACGTTCGGCAGACTCTCGACCGTCGGCTTCGTCCTGCCGTGCTGATCCCCTCTGAGAGGCCTCCCTCCATTCCACTTCCGCTTCGCCGTCACAGGAACCACACGCCGCACCGGCTAGGATGTGGGATCGAGAGCAGAGGGGAGGCGAGTCGCCGTGCGAAGACGATGGGTTCGAATCGTAGTTGGAATCTTCGCTCTACTCGTCATCCTTGCCGGGGGACTCCTTCTCGCGTTTCGACTGACTTCCCCGCCGGCTTCCGCGCCGCTGCAGGCCTCCGCACGCAGGGAGCTGCCACGCGAATGGACCGTGCCGAAGGAGCCTTCCCAACCCCCAGTCTCCACCCAGACCCCGTCAACCTCGACCGCTGACGCGATTGACCGTCCGGAAGTCTTCTCCACGACCGGAACGCTCGTCTTCTACGGCGACGGGCGCCCGTTCGGCCAAGAGATCTATGAGATTCGGATCGCCGATCGTGGGGCGACCGTCGTGTCGACGGGAGAATTTCGATTCAAGGCCCTCGTCGCCACGATCCGGATCGCGTTCGAACAGCGACTCGAGGCGGACGAGAACCTCTCCGCACGCCGCTACGAAGCGGTCTTCGACGCCCCCCTCGGGATGAACCGGCGACTCCGGGCCGACATCTCGGATGGCGTGGCGCGAATCGCGTCGAACGACGACGAAACGGAGGTTCCCGTCAACCGAGAGACGATCGTCCTCGGTACGTTCGCCACCTACGCACTCCTCCCCACCCTTTTCGCGCTCCGCGATCGCGACGGGCTCGCCACGTTCAACGTCCTCTCCCTCGGAGGGAACCCGCATCAAGAGGGAACCGACGGCGAGGATCTCCCGCGCATGACGATGGAGAGAACTTCGCCAGTCCGGATCCGCGTCGACGGGGTGACGCTCCAGGTCGACGCCTACGCGATCCGAAGCTCGCTCGGCGAGAGTCTCCTCCTGGCGCGAGAGCGCGAGTTCCTCGCCCTCATCGCTTCGAGCGAGGAGGGCTCGCTCGCCGTCTATCGGGCCGACTTCTTCCCGGACGGGTTCGAGCTCGCCTCGGAGGACGATCTGGCAATCGGGCTCCCCCTCACGAAGGTTCCCTGAAGCTGGGCTCGCCGGCCCGTTGCGCGACGGAGAGCGACACCCTACAATCCGCCAGACGCCTGGACTGTCATCGTCTTTGTCGGATCGTTCCCCGGATTGCCGTCTTCGGAGGAGTCACCATGTCTTCAAATCAGCGCGCCGGGCGCCCGGTCGTCGTGCCGGACGCTCCCGAGATCCCGAACCTGACGTTCCGGTCGTTCCGAGGCGAGTCGGACTACCCGCCGATGCTCGCCGTGTGCGAGGCCTGCAAGGTCGCAGACCGAGAGGAGTGGGCCCAGACCCTCGACGACATTTCGCGAACCTATCGGCACTTGCGAAACTGCGACCCGTTCGAGGACATGGTCTTCGCCGAGGTCTCCGGCCGCGTCGTCGGCTACGGCCGAACCTGGTGGGAGGACGAGCAGAAGGGCGACCGGATCTACTCGCTCTTCGTCAACCTCACACCGGACTGGCGCGAACGCGGGATCCGTCGCGCGATCCTTCGATGGCTCGAGGCGCGCGCACGGGCCGCCGCCGAAACCCATCCCCCCGAGACGAGCAAGCTTCTGCAAGCTTGGTCGTCCGAGCACGAGCGCGACTGGCGGAAGATCCTCGCATCGGAGGGCTACGAGATCGTCCGCTGGGAGTACGAGATGGTTCGTTCCCTCGCCGACGAGATCCGTCCGGCCCCGCTTCCGGATGGGGTCGAGATCCGTCCGGTCACCGACGAAGACGCAGAGAGAATCTTCGCCGCCGCGGCCGACGCGTTCAGCGATCATTGGGGAGTGACGGGCTGGTTCGACGCCAAGTCGCTTGCGGAGTGGCGCGAGTCGCCGACGTGGAACCCGCACCTGTGGAAGATCGCCTTCGACGGCGACGAAGTCGTCGGGACGGTCTTGAACTACGTCGACGAGAAGGAGAACGACGAGTACGAGCGGAGGCGCGGATACACCGAATGCATCTGCGTTCGGAGACCGTGGCGCGGCCGTGGAGTCGCCAAGGCCCTGATCACCGAGAGCATGAAGATGCACAAGGCGATGGGGATGATCGAGACCGCGCACGGCGTCGACACGCAGAACCCGACGGGCGCACTTCAGCTCTATGAGGGACTCGGATACCGGCCGCGGAAGACGTTCTACTCGCTCCGGAAACCACTCGAATCGTAGCTCAGAGAATGGGTGTTCAGACGAGCCGAGCGCGCATCTCGGAGAGGTCCTCATCGGCCCTGAATCCCGCGCGCTCGTAGACCGCTCGGCCGGCCTCCGTCGCGTGCAAGCTCGCAATCGGAACGCCTTCCGCCCTTGCAGTCTCCAGTACCCGATCGAGGAGAGCCGTCGCAATCCCTTGACGGCGATGGGGCGGGAGGGTTACCAGGTTCATGACGTAGGCCTCCGTGCCTTGCGGTCGGGTCGGCGACGGAGGCACGCTGTGGATGACGAGGCCGATCGAGGCGATCGGGCGGCGGTCGACCTCGGCGATCCACGCCCGGAAGGCCCCAGTCGGCAAGTCACGCTCGAAGTACTCTGCGCTCGCATTGCACATCTCGTCGAGCGCGCCAGCGTCAGCGTAGCCCATCGCCTCGAACATCGCACGTCGCAGGACCATGAGATCGGGCACGTCGGCGACGGTCGCCGGACGGATCGTCCAACTCATCGCTTTCCCTTCTGCGCCACGTAGAGGCCGCGTCCGGTGAGGCCCTCTGGATCGTAGTCAACGTCGAGGCCGCACGTCTCGAACGCCGAGGTCATCTCGTCGATGGTGTACAAAGCCAATTCGTGGCGTTCGACGACGTAGCTCGTTCCCTCCGGCGTTCCGATCAGATGGTGCACGTCGACTCGAGAGAGACGCCCGTCGACGGCGGGCGGGCTCGTGCTCACGCGTGCGATCTTCAGCTCCGGCTCGTCCACGAGGAGCGCGTGCACCGTGTTCGATCGCCATTCGTCGGGAGTGATCCACGGCTCCACGATCAGCACCCCTTCGGAAGCCAGATGGCCGGCCATCGTCCCGAGCGCCCCGATCAAGTCGTCGAGAACCGTCATATACCCGATCGCGCTGAACAGGCACGTGATCGCGTCGAATCGTCGAGGACAGCGAAAGCTCCGCATGTCGCCGCGGTGAAGAGGGACGCCCGGGAGACGCTCGCGGGCAAGCGCGAGGAGCGTCTCGGAAAGGTCGATTCCTTCCACCTCGAACGACTCGGCAAGGTACTCCAGATGTCTCCCGGTTCCGCAGGCCACGTCGAGGAGGCTCCCTCTCCGGTCACCGATCCGTTCGCGGACGATGTCCGCCAGTCTTCCGGCCTCGGCGGCGTAGTCCTTGAACGCGTAGATCCTGTCGTAGTAGCGTGCGGTCTCCTCGAACATGATCCCTTCGCAAGCGACGCGATCGTAGTCCGCTCGCCGGAGGGGCGCAAGACCGGCGGTTCGATGCCTCTCCAGCTGCCCCTTGCCTGTCCCTCCCCACCTCGAATACGGTTGACCGACGAAGAAGGGGGCTCGATGGACCTGTTCGATAGCGCGCGTGTCGGGGAGGCCGCGGCAGCGCTTGAGCGGCTCGCGCGGAAGGCACTCGTCGCCTACGGGTTGGAGGACACCCGGCTCGACGTCGTCACCCACGCGGAACACAGTCTCTTCCGCACGTTCGATCGCGAGACGAAGACGGCACACGCGGTCCGGATCTACCCCCGGGGCTGGGACCGTGCCAGAATCCTCCGATCGCTCTTCTGGCTCACGTCGCTCCGTCGGGAGGCGCGCGTCCTCGTCCCCGAGCCGATCCTCACCCGATCCGGCGAGCTGATCCAAAGCCTCTCGACCCCGGGCGTGTCCGGTTTCCGCCAGGTCGCGCTCGTCGGCTGGCTCGAGGGCCAGGTCCTCGCCCTCTCCGAGTGGTCCTTCGAGCACGCGAACCGTCTCGGACGGGGAATCGCCGAGCTTCATCGGCACGCGGAGACCTTCGAGCTCCCGTCCGACCTTTCTCCCAATCGCAGAGACGCTGGATCTCTTCGGGAGGAGATCGACCCAACGAAGCTGGCGCGCGCCGTCTCACCGGGAGACGAGGATCTCTTCGCTCGAGCGGTCGAGGCGGCGTGTGACGTCATGTCGGACGCCGGAACCGGCCCGGAGGTCGCCGGGCTGATTCACGCAAACCTGATCCCGAGGCACGTCCTCTTTGGCAAAGACGACGCGCGTCCGATCGGGTTCAGCCACGTTCGCTGGGGGTACTACGCGTACGACCTCGCCACCGTCGAGCTCGCCGTCCGCAGCCTCGAGAACGCCCCCGACCTCGTTCGTGGGCTGCTCGCGAGCTACGGGGAAGTCCGCCCGCTGCCCGCCGGTGAGGGGCTGACCTCGTTCGCGGCGCTCCGGCTCCTCGACGAGCTCGTCGCGGCCGCCGCAACCGCGGAGGGGGCGAACAGCGTGAGTACGACCCGAAGGCTCGTCGAGCGCCTTCGTACGATTCTCGCGTAACGGATTCCGCAAGGAGAACGGGGCGCCGCTCGAAGGCGACGCCCCGGATTCGTTCAGAGGAAGTGACCTAGAATCCCCAGGCGGCCGGATCGAACGTCGTCAGGTTCTCGGGCGAGAAGAGCCCGTCCGGAAGCTCGGCGTCCGGCCGATGCCGCTCGATGACGGTGATCAGCGTCGAGCTCTCGTCAAGCACGTCGGTCGACAGCATCTCGGCGTAGGTCAACAAGCCCTCGAACTCAGTCAGAGAAACGACTTCGATCGTTGTATCGAGGTTGCCGAGGTCGTTGTACGCCTCCATTCTGAGCATCAGGAACGACTCAACGTCGATCCAGAGGACCGTCCGCGGCGTGTCGGTGTCGATCCCTTCCTTCGCGACCGACTCGACGACGTAGACGCTCCGCGTCTCGTCGCCGATCGCCAGATCCTCCTCGCCGCTCAGGGTCGCGTCGTAGTCGTCCCGCTCGGTCCCGCCGCCGAGGTCCTCGTACGACATCGAGCTGCCCGCGAAGCTGCCGCCGCGTTCCTCGTCCGATACGAGCTCCTTCGGGATCCCGAGAAGCGGGAGATACAGCCACATCCGGGAATCACTTCCGTCGTCGATCTCGTGGGTCAGGAAGATCGTCCCGGCCACGTCGACCGGCTCGACGAAGTAGATCAGCGCGTAGTCGGGCTTCGACAACATCCCGAACAGGTTCCCGGCGGTTGTCCCGTCACGATACGTGTTGTCGAACCGGACGGTGGCCACCATGCTCCCTTCGGCCAACCTGTCCGCCTCCTCCTGCATTCGGTCGAGGATCTCGTCGGCGGTCAGGGCCGCCGCTACTCCTCCTACGAGAAGCACGATCGCCGCCGCCATTGTCCATCGCATCGTCTTCTTGATCATTCCGTTCCTCCTCCGGGTGACCTACCCGGAACACTTCCATTCATTCGCCGTTCTAGCCGCGCTTCCAGGGCACACGTTCGAGGAATTTCGGCTTCCACTGCACGAGGATCGCCGGGATGATCGAGATGGCCGAGAGCGCGCTGACGGCCATCGTCAACGCGATCTGCCACCCAAACGTTCGAACCCCCTTGAACGAGGCGAAGACCAGGATGAAGAACCCGAGGGCCACGGTCAGCGCGTTGTACGTGATTCCCCGGCCGGTCGTCTGAATCGTCTTCTGAAGCGATCGCTCCGCGTCCCGATCGATCCGGTACTCCTTCCGGAACCGGGAGATGAAGTGGATCGAGTAGTCGACCCCGATCCCGACCGCGACAACCGAGACCATCAGCGTCATGATGTCGAGCGGTTGACCGGCGTAAGCCATGATCCCCATCGAAAACGTCACTGTCAGCACGAGCGGGATCGCCGCGATCAGGCCGGCAACCACCGATCCCATCAGGAACATGACCAGGGCAGCGACGGCCGCGATCGTCGTGCCGAGGCCGACCAGCTGGCTGCGCGTCATCTGGGTGAACATCCGGTCCATCAGCGTCGTCGCCCCGATCATCCGAACGCGCAGATCGCCGCCTTCCGGGAAGTGCTCGTCGAGGTAGTCCTGGACAACTCCGGAGAGACGCGACACGTTCCCCGACGACCCCATCCTGTACATCCCGGTGACCGTCCCCGCACTGAAATCGCCGAGGGCCATGTCGCCGAGCGTCCCGCCCTGGAACGTGTAGAGCAGCAGGAGCTGCGAGATCATGTTTCGCTCGTCCGGGATCGCGTAGAACGCCGGATCGTCGGCATTGAACCGTTGGTTTATCTGGCGGACGAGCGTCGTCAGCGAGAACGTCTTACTGACGCCGTTCTCGAGGAGGAACTCCTCCAGATCGAGCATCGCGTTCAGCACCGCCGGCTCCTTCAGGCCGTCGCGCCGGCCGGTCTCGAACTCGATCATCACGCTCATGTCCCCGGAGAAGTACTCCGAGGTGAAGTCGAGGACCTGGACCGCTTCGTGCTCCTTGCCGAGGAACTCCTCGTTCGAGGTCTCGACGTCCAGGCGCGGGATCCCGGCGGCCATGAACGCGAAGACCGCCAACGCCCCGACGAGAACCGTCTTCCGATGGCCGACGATCAATCTCTCAAACCCCATCAGGGTCCGCACCAGCGGGCGTCGCCCCACGCTCAGATCGCGGACCCGCGGCTTCTTCAGTAGTGCGAGAATCGCCGGGATGAGGACGAGCGAGAAGATCATCGCCGCAAGGACGCCGATCGCGGTAACGATGCCGAATTGCCGCTGCGGGATGAAGTAGGCCGTCAGCAGAGAGAGGAACCCGGCAGCCGTCGTCAGCGACGTCATCACGACCGGACCTTTCATCTCTCCCATCGTGTTCAGGATCGCTTCACGCTTCGAAAGACCCTTGGCGATCTCCTCGTTGTACCGATTGAGGACGTGGATCGCGTCTGCGATCCCGATTGCGAGGAGAAGGACCGGCGTAATGAACGAGACCATCGTCATCGGGAACCCGAGCAGGACCATCGTCCCCATCGCCACGATGATCGACAGCAGGACGATCGCAAGCGGCAGGAGAATCCCGCGAAGGGTGACGAACGAGGCGAACAGGAGAACGACCATCAGCAGGAGGGCCAGCGGGAAGAGCAAGAAGAGATCGGACTCCATCTCCTCGCTCACGACCGTGTCGAAGTACGCGTCCCCGTAGATGAACAGGGTGTCGCCGGCCCCTCGATTCGCGTCGACGACCTCGACGATCGTCGGGGTGACGGCGTACTCGTCGGCACCGACCTCGAGTTCGACGTTGATCAGCGCGGCGGTTCCATCCTCGCTGATCACGCCGCCGACGAGGTTCTCGTCCGCGAGGACCCGCTCCCGGAAGGTCTCCATGTCCGCGGGCGTCGCCGGCGCGACCCCTCCCGGGGCCGCCTTTCGGACGCTGATCGCCGTCTCCGTCCCAACGATCGTCTGGGAGTTGAGCGGCGTCGTGACGGACTTGATCCCGGGAATCGCTTCGATCGCATCGGTCATCCGCTCGATCTTCCCGAGCGTCGTTGGATTGAAGATCCCGTCTTCGTTGTGAAGCATCACCATGATGCCCCACGACTTCCCGTAGCGCGCCTCGGCCTCGTCCATCAGGACGACGATCGGGTCGTCGTCGTCGAGGAACTCCGCGAAGTCCGTCTCCTGCTCCAAGTACTGGATCGGAAAGGCCAGCGCCGCAACGAGCACGAGCGTGGCGACGATCGTCCGGATCGGATGATCAACCGCAAATCGGATCAGCCGGCTCACCGCATCCACCCTTCCGCAAGGTAGACGCCGTGAAGGAGCGCGACCAAGAGATGGTCGTAGATCCCGATCGTCCGAACGTTCCCCTCGAACACGCCGTCGACGACCTGCCCGATCAGACCGAGACCTCCGAGGACGGAAGGAGGAAGGGCCGCGAGGCCGTCGGTCACCACCATGACCCAGTCGACCGTCGCATCGTCGATCCCGAGCGGGATCACGAGCACGATGTCGTAGGGCTCAAGATCCGGTTCGGGCGTCAGCCCGGCGAGCGGGTCGTCCCAGCTCGAGGTTACGTCGGCGAATCGCACGTCTACACTGAAAATACCCGTCCCTTTCAGCACGCCGACGAACGCTCCAACGCGCATCGTGGAGAGGAACGTCTTCGTCTCGTCCACGACGAGAAGGCGGACCGGCGGCGCCGCTTCCTCCTGCTGGGCGACCGCGATCAGTCCTCCGAGGGCCAAGATCGCCAGTGCGACGGTCAGGCCGAGCCAGTTTCGTGGGATCTTCATGACTCCTCCTTACGCGTACTCCGACATCCGCCGTTTCTTGAGAGCCTCGCGCCGCTTCTGCCATCGTTCGCTAAACCCGGGCAGTTCCTCGGCGACGAAATCGAGGAAGACGAGAAGCTCGACTAGCCTTCGCTTCGCCTCGACGGGCTTTCCGTCGAGAAGTCGGAGCCCCCTCTCGGTGATTCGAAAGTGCCGCTCCAGCTCCTCTTCCTTCTGCATGAACAACGTCGCCCATACGTCACGCCGGATCTGGTAGTAGTGCCGACGCTCCCCCGGGATGCTGATCTTCTCGATCACCGCGAGCCTCAGGAGGAGCTGCGTCGCCATGCTGATCGCGCCCTTGCTCGCGTCCAGTTGCTCTGCGAGTTCGTCGAGAGCGCGATGCGGCGGCACACAGATGAGCAGAGCCCCGATGACCCGCGCAGCCATGTGAGGAAGACCGTGCTCCGCGATCATGTCTGCTGCGTCCTCGACGAACTGGCGATGCGCCTGGGTGCTCACGTGGATTCCATCTCCTTTTGGCGAAGGCCGGAGTGTAGCCTGTTCTTAGTGTTCAATCAAGACTGAACGCAGTGAATGTTTCGGTCACGAGTCACAGCGTCACGCTCCTGTGAATCCCACTTCCGGAGCCCTTTCGGGTTCCGCGAGTGCCTTCCGATAGACGAGGAACCCAATTTCATCGATCGTCCGCGCGCGCTCGAATCCGAGCCCCTCGTAGAAGCGAATCGCGCCCTCGTTCGAGACCCGAACGCCCAACTCGAGAACGTCGACGTCGCCCGCGAACTCCTCTTCCAGGCGGGCGAAGACCGATGTCCCTATGCCCTGTCCCTGGAACTCGGGCCGAAGCACGATCCCGTGCACGTGAAGGTCGCGGTCGCGCGCTTCGATCCAAAGGAAGCCGACGTCGTCCCGCCCGCAACAGATCACGCGGACCTCGCCGACCGCCTCGAAGAGGTCAGCGAACCCGTCCCACGTCAGGCCGAGAAACTCCATCATCGCATCGCCCGTCTCCGCCACGTGTTCGCGCATCCACTCGAAGAACGCGGCTCGCTCCTCCGGAGTCGCGGGTCGGTACGCGATCAGGCGGTCCACCGGTCGCGATGAATCCTCGACGGGTCGAAGCGATCGGCCGGCGGCCTCTCCTCGTCCGGGTAGCCGATGACGATCAGGCAGAGCGGGGTGACGTGCTCCGGCAGTCCGAGGAGTTGACGGACGCCTCCGATCAAACCCGAATCCGGATACACACCGCACCAGACTGCGCCGAGACCGACCGCGTTCGCCGCGACGAGCAGGTTCTCCGTCGCCGCAGCGCAATCCTGCGCCCAGAATCCCTCGTGTTTGGCAAACTCGGCGTCTCCGCAGACGACGATCGCGAGAGGGGCGTGGGCTGCCATCGGTGCGTGCGGATGCACGCTCGGAACCGCGTCGAGCACGGCGCGGTCCTGAATGACGACGAACTGCCACGGTTGCTGATTCGCGGCCGACGGGGCCGCCATCGCCGCACGCAGGAGGGTCTCGATCGTCTCCTCGGGGACGGCTCGGTCCACGTACTTCCTGATGCTTCTCCGCGTGAGGATCGCTTCGGTCGCTTCCATCGAATCACCTCGTCTTTCCGGTCTCGTGCGTCAATGCGCACGAAACTCGATTCTCACGCACCGACAAGAGAGAAGCCAATCCGAACGCCGGTCGCAGCGGCGCCTCCACGCTCGACGATCGGTCCTTCGCAACCGCATCCTCTAGAATCGGACATCTTCGATCGACGCGGAGGGACACGTGCGAGAGAGGCCGCTTCACTCGTGGACGCTCAGTCCGAAGGAGGCGATCCGTCTCCAGGAGACGCTCTCCGAGCGGATCGTCCTCTCCTGGGACGGTCGCGCCGTGTCGACCGTCGCCGGCGTCGACGTCAGCGTGAAGGCCGGCGTCTCGCGCGCCGCGATCGTCCTCCTGTCGTTTCCCGACCTCGAGTTCCTCGAAAGCACCTTCGCGAAAGCGCCGACGCCCTTCCCCTACGTCCCGGGCCTCCTCACGTTCCGCGAGGGGCCGGTCGTCCTCGACGCGTGGTCGAAGCTGACGCGAGCGCCGGACCTCGTCCTGTTCGACGGCCAGGGAATCGCCCATCCGCGGCGGATGGGCCTCGCCGCGCACCTCGGCCTCTGGCTCGAGGTGCCGACGATCGGCTGTGCGAAGTCGCGCCTCTACGGGGTCCACGCCGCCGTCGGACCGGGAAAGGGTGATCGAACCCCGCTTCTGGACCCACGAGACGAGACGTCCGCGATCGGTTCGGTCCTCCGAACGCGCGATGGCGTCAAGCCAATCTTCGTCTCTCCCGGACACCTGATCGACGTCGAGACCTCATCCGAGTTCGCCCTTCGCTGCTGCACTCGCTATCGCCTTCCCGAGCCGACTCGTCAAGCACACAACCACGCCGGGGCGTTCCGTCCGTAGCCCGAGCCTTCCTCGGGAATCGAATCGTGGCGGTCCGTGCGGAGGGCTAGAGCTCGAGCGCCTGTCGCATCAGACGCGGCGGAAGGGAACCGGCCCGAAGAAGGGCGTCGTGCACCTCGCGAAGGCTCGCGTCCGGATTCGCCTTCTTCAGATCCTCGACGATGTCGAGGATCTGAAGCTTCCCCATCAGATAGGATTGCGGCTGCGTCGGCGTCTGCGTGTACCGTCGAACCTCCGCAATCGCGTTCGCCGGCTCGAGCTGGACTTTCTCGACCATGAAGTCAACGGCCTCCTGAACCGTCATCCCCCGCGTGTGAAGCGACACGTCGAGGATAATCCGCGCCGCCCGCCAGAGCTGGTCGTGCAAGCGACCGAGCCGTTGAATCGGCTCCGCAATCCAGCCGAGCTGTTCCATCAGCTCCTCACAGTAGAAGGCCCACCCCTCGATGAACAGAGTCGACAGGAACGCCCCCATCCGCCGCGGGATCGTCTCCGTTCGGTTCGACCAGACCATCTGCAGATGATGGCCCGGATAGGCTTCGTGCAACGCGGTCACGGGGAGCTTGACGTTGAAGTGGCCTCTTAGCTTCTGTTCCTGTTCCTCCGCCGTCGCGTTCGGGTCGACCGGGGTCACGACGAAGACCCCGTCCTGCGCTTCGTCGAAGATCCCCGGGGGATTGTAGGCGGCGTACGGGATGATCGGACGCAGGTAGACCGGCGTTTCGATGATCTTGAGTGTCTCCCCGGGCGGGACCGTCGCGATCTCGTGATCGATGACGTATTGCTTCGCACCCGCCATCGCCTCCCGATAGGCCGCGAGGAGCCCGTCCGCCGTCGGGTGGTCGGACTTCGCTTCATCGAGGATCTCCTCGACCGACCTCGCTGAATCGATCTCGCCCGCGACGGACTCCATCTGTCGCTTCGTCAGCTCGAACTGCTTCCGGCCGGTCTCGAGGAGTCGGTCGGCGTCGTAGTCGACCATGTGGTCCTCGCGCAACATCTCGTCGAACAGCTCTCGGCCGACTGCGAAATCGCCCTTCGCGTTCGGGAGGACCTCCGACTTCAGGAACTCGATGTAGGCCTCGACCGCCTTCGCGGCTGCCGCTCCCGCCTCAGCAATCTCGTCGACGAGATCGGGCGCCGCCCCGGCTGCCAAGCTCGGAAGAAGCGCGCTGAAGAGCATCGGAGCCATCCGCCCCTGCTCGATCGCGGTCTCCGCCCAGACCGCAGGGATCTCGGACGGGACGAGGACCTCCCTCGCCTCCTCGAGGACACGCGGTACCTGGCGCGTTCGCCCGAGCGCAGATTCCAGGCGGCCCGGAAGCGGCGTGAATTCCTTCATGATCAGAAGCATCACGTCACCGGTCGTCACGTCGAGATACTGGCTGGGGTTGCGCAGGTGGCTGCGCAGCCGCTCGTGGCCGCGAACGAAGTTCTTCAGAATCTGCGTCATCAGCGTGTAGTCGACCCGGGCGTCGTTCGGCCAACCGGGGGCCTCCATCGCCGCCAGTTCGGCCTGCATCCCCTTGATCTCCTCGTTCTGGGCGTCCTGTGCCGCCAGGGAGAAGTCCCCGAGACGATCGTCGAACCGATGGTCGCCGAGTTGCGTCGCCGCACCCGGGTTCAGCTCCATCACCCGATGGATCCAGGCCTCAGAGCGCTCGTAGAACTCGTTCGGATTCGTCACGGTGGTCCTCCTTCGCAAGCGTGCCGTTCTCCCGTGAGTCTCGGGTCGCCCTTTCTCGGTTCATCCGAAACGCGGCACGAGGGCGGCTGAAACCCACGTTTCGTGGTACAATCGGGATTGAGTCTGATCGAGAAAGGCAAACTCGAGCGAAAGCCGGGGGCGCAAAGTCACGGATCTAAGGGAGGACCTACGATGGCCGGACTGCCGAAACGGAAGCTTCTCTTGCTGATCGTCCCTCTTCTTCTCGCGTTCTCTGCGTGTGTCTCGGCGCAGGAGACCCAGATGCCGTCTAGCACACTGCAGCCCATCCTCGATGCGATTCAGTCGAACCCGCTCGCCGACGAGACGCAGACCGAGCTTCTCGTCGAGGCATTCTCGACCGCGATCGAGAGCGAACTCCTGTCGACGGAGCAGGCCGTGGCGATGCTGGAAGCGCTCGGTTGGTCGGCCCTCGAACAGGAGGGGATCGGGGACGCGATCGCGCGGATCGATGAGGTCATCGCCGGCGTCGCTTCGGGCGAGATCGACGATCCGATCGCCGCCCTGACCGCAACTCTCGAAGAGACTGCGACGCCGGAGGGGATCATCAACGCCCTGTCCAACGCCGGTGCCACCGAAGCGGTCCTTTCGGAAGTCGAGAATCTGGTCGGGCTCGGTCTCCCTCCGGGGATCGTCCTTCGCGTGACCAAGGACGCCCTGCGAGAGGGCGCCTCCGAAGAGGAGATCGTCACGGTCCTCCTGCCGATGCTCGCCGACGCCTACGCCACGCTCTCCCCCGGCCAGGCCGCGAACCTGGTGACCGGACAGGGCACCTATCAGTACACGGAGCAGGAAGAGGAACAGAACGCGAACAAGAAGGACGACGACGGCTCCGAGAAGGAGAAGAACAAGAACGGCCCCCGCGAGACGGGAAACGGCAACGCCAAAGGAAACGACAAAGGCGGGAAGAAGAGCTAGAGAACGCCTACCAAGTTTGAGGAAAGCCCGGCGGGCGCGACCACGACGTGGCCGCGCCCGCGCCACTTCCGAGGGGCTCGTACGGACGAGGGGAACGTCCACCCCACCGCTGAGGCACTGCCGCTCGCGTTCGAACACCCCCGGCTCGCGGAACGCGCAGGCCGCGCGCAGCGGATGGCATCTGACTTGACTTCCCCGCGCAGAGAAGTACACTGCAGAGTGCTCTGTAGTGCAAAGTACTCTGAAAGGCGGCAGAGGGGGCGTTCATGGAAGCACTCGACCTTCAAGGCATCGAGCGCAAGAGCTGGCGAATGCTGCAGCAGGACGGTCTGATGGACTCCCTGTTCGGGGTCATCTTCCTCGCCGCAGCGGTCGTTGCAGTCCTCGATCAGACAACAGTCCCCGACTGGGCGCGTCTCGCCGCGTTGATAACGATTCAGTTCTCGGGTGTCGCGGCGATGGTCCTCCTGCGACTCCGACTCGTCGCGCCGCGGCTCGGTCGCGTGAAGTACGCGCCCCGCCGCGTTCACCAGATGAGGAGACTTCGCACGATACTCGCCGTCTCCGTTTTCGCCACCGCTGCTCTGGTGGCGCTGACGGCGCTGTCCAACCGCGTGGGTTTCACGTTCCTCGGAAACGTCGGAGGGCTCGGCGTTTGGCTTCTCATCTCAGCGGTCGTCTTCGTCCCGGTCGGCGGGATCGCCATCGTGCTCGACTATCCGCGGCTCCTCGTCTACGCCGGGCTTCTCTCCGGCGCAGAGTTCCTTCACATCGTCGTCGAGCTTCCCGATCGGGTTCCCTACGCCGGTGCCTACGTCTACGGCGCGGCGTCTGCCATCGCATTCGCAATCGGGGTCCCGATCTTCGTCCGATTCCTCCGGACCACGACCCCACCGAAACTCGAGCCAGACGGAGGAACGCTTGAAGGCTAGCCTGGCCCTGAGAGACATCGAGCGAAGGGCTTGGCTTCGGACGTTCGAGCACGGCCTGTGGGACATCGCGGTGGGACTCCTTCTCCTGTTGTTTGGCGTATCGATCCTCACGGAGCTCTACTGGATCCCGGCCGTCTGGGTGCCGCTCGCCGTCCCCGGCTTGCGCGACCTGGCGACGCGACTCGTCGTCCCACGACTCGGACACGTCTCGTTCCGCCGGAAGAGACAGAGGAGCACGCTTCGCGTCCGGATCATCTTGACGGTGCTCGCGGCGGCGGGCCTCGGGATGTTCCTCCTCGTCGGGTGGTCGACCCGGGCCGAAGCGCCGATGGTCGTCACGTGGGTGAGATCGCACATGCTCGCGGTGATCGGACTCGTCTGGGGCGCAGCCTTGATCGCCGCCGGCTGGAGCGCGGACTACCCGCGTCTCTACCTCTATGGGACGATGGTTTTCGGAACGATGCTCGGCTCGGATCTCGGATGCGCCTACGACATGGGCGAGGCGCTCGTCGGCGTCGGCGCGCTCATCGCGGGAATCGGCGCGGTGCTGCTCGCGCGCTTCGTTCGTCGGTATCCACGAAACCCCAACCAGGAAGTCTATCGTGTCTAGCAGCGAAGACGCGGACCGCGTCGAGATCGACCGGATCATCCACGAGCCGGCGCGCCTCCTCGTCACGGCCCACCTCTACGTCGTCGAAAGCGCAGACTACGTCTTCCTCATGCAGAACACCGGACTGACTTGGGGAAACCTGTCGTCCCACCTCTCCAGACTCGAGGAGGCCGGGTACGTCGAGATCCTCAAGGAGTTCGTCAAGCGGAAGCCGCACACGATGGTTCGTCTGACCGACGAGGGGCGACGCGCGTTCGACGCCTACCGTCGTCAGATGAAGGCCCTGTTCGCCGACTTGCCGGACGAAGGAGGTGATTGACCGATGGAGGAAGCGACGAGCTTCATTCTGATCGCGCTCATCGGCCTCGCTGCAATCGCGGCGGTCCTTCTCTTCTCGGGGAGCTAGCCCGCTCGAGACGGATTCGGGGTGATCGTCCCGCTGAGGCGAGTCCGTTAGCGTAGGAAGAATCTAGAGGCGGTTCGGACCGTTCTCGATCCGATGAACCTTGACCAGGTTCGTCGTGCCGCGGACGCCGAGCGGGAGGCCAGCTGCAACGACGACGACGTCACCCACTCGGGCACATCCCGCGCCGAGGAGCGCGTCCGACACCGCTTCTGGCATCCCGTCGACTCCCTCGAACGGCGGAACGAGGATTGGCACCACGCCCCAGACGAGAGCGAGCTGTCGAAGGACCCTCTCGTCTGGCGTCAGCGCGACGATCGAACGGTGGGGGCGCTCCCGCGCGACCCGGCGAGCCGTGTATCCGGAGGCGGTAACCGTCACGATCAGGCGTGCGTTCACGGCTTCCGCGATCCGCGCCGTCGCCTCGCTGACCGCATCGGCGATCGCACGCCCCTCGCCGCCGGAGACAGGTCGAACCCCGAGGTGCGCTCGGACGTCCTCCTCCGTGATTGCCGAGATCTCGCGGATCATGGCGACCGCTTCGATCGGATGACTGCCGACGGCAGTCTCGTCGGAGAGCATCACCGCGTCGGTTCCGTCGAGGATCGCGTTGGCGACGTCGCTCGCCTCCGCGCGGGTAGGCCGTGGCTTCGCAACCATCGACGCGAGCATCTGCGTCGCCGTGATGACGGGGACCCCGCGCCGGTTGCACGCCCGAATGATCTCCTTCTGTCGGAGCGGTACCTCCTGCGGCGGGATCTCGAGGCCGAGGTCCCCACGCGCCACCATGACGGCGTCCGCGATCGCCAGGATCGCATCGAGATCGTCGAGGGCCTCCCGTCTCTCGATCTTCGCGACAATCCCGATTCCCTCTCCGCCGGGTGTCTCGTCGAGAAGCTTCCTCAGGACGAGGATGTCCTCGCCCCCGCGAACGAACGAGAGGCCGACGTAGTCAACGCCGGCAGAGACCGCCAAACGCGTGGACTCACGGTCCTTGTCGGTCAACGCGGGGACGCTCCTCGTGGCGCCGGGGGCGTGAATCCCCTTGAGGGACGTCAGCCTTCCGCCAATGGCAACCTCGGCGATCACAACGCTCGGCCGAACTTCGCGAACCACGGCCTCAATCGCCCCGTCGGCGAAGAGCCATCGCCCGCCGACCCGAGCACCCTCGACGAGCTCCGGGTGAGGGACGGGGATCACGTGGAACTGCCCGTCGGCCGCCCCGGTCGTTAGGCTGATCCAATCGCCGACGGCCAGATCGAGTGGCTCGATCAGTCGACCGATCCGCAGCTTCGGCCCCTGTAGATCGGCGAGAACCGCGACAGTCGCGCCGGCGTCGATCGCCGCACGCCGTATCCGATCGATCGTCTCGACCTGCTCGTCCGGCGTTCCGTGCGCGAGGTTGACCCGAGCGACGTCCATCCCCTCTTGAATCATCCTTGCCAGCGTTGCCGGCTCTCGGGACGCAGGACCGATCGTGCAGACGATCTTCGTGCGAGTCTCGTGCGCGTGTAGAACCATCCTCACCCTCCCTCGCCGCGGCCTCGGCCGGCTGACGTGCGTCGTAGAAACCGAATCTCGACGAAGTCGCCAATCGAGCGGTATCCCACGCGCCGGTAGATCTCATTCGCCGTCCGGTTGGCGAGGTCGGTGAACAGCGTGCAGTAGCGCCTCCCGGCATCGAGCTGGCGCTGACTGAGGGCCGCGACGCACGCCGACGCGTATCCACGGCCTCGCTTCGACGGCGAGGTGTAGACGAGGGTGATCGAGATTCCGCTCGGAGTGGGGCGGCCGCAGTTCGCGATCGAAACGGGATCGTCATCGTCCCAGACAACGAGCGAGCCGGCCTCCGTGAGCCGATCGACCATCTTTTCCGACTCCGCATCGGGAGATCCGGCGACGGCCTCCTCGAAGAACGCATCGACCCACCTGATCAGAAGCTCGCGATCTTCGGGACGAGCCAAGCGAAGCCGTCCGGGGACACCCACCGGCGGCGTGGCCTTCGTCAGTCGGTAGAGACGCTGTTCCATCGCAATCTCGTGGCTGCATCCCGCAGCCTTCGCCCACGCCTCGGCAAACCGAAGCGCGGTCGCCCGCTCAGCGTGAACGCCGGGAAGCCGGACGTCGGCGTCCGCCAGCTCGCGCGCGATCCACGCGATGGCTTCGCTGTCTCCCTCCCCGCGGAGGAGGAGGTTGTGAGGCGGTGTTTGAACAGCAATCGCCGAGATCTCGCCCCGGTCCTCCACGCAGGCGAGAAGCGGCGGCTCGGTTCCGTAGCTGTACCCAGCGCAGAGGCGAAGGACGACGCCGAAGATGAGCGCATTGGCCGCTTCGTTCTCCATCAGCGCGGATTCGACGCGGCGGCGAAACTCTGCTGGCTCGACGAACGTGCGCAGGTTCATTCTTCCGCGTTCTCCAGGAGGTCGATGTACGCAGATCCGATCCGGCTCTCGTCGGACATGTCGAGTAAAGCCGAGATCTCGGATGCGATCCGCTCTCCGTCCTCGTTCGATTGCCCGTCGTCGAGGACGACCTCCAACTCGAGAAAGGTGCCGAGTCCGTCGACCTCGTCTAGATGAACCCGCGTCTGACCGATTCGGTAGAGGAAGCGGCGCTTTCGAACCACGCCCCGAACTCCGAGAACGTCGGAGAGGAAGCTCTTGATGCCGGTCGGGTTCTCCGTTCGGAGGATCGAGTAGTCCGACGGGCTCGGACCGGCCTCGTCGGGTCGGACGTAGGCGATCAGCTCCCCTCGCCCGTCAGGAAACGTCCGGAGTTTGAGCCGCCCCCGGGGAGTGTGGAAGAACGTGTCCTCCTGGTCGAGCACCTCGACCTCCGCATCGCTCAGCGCCTCAATCCGAGCGCGAAGGGCCGTCGAATCCTCGACCTTCGCCTTGACCTCGACGTTCTTCGCCATCGATCGCCTCCCGGCTCGAGTGTACCGACTTTCGCAGGCGCGCCGGGAGACGATCCGGTCCCTCCGTTCGAGGTTAGTAGACCCGCGGAGGGGCTCGCCGCTACCAGCTCACTTCGATGCCGAAGATGAGTTCATCGAGTCCGGTTGGAACGAAGACCGCGTACGTTTCAAAGGTCACATCGCTACCCACATCGAACGCCAGTCTGATGTCCGTTTCGGCCCAATCGAAGAGCATCGTGTGGTCCTTGCTGAAGTGCGTACTGGTGTCGATGTCGAACCCGCCACCGCAACAGGCGTCCCCGTCGACTCGGATGCGGATCATCTCCCAGTAGTCCTCGCGGGTGTGATGGATGTCATCCAGATAGGTGAGGCTTTCGATCGTGACGCCACCCTCCATCTTGTAGCGAAGCCTGAGCCCATACAAGGTCAGCCCCTCGAGCTCCCACGCCTCGGATCCGAAGTCGATCTTGAAGTACGGGGTCACGCATCCGTACGCCTGAAGCTCGAGGGAGGGCGAAATGTCGACGTCCTTCGCCGTCACTGAAAACTCGATCTCAAGGTCGGCGGAGAGCCACGAAAGCCCCATCTGGAGCCCTTGCACGTCGAGCTCCAGCTCCGAGAACCCCTCGTCGCAGTCGAACGCGATGTCGACCGACCCGTCCTCGAAGCACGCAAACGGCAAGTCGAGCTCGATGTCGGCGCTTTCGAAGCCGATGATGCACGTGATCGGGTCGAGTGCAAAGGCGATCGTCGCGCTGTCGAAAACACCCCCTCGCTCGGCGGGCCCGACCGTGAACGAGAAGTCCGAGCCTCCGCTCGCGTACGCCAGCTCGGCCTCGAATAGGATGCCGAACACTTCCAACTCGACTTGCGTTACGAACGCTTCACTCGAGATCTGAACGGAAATCGCGGAATCGGAGATGTACCCGCTGATCCCGACGATGTCGACGTATCGCAAGTATCTCCCAACCGGGAGAACGACGGGAACCCCCCCGTTGCCCGTGATCTCGTCGGAGACCCAGCTCCATGATCCAGCGCTCCCATCCTTGCTCGCGCGAACTCGCCACGTCGTGTTCACGTTGTCCTCGAGCGTGAGACTCGTCACCTCGATCTGATCGACGAAGTAGATGCGACCGAGGTTGTACGAATGCGTCGGGTTGACCCAACTCTGGTTCAGGTTGAGCTTCGATCCCGCTCCCCCCAGCACGGGCGAGAACGTCAATCGGCTGTCAAACTCGAGCGGACCGAGCGCGCCCCGACCGCGGAACTCGACGAGGGCTATCCCGGTGGCGTCGTAGCTCGTCACGTTGGAGAACGTCACGTCCCCCATCTCGTACGACATCTCGACTTCCGCGAACGTCACGTTCGACGTCGTCTGGATCGTGAAGCCCCCCGCCGGGACATCGAGACCGATCTGAACCTCGAAACTCCCCCAGAAGGGAGACGATGCGAACGATGCAAGGCCTTGCGTCAGAGCCGCCAACACGATCAGGCCGCCCAGAGCAGCCGGAAGCTTGCGCATCGGGATCAACTCCGTTGGAAGATGGGAAGAAGGTACGCGTGTGTCCTTCTGGGATCATGGACCATCGTCCCATCTCGGGAAGACATCCGTACGCTGTTCGCGGCGATGCGCTCTGCCAGCCGACACCCCGGATCCAACGTTCGCGATCGATCCGTGCTCGGAACGTGTCGGGAGTTCTTCCTACCAGGATTACAGATTGACTGCAGACCAGAGGGCCGACCCGCTCGACCACGCTCCGACGCCGGCTCTCAAACCGCCCCCGGTAGTCTCCCCGAAGCCGGCGGCTCCGATGCCCGACGGCCGGCTCCATCACCTCAAGACAAGCGCCCTGAGTGTACCGCTTCGAGAGAAGACGTACGGACCATCTGTCCCGCTGCCTCGTGACCCTTTACGGCTAAGACGCGGCAATCTGCTCCAAGAGGGAAGCGCTCTCAGCGAGAAGACAGGGACCGCGAACGAGGCCGCGCCGTCAAGGAGAAGAGGATCCCGCTCGGGGCGCTGTCATCCCGCCATCGACCTTGCAGATGCCCCGGTTACTCCTCGATCATCCGGCGGACGGCCTCGGCGAGCGCGACCTGCGTTCGCGCGTCGAGCCACGCGATCAGCTTCCGCCACGCGAACGGGATACCGGCCGCGAGCATCAAGGCGACCAGCGCCCAAGCGGACGCTGAGATCAGCCCTGCGATCCCTTCCATTCTCCCACCCCCAACGCTCCCTCGTCACGCACGCGATGACCGACGGATCGGGGCGCGCCGCTCTGACTAGCCGAGGACTCCCACCTGAACGTTCCGGAATCGCGCCGGAGAGGCCCCGTGTCCGGTGTGGGCGACCTGTCCCGGCTGCCCCTTGCCGCAGTTCGCCGTCCCCCAGATGTGCCACAGATCCTCGTTGCAGATCGCATCGCAGCCGGCCCAGAACTTGGGCGTCATTCCCGTGTAGGTCGCGTTCTTCAGCATCCGGCCGAGCTTCCCGTTCTTGATCTCGTAGGCGAGTTCGGTTCCGAACTGGAAGTTCAGTCGCCGATCGTCGATCGACCAGGACTTGTTGGTGAGCATGTAGATCCCGTCGTCGGTGTCGGCGATGAGATCGTCGAGCGCCCACTCGCCCGGCATCAGGCTGACGTTGTTCATCCGGATGATCGGAATCCGATTCCAGCCGTCGGCCCGCATCGCCCCGTTCGAGCGCTCCGGCGCGTTCGGATGGATCTTCCGAAGCTCCATCGCCGTCTCCCGCGAGGTGAGATACCCGACGAAGCGTCCGCCTTTGACGATGTCGGTCCGCTGCCCGGGGACGCCTTCGTCATCGTAGCCGTAGGTCCCGAGCCCGGTCGGGCTGACGGCGTCGGAGACGATGTCGACGATCTTCGAGCCGTAGGTGAACGTCCCGTACTTCTCCGGGGTCAGGAAGCTCGTCCCGGCGAACGCCGCCTCCGTCCCGAAGACGCGGTCGAGCTCGACGGGGTGGCCGCACGATTCGTGAATCTGCAGCCCGAGCTGCGGGCCGTCGAGGATGATCGCCGTCGTCCCGCTCGGACACTGCGGGGCGGAGAGGAGCGCGACCGCCTCCTCGGCCAAGCGCCGAGCGTTTCCCGGCAAATCCCACTGCGCCAGGAACTCGTAACCCGCCTTCGCCTGGTGCCGGCCGAACGAGTTCGGATAGGAGCGCTGCTGCATCTCGCCCTCGGCGACGGCCATCACGGTCAGGCCGACGCCCGACTCGATCAGTGTTTGCTCGATGAACGCCCCCTCCGTGCTGGCGAACGTCTTCGTCTCGCGCTCGAAGCCGAGCGATCCGTCTGACACCTTGACGCCGTCGACCGCTCGAGCCTCCTTGTCGGCACGGAGGAGGTAGTCGATCTTCTCCTCGAGGGAGACCTCGAACGGATCGACCTTCGTCGGCGTCACGTACGTGTCGACGTGAGCTTCGGGCGGGCCGAGGTCGACGTCCTCCGCCTTGCTGATCGCGCTCGCTCTGGCGATCTGAACCGCGAGCTTCGCGACGCGATCGATCTCGCCCTTCTCGAGCCGGTTACTCGACGCGAACCCCCACGCGCCGTCGGCGATGACGCGAACGCCGAAACCGAACGTGCCGTCGAGGGAAAGCGTCTGGACGATCCCGTTCTTGACCCCGATCGCCTGACTCTCGCGGCGGACGATCCGGATGTCGGCGTAGGAAGCGCCCGCGGACTTCGCGACGTCGAGTGCACGATCCGTGTGTTCTCGCATCTCGTTCTCCCTTCCTCGACTAGAAGTCCGTCGTTCCCGTGAACTGGAACCCGCGGATCTTGACCGCCGGAACGCACGTCCCGATCGGGTTCCACTCGTCTTTGACGAGCTTCAGCTCGGCACCGAGCATCTCGGCGCCGGCGAACGCCTCGAGGACGCTCTGGGTGAAGCGCAGGTTCTTGAGCGGCTTGGTGATCTTCCCGTTCTCGATCAGGAACGTGCCGTCGCGCGTCATCCCGGTCAGAATCGTCTTCACGGGATGGAGGATGTTCGTGTAGTGGAAGCGGGTCACCCAGATTCCGCGTTCGGTCGAGGCGAGCATCTCCTCTTTGGTCGCGTCTCCGGGAGCCATGAACAGGTTGATCGGAATCGGGCCGAACGTGTTCGGCATCGAGAGCGCGTGCCCGGTCGAGGTCGCCCCCTCCTCGCGCCCGGCCGTGAACGAGTCGTGCACCACGTTCTTCGCGATCCCGTTCTCGATCAGGACGATCTTCTCCTTCGCGACCCCCTCGAAGTCGAACGGGAGGGGGATCCCGCGGGGATCCGAGCCGTCGTCCCAGATCGTGATCTTCTCGCCCGTGATCTTCTGGCCGATCTTCCCGGTCATGAAGCTTCGTTCCTCTTGTACGGCGAGCGCGCCGAACCCCATGTACCCGAGGTAGAAGAGCATGTCAGCGACCGCCTCTTCTTCGAGGATGACCGTGTACGCGCCGGGCTCGATCGGCTGAGGATTCCTGCTGCGAAGGGTCTTGTCGACGGCGACGCGTCCGACCGCCTCCGGGTCGACCTCGGCGATGTCGATCGACGCGGCCGCCCCGTAGCCCGAGCTGTCTTCGCCCATGATCACGGTGAGGATGCTGGCGACCGTTCCTCGATGGTACGCATCGACGCCGAGCGAGTTCGCGATGTAGAGCTCCTGATCGTCGGTGGCGAACGCTCCCGCCGCGTCGAACCCCTCGGCGCGCGAGAGCTTGAGGATCTTCTCCGCCCCCTCCGCGCGATCCATCGGCGTCGCGCCGGCCGTGGCCTCGACGACCGCATCGACCGATCGGAACGGCTTCGGCTTCGGGAGCGAGCGAAACTCCGGGTTCTCCTGCTGGAACCGAGCGATCGTCTCCGCCGCGGAGACGATCCTCTCCAAGCCGGCTGCGTCCAGCTCGTTTCCGGACGCCACACCGGTCTTGTTTCCGACGATCGCGCGAACGCGCACCGTCACGTCCGTCTCCGAGACGTTCTGGTGAATCGTGTTCGTCGCAAAACGCGTGAGGTGCGAGCTGGCGCCGGTAACCGCCACCTCCGTCTGATCGGCCTTCGACGCGCGCAACACCTGCTGCGCGATCTCGGCCAAGCGAGCTTCGCCTAGCACCTGGACATCCCTCCTTCGTGGAGCGCCACGAACCCACGACCCGCAGGTCCGATTCGGACCGCGACGAACAGGTTACCTGCTCTCCCGACCCCCCTCAATCGGCGCCTCTATCGCGGGAGCCCATCCGTTCGTCGTCCCGGCCGCTCGTGCCGGTTCACGGCCGGTGTTTCGACGAGCTGCGATCGCGCTTCAGCCGGCCATCATCCCGATCTGCACGTCTCGGAATCGTGCCGGCGCGGTCCCGTGTCCGGTGTGAGCGACCTGTCCCGGCTGCCCCTTCCCGCAATTCGGCGTCCCCCAGACCGTCCAGTGGTCGACGTCGCAGATCGCGTCGCAACCGGCCCAGAACTGCGGCGTGATGCCGGTGTAGGTCGCGTTCTTGTACATCTTTCCGAGCTTCCCGCCCTTGATCTCGAAGGCGAGTTCCGTCCCAAACTGGAAGTTCAGCCGCCGGTCGTCGATCGACCACGACTTGTTCATCACCATGTAGACCCCGTCGTCGGTGTCGGCGATCAGATCGTCGAGCGCCCACTCGCCCGGCATCAGACTGACGTTGTTCATTCGGATGATCGGGATCCGATTCCAGCCGCTCGCGCGCATCGCGCCGTTCGAACGCTCCGGCGCGTCCGGGTGGATCTTCCGAAGCTCCGTCGCCGTCTCCCGCGAAGTCAAGTACCCGACGAAGCGTCCGTCCTTGACGATCTCGGTCCGCTGCGCCGGAACCCCTTCGTCGTCGAAGCCGTAGGTTCCGAGGCCGCCCGGCGTGACGGCGTCGGAGACGATGTTGACGATCTTCGAGCCGTAGGTGAACGCCCCGTACTTCTCCGGAGTCAGGAAGCTCGTTCCCGCGTAGGCAGCCTCCGTTCCGAAGACCCGATCGAGCTCAATCGGGTGTCCACACGACTCGTGCACCTGCAGGGCCAGCTGAGATCCGCCGAGGATCACGCTCGTCGTGGTGCTCGGGCACTGCGGGGCGGAGAGAAGGGCGACCGCCTCTTCCCCGATCCTTCTCGCGTTCCCGACGACATCCCACTTCCGAACGACCTCGTACCCGCCCGTCTCCTGCTGGATCCCGAACATGTTCGGGTAGGAACGCTGCTGCATTTCGCCCGCGGCGACCGCGTTCACGCGCGTGCCGATCCCGGATTCGAGGATCGTCTGCTCGACGAACGATCCCTCGCTGCTGGCGAAGGTCTTCTCCTCCCGGAGGAAGCTCATCCGCGGCGTCGAGATCATCACCCCGTCGACCGCGCGCGCCTCCGCGTCCGCCTCGAGAAGGAGGTCGATCTTCTCCTCGAGCGAGATCGAAAATGGATCGACCTCGTGCGGCGTCACGTAGGAGTCGACGTGCACCTCGGCCGGCCCGAGATCGACGGGGCGAACGTTCGCGCGTGCGCTCGCGCGCGCGATCCGGACGGCGAGCGCGGCAACGCGATCGAGCTCGTCGTTCGTCAGCTCGCTCGACGACGCGAACCCCCACGCGCCGTCCGCGATCACGCGAACGCCGAAGCCGAGCGACTCGTCCTGAGTGAGTCCCTGGACGACGCCGTTCTTGACGGTGATCCCCTGCGTCGTCCGGCGGACGATGCGGACGTCGGCGTACGTCGCCCCGGAGGCCTTCGCCGTGTCGAGGGCACGATCTGTGTAGTCTCTCATCTTCTTTTCCTTCCTAGAATTCGGTCGTCCCCGTGAACCGGAAGCCGCGAATGCGAACTGCGGGGACCCTTGAAGCGAACGATCCGTAGCCCGACCTCGACACCTTGGCCGTCGCGCCGATCATGTCGGCGTTCGCGAGCGCGTCGAGCACGCTCTGCGTGAAGCGTAGGTTCTTCAGGGGCGCGACGATCTTCCCGTCCTCGACGAGGAAGGTCCCATCGCGCGTCATCCCGGTCTGCACCGTCTTCACCGGATGGAGCGGGTTCGTGTAGTGGAACCGCGTCACCCAGATTCCGCGCTTCGTCGAGGCGAGCATCTCCTCCTTCGTCGCCTCTCCGGTCGCCATGAACAGGTTGATCGGAATCGGCCCGAACGCGTTCGGCGAGGGAAGAGCGTGGCCGGTCGAGGATTTCCCCGCCTCGCGACCGGCGGTGAACGAATCGTAGACGACGTTTCGCGCAATCCCGTTCTCGACGAGGAGCACCTTCTGCTTCGGGACCCCCTCGAAGTCGAACGGGAGAGGGATCCCAGTCGGATCGCGGCCGTCGTCCCAGATCGTGATCGCCTCTCCCGTGATCCGCGCGCCGAGTCTGCCGGACATGAAGCTTCGCTTCTCCTGATAGGCGAGCGCCCCGAATCCGGAGAACGCGAGGAAGCGGACCATGTCGGCGACCGCCTCCTCCTCGAGGATCACCGTATACTCGCCGGGATCGACGCCGACCGGGTTCGCGCTTCGCAGGGCCTTATCGACCGCCTCCGCGCCGATCGCCTTCGGAGGAAGATCCCGCACATCCGTCGACGTCATGCTCCCGTAACCAGACCCGGACTCGCCCATGATCACGGTCCGGATGTCGGCGACCGTCCCCGCGTGGTAGGCGCGAACGCCGAGCGAGTTCGCCACGTAGACCTCATCGACGCCAGTCGAGAACGCACCGGCCGCCTGCAGCCCGTTCTCGCGCGCCAGGGCGAGGATCTCGTTCACCCCGTCCGCGCGCTCTTCCGGCGTGCATTCGGCCGTCCCCTCCGCGAACGCGTCGATCGGTTCGATCGGCTTCGGCTCCGGAAGCGACGCCATCTCCGGATTCTCTCTCTGAAGCGCCGCCGCCGACTCGGCAGTCGCGACGAGGCGCGCGAGCCCCTCGCCGCTCAGGTCGTTCCCCGACGCGACGCCCGTCCTCTTCCCTAGGATCGCGCGGACGCGCACCGACGTGTTCCTCTCGGTGACGTTCTGGTGGATCGTGTTGACCGCGAAGCGCGTCAGATCAGTCCGACCGCTCGTCACGATCGCCTCGGTCTGGTCGCCCGATGCGCCCTGCAGCACGGCCTCGGCGACCTCGCGTAGCCTCTTCTCTCCTTGCACGCCGACGCTCCCCTTCCTCCCGTCGCGACGAAGGCCGTCCGACGGGACACTCAACGTTACGTGCTCGAAATGACCAATGCAACGTTGTTTCCGATATGTGAGACGGTGTAGAATGAATGGTCGTCCCGCCGCGCGGGCCAAGTCGAGCAGCGGCCGCTCGACGTATACTCGGCGCCGAGATGAACGAGAAGATCCTCGTCGTCGACGACGAGCAATCGGTGGTCGACGCCGTCCGCCAGTACCTCGAGCAGGCCGGATTCGACGTCGTCTCCGCCCACGACGGGGAGACCGCAATCGCCCAATTCGACCAGCACCAGCCCGACCTCATCATCCTCGACTGGATGCTCCCGGCACTCGACGGCCTATCGGTGGCAACGTGGATCCGAAAATCATCTGCCGTCCCGATCATCATGCTGACCGCGCGGACCGACGAAGGTGACCGGCTCGACGGCTTCGACGCCGGGGTCGACGACTATGTCGTCAAGCCGTTCAGCGCGCGGGAACTCGAGGCGCGCGTCCGAGCGGTCCTTCGACGCGCGGCCGGTAAGGAGTCTCCAGTCCTCGAGGTCGGAGACCTGAAGCTCGACCGCGAACAGCACCGCCTCTGGGTGAAGAACGAGCCGGTCGAGCTCTCGGCGATGGCGTTCGACCTGCTCGCGTTCCTGATGAACCATCCGGGGCGCGTCTTCACGCGACTCGAACTCCTCGAGGCGGTCCGCGGTGAGACCTACGGGAGCTTCGAACGCGCAATCGATTCCCACGTCAAGCGGATCCGCCAGCGGATCGAGCCGGACCCGCACGACCCGACCTACCTGATCACGGTCTTCGGAATCGGGTACAAGCTCGCCCGCGGAGAAGAGACGTGATCTCGGTCGGAAGACGCCTCTCACTGCAAACGAGACTCATCGTCTCGATCCTCGGAATCATCGCGCTCGCTACGGTCACCGGGTACCTGTTTACCCACCACTCGATTCGCGAGGCGTTCTCCACGTTCACCGTCCGGAGCTTCACGATGCAGGACCGCGCTCTGAGCCAGGTCATCATCGAGTACTACAACCGAACCGGCAGCTTCGACGGCGTCGTCGAGTTCCTCGAGGAGAACTCGGTTCACTTCCCGTTCCTCTTGGTCGATCCGAACGGAGACGTCGTCTACCCCTCCGATTGGAACCCGGCGGAGCGCAAGCTGACCGAGGAGGAGCTCTCGCGCGGGCAAGGGCTCATCCTGCCAAACGGCGACCGTTGGGTCCTCGTATCGTATCGCGTCAATCCCGAGCGAGCCGAGCTCGAGCGGGTCTTCCTCGCGCGCATCCGACGCGCTCTCTGGCTCGCGGGCCTCGCGAGCGCCGTCGGGGGACTGCTGATCGCCATTCTCCTCCGTCGCCAGGTCACCAAGCCCCTCCGCCGGCTCGACGACGCGACCCGTCGAATTGCCGAGGGAAACCTTACCGAGCGCGTCAAGGTCGAGTCCACTGACGAACTCGGACACCTGGCCGCGTCGTTCAACGAGATGGCCGAGAGCCTCGAGGCGTCCGAACGGACCAAGAAGCGGATGATCGCCGACGTGGCCCACGAGCTGAGAACGCCAATCACCGCGGTTCGATCGGTCCTCGAGGGGCTTCGCGACGGGCTGATCCAGCCGACGGAGGAGGCGTTCACCGGGCTCCACAATCGGATCCTGCTCCTGACGCGCTTGGTCGGAGACCTTCACCAACTCGCCCTCGCCGACGCCGGTCGTCTGTCGGTCGAGCGCGCTCCCTGCGCAATCGGCTCGATCGTCGGCGGGATCGTAGAGACGATCGGGGCGCAGGCCGAGGATAGCGGGCTCCGACTCGAGGCGACGATCGCGCCGAATCTCCCCCTCCTCGAAGCCGACGCCCATCGGGTCGAACAGGTGCTTCTGAACCTGCTTGCGAACGCCATCCGTCATACGCCGGAGGGTGGGAGCCTTCGGATCGCCGCCGAGCGGCTCGGCGACGAGGTTCTCGTGAGCGTCTGTGACACCGGGCCCGGGGTCGCGCCGGGCGACCTCCCGCACGTCTTCGACCGGTTCTACCGGGCTGACCCGGCTCGCGCTTCGTCCGAGGACGCGACGACGAGCGCCGGACTCGGGCTCCCGATCGCGAAGGCCCTCGTCGAAGCCCACGGCGGCCGAATCTGGGCCGAGAACGCCCCCCACGGCGGCGCCTGCTTCCGGTTCACGCTCCCGATCACCCGCTCCGGAGGCTAACCCGTCAGGGGCCATCCTCGGTTCGATGTGCGTCGAGCGTCGCCTCCCGAGCGGCCCGCGGACGCGGATCCGCTATGATGTTCCCCGATCGAAGGGACCGCGGCATCGACGGAACGATCGGGGGCGAATCAAGATGAATGCGACGGGGCTCGCGTGCGGCGGACGACGATCCGGACGGCGGCCCGTGATTCACGACGCGGACGCGCCGGCGATCTCGGCCGATCGGCTCTCGGCCTCCTACGACGGCCAACCGGCTCTCGTCGACGTGTCGTTCGAGATCCCGGCCGCGGGACGCCTCGCAATCGTCGGACCGAACGGGGCCGGAAAGAGCACGCTCCTTCGTGTTCTTGCCGGACTTCACCCCGCTGACGCGGGGACGGTCCGGATCCACGGGCACGAACCGCGCGGCCACATCTGCATTGCGTTCGTTCCGCAGGGAAGCGAGGTCGACTGGAGGTTTCCGGTCACCGTGACGGACGTCGTCTCGATGGGACGAATCGGACGCCTCGGCCCATTGCGCAGGATGGGAGCCGCAGATCGCAAGATCGTCCGAGGAGCACTCGATGAGGTCGATCTCCTCGACCGCGCTGGGCGACGGATTGACGCCCTCTCCGGCGGGGAGCGCCAGCGGATGTTCGTGGCGCGCGCGCTGGCCCAGGAGTCCGAGCTCGTCCTGATGGACGAGCCGTTCGCCGGCCTCGACGTCTCCTCCCGGGATGAGCTGATCGGAGCGCTCACTCGGCTGAAGTCACGTGACGTGACGCTCCTTGTTGCCCTCCACGACCTCGGCCTCGCGTCGTCTCAGTTCGAGCGCATCCTCCTTCTCAAGAAGAGGATGCTCGGATTCGGCGCGCCGACGAACGTGCTGACACAAGAGGCGCTACAGGAGGCGTACGGAAGCTGCCTGCGCATGGTGGAAGGACCGAGCGGAGTCCTCGTCGTCCACGACACGGCGTGTTCCGGGGGGAACACGACGGGCTCGGGAGGAGCGACGTGAGCGTCGCCGAGTGGATCGTCGCTCCGCTTCGCTATCCGTTCATGGTGCGCGCCCTGATCGCCGCCGTTCTCGTCGGAGGCCTCTCGGCGATCATCGGGTCGTACGTCGTCCTCCGCTCCATGGCTTTCCTCGGCGACGCCGTCGCGCACGCCGTCCTCCCTGGCATCGCCGCCGGGTATCTCGTCGCCGGTGGGTACGATCGTCGTCGCCTGTTCTGGTGGGCGCTCGGCACCGCGGTCGCCGTCGCCCTCGGCATCGAGGCGATCGGCCGGAAGGCCCGAATCAAGGAGGACACGGCGATCGGCATCGTCTTCGCCGGCACGTTCGCGCTCGGGATTGCGCTCATCTCGACCGTCCGCGGATTCGCGGTCGATCTCGTCCACGTCCTGTTCGGGAACGTTCTCGGCGTCTCGAACGGAGACCTCGTGTTGATCGGCGCGTTCGGCGGGGCGGTCCTCCTCCTCGTTCTGCTCTTCTACAAGGAGTTCCTCGTCGTCTCGTTCGATCCAACCCTCGCCGTTACCCTCCGGTTGCCGACGGCTTTCTACCGCGTCCTTCTCCTCGTCCTCGTCGCCGTTTCGGTCGTCGTCTCGCTGCAGACGGTCGGCCTCGGCCTGATGCTCGCCATGTTGATCACCCCGGCAACGACAGCCTACTTGCTGACGCGGCGACTCCCGCAGATGATGGCCGTCGGCGCGGCCCTCGGCGTCCTATCCGGAATTCTCGGCCTCTACCTCTCGTTCCACTTCGGCTTCGCCTCCGGCGCGGCGATCGTCCTCGTCGCGATCGGGCTGTTCCTCTCCGTCCTCGTCGGGCATCCGCGATCCGGGCTTCTCTCCCGAGCGCTCCGCCGCGCGCGTGACCCAAGACAACGGTAGAAGACGGCCATCTGCTGCGATCGAGTTCACGGTGAGAGGACTTGTCCGACCCACCGGGAGTTCCTACACTGGCGGTCATTTCTCGATGCGAGTTCGCAGCGACAAGCCAAGGATTGAAGATCCCGAAGCTGGAAAGGGGTTGGCGTGGACATCGAGCATCGAACGCAAAACATCGGCTACGAGGGGCCGGCCGAGCTCGTGTGGGGGTCGTGGGTAATCGAAGGGCGAGCGTGGGTCAAGCAGCGCACGTGTGAGACAGCTCCGGTCGGGCCGTCGGACGGAATCTCGCCGTTTCCCGAAGACGAAGAAGGGGAGAGCCTCGTGGGCGCGTTCACGGCCGACTCGGGAACCGAGCCGACGCTGTTGTCGTCTCTGGCCACCGCTCTCGGCGAAACCTACCGGCTTCGCTGGAGGCGTGAAGGGCGAAACGAAGAACTCGCGATCACCGTCACCGCGCGCCACAGGAACCGGGTTCACTTCGAGACCCGATCTTCTGGCGGAGCGAAGAGCTAGGAATCGTACTTCGCGCCGGACGCGGAGAGAGCACGAAAGAAACGGACTCCGTAGTCGATCGCGCACACGGCGTCTCCGTCGCTTCGCTGCACCTCGAGGGCGGCGGAACCTACGTACTCGAGCTCAGACAGGGTCTCCACGAGCCTAGACCATTCCAGCACTCCCTCTCCCGGCACGAGATGGTCGTCGTCGACCCCGCCGTTGTCGTGCAGATGGAGGTGGACGAGCGCGCTGTGATACCGCTCCAGATAGGTACGCACCGGCCGATCCCCTGCGTCGGAGGAGAGAAGCGCGTGACCAACGTCAACGCAGATTCCGACGTTCGTCTCTTCCGGGTCGTCGCCGATCGCATCGAGAACACGATCGAGCGCCCAGATCGAGTTCCGAACGTTCTCGAGGGCGATGCGGACGCCGACGACGACACCGTCCGCAGCAACCCGCGCGATCTCCCCCGCATCGAACCGATCGCCAGGTCCGACGAGTCCGAAACAGATCGGGTGAACGACGAGCGTGCTCGCCCCGATGGACGCAGCAAGACCGATCTCCTCGCGAAGCTCACCAGGGTTCCAATGCCAGTACCGACTTCGGATGTGAACCGAGACGAAGGGAGCCGCTGCGCAGGCTTCCCGGATCTGCTCGATCTCCGTCGGCGACGGATCCGAGTCGGAGAATTCACGCGTCGGCCAAACCTCGACCCCCAGGCCCAGATCGATGATCGCGCGGACCGCCTCCAGCCGAGAAGCCCGATCCGACCGATCATCCCCAACGAAGAATCCCCACGTGCTTCCGCCGAGCACCCAGTCCGGGTTGGGCACGGTCGCGATCCTCAGAAAACCTCGACGGTCTCGGAGAATCCGACGCCCATCTCCGCGAGCTCGTCGAGGATCGGATCGTAGATCGATCGGTCCGTCGGCACGCACACGCCGACCTGCTCGATCTCTCCCTGCAGGATACGCCGGGCCGCGATCGCCGCGGGAAGCCCGACCAGACGAGACATCGACGAGTCTCCGTTCGGAATCCCGTAGTCGACGAGGGTCGAGAGAACTCGCTCCGACCGGTCCGCGTGCTCAACGGTGAACTCGTGCTGCATCACGAGCATGTCCCGTTCGCCGGGGGCGTACTGCATCATGGAAAGCATCCGGGCCGCGAGGACGTCGAGGAGGCAGGTCGCGCCAGCCGGGAGCGGTTCGTCGGAGAGGAAGCCAAGCCATTCCAGATCGCCGATCGGCTTCGCGTCGGTCGCGAGGCCGAGGAAGCCAGCGAGGTTCTCCCGCGTCGCCGAACCGTCGACGCCGATCAGCTGCCCGAGAAGCCCGGCGAACGTCCCGCTGGCAACGTCGGTCCGCTCGGTCTCGTCGAGGAGCCCGAGCTCGACGATCCGCACCATCGTGTCGGACCACCCCGGATAGCGGAGAGTCCCGCGGAACATGCTCCGGACCGTCGAGACTCCGTACGTCTCGATGTACGGGAGGGAATCGCGGTTCGGGTAGACCTCGAGGTCGCCGAACCCAGCGATCGCGCACGGCCACCGGTTCGCGAACAGGTTCGCCCCCGGGATCTCGACCGTCTTCCCGTCCTTCAGATAGCGGGCCGCGTTCTTCCCCGCGAGCAGAACTCCGCGCGGAGCCCAGGAGAACTTGTAGCCGAATGGGTTGTCGTTCGCTTCGGGAGCCGGCAGCCCCCCTGTGTTCGACGTGAACGAGACGAGCGTCCCCCCGCTCGCTCGAATCCCGTCGATCACGCGCATCGCCGACATGTGGTCGATCCCCGGATCAACGCCGATCTCGTTCAACAGGATCACGTTCGCTGCGCGTGCCGGCTCGTCGAGTTCGCGCATCGCGTCCTTGACGTACGACGTCGTCACCATCGGTTTTCGATGCGTCACACAGAGCCGCGCGACGGTCGGGTGGTAGGTGTAAGGAAGGAGGCTGACCGACAGGTCGTGCGCCGCGACGAGCGACTCCAACGCCTTCTCGTCCCGGACATCGAGCGCGACGCCGGTCCCGTTCGTGGCTCCGCCGATCAGGCGCACGGCCTTCTCGACGGTTCGGCTGGCGACGGTCACCTCGAACCCCTTGACGTTCAGGAGGTAGCGAACGAGCGGCCCGGCAACGAGCCCTGCTCCGAGAATGAGTACGCGTTTCACGATGGCCTCCTTCGATTCCTGTCAGGCCGAGACGAGGTGTTCCTCCAAGTGGCGATAGTCGGGCGCGAGGCTTCCGCGGTGCGCGATCACGGCACGTTTCAGCTCCGGAGGGAGATCGAGACTGTCGAAACCGACCGAGTAGTCGGCCGCCGCGATCTCCGGGACGAACCGCTTGAGGATTCGGCTGAAGTAGGCCGACGCCTCCCGGGGAAGCTCGCTCGGCAGGATCTCGACCGCGAGGACGACCGGCCCCTCTCCCTCGACGCCGGAGACGACGCGATCTTCTTCGGGAAGATAGACGTAGACCGGATCGTCCGGCTCCGTCGCCTTGACCGTCGTCTCGACGCCGCCCTCCACGTCGCACGAGATGTCGCCGATCACTCGCAGGTTCGGTCGTCCTTCGGCGTACAACTCGCGAATCCCGTCCTTCGTGACGAGTCGAGGGTACTTCGGCTCCCAATAGATGCAGTTGACGAGCACGTGAAGTGCAGGCAGATACCGCGCGAACGCGCCGCGGTACCGCTCAGGATGCTCGTAGTATTCCGTGAGTTCGAACGGATCGGACGGGTCGAGCCGGAGGACGGTGTCCTCCTCCCGGAAGACGACCTTGACCAGGACGCCTCGCGACGCGGAGAAGGATCTCGAAAGAAGACCGGCCGGCGTCTTCTCCACGATCGGGAGGAGGTCGAGGATCTCCTGAACCCCCTTGGAGACGTTCCCATACCCGGCAACCCCGATCACGAGCGGCGCGAGCGCGTCCGGGAGGCCGCCGGATCGGATCCGCTCGCCGACCGCGCGAACGGCCTCCTTCGCCGCGTCCAGGCTGGGATACTCGGAGGCTTGCTTCATCAACTCGAACGGATTTCCGATCCCCTCCCACGTGAGGCGGCGGCCGAGAGTCCAGAGCGTGTCGATCGCACCGGCGAGGCCGGCGTAGTTTCCGAAGAAGATGAGTCGCCGGTTTTCGTCGTCTACGATCCGCTCGTAGTCGATGATCGTACAGCCGAGATCCAAGCAACGCCGAAGCATCGGCATGTTCGCCGGCTGCCCCTTGATCGTGTGCGAGAAGAAGACGTAGGCCCTGTCAGGTTCCAGCCGCTCGACGGGGATCTCCTTCAATCCGAAAACGATCGGACAGTCGGAGAGGCGCTCGACGACTTCCGCTCCGGCCGCGCGGTACTCGTCCTCGGTGAACGCCCGCTTGTCCGAGATCTCGATCCGAAAAGGAAGGCCTCTCTCTTCACTCAGCTCTCGGATGTCCTCGGGAACGAGCGGAACGCGCCGCTCCCAGTGGTACATGTCCTCACGGCGAATCCCGATCGATCCCTTCACGACGAATCAGCCTCCCTGCCGCTTCGATACATCAGAAGACGGCGCGGAGTATAGCAAATGCCCAAGAGGACAGCAATACGAGAAGTCCGATCGAAGCTCACCAGACGGAGAGCCCTCTCCTGACAGATGGCTCACGAGGGAAGACGAACGCGTCGGTTCTTCTGGTGGGTGGTACAGGACTCGAACCTGTGGCCTCATGCACGTCAAGCATGCGCTCTCCCAGCTGAGCTAACCACCCTTCTTCCTTGGAGGCGGCGAGCGGATTCGAACCGCTGAATCAGGGATTTGCAGTCCCTTGCCTTACCACTTGGCTACGCCGCCGAGCCGCTGGCGATTATACGGTGCCCCCGAAACCGGGTCAATTGCGGCTTCCAGAGCGAACATCCGCTTCGTCTTGTCCGTGGAGACGCCAAGGAGGGTTGCATTCCTTGTGATGTGTGTTAAGGTGTGTCGTCTCCTTGCGGTCCGGGCAGAGGCCCGTACCTGGTTCCACAGCCGCCTCGGAGGAGGGGCGGACAACCCGCGCAACGCCGCGGCGGGAGTCGGTGCGAGATCAAGGAACAGCAAGCCGTCTCCGATGAGACAATGGCCGTCACCGCTCCCGAGCGCGACGCGAAGGCCTACGGCACGACGCTGCGCGCGCCCGTCAAAGGCGCGGTCGATGCTTGGCGCGTCCTCCCCTCCTCTCGCTCGTCCCTCGGGGCGCCGTCAGCTCCCCCGGTGACGAAGACACATCAGATACGTGAAGTCGACACCGTCATCGAAGACGGTCGCGGAAGCGCCGAGTTCGCGCTCGCAGCGGTCTGCGAGTTCCTCGGGAACGGTCGGAAACGCGAGTGGTCTCTCTCGCCGCCCTTCGGCGAGGTGCGTGAAGACAAGCCCGTCGGTGCACGCCGCGAAGACGTTCCGAAGAATCCCCATCATCGCCGCCATTGGGTCGCGACCGATCGGGTAGCCGAGCACACTGATCAGGTAGCCAACGTTGTGGCTCGCGGGAGAGAGCGGTGCCGCGCTCAGATCGCGGACCTCGAAGGTCACGTCCTCACGAATTCCGAGGCGTCTACCTGCGTCTCGAATCATCGAGGCGCTGACGTCGATCCCGTGGTAGGCGTCGAAGCCGAGCCTCCTCTCCTCGAGGAAGTCCACCAGGTGGGCCAGGCCGCAGCCGACGTCCAAGACTCGTCCGTGCGGAGGAAGCGCGTCGACCGCCCGCTCGAAAAGACTCTCTTGGACGGCGCGGCTTGAGTACTCGAGGACGGCGGCCTCGTCGCCGCGGAAGAGCCGAGTCCGCGCGTCGTAGAACGCACCGCACGACGCGGCGTCCGGAAAGCCGCGCGGTGCGTAGTCTCGGATCCGTCGCCGCCAGCTTCGAGGAAGAAGGCGGAGGAGGCTCACGCCTCGCTCTCCTCGGCGTCTCCAGCCTTCGACCGCTCGATGACCTCGTCGATCGTCCCGGCCATGTAGAACGCCTGCTCCGGAACGTGATCGAGCTCGCCGTCGACGATCATCGCGAATCCCTTGATCGTGTCGGGAAGCTTAACGTAGGCCCCGGGACGACCGGTGAAGTGCTCGGCGACGTGCATCGGCTGACTCATGAAACGCTGAATCTTCCGAGCGCGCCGGACGGTGAGCTGATCCTCCTCGGAGAGCTCGTCCATCCCCATGATCGCGATGATGTCGCGCAGGTCTTCGTAGCGCTGGAGAACCTCGAGCGTCCGCCGCGCAACCCGGTAGTGTTCGAGAGAGATGAAATTCGGGTCGAGCATCGTCGAATTCGACTGCAGCGGGTCGACCGCTGGGTAGATTCCCTTCTCGACGATCGCGCGCGACAGGGTGATCGACGCGTCGAGGTGCGAGAAGACGGTCGCCGGAGCCGGGTCGGTCAGGTCGTCGGCCGGAACGTAGATCGCCTGCATCGACGTGATCGAGCCCTTCTTCGTCGAGGTGATCCGCTCCTGAAGCTCCCCCATCTCGGTCGCGAGCGTTGGCTGATAGCCGACTTCCGAAGGCATCCGCCCCAGGAGGGCCGACACCTCGCTTCCGGCCTGGGCAAACCGGAAGATGTTGTCGATGAACAGGAGGACGTCTCGCCCCTGATCGCGGAAGTACTCGGCGACGGTGACGCCGGTCAGCCCGACGCGGAAACGGGCCCCAGGAGGCTCGTTCATCTGTCCGTAGACCAGCGCCGTCGAGGCGAGGACGCCGGCCTCTTTCATCTGCAGATAGAGGTCGTTCCCCTCGCGACTTCGCTCTCCGACGCCGGCAAAGACCGAGTAGCCCTGGTGCTCGTAGGCGATCGAGCGGATCAGCTCCATGATCAGCACGGTCTTCCCGACGCCGGCCCCGCCGAACGTCCCGATCTTCCCGCCCTTCGGGAACGGGGCGACGAGGTCGATCACCTTGATCCCTGTCTCGAAGACCTCCGCCTCCGTCTCCTGATCGAGGAGGCTCGGGGCCTTCCGGTGGATCGAGTAACGCTCCTTCGTCTCCGGCGGCGGGAGTTCGTCGATCGGGTCGCCGGTGATGTTGATCAGCCGACCGAGCATCTCCTCGCCGACAGGAACCGTGATCGGCTCACCCGTGTTAATGATCCCCGTCCCACGCGAGAGACCGTCGGTCGAGTCCATCGCGATCGCGCGGATGACCTCGTCGCCGAGATGCTGGGCAACTTCGAGGATCAGATCGCGCTCTCCCTCGCGCTCGACGCGAAGGGCGTCGTTCACGCGCGGAAGCCGCCCCTTCTCGAACCGGGCGTCGATGACCGGTCCCTTGATCTCCGTGATCCTCCCGACCGCGTCCTTCCCTTCCATCGATCGACCTCTCAGTCTCTTCGAGCTATCTCGTGCGAAGCGCCTCCGCCCCGCCGATGATGTCCGCAATCTCGAGCGTGATCGCCTGCTGTCGCGCCTTGTTGTACGAACGAGTCAACCCTTTCAGGAGATCCTCCGCGTTGTCGGTCGCGCTCTTCATCGCCTGTCTCCGGATCGCATCCTCGCTCGCCTTCGTCTCGAGGATCGCCCGGTAGAGCTTTCCCCGAAGGTAGACCGGCAGGATCTCGCCAACCATCTCAGCCGCCCCCGGCTCGCTCAACGCGTCGTTCGTCCTCGATTCGACGACGACCGGCAGGAATCGCTCGACGACCAGTTGCTGTCTCAGGTCGGAGACGAACCGCATGTAGACGACATCGATTCGCCCGACCTCGCCGGCCCGGTAGAGTCCCGTCAGGTCGTCGGCCATTCGGGCGCTCGTCCCGTACGCGGGCGCATCGTACAGGCGGCTGTAGACGCGGAGCGGATCGACGCCGCGGCGTTCGAAGTGAAGACGCGCCTTCTCGCCTCCCGCGAGAGGTTGACCGCCCGAATCTGCCTCCGCGAGGAGCTCGTCCGCCCGTCGGTTCAGGTCACCCTTGTACCGGCCGCACAGGCCGCGATCGGCGTTCAAGACGAGAACACCCACTGCGGTCGACCCGCTCTCGACGAGGAGCGGATTCGGCTCCGCGTCCGCCGGGAGCCGTCCGACCGCGTCGGCGAGCAGGGCTTCGAGGCCCTCCGCGTACGGCCGGGCCTGCTCGAGCCGCCGCTTCATCCGCGCGACCTTGGTCATCGCAATCGCGTTCATCGCGCGAGTGATTTGGGCGATGTTCTCGATATTCCCGATCCGCCGCTTGATCGCGCGTACCTGCCCGGCCATCTATCCTCCGAACCGTTCCTTGAACTCGGCGACCGCTTTCCGGAGGTTTCCGCGCACTTCATCCGTCAGCTGCTTCTCCTCGCGAATCGAACTCAGGATCCCCGCGTGCTCCTCGCGGACGTACCGAAGCCACTCCTCCTCAAACCTGCGCACCTCGCCGACCTCGACGTCGGCGAGATGGTTTTCGACGCCGACGTACAGCGCTACGATCTGCTCCTCGACCGGCATCGGCTTGTACTGCTCCTGCTTCAGGATCTCCATCAGCCTGTCGCCACGGGAAAGCTGCGCCTTCGACTCGTCGTCGAGATCTGAGGAGAACTCGGCAAACGCCTCCAGCTCACGGTACTGCGAAAGCTCGAGCCGAAGGTCGCCCGCAATCTGCGACATCGCCTTGATCTGCGCCTCTCCCCCGACGCGCGAGACCGAAATCCCGACGTTGATCGCCGGACGGAGCCCCTGATTGAACAGGTCTGTCTCGAGGTAGATCTGACCGTCTGTGATGGAGATCACGTTCGTCGGGATGTAGGCGGTGATGTCGTTCGCCTTCGTCTCGATGATCGGGAAGGCAGTCAAGGAGCCGCCGCCCTGCTCGTCCGAGAGGCGGACGGCCCGCTCGAGGAGGCGGGAGTGGGTGTAGAAGATGTCGCCCGGGTAGGCCTCGCGCCCCGGCGGGCGACGGAGGAGGAGCGAAAGCTCGCGGTACGCGACCGCGTGCTTCGACAGATCGTCGTAGACGATGAACGCGTCGCGCCCGGCGTACGTGAAGTACTCGGCCATCGCGCAGCCGGCGTACGGAGCGAGATACTGCATCGGGGTCGGTGAGTTGGCGTCCGCGACGACGACGATCGTGTAGCCCATCGCCTCGTGGCGCCGGAGGGTGTCGATGATCCGGGCGACCGTCGAAGCCTTCTGCCCGATCGCGACGTAGACGCAGACGACGTCCTTGCCCTTCTGATTGATGATCGTGTCGATCGCGATCGCCGTCTTCCCCGTTCGGCGGTCGCCGATGATCAGCTCGCGCTGGCCGCGGCCGATCGGGGTCAGCGCGTCGATCGACTTCAGGCCCGTCTGGAGCGGCGTGTTGACCGGCTGTCGTTGCACGACGCCGGGGGCGATGATCTCGGCCTTCCGCGTTTCGGTCGCCTGGATCGGATCCCCGCCGTCGAGCGGTCGACCGAGTGGATCGACGACCCGTCCCAGCATCTGCTCTCCGGCCAGCGTTTCGAGGACTCGACTCGTCCGACGAACCTCGTCGCCTTCCTGAACCTTCTCGCTGTCTCCGAAGAGGGCGACGCCGACCGATTCCTCCTCGAGGTTGAGGACGAGCCCGTACACGTCACCGGGGAAAGCCACGATCTCCGAGGCCATCGCCCGCTCCAGCCCGTAGACGCGGGCGATTCCGTCGCCCACCTCGACGACAACGCCGACTTCTTGCATCTCGAGGTCGTAGCGAAACCCTTTGATCTGCTCCTTCAGAATCGCCGTGATCTCGTCCTTGCGGGTCGTTGCCACGTTTCCTCCCTACCGTTCGAGCGCGCCCCTCAACCCTCCGAGCTTCGCCCGGAGCGACGCGTCCACCGTTCTGCCCTCCACTTCGATCCGCGCTCCGGCGAGGAGTCCCTCGGCCAAGCGCTCCTCCAGGTCGACGGGTCGTCCGAGCGCCCGTTCGAGGCGCTCCTTCAGACGTCGACGATCCTCGTCCGCCAGCCGCTTCGCGGTGAGGACACGGACCCTCGCGAGGTCCTCGGCCGCGGACCGGACATCGAGGAATGCATCGTGGATCAGATCGAGATACCCTTCCCGGCGATTCCGGATCAGAAGATGAATCATGTTCGCCACGGACGCGGAAAGGTCTGGAAAGGCGGCGTCGATGAGCTCCGTCTTCTTCTCCCGGGAGATCAGCGGGTGTGTCAGGAAGCGGGCGAGATCCTCGACGCCGTAGACCTCGTCGACGAGCGTCTTCAGCTCCTCCGCGACGGCAGGGACGGTGTCCTGCTCGACCGCCACTTCGTAGAGCGCGCCGGCGTACCGCTCCGCGATCTCCTTCGACCTCACGGTCTCACCCGCAGCGCTTCTTCGTCGATCTCGGCGACCAGCTGATCGAGCAGACGACGGTGGTCCTCGATCTTCACTTCCCGGTCGAGGATGCGTTCGGCACCGAGGATCGCGACCTCGGCGTAGGCGGCCTTCAAGTCGCGGATCATCTCGTCCCGTTCCTGCTCCATCTGGGCGCGGGCGGCGGACACGATTCGCTCGGCCTCCGCCTTCGCCTCGCGCTTCGCCTCCTCGATCATCTCCACCGAGCGCGCCTGCGCGTCGCCGAGGATCCCGCTCGCGCGCTCCCGCGCTCCCGCAAGCTCGCGAGCGCGTTCCCCGGCAAGGGCGGCCGCCTCCCGTTCGCTCTCCTGCGCTGCCGCCATGTGGCCGGCGATCTGCTCCCGGCGCTTGTCGAGGTAGGCGAGCGCCGGCTTGAACAGGAGACGCTTCAACACGTAGAGGAGGATCGCGAAGTTGATCAGATTGAAGACGAGCGTCCAGTTGATGCTCTTGACGATCGTGCCCCACTCGAACGCCACGGCTCCCCCTAGATGACGAACAAGAGAACGATCGCGATCAGCAGCGAGTAGATCCCTGTCGTCTCCGTGATCGCCTGCCCGAGAACCATCGTGCGCAGCAGGGCGCCCTGCATCTCCGGCTGCCGTGCCATCCCGTCGAGGGCGTGCGCGGCGGCCAGCCCCTCGCCGATCGCCGGACCGATGGCGCCGATCCCCATGCACAACCCGGCGGCGACGTACTTCGCCGCCGTCGCGATGTCGGCACCGCTGATTCCGCTGACTGCGCTCTGCGCTTCCTGCAACATGTCTCCTCCCTATCCTTCGACCGCCACGTTGATGTACGCCACCGCGAGGATGGCGAAGACGAACGCCTGAATTCCTCCGAAGAAGAGCCCGAAGAAGATTTGAAGCACCGGCGGGACGACGACCGGCGCGAACTTGACCATCACGACCGTCACCAGGATCGTCCCCGCCAGGATGTTCCCGAACAGACGAAACGCGTGCGACAACGGCTTTGCAATCTCGCCGACCAGGTTGATCGGGAGCATGAACGCGTACGGCTCGACGAACCCTTTCAGATACCGGCGGGGCCCGTTGAATCTGATCGCCAGCACGTGAGAGACGAAGAAGACGAGAAGCGCAAGGCTGAACGTCACGTTGATGTCCTGCGTCGGCGACATCATGTACGGCACGACGCCGAGCCAGTTCGAGAAGAGAACGTAGAGGAACAACGTCGAGACGAACGGGAACATCATGATCGCCAACCGCTCCGAGGCGAAGTTGTCGGCAAGTTGGCTCTTGAGCAGGCCGATCAACCCGTCGAGCGCCGCCTGTGTCCGGGTCGGCTTCTCCTCCACCGGCTGCCGGAGACCTCTCCGAAGGACGAGGGCGAGTAGGACGAGAAGGAGGATGACGACCCACGACATGATGATCGCCATGATGTCGAAGCGAATCTCGAATCCAGACAGGCTAACGACAGCGATCCGCTTCTCGCCGAGATGCGTCAGCAACTCGGCCAATTGCTCGAACATCAGGTCACGACTCCCGTCCGCCGGATTGGGAGCTGCAAGTTTACTTGCGAGACCAAAAGCCCTCCACACGCTCCCAGTCCCGCAGGTCGACCGAGAAGGACGAAAATCCCCGCCAAGAGGATGCCGAGGAGGAGGAGCCTTCCTACCGCGGAGACGGCGACGCGAGTCCGGGTCCCTCGACCGCCTTCGAGAAGTGCCCGGCCGATCTCGACGAGGAAGAACGCATTCGCCGCGTAGAGCACACAGCCGATCATGACCCCTCCCGCGGCGGCCCCTTGGCCGACGACGAGAAGAACGATGGCGATCCCTCCGCAAAGAAGAAGAGCGCTACCGATCCGCAGCGCCCTGAACGCTTCCGATGCCTGCGTACGTCTCATGTTCTCGGAGATCCGAGCCTCGTTCGCCCTCTAGATCGTCTGAATCTGTTTCTCCTTCTCCTCGACGAGATGGTCGATCTTCTGCGTGTACTCGTGGATCGTGTCGTCGTTCTGCTTGTGGTGCCGATGGTGATCGTCTTCGGAGATGGAGCCATCCTTCTTCATCTGTTCCAGCTTGTCGTTCGCCTCTCGTCGAATGTTCCGCAGGGCGACCTTCGCCTCTTCTCCTCGCGCTCGAATGACCTTGGTCAACTCGTTCCGGCGCTCTTCGGAGAGCTTCGGAACCTTCACGCGAATTACGTGACCGTCGTTCTCCGGGTTGAGACCGAGATCGGCCGCGAGGATCCCCTTCTCGAACGCACCCATCTGCGTCTTGTCGTACGGCTGTACGACGATCAGATTCGGATCCGGCGCGGCGATCGTCGCCAGCTGCTTCAGCGGCATCGTCTCGCCGTAGTAGTCGATGACGACGTCTTCGATCATCGCCGGGTTCGCTCGGCCGGTCTGAACCTTGGCGAGACTCGACTTGAGAACGGCGACGGTACTGTCCATGTGATCCAGCATCTCACGGCGTATCGCTTCCGGCATGGCAACACCTCGAGCAGGGATTGTAGGGCCAAACAGAGTTTCCGGCAAACGAAGACCGCGCGGAGAAGCGCCCGCCCGCCGGGACGAACGGCTCACCTTCCCGCCTGTTCCTCCCTCGGCCGCGCCCGAAGCGGCACTGGGAATGCGCGCAGGATCGTCGGAATCACGACGAGCGCCGCCCCCGCGCTGATCAGCATCGTCATCGTGATCAGCAGGCCGAAATGCCGCATCCCTTGGAACGCCGACAGGAGGAGGATGCTGAACCCTCCAGCGAGGGCGAGCGCGTTGAACAGAATCCCGCGTCCCGCCGTCCGAGCGGCGTAGACGAGCGCGGCCGATCGGTCTGCCGTCTGCCCAAGCTCCTCCCGCGCGAGCTCTTCGCGCGCTCGCTCGATGTAGTGGATCCCGTAGTCGATCCCGATCCCGATCGTGATCGAGGAGATCATCAGCGTCGCGATGTCGAGCGACATCCCCGCGTAGGCCATCACCCCGAAGCTCACGACGACCGTGAACAGGAGCGGAATCAGGCTGATCAGTCCGGCCAGGACGGACCCCATCAGGATCATGACGATGATCCCGGCGGCGGCAATCGACGTGAACAGGCTGGTAATCTGACTTCGCGCGATGGCGGTGAACATGCTCGCCACAATCCGCGTCGAGCCGACGAGCCGGGCGTTCTCGAAGTGCTCGTCGAGGTACGCGGTCACGTCACGAACAAGGCTGACCCTCTCTTTCCCCGTCTTCGACGCATAGAAGCCGATTACCTCCCCGGCCGAGGAATCCCCAAGCGCCATCGAGCCGAGGCTTCCTCCCTGGAAGGTGAAGAGGAGGAGAAGTTGCGCGACCATTCCCCGATCGTCGGGGATCGCGTAGAAGGCCGGGTCGTCGGCGTGGAATCGTTGGTTCATCTCCCGCACGATCCTCGCAAGGGAGAGCGTCTTGTTCACGCCGCGCTCCGCGAGGAACGCCTCGAGCGCGACCATCTCCCGGAGGACGGCCGGATCCTTCAGCCCGTCGGCGACCCCGGTGTCGATCTCGACGACGATCTGCTCGCCGCCGGAGAAGAGCGCGTCCATCCGATCGAGCGACTCGACCGCCGGGTGATCGGCGCCGAGGTAGGCGCGCTGCGAGGTCTCGATGTCGATCGCCGAGATCCCTCCCGCGAAGACCGCGGCCACGGCGACGGTCCCCGCCAGGACGAACCACCGATACCGGATTACGCCCCGGACGACGGCGCCGAGCCCGCGGGAGATCGGGCTTCGACGCGCAGCATTCCGGGCGGTGGGCGCCGGGGCCTTCGCCAATCGGAGGACCGCCGGGATCAGGACCAACGAGAGGAGCATGGCGAACAGGATCCCGGCCGACGCAAACAGCCCGAACATCCGCTGCGGGATCATGTACGCGTTGAGAAGCGACAGGAAGCCGGCCGCGGTCGTCAGCGACGTCATCACCACCGGTCGCTGCATCGACATCATCGTCCGCAGGATCGCCGTCGGCTTGTCCTGCGTCCCGCGCAGCTCCTCGCGATAGCGGCTCAGCAGGTGGATCCCGTCCGCGATCCCGATCGCCATCAGGACGACCGGGAGGATGAACGAGAGCACGGTGATAGGGACCGAACAGATCGCCATCAGCCCGAGCGTCCAGAGAACCGTCAGTCCGACGATCGCGAACGGGATGAGGACGCCCCAGCGCCAGCGGAACGCGGCGTAGAGGACGACGACGATCACCAAGATGACCAACGGCAGGAAGAGGCCGAGGTCCCGTCGCATCGACCGGCCGAGCGTCAGGTTCATGTACGGGATCCCGGCGGTCGAGATCCGGAGGCCTTCGCCCCGATACTCGGCGACGACCCCTTCGATCGCCTCGGCGAGCGGGATCATCTCCACCCCGTCGACCGCGCGGACGTAGATCGCGACCGCCGTCCCCGTCGAGGAGATCACGTAGTCGCGAAGGGTGCGATCGTCGAGGATCCTCTCGCGATACGCCGCGATCTCCTCGTCGGTCCTCGGCGCTCCGCCTCGTGGCCCGATCGACGAGATCGTCACCGCCGTCTCGGTCCCCCGGATCACCTTCGAGTTGAACGGCCCGTCGACCTCGGCGACCAACGGAAGTTCCTCGAGTTCGTCCTCGAGCGCGTCGATCTTGGCGAGCACCTCGGGCCGGAAGATCCCGTCCGGCGACTCGACGATCACCATCGACCGCAACTGGGAGCCGTATCGATCCTTCGCCTCGTCGGAGGCGATCACCGCCGGATCGTCCCGGTTCAGGTAGTTGGTGAAGTCGACATCGACCTCGAGCTCGGTGATGAACCCGGTCATGACGGCGGTGAGGGCAGCGACGATCAGCAGAACGAGGACGGGATGCGCGAGCGTCCAGCGATAAATCGGAGCGAGGATCGCGTCAAAGATGGATCGTCGTCTACTCTTCTTCACTCCGGCGCAGTCCCTTCCACATCAGGTCCGCCAGCTCCTTCGGCGCGCGTGCGAAGACCTCGTCCGCCTCGTCCGGATCGGAGAGGACCCAGCAGGCGGTCATCGTCTGAACCGAGTCGAACAGCGCTTGGGCGACCACCTTCGGATGGCAGGAGCGGATCCACCCTTCCTCGATCCCCCCGCGAAGGATCCCGGCGATTCGCTCGACGATCCCCCGCTGGAGCGGGACGAGCCGCTTCTGCAGACTCCCGCCCCGGTGGAACCGCTCGTAGAGGAGAAGCTCGGCGAGCTCCTTGTGATCCCGCGCCCGCGCGAAGTGGTCCTCCAGCATTCGCTCCACGCGATCGCGGATCGGGAGTTGCGCGCTCCTCAGCTCCTCGAGGAAGTCCATCCGCTGGCCGAGCTCCTCCTCGAAGACGGAGATCAGAAGCTCTTCCTTGTCCCGGAAGTGGTTGTAGATCGAGCCGACGGCGACGCCGGCCTCCTCGGCGATCGACCTTACGCTCGCCCGATCGAACCCCTCGCGCGAGAAGACGCGGACCGCCGCCTCGCGAATCCGCTCTCTGGTCTCTCGGGGGTCGTTGGTCGCCATGGTGAATGAACGTTCATTCACCATCATCCGCCACGCCACCTCGGCCGTCAAGGCCCGTCCGGGAGAAGGATTGGGGTAAGACGGCATCCGATGAGCGTGACGTGCGTCAACTCAGTACGGGGACCTTCGCGAGACCGAAGGCTCCGAAAAGCTTGACGACACATGAGCTCCTTTCCTAGACTGAATCCTGGCGCAGGCGTAGATCGAGGGGGGACCTTCGCTGAGACGCCTTGGAAGGACCGGGAACTGTGTTCCCGGCTCCGTCCCGTCGATTGGTGTAGACGGGATTCATTGAACGGGGGTGGCACAATGAGACGAGGGTGGATGGGTGTCGTGGCGTTGGCCATGGTCTGCACGGCAGTGATGACGGTTCAAGCCGTCGAGATGAGCGGTACAACGGAGATTGGCGTCGATCTGCTTCCGTCACTCGGCACGTACGTGAATCTCGATGCGACAATTTCCGGCGAGGCGTGGACCGTCGTGAGCGACAGCGACATCTCGGTGACGCCGTCGTTCGGGGGGAGTGAGTACCTCTACGCGTGGTATGAGCTGGACGTCGCCAAATTCGAGGTGGACGTGGTGGCGTCACTCGCTCCGTTCGGTCTCGACACGGTGGATGCCTACCTGACTGTCAACCTGTTCGAGAGCGCGTTTCCCGAAGAGGATTCGGCAGCGGAGATCTCGTCCGACGTGATCGTCGGCGCCGTCTTCGAAGAGGCCGCGGATCCCTACGTCGGCCTGTACACGCTCGCAAGCTGCGGCGACCACTGGTTGTCGAACACGACGACCCTCAGTCTGGCCCCTCTCGACGTAGCTTCGGAGATCCTGGCGTATCTGTCGTTCGGACCGACTGCCCTGGGCGAGAGCGGCGCAACCGTCACAGCGTACGGATACATCTCGACGGACATCATTCCACTCGACTTCTCGTACGCCCAGTTGAACGTCAAGCTCTCCGTGGATGAAGGTTCGATTCTCAACACCGTGACCTACTACGGCGGAGACTCCTTCGTGGACAAGCTGACGATCACACTCGACCTCGGCGCAGCGGGAATCTCGATGTGGGGATCGTACAGCTCGGCGTCGAGCACCCCGTTCGGTTTCGGTGTCTACGTGAGCTTCCCCTGGACGCTGCTCGAGTAGTCGGGCATCACGGCTGATTCGGAACCCGGAACACCCTTCGGCGAAACCGCCAGAGGGCGTTCCGGAACCTGACGAGCCGGACGACACGCTCCCGGACAGGCGCAGTTGATCCCAACGCGACGAGATGCCAGAGTCTTGAGCATGGAGAGGCTGCCACACGAGTTTCCCGTGCAATCGACCGACAAGGTCCGATACGCTGACACGGATCGACAGGGCCACGTCAACAACGCGCTGTTCGCAACCTTCCTCGAGACCGGACGAGTGGAGATTCTCTACGACCCGGAGCGACCGCTCGCCGCAGACGGGGCCGAGTTCGTCATCGTGCACCTGAGCCTGGACTTCCTCGGCGAGATCTGGTGGCCAGGCTCGGTGACCGTCGGTACGGGCGTGCGGAAGCTCGGGAACAGCTCGATCACCCTATCGCAGGCGATATTCCAGGAGGATCGGTGCGTCGCACAGGCGGAGGTTGCTGTCGTGCACATCGACACCAAAACGCGCAAAGCACGTCCGCTGAGCGACGCAGCCCGTGCAGTCCTCGATAGACTACGATTCGCATAGGAAAGAAGCTTCGGAGGAACCCATGGCCGGTCGAACGAGCATTTGCGAACAGGCGGGAACACTGGTGGCGGACGGCGCCATCGGGACGCTACTCGCGGAGAGGGGAGCAGCGCGCGGAATGGCACCAGGTACGGCAGCCGAGGCCTTCCTCCTCGAGGCTCCCGAGCTCGTAGAGCAGGCCCATGCGGAGTACGTCGACGCCGGCGCGGACATTCTCCTCACGTGCACCTTCGCCGGGTCTCGCGAGCAACTGGCAAGGCACCGCCTCGATGCGCACTTCGACGCCGTGCACCAGATCGCCGCGCAGATTGCCCGGTCGGCCGCCGGAGACGACCGCTTCGTGTTCGGAGACCTCGGCCCGTGCGGCCTCCTCTTCCCTCCCATGGGCAAGCTGACAGAAGACGCAGCTGTCGCATCCTACGCGGAGCGCGCCCAGGCCCTCGGCGGGACCGGTCTGGTCGACGCGTTCCTGGTGGAAACCCAGTACGACCTTCGAGAGACCGAGTGTGCCGTCCGTGGTGTCCGCTCCGTTTCCGATCTGCCGATCGCCGTGTCCATGTCATTCGACTCGCGCGGCAAGACGATGATGGGAGTCGCGCCGAAGACCTTCGCCGAGGCCATGCGTCCTTTCAATGTCACCTGGATCGGCGCCAATTGCGGCTCGTCCGTGAGTGAGACGCTCGAGGCCATCCGACAGATCAAGGAGGCATGCCCAGATCTTCCTCTCTGGGCGAAACCCAACGCGGGCCTGCCCCAGGTCGTCGGAGGTGAGACCAGGTACACGATGTCCCCGGAGACGTTCGCCGAGGATCTGCAGGGCTTCCTGCGCGAGGGCGTCCGAGTGATCGGGGCTGCTGCGGGACGACACCTCAGCACATCGCACGTCTGGCCCAGGCCGTACGACGCCAGCCCGGCTCAGCCGGTGCGTGAAGGCGCAGCCTTTCGACCACGTAGCTGCGCACGAACGCGTCCTATCCGTCTGTGTAGCGCTGACTCTCTGTTCGCTGGCTGCTCATTGCGGCGCGTTCCTCTCGAACGAAGAGAAAGCCCTTGGTCTCCGAGTGGTCTTCTCCGAGCCGGTAACGACCACAAGCTTCGGCGACGTGCTGACGGCAGTCTCTCCACGGGGGGTATCGACCGAGCTCGAGGGGCTACGCTACGAGAAGCGGAAGAGCCCGGTGATGGTTGCCAGACTCAAGCTAGAAGCCTCCGGGGAACCCGGGGCCGTTCAACCCTGTTTTCGAGGGTCACCGGACAACCTCCCGGGCTTCTTCCTTGATCCCTAGGAATGCTGCCTCGGTGGCACTCTTTGTGCTCCCTGCTTCTATTGACCACTTCCAAACAATGCGACGCTCTAGAAGCGAAGCGCCTGTACGGGGCTGATCAGAGGAGCCGGGACCTTGTCGCTAGTCCAGCGACAGAACCTGAAAGGCGGTGAACCTCACCTCCACTGGAGCTGTTTCGAAGCTTTCGCCGTCCACCCCAACTCTGTACGGCCCGTGGAGGGTGGGCTCGAACGATGTCAGTTCAGCTTCATTCACTCCGAGCGTCACCAGGCCGTCACGCACGGAGAGCGTCAGTGTGTTCGGTTCTTCTCCTTGGCGAACATGGGGGCTTTGCGTCCACTCGATCGGGTCCGTTTGCCACTCGTCATTCAGAAGGAGGCTCGCTTTGTACCATCCGTCGGCGCGGACGAGGAACAAGTAGTGGTTGTTCATGTCGCCCCCCCAGATGATCCCGTACACCGCGTCATCTTCGCCTGAGAACTTGTAGGCTGTCACCGTCACTTCGAAACCCGAAGAACACGCTTCGCGCAAGGGAGAATACGCGCGGAAGCTCAGGAACGGCTCGGTGCACCAGATCGCGTACTCTCCCTCGCGGTATGCAAGACCACCGGAATCGTCTCTCCAATCAGCCCAGCCCCCCGTTTCATCCGAGAAGTTGTCAATGAACGGAAGAGAGCATCCGGGCGGATTCCGGAGAGTCTCAAGCTCGTTCTCCTCTGGAACTCGAAGCACGAACTCCGTGAAACGAACCTCAACAGATGCCGTCGACTCGGGACCACCTGTGATTCTGACCGAGTAGGGGCCAGCATCTCCCAAGTCAAACGACGCAAGGCAGATGTCGTTGACTGCAATGGTTGCCTGGCCATTCGCCACAATGAGCCTCAAGCGGTTGACTCCATCATGCTGTGCGATGCTGCCGCTGGGCGTCCATCCGATGGGATCGGTCTGCCACTCCCCGTCGACCAAGAGCTGTACGTTGTAGTACCCGTCTGTGGAGACGTAGAAGAAGTACGACTGACGCTGCTTATCCCGTGGACGTTGAGCTCGATCGGGTTCGCTGCGGGGTGGGTCTTCCGCCTCTGCCCGCTCTGTCTCCCAGACGATGCCGTACATGGCTTGCGCGGCTCCTGAGTACCTGTAAGCCGAAGCTTCGACGACGAACTCCTCCAGATAGCGAGGTGTCCCCGGTGACTGGGACCAGCCGATGACGCTGGACTCGTGCGTCCAGAATGCGAACTCACCATCTCTGTAGTCATAGCCGCCCTGCTCGTCGGTCCACGTCTCCCACCCGCTGTACGGATCGTCGAAGTCGTCGTTGTAAATGTCAGTCTCGGCAAGGGCACAGAGCCCCAGCGGAGCAAACAAGATCAAGAGAACAACCGCTGCGGAGACCACGGTGGCTCTCCAGGGAGCGCACTCACGCACGGGAACCTCCTCACGATGGCCTGGCGCAGTCTAGTGAACGCCGCATCGTGTTGCCAAGCAACCGCTGTTCTCCTGTAAGCCCCTCCAGAATCAATCAACCTTCACCCCTAGATTAGGTTCGAACATCATATCGGAATCGGCACAGACTCGCGCTCGCGAGGACGAAAAGCATCCAAAACGGGAGGTCCTCTGAAACTGAGACATGAACGGCGTTTTGGAGCGGGCCATACTGCAAACAGAACCTTCACGACATCGTTCGTGCGGTGATGGCTCCTACACTCCGCAGTAGACCTGTTCGCTTTGCCCAAGCCGGCCTGCTCGCACTCACGCGTCATCATAGCTTGCTGGCTGGCGCTGCATGCACCAGATCGGAAGGTCGTGCTTCGGAATCGAGGTCTCGCGCATCAACTCGAAGCCGTGCCTCTCGTAGTAGCGTACGTTCCGCCCGTCATGCGTCTCCAGGTAGACGGGCACGCCTTCCTCGTCAGTGCGCGTGAGGAACGCCCGCATCAGTGCATCGCCGACTCCCCTTCCTTGCTCGGCCGGATCCACCGCAACCCCCCACAGGTAGTAGTGGGGATGACTCTCCATCAAGTCTCTCTGAACACGCGTGACGAATCCCTCGCATTGCATCGACCGCCTGTAGTTGCGGAAGCCGAGTGCGAGGGGGGCAAACAGGAACCCGTTTCGAACGTACTCGGGGATCGAGAGACCTGTATGCCCCGGAGGCAGCGCGAACAAGACGCCGGCAATCTCGGGAGTCGTCCAGGCCTCCCCGTAGCGCAAGGCACACCGTAGCACGTTCCCAAGATACCACGGCAGATACCGGGAGCGTTTGGACGCATCCGGGAAGTAGAACGCGAACATCGGATAATCGAAGAAGGCCTCCGCCAAGAGCGCCGACGCCTTGCTGAGGTTCCTGGTCTCCAACGAAACGATCTGTGTAGAGGTCTGCGTCAATCCAGACTGCGTGTTGATTGCGCTAGCTCCTTCCCGAGTATCAGCAGAGCCTATGTGAGTGAGAAGAAGGCGGCAAGCGCTCGCTGCTCTAGCAGCGTCCTGGAAAGGTGTCCGTAGGACCGTGGTGGAGGCGAGCGGATTCGAACCGCCACCCTCCCGCGTGCAAGGCGGGCGCTCTCCCGATTAGAGCTACACCCCCGGGCGGAGCCGAAACTCCGTGTGGAACGAGAGTATAGCGCCAGCGAGGGGCGGTTCAACCGCAGAGAAATGCATCGGGGACCCCTTCCGGGGTCCCCGATTCCCATCGACGGGTAAGGAGGTACGGTGTGGGTTGGTTCTCTTGCTCTCGTATGGGCCGAGTCTGCCCCTCCGACGTGAAGCGCCCTTGATGAAGTTGTGGACGATCCATGTTCGTCTTCTCGCGCGTTTGAGGGCGTCAAGACCCGTCGCTACCATGGATCGAGTCCGATGAACGCGCAATTCGAGACCAAGCTTTCCGAGCTTCCCGCCTCCCCCGGCGTCTATCTGATGAAGGACGCTTCGGGCGAGGTGATCTACGTCGGCAAAGCGGCGTCGCTTCGGAGTCGCGTCCGGTCCTACTTCCAGTCGCAGGAGGGGATGGCGGCGAGAACGCAGTCCCTGGTCGCCGAGATCGCCGATTTTGAGGTGATCCGAACGCAGACCGAAGCGGAGGCGTTCCTCGTCGAGGACAGTCTGATCAAAGAGCACCAGCCGCGGTTCAACGTTCGCCTACGCGACGACAAGCGCTACCCGTACCTGAAGATCACCGACGAGGCGTACCCGCGCGTCCTCGTCGTCCGCCGCCGATTCCCCGACGGAGCCCGCTACTTCGGCCCCTACACGAACGTGAAGTCGATGCGGTCCACCCTGAAGCTCGCCCAGAAGCTCTTCCCGATCCGAACGTGCACGCTCGACCTCCCGCTCGCGATCCCCCGCCGCCCCTGTCTCAACTATCACATCGGCCGCTGCCTCGCCCCGTGCGCCGAGCTCGTGACGAAAGCCGAGTACGCGAACGCCGTCGACGGCGCGGCAATGCTGTTCGAGGGGCGGATCACGGGGCTCGTCCGCCGGATGACAGCCGAGATGCGCGAGGCGGCCGAAGACCGGGCGTACGAGCGCGCGGCCGGGCTGCGCGATCGAATCGAGGCGTTGACGCGGAGCCTCGAACGGCAGTCGGTCGCCCTCTCCGACCTGATCGACCGCGACGCGATCGGGCTCGCCGTCGAAGGGGACCGCGCCTGTGCTCAGGTCTTCCTCGTTCGCGGAGGGCGTGTCTCCGGGCGGGAGACCTTCCACCTCCGCGCGCCGGCCAACCCGAGCGAGGGCGAGGTCCTCGGCGCCTTCGTGACCCAGCTCTACGCGAACGCGACCTCCGTTCCGAAGGAGGTCCTCCTCCCGGTCGAGGTCGAGGATCCCGACCGGCTTGGCGACTGGCTCTCGTCGCTCCGCGGGAACCGGGTGACGGTCCGCCGACCGCAGCGCGGCGAGAAGCGTCGCCTGGTCGAGCTCGCGTCTCAGAACGCGCGCTTCGCGCTCAAGGGCTCGCAGAAGGAGGACGCGACGCGCGAGGCGTCGGCCGCCGCCCTCGTCGAGCTCGCCGAGACCCTCTCCCTGTCCGCGTTCCCGCAGCGGATCGAGGCGTTCGACATCTCGAACACCGGCGGCGGGGAGGCAACCGGCTCGATGGTCGTCTTCGAGAACGGCCGACCACGCCGGGACGCGTACCGACGGTTCAAGGTCCACATCTCGGGGAAGCCGGACGACTACGCGATGATGACCGAGGTTCTCGAACGACGGTTCCGCCGCGGACTCGCCGAGATGAACGATCCGACGGTGACGCGGGGGAAGTTCTCGGAGCTTCCCGACCTCGTCCTGATCGACGGCGGGAAGGGGCAGCTGAACGTCGGAGTCTCGGTTCTCCAAGATCTCAACATCGAGGGGATCGAGGCGATCGGCCTCGCCAAGCGCCAGGAGGAGATCTTCGTCCCCGACCAATCCGACCCGATCGTCCTGCCACAGAAGAGCGACGCGCTCCTGCTTCTGCGGCGGATCCGGGACGAGGCGCACCGGTTCGCGGTGACGTACCACCGGAAGCTTCGCACGAAGCGGAGCCTCTCCTCGGTCCTCGACGAGATCCGGGGGATCGGGCCGAAAAGGAAGAGCGCCCTGATCAAGCGTTTCGGATCGATCGACGCGCTCGCCAGAGCGTCGGTCGACGAGATCGCGGCCGTCGGGGTCCCGAACGAACTCGCGGCGCGCCTGCTCGAGCGACTGAAACGATGACGGAGCCTGCAACAGCGGCCTCGTGGCCCCCGATTGACCGGCCCTCTATACTCTCCGCACCCCTTCGCCGATTCTCGGCGGAAAGGATGAGAGGATGGAATCGATCGACCTTTTGCGCGAACTGTCGGACGCGTTCGGCGTCTCCGGATTCGAGGACGAAGTACGAGACCGGATCGAGGAGAGGATCCGCCCGTACGTCGACGAGGTCGCCGTCGACCCCCTCGGAAACCTGCTCGCCTCCCGCGCGGGGAAGGACGAGCGCGTGCTGATGCTCGACGCGCACATGGACGAGGTCGGATTCCTCGTCAAGTGGATCGACGACGGCGGGTTCCTCCGAATCGCGCCGATCGGCGGGTGGGACGCACGGATCATCCCGGGACACCGAGTCGAGATCCGCACGAGGTCGGGCGAGACCCGCCACGGAGTAATCGGCACGTCGCCGCCGCACATCCTGACTGAACAGGAGCGTACGCAGCCAATTCCGCTCGAGAAACTGTTCGTCGACGTCGGTGCGACCTCGCGCCACGAGGCGGCCGACTTGGGAATCCAGATCGGCGATCCGCTGACAATCCACTACCCGTTCCTCGAGCTCGCCGACGGCTACGTCACCGGGAAGGCGTTCGACGATCGGGCCGGCTGCGCCGTGCTGATCGAGACGGCCCGCCGGTTGGCCGAGACCGACCTTCCGATGAAGACCGTCTTCTCGTTCGCGTTCGGCGAGGAGGTCGGCCTCCGCGGGGCCCGCACGGCCGCCTATCGAATCGATCCGGACCTCGCGCTCGCCATCGAGGGGACGATCGGCGCCGACACGCCGGGCGTCGATGAGGAGAACCAGCCGACGCGCGTCGGACGCGGACCGGCGATCAGCGTCGCCGACCGTTCGATCATCGTCTCGCCGAAGGTCGTCCGCGCCTTGGAGCAGGCGGCGGACGCCTCGACGGTCACGTATCAATACAAGCTTCCGACCTACGGAGGAAGCGACGCCGGCGCGATCCACCTGACACGCGGGGGAGTGCTCGCTGGGATCGTCTCGGTCCCGTGCCGCTTCATCCACTCGCCGATCTCGACGCTCCGGCTGAACGACTTCGAGAACACGATTCGGCTGGTGACGGAGTTCGTCCGGTCCTTGCCCGACAGCGTCTTCTAGGCGTTCGAAGCGGCACAACCTAGGCTGTGCGGATCCCGACCTTCCTGTGCGACTCGACTGCCTCCCGTACGACGGCAGCGAGCCGACGGATCCCTTCGTCGATTTGCTCCGGCGTGACGAGCGAGAAGGCGAGGCGGAGAGTGTTCTGCCCTCGCCCGTCGACGAACGACGCCGCGCCCGGGACGTAGGCAACCTTGTGCTCGATCGCCGACTCGAGCATCTCCTCGGCGTCGATCCCTTCGGGAAGGCGCATCCAGACGAACAGGCCCCCTTGAGGTTTCGTCCACGAGATCTCCTCGTCGGCCGGCATGTGTTTCTCCAGCGCCTCGAGCATCGCCGTGCACTTCTCACGGTAGATCGGCCGAATATCCTCCAGGTGCCTGTCGAGGCCGTACTCGTTCATGTAGCGGGCGGCCATGTGCTGGGTCAGCTTCGACGTACACAGGTCGGTCGGCTGCTTGGCGCGGACCAAGGCGTCCATCAAATCTCCTCGCGCGACCATCACCGCGAGCCGGAGGCCGGAGGAGAGGGTCTTGGAGAAGGTGAGAAGCAGAATGACGCGCCCTTCGTGATCCATGCTGCAGATCGACGGAATTGGTTCCCCCGCAAACCGGAGCTGCCCGTAGGGGTTGTCTTCGAAGACCAGGAGATCCTCGCGCTTCGCGATCTCGAGGAGACGCTTGCGCTTCTCGAGGGACATCGTGATCCCGCTCGGATTCTGAAAATCGGGGATCACGTAGATTCCCTTCATCCGCTTCCCGGCCGCTCTCGTCTCGGCGATGCGCTCCTCGAGCACGTCGAGGTCCATCCCGTCTTCTTCGAGCGGGATGCCGACCTTGGTCGTCTGAAAGAGGGTGAACGCCTGAACGGCGCCAAGATAGGTCGGAAGACCGCAGAAGACGACGTCGCCCGGATCGAAGAACGCCTTGCAGAGGAGGTCGAGCGCCTGCTGCGACGCGGTCGTCACAAGAAGCTCCTCGACTGTCGCTTCGACGCCCTGCGGGCGGAGCCACTCACACATCGCCTGTCGAAGGGTCTTGCTCCCCTCGGTCAAGCCGTACTGGAGGACGTTCCGGTAGTTGTTCCGGAGGAGATCGGCCGCGATCTCGGCCATCTCATCGTGGGGGAATGTCTCCGGAGCGGGAAGCCCGCCCCCGAACGAGATGATCTCCGGTCTCTCCG
>Ga0180432_10000483_pt1 | contig 65019 bp, 53 predicted proteins | sample SS_ome_10_FD_132414 | JGI IMG/M metagenome (GOLD analysis project Ga0180432, IMG submission 132414) | Hypersaline lake sediment archaeal communities from the Salton Sea, California, USA - SS_1_MS_2 metaG | ecosystem: Environmental > Aquatic > Non-marine Saline and Alkaline > Hypersaline >...
CTGAGCGAGAGTGGAAAGCTGAATTAGAGCAGAAAACCAAGGTGTACGAAGAAGCGGCTGCCAGAGCAGAAGAGAAGGCAAAGACCTATGCTGATGAATTGACGCAGCTAAAAGAAAGGCTCAGGGCTGAAATTAAAGCACGAACAAGAGCTGAAAACAAAGCCCGGACCGAATCTGAAAGAAGAACCAGGCTTGAAGCAAAATTAAAATCGAGAGGTGGTGCAAGGGCTGAAAGAATAGCCAGGGCCAGGGCAAAAGCCAGAGCTAAAGCTGAAAAAGAGACTTATTCTGCGGCGATAGCAAAAGCCGAAGAACAGTTAAAGGCCGAAGCTATGGCCAGGGCCGAGGCAGAAGGAAGGCTCAAGGCTGAAACGCACGAACGAGCCAGGCTTGAAGCTCAAGCGGAAGAAAAGATTAAATCTTTCGCTGAGGAAATAGCAAAGAGCAGGGCTGAGGCTGCAGATACGGTGGCTAAAGTCAAGGCGGAGTTCGAAGAAAAGAACAGGTTGTATCCCGAAACCAGACAAAAGAATGGCGCAAAAGTTATAGTTGCTGAAATGGTCGATGGTACGTTTGAGAATACTTTAGAAGAAAAACGCGTCTGCCAGACAACAGGTGAAGAACTCTCACTTAATAGAGTCGGCGGACTTTTAGCAATATGCGCACAAGATATTATGCAAGAAAATATTGTCTGGGGAAGTCCGGACGATAGCGTGCAGGAGGCACTTACAAAGATGCAATCGCACGGTACCGACCACGTAATAATAGGCCAAGATGGAACGCTGGAAGGTATTGTATCAAAGTCTGATTTAACAGCAGCGATCAGTCCATACCTGCGACCTGAGTTTGCTAAATGGCGCCGACCGCTGGATGATGCTACCCTTCAAATCAAGATTAAGTGGATAATGAGCAGGCCTGTTCGCACGGTAAAACCAGAGACGCCGTTATCAGATATAATAGGAAATATGTGTCAGTTTGGCGGATGCGCTTTGCCCGTGGTTGACCAACAGGGCAAGGTGCAGGGATTAGTGACGGCATTTAACATTCTGAAAGTTAGATCATTACTAAAAACAGAGAGTGAACCAGGCATCATAGCCAAACGAAACAAAGCTCCGAGACTTTCTGCCGGTACAAGTTCTTCTTTGTCGCCTCAGACGACTAATAAATGAGAACAGCAGCCGGTGAAGCGGAAAAAATGGTTATCGAACTTTGCTCACGTATTTCTCGTCGGGAAAAGTGGCGCATTAAGGCTTTTTTGGTCAGAAGGGGGTTCAAGTATTTTTCAGTATGTTCAGAAACTTATCGTCTTGCTGCAAAGGACCTTTTGTCCTATGTTCCTACCGGTGCGTACCTTTTTTCTCTACCGGATATTACCAAAAATTATGACTGGTAAATGCATGGCCGGATTTATTTATTGAATCACATCAGCTATTCTTGTACAATATACTTAAGGGAAAATATCCTTCCATCTCTCAAGATATGGACTAATTTTCAGGGGGGCAGACCAATGTACAACTCATAGTGCGTATGTATTTTTGTATGCGTTAAACACCTAAGGCAGGGATAACAGGGTACGATGTACCCTGTTGTCTCTCTGAGATGGCCTTTGTTCTCCTTGACAAGTCGAACGAAGACTGGAGGCGGGGGGATTCGAACCCCCGTCATAGGGTTTTTCTAAGTCCTTGCAATACAATGAAATACAGCATAAGTACAATTTTTACAGCCGCTTAAAAAATCTCAGAATTTATCACGTTTTATTAGAGTTTATCAGGATTTTCCTCTCAAATGCTCCCGTATTAATCCCGTGAAAATCATCACATAGGCTCACCTATCATGTTTGGCGAGAACTTTCTGTTTTGTCCAAATACCAAGCTATACACTATGTAAAAAGGGTTGTCTGTAAAGGATGAGCGTTTCTGGTAATGTGGCACGATTCGGTTGTGATGTCTGAATTCTTGCAGCCGCAAATGTGAATGGAAACATTGAAATCTGATGCGATATTTCTGATTCGTTCAAATGCTTTTTCTCTTATTTCCTTCGGCAAAGCAAGACCTTTGGAATTTTTCATACCTATAGGAAGCTTGCTACCATCAGAATAAGGTTTGAGTAATTCGCATAAAAGCTGCACGTCTTTTATGTTTTTTTCGAGACTTTTTCGAATAGCTGGTCTGAGGAACAAGTAGCCTATCGCAATTTCCTTAACGCCTACTTCGGAAATTGCAAAAAACAGATCGCTCAGGGATTCATCTGGGTCCATAACACCGTAGACAAGTGGGTCGGCACGAGCTCCTGTAGTAACTCCAATCTCAACTAATTTCCGTAAAGTCGAAAGTTTTTCAGAAACAGTTGCAGTACGAGGCTCAAATATTTTTCTGATATTATCATCGACGCAGGTTAAGCCCACTTGGGCACACACCAAATTACTGTATTTAGCAAATAAAGTAAGGAAGGTTGCTGGCACAATTGCCTTTGTGACGAACTGGACACTAATTCCGACTTTAAGCAGCGTTTCCATTGTTTTGTATGTTTGGTCAAGTATTTGCGGAATTGGCTGAAACGGGTCGCAGGAAGGGCAAAAATAAACAGCTTGAGGCTTATTTCGCTTTCGCGCAAGTTCTTCGGATAGCTTCTCAGAGGTGTTAGAAAATAGTATTACTTTTCCGTCTCCGGGATACTGAGAATAGCCTTTTGTATAACAGTAAATACAGTTGTGAAAACAGCCGGTGGTTATATTGATTGTAGATATTTTTGAAAGACAGCGGAGTTGCGAAGGCGTAAGCACATTCGACTTTCTATTTTTTTCAATGAGTCGGGCCATATTCTTTTTCCGGGCAGAAGCTGCCGAGGCATCGACACTGCTTAGCTGGCGGATCGCCCTGACCTGCGGGTCGTCCGGCCCCAATAACTCACCGAGTATGTAAACCTGCCTGTCCATGGTTCAGTTGGTTATCCTGTCGAGAAATTTTTTTATTTCCAGTCCGATGAAAATGCTGCCCAGCACCGGCCCGGCTATCAAAAGCCAAGCCGGGCAGTTGAACCTTACCATCAATGCCGCGATGACAAATCCGATGACACCGCCTATGGCCAGCGATAACAACAAACCCAAATTCGCCAGCACCGTTCTTCTCAGCGGCCCTGCCAAAAGCAGGATTATTGCAATGATTATAATCAGCTTCATTTCTTCTCCTTTTCAATGTCAAAGAACCACTTGAATATCTGTATCAACAACCTGACCGGATAGCAGCGTTTGCAGTAGTGCACGCCGGCGATTTGGCGGCAATGCCTGTAGCAGACGGTCCTGCCGCAGCGCCCGCACGTGCGGCAGCAGGCCCGGATTAAGAGGGCCGCCGACCTTGCTGTGAAAAACCCTGTTATCGTTCGAGGCTGATTTCTTTTTGTGTTCGCGGAGAAAGTCAGCCAATTGTTTCGGGATAGCAATATCCCTTTCCCTTACCTTTTGGCCGGAAGACTTCGGAATCCAACCCGGTTTTCTGCGGATACGAATAATGCAGTTGTGCAGGTCAACATCGTCCCATTCCAAAGTCATCATCTCTCCTTCCCTCATGCCGGTGTACATCGCCGTCAGCAAGACAGGTTTGAACCACCCATTAGCTTCCGTCAAAAGCTGCCTCGCTTCCTCTTCGGTCAAAGCCCTGATTTTCTTACTGTCATCCTCTTTGAGATACTCAATGCCTTCGATAGGATTCACCGATATCATATCCCATTTCGCGGCCTTGTTCAGAAATGTTTTGAGACTGCTGACTTCAATGTTTATGGTTCGCTTCTTGATAGGCTTTTTACTGTGTGGGGTTACCTCTTTCATTCTGAAACGCTGATACGCCTCTATTATGTCGGGCCGGATTTGAGAGAGCTTCGACAGATAGGGACGTTCGGCCTTGAGGAACCTCTTGAAATTCTCAATCACCCGCCTGTTTCGGTCATGATAGGAGGCTGAATGAACGCTTTTGGTCCTGGCCAGGTATTCGGCAAAGAATTTCTCGATGGGGTAGTCTTTGTTCAGCAGGCCCACATCGGCCCGTTCTATCTTGGCTTCTATGTCGCCACAGACCTTCCGGGCAAGGCTCTTGGAACGTCCGACTTTCTTGCGGACAAGCCTGCCGTTATAGTAATATCCGACGTACCAGGTCTTGCCGTTTTTGTGCTTTCTGTCAAAAATAAACGCCATAATATACTCCCGTATTAATCCCGTAAGTACATTATGGCATTTTATTGATTCCGTAACTTCCTATCAAGCTGCAAGTTACGAAAAACTGAAGACTGGAGGCGGGGGGATTCGAACCCCCGTCCCGAGATGCTTCAAATCAGGCATCTACATGCTTAGTCGCTTATATCTTTTTTCGCCTTGCCAAACGCCAAACGACAGGTATTAAGCTCGGCTATTTCGGTAAGTTCTCACCTTCTCGGCCCGAACAACCGATTCGGCCAGCCTGCTATCTGACGCCCTTGCCGAACTCACAGGCAAAGTCGGGCAGGACGGGCTGCTAAATTAAGCAGCCATTCGCAACTGGTAGTTGCCAATTAAAATTTGTCGCCGGATGATTAACCAGGCCAACCGGCATCCTGGGCGTGCATCCTGACTCTCGGCCATCCGGTCGAAGCCATTCGCCCCCGTATTTACTTTTCAAAAATGCTTGTCTGCAAACCGGCCCGCAGCCGGGCTATATTATAATATTTAACAAGCAAAAAAGCAATAAAAGTTCACTTTGTGCCGAACTTTCTGGTACCATTGCATATTTACCTCGATAATTGCAAAAAAATGAAAAAAACAAGGAAATTGCTTGACATATGCCTAAAAAAAGGGTATGGGAAGCTTTTTGTCTTCAGTTATAAGGATGTTTGTCGTAATGATGGAGCTCAGAATTTAGTAACAATTTTTGTACAAGGCAAAAATGGCTTTTTGTTCCATATGTCGGGCAAAGAGAACATCCTTTACGCTGGTTCAAACACTTCAGAATGTTACAGCAGCTTCTTTTCCATTGAGGGAATATATCCTGACGGTCTTAAAAGGCGCTCAAAAGGCCTCAATTTTGACTTATCAGAAGCGAATAAAGCATTATAACTTTAATATTCCGCTCTGACGCTGAGCAGGTGACAGCGGCGGAGAAGGGAAACAGGAAGAAAGGAAACAAAGAATGGCTCAAATAATAGAATTGCCCTTCCTCGAGCATCTGGCTTCACGGTTCGGCATACCGGTACCTGATTACCTTACCGCCGATGCCGGCGGAGTAAAAATCAGAGATGCTCTGAAACGATGGTCGGGCAAGGCGATAGTGAAAGCCGATGTAATGACCGGCAAACGTGGCAAGGCAGGCGCGGTGAAAGTGGTCAGCGACTACCTGGATGCGGAAAAGGCACTCAAGCAAATTCAGGGTATGGAGGTCCGCGGTTTTATCCCCCGAACGGCCTATATGGTACAGTTCATCCCGTCTGAAATGGAGGTCTATACTGCCATTACCTACAATTCGCAGTATCTGGGCCCGTCGATGACAATTTCGCTCAAAGGCGGAGTGGACATCGAAGAAGTGCCGGAAAACAAAAAAGTAACTTTCCCAATCGACGTCTATAAGGGCCCTGACGCATATCTTTTCGACAAGACCTTGACCAAACTAAAGTGCCCAAAGAAAACAGCCAGCATTCTTTCGCGGGTTTTAGTGAACTTCTGGGATATGTTTATATCAACAGGTATGCGGATGTGCGAAGTAAATCCCTGGCGAATCACTCCTGAGGGCCAGCCTTATGCCTGTGACTTCAAGGCGGTTTTTGATGAGGCCAACTTCAAGTTCAAGAACCTCGGCTTTGAACTGCCCGAATACCCTGCGCGTGCGACGCTTTTTGAAGAGGAGATGGCTGCCTGGAACGCCTTAAGCCACCAGGGGCAGGCACACGTGTCTGATTTGGGCGGTAAAGCGATTCTACCTGTGCTTTTTGGCGGGGGGGCGTCGGTAATCATAACCGAAACACTCGAGCAAAACGGAGGCGACCCGATGTTCCTCTCGGACTTCGGAGGTAATCCACCTTATGAACGTATGTTTGGAACAGCAAAAATATGCTTTGACCACAATCTTGCCAAGGCAAAACTGCTTCTTATTCTGGGTGGGAAAGCCAACAACACGCTGATTGATGTAACTTTCAAGGCCATTGCGGACGCGCTGCAGGCTTATGTTGAAGAACACGGGCCAACCAACATACCAGTTGTAATCGGCAGGGGCGGTCCGCAACTGGTAAGGGGCCTTTTAACTATGAAAGAGACCCTGGATTCGCTGGGGCTGCCCTATGTTATATTCGGGCCGGATACTCCGGTAACTCAGGTGGCTGAATACGCCGCCAAAGTCGTTAAGAACTACAAAAGTAATGGAGGTTCGAAATGAGAGCCAAAAAGTTAAGTGATATTCTTAAAGCTTCAGACCGAGTGGCTGTTTCAAACATCACAGGTAGAGAAGCAAGCAAAGTTACTGTTGTTTCACAGGAGTACTGTGGAAATGTTGTTGGCGGCTGGGCTTTAGGTAAAGGCGGCCAAAGCATCCAGGTCTCGGACGGCGAAAGCGTTCCTGTTTTTTCAACGGTGGAGGATTTGGCCAAGCACTTACCCAGGAAAAAACAGCCTAACAAAGTTATCGTTTACTCTCCTCCGCCGGCTGTTTACGGCGATGTGAAGGAAGTCGTAGAACATCTCGGCAAAACCGTCGAAACTATTTTTGTTATTACCGAACATGTGTCAATAGAGGTTACGGCAAAGATGGCTCAGATTTGTTCTCAGGCAAATATCGATGTATTAGGCTGTAACACTTTGGGTGTAATAAATACCCTTGATGGTGTTCGAGTTGGGGCAGTCGGCGGCACCGACCCGGCCGAAAGCTTCAAGAAGGGTACTACCGCTATAATATCAAACAGCGGCAATATGGTCAATACTATGGCCTCGTATCTGCTCAGCGCCGGCATCGGAACCTCGTACGGCATCTCGACCGGAAAGGATTTGTTGATTCTCACTTCTATCAAACGACTGCTTGAGCTGGCACGGGACGACAAAGATACCCAGCTTGTTGTTGCCTACATCGAACCCGGCGGGTTGTACGAAAAAGAAGCGGTCGAGATGATGAAGCAGACAAAATATCCCAAGCCCGTCATCGCTTACATTACAGGTGGACTGCTTCAGAAAGGCGGTCTTTCGCTCGGGCATGCCGGTGCAGTTGTCGAAGGAAAAGGAACAAGCGCCGAAGATAAAATGCAACTCTTCGATGAGTACTTCGGTATCGAACCTTTCGAGCCTGACAAAAAATATGATAAATCACCTGCCCTTACAAAGGCCCTTAAAAAGGGCATACGTATTACATCGCTGCACCATTTGCCTGCGGCGGCCGCTTTTATTTATGATACACTTCGTATTGAGCGGGATTTTCATCCCTCAAGGCCGCTGCGGTTAAACCCCTGGTTTTTGAATTATAAAGGTGCTGAAAAGCAACTTCAGAGAAAACTGATTCTGGAGAAAGGTACTATCCCTGAACCCTACAGTTCCCAGGTAAATCTTATGTTAAAAGAGACCTTCGGAGCAACTCCTCCGAGAAGGGATATGAAGAACGCAAGCTATGTATCTTCCAATGACGGCAAGATTGCCAGAATTTATGGCTACCGTCTCGACAAACAGATGGAACAGGGCTCTTTTATAAGGTCGTTGTTTTTGGCCTGGACGGGGGAAACCCCGAGGGATTTCGAGGCCAAATTGCTGGAACAATGTTTTATTGCCGCCCTTACTAACGGGCCCGGCACTATTTCCGCCCAGGGAGCGAAGCTTTCGACCTCAGCTGGAAATTCACCAAACACTGCTATGATAGCTACGCTGGCCTGCGTGGGCACTGTGCACGGTGGCAACGGTCAAAAGGCGGTTGAGTATCTCATCAGGGTCTTCAAAGATGTGAACCTTGTCGACCCCTGGGATAAGAATCACGGTCTTGACCTTGAGAAAATTGTTGACAGGGCCGCCAATGATTTTGCCCAACAGAGAGCGATCGCAAAAGAGGCCGGCGTGAGCTATGAACGTATTCCGTGTCTCGGCCATCCGGTCTTCAGGAATAACCCGGTCAACTATGACCCGCGGGAACAAGCTATGGCTAAGTATATGAAAGAGAAGAAGCTGTATAATATCTTCCTTGAATTCTACCATATGCTTACTCACAAAATTAAAGATATGGGCATTGCTCGAAACGTCTGGGCCGTCAATGTTGATGGTGCCATAGCTTCAACCGTTCTTGCGACTTGCTGGCAGGCGTTGAAGGAAAAAAGAATTTCGATGTCTCGTGTTTGCGATATTGCCTTTATGGTCTTTGCAGTCGGCCGCACAGCCGGCGCCGGGGGGTGTATCTCGACCATCAGGACCACGGCAGTCCAATGGATATGCGAACTGCCGCCAGTGAAGGTGTTGCACTGACAAAGGCAAAAGATTAAACGGCTGATGTAAGAGTTTAACTCTTTTTGAGGTTTGTTGAGCTGCTCTCTCATTTTTCGAGAGAGCAGTTTTTTATTTGGCGGCCTTGATGGCGTCGGCAAGTCTGAGAGTGCCTTCGTATAATGCCCTGCCTATTATTGCCGCTTCGATTCCTAAAGCGGCCAGTTTCTTTATATCCGCAGTCTCGGTAACTCCGCCAGCTGCTACCACCGGTATATCTACCGCTTCTGCAAGTGTTTTTGTTCTTTCTAAGTTTGGCCCTGCCATCATTCCGTCTTTGTTGATGTCGGTATATATTATCGCAGCGATGGGCAGCTTGGCAGCCCTGGCTGCAAAATCCAGTAATTGTTGAGGGTTGTCCTTTGTCCAGCCATGGGTTGCTATTTTTGAACCTCGCCCGTCAAGACCCAGCACCAGTCTGCCGGCAAACTTCCGGGCCATCTCGCTAAACCACTCAAAGTCACTGATGGCTTTTGTTGCGATTATTACCCGCTCTATCGGCAGAGCGAGTAATTGTTGTATGGAGTTTTCGTCTCTGATTCCACCGCCGACCTCAATTTTCAATTGTCCAGGTGCCGCTATTGCCGATATTGTCTCGGTATTTACGGGTCTGCCTACTTTGGCGCCGTCCAAATCGACGATATGCAGCCAGTGAGCCCCTGCAGTAATAAAGTGGCGTGCCTGTTTGACGGGGTCGTGCTTGTAGATTATCCGGCGGTGATAGTCGCCCTGGATTAGCCTGGCGCATTTGCCGTCCATCAGGTCAATCGCCGGTATGATATACATCTGTGAACCTCAAAAATATCCCAATTTTGAAATCCCTGAAAGCTGTTTGTTGAATTTTAGACGAATGCTTTTTTGGTTTCAACAGATTTTGTTGACTTTTATTTGAAAAGCGGAATTTTATCAATTAGCTGTTGACCTGCGATATTGCCGGCTGCTTTGGCTGGACAGGAGTTGTCTTTATTATCAGGTGTCAGAGCAAGATACTTGACTTGAGTATAATATTCTTGCAAATTAAGTTTATTGGTTGTATAAAGCGTAGAGGCTGTCCTGTGGAAGTTTGTGTAGGCCAGGTGTTTTGGACACGGTCTGCGGGATGAATTGCTGTGTTGTTATACCCTTAAGGGTAATAAATTCCCGCGACGGGGATTGTAACTTATTGTTTTAAAGGTACTTGCCCCCGAACAAACGGGTAATTTCAATCGTGAGCACTATAAAAGGTTTGAGTTTTTGTTGAAATGCAAAATGTTGGAAGAATGGAGGTGAAGGAAAAATGTTAATTGAAGGATTGAATTCAAATGTCAAAATTTACATTCTGGGCTTGCTGGTGTTGAGTTTGTTTATTGGTTCCTGCAAAAAGTCTGTGCCCGAAGAGCCCGCCGAGATTAAGGCTAAAAGCGAGGATGTGACTGAGCCGGAGGTTATAAAAGAACCTGCTGAAGATGTTAACGGGAATGTGGCGCTTCCGACCGAACTACCCGAGCCGGCGTACACAGGTATACCTGAGAAGATCCTGAGGATACCAAACCTGGAAGAGCCTATGCAACAGGTACGTCCACCGTTTTATGTTCCTGAAGGCACAAAAAACGTTGCCTTAAACAAGCCGATAACCAGCAGCGACGAAGAACCTATTGTCGGCTGGCTCGAAATGATTACCGACGGTAAAAAGGCGGCAGATACCGAGTCCGGGGCTGCCAACTATGTCGTGTTACATCCTTCTTTGCAGAGCGTTACTATTGACCTGGAGGCTGAGTACGAGATATATGCCATTCTTCTATGGCATTTCCACAGTCGGGCCCGTGTTTATTATGATGTGATTGTGCAGGCTGCCGACGATGCCGATTTTGTTACGAACGTTCGGACACTGTTCAACAACGACGATGATAACTCTGCCGGTCTTGGCTTTGGCTCCGACAAGCATTATGTCGAATCGGCTGAGGGTAAGCTTATTGATGCCGGAGGCGTGTCTGCCCGTTATGTCCGCCTTTACAGCAACGGCAACAGTGAAAATAGTGATAATCATTATGTCGAAGTGGAAGTTTTTGGCCAACCCGTAAATTGAAATCTTCGACAGTATCTTACGCCGGCATTTTGGGCGGGGCTGCGGGTAGAGTGTATCCTGCGATGTCCTGGTTTTGCGCTGCCTGGTGGTTACCTTTTTAACTGCTAATATCCTTGCAGTTGGTCTTTGTCGAATGTATATGTATAGATTATCAATGCTGATATGGAGAGGTGTCCGAGCGGCTTAAGGAGCCGGTCTCGAAAACCGGTGTGCCCTTTACGGGTACCGCGGGTTCGAATCCCGCCCTCTCCGATTTTTAATTTGCCGTTGAGTCTGCCACAATTGTTTTATGCCGGCGAGGGCGACTGAGCTGTTTTACCCACTGTGGGAAAATCTCCCTTGTCGCTCAGCAGTGCTTGTAAAATGTCAAAGATTGTTACCAACCCCTGAACCTTGCCCTCCTTGTCCACTACAGGCAAAGCACATCCGCCAAATTGACACATATTTCCTATTACGGCCGATAATGATGTTTCCGGTTTTACCGTGCGAACAGACCTGCTCATTATCCACTTAATCTTGATTTGAAGGGTAGCATCGTCCAGCGATCGGCGCCACTTGGCAAATACAGGTCGAAGGTAGGGGCTAAACGCTCCTGTCAGGTCTGATTTGGATACAATACCTTCCAGGGCACCGTCGCCGCCCACCATCATATAGCTGCTATTGGCCTGCTGCATCTTTGCCAGTGCCGCTGTCAGTATGGAGATGAATACTCTTTCAAGCAGTATCGCAGCTCCACAGCCCGCCACCGCCAAAATTATTACCAACGGCACACTTTGGGCAGCTATAAAAACTCCGCAGATGCCGCCTGCGACAACACCTGCAATGCCGACCAGAAGTACCCTGAAGCCTAATCCGCCGAGCCAGACAAACAGCCCGGCCAGAAGACAGAGTAATCCTGAGCCGACCAAAAGGCCCGGATTGAACCACACTGCCAATTGTTCAAATTTCTGGACAAGTTCCAGCATAAGGCCTCACTTTGCCGCTGCAAACTCGTGCACAAACTGAAAAAACAACACCAACAACTAAATTATTTATCGGCCTATCTGCACATTTTTCGTTAAATAGTTATTCTTTTGGTGGATATGAGGCTGAAAAATGCAGGCTTGCGCCCCAGGGGGCGGATTTAATGCGGATGAGAGGAGTCGAACCTCCACGAGCTAAAAGCCCACAGGCACCTGAAGCCTGCGCGTCTGCCAATTCCGCCGCATCCGCAGCGGAATGTAAATATTATCAAATCTTATCGTTTCGTCAAGCATCTTTACCTTTTTCGATACTTAGCAATAGTTATGTCAAATTACCTGTTATGGTCAACGTATGTTCAAAACGTTCGCCTTTTTTACAAATCTTTTAAGTTTTTGATATTACAAGGCTTATAGATTCACAGTCTTTGCGATTTTAAGGGCTATTTGGGTTTTTGGTTGTAGTAAGGTTGTAGATTTGGGCTGAGTATGGAAGATTAAAAAAAGGGCTGCAATTTTATGCTCACAGCCCTTTTAGTTTAGAATTAAAATATGTCACGAGCTAATTTACGGACAAAAAGTCAGCCATTGTAAGGCAAATATCTTCAAATCCTTGTTGCTGACAATCCCGTCACAGTTCAGGTCTGAGTTGTTGTAACCACCGGCTGGGCCAACCCACAACCAGTCATCCGCAAAGTCGGCATAGTCTATGCAGTTGATTATCCAGTCAGTATTGTAATTGGCACAGGTAGAACATACATTAGGATCAGTGAACAGGATAAACGACATATCTGCACTTTTGCCTGTCTGGTCATGAAGCTCTTCCCAGACCCACTCACCGCTCGCAGGTTCTGTATAGCCGCTAACGGCATCGTCATTGAACGTATGCTTGTGGTTGGTCCATCCCCACGGGTAGAGCGGATCATTAGTTTCGTATATAGCCTGCACACTGAGCCAGAAGACCCTGTTGTAATCAGGCTGGCGGAACCAATTCGCATCAGGAATTCTGACCGAATAGCGGAAAACCGGCTCATTAGGCGCTCCATGTGGATGTTTGTCATACCCTACCAGCACTTCGTCATACTCGAAAGCATCATATTGCCAGATTACCTCTCCTGGATGGCTGTAAGGATAGGTATTGTCCGGGTCGTCGGTCGCCACATCTGTCCAAATCTTAAGCTCAAAACGGTCCGGCGATACCGGCAGAGGCATCCATGGGCCGGTACAACCTGCTTTGTAGTGATAGCCAATATAGGAGCCCCACCAGACCGCAGCCGTCACAGGTGTTCTTCGCTCACAGCGCCAATCATCAGCAACGATGATATTAGGATCACCCTTATCGTTCATGGAATTCACATCCTCGTAGTGTGGCCAGTGGTGGATGTCGGTAAACGGCTGCTCCCACTTAATGTAATTCGGGTCGGTGTCAAGTTCAAAGGCTACGTCAAAGCTCTCATTCCAGAGAGGATCTTTAATCGGCGTGATATCGCATGGGTCAACCTTAAGGCCGGCCACAGGCTCTTCATGTAGAACGAACCTCACGGCATCATCGTTCCAGCTCCACGGTCGTGTCTTCCAGCCCCAGGGGTAGTAAACAGAGACATCATTGGGATAAATGGCTGTGATGCTGAGCCAGTAAATATCATCTTGAGTCATATCGTTGAAATCATCCTGCCAGAATACTTCACATGGGTCCAAATCAACATAATACTGATAGCACACGTCCGAAGGATACTGGGTGCAGTAGTAATCACAGCCAACCTCCTCGACCTCGACCCGTGCAGCGGGCACGGTAAAGGCGTGCAGCAATGTTTCCGGATGGCTGTAGTTAGGTTCTGGTGGAAGGCCCGCAGGTACATTACTCCAAAAGCCAAACCGCCAGGCCACCGGCAGAACCGGAGGCATATCTCCCTGGCCCCCCGGACATTCCCAGTTGGTATATGAACCCCACCAGTGAATGCTTGTAACCGGCATAGAGCCGAGGCAATGCCAGTCGTCAGCGACCATGTTCCATTTGCTTTTCGGCGACGTTACGGGGCCGGAATCGTACGAATCCCAGGTGTCCACAGGGTCTGTGGTGAAGTCCACCTTATAACCCAGAGCACTTGTAAGCTGCGCACCAGCGCCCCATATACCCTGTGGCTGCTGGAAATTCTCTGGAAAGCCCCATTGGTTATTGGCCAGTTTTATGTCAGTAGCCGGTCCTGGTTGTAGGGTCACCACTGTGCCCATATCCGGGTCAAGGGGTGAAAGAATCCATTGCGGCGCAACCGGTGCGCCCCAGCCGGTTCCTGTCCACGGGCTTACAACTATGTTGTTGATAAGACCCCACGAGGGATAGTTTCTATCGAAGTTTGGCGAGGTATTGGTATCAAGAACAACGCTCAGAAAATACGGTGTTGAAACAGCGCTGATATGCTGAATGCTGTGTACGCCTATGTTGGTTTCCAAGGTCCCGTTACCCCAGTCCAAACCACCCCAGCCCCATGCCACGCCACCTAAGGCAGTAGCATTGTCTATAACGGGGGGGCCTCCGGCCGGGTCGGGCTGTACCAGTGGGTCACTTAAAAGCCCGTTGCCACCATTGACCTGATTCCAATAGAGTCCATTGGGAGTCAAGTTCACGCAGAACAAATCCCAATAACCTTTTCCGCCTCCGACCTGCAGAGGAGCAATTCGTCCTCCATCTGCTGCGGAGCCCATCATCGCCGGTATCTCTTCCAACCATTCAAGGTATGCCGGTTCATCCCAGCCCCAGTACGTTGGTACCTCGGCACAGGGCTCAATAGGTATTGGCGGCTGGGACCACTTCAGATTTGGTACCGGCTGCTTAGGAGGTTCAGGCGGTTCAGTTGTAATCATAAATGCCATATCAATCGAGTTTGGATGGTACGGATGGTTATCTGGATACCTCAGCTCAAACCATTCGGCTTCGAGGTAAACAGCATCGTCGTTCCAATGCATGTATGAGGTTTTCCAGCCAAACTCAGGTTGAGGAGGCATACATGGGTCAACTGAAACGGAAATATCGAGCCAGTAAGTAACTGGATTGCAGGGGTCGCCCTGCTGCATGAAGGCATCAACCGGGTCGATGAAGATGTCATACCGGTATATCTGCCTATCGCCATATTGTAGCAGTTGACCTTCATAAGGATCCCACCACCACTCAAAGTTTGGATCCGTTAGTTCGCTATGGAACGTTTCATTGAAGTCACCTGCGAAGAAATCCTTCTCCCACAGCGGCGACTCATTCGGCATACTATAGCCTGTCGGGCTTTGTTCGGCAGGAATGTCGCTGTGGATGCTGAGGTGAATCTTTATGATATTGCCTTTTATGTCATTCTTCCACGAACCCCAGAAATGCACGTCTGTAATCAGCCCGGTTGAGATGCATTTGAAATCGTCAGCCAGGACACGTTGAAATCCATCGCTGTCGTCACAACGGATATCGATACCATTTTTGGTTTCATCCGGCATTTGTACCCATTTGGTTGTCTCACTTATACTCGTGCTTGTAATCGCCCAGATTGAGGTCACACCATCGTCTACATACAGGGTTGGTTGCCCCCCTATTGCATAGGGGCCGGAGGTTACGAACTGCAGATACGCCGCACCAACACCGGCAAGCCCGAAGTTTGCAAAAAGTGTCGTCGTGCCGTCCGGTGCAATCTTATGGATTGTCCCTGTTGCCACGTTTCCTGCGTACAGGTCGCTGCCGAAAACCGGATCGCCGGGACCAAAGGCGAGACCCTCCAGCCCTGGCTGAAGCACCGCCAGAGGCGGATTAGCCCCCCCCCCTGGCGTGACGGAGAAGACCGCTCCGTTTACGCAGGAGGAAACCCACAAGCGATTGGCGCCATACGGGCTTACACCAGCTCTATTGTCGAACGTGAAGTACCGCGGATCGGTGTTAGGTAATGCCGCAAAAGGAACCACACCGCCACCAGGAAGAATCTGCATTATTCCATCGCTGCCGTCGTTACCCCAGTCGCTAATGTGCAGAAATCCGCCATAAGCAAAGCCTGGCGTGCGGTCAAACTCCACACAGGCTATGCCTGGAAAAGCGCCTGGATTAACCCATGGCCCCCACGCGCCGCCAGGGTTGACCCAATTAAGGTTTGTCATGATGGCGCTAGCAACCTCGCCGACAAACATTCCGAACGGGTAACCGCCCTGGGTCGGGTAGGGTAAGTCTGCAGTCGCCCCGTCGATATCAATCCCGGAAGCACCGCCCCCAAAAAGGCCGAACGGTTGTGTGTAGGGAATGACTAGGCCCGCTGGTGTCACCTGTACCACACCAGCACCTCCTAACTCCGAGACATACATCATCCCCCCATATGCTCCACCTGGAATATCTATCCGGCTGAACTTTGGGGCATTGATTGGCTGAGCACCGGCTGCTGCTCCTGCAAATGGAAAAACATTTAGGCCTGATTGATAAACAACAGGCTGAGCCTTTACAACAGTTGCTGTAAGCAAAAAAGTCAACGTAGAAACAAAACAAACAATTAACATTTTCAACTTTACTGTTCTCATAATTAAATCCTCTAAAAAAGTTCTTTGCTAAAGCAAAAATGCTTGCCGATTATATGTTATCCTGCGGCAGTTGGCCGCAAGTGGTCTTCTCGCCTTTCACATTGTCTGGGGGGCCTCAAACGCGAAACAATGCGTTTGTGGAGGAATCCCTGTTTACTCAGAGTATAGAGTCACCATCTCTGGAAGATGTCCTCCTCCGGGAGATACTAACATGCAGGTTTTGCCAAACAAAAGGCTTTCGTAAGGCCGTACACTGCCCCCCCCGAAATAAAAACCGCGATGATAAGGAAAAGCATCTTCACTCACTCCTCGCTGAGACCAAACTTTATTGTTTGAATAGTTTACAGAGCAGTCGAATTAAAGTCAAGAGAAAAATTATCGGACGGTAACCTTTTTTGATTATCGAAGTACAAATCCGGTAAATCCGGTTATATCAGGCAGATATGCTCCTGCAGCTTTTCAGCCCAGCCAGGAAAGTCCCGGCCCTATCTCTATCATCGCAGCTTTACCGAAAATCGACTTTTTTTCTGCTTTAGCGGTTAGCCATAGTACGTACAGCAGGTCCTGTCATTTTCCCAGATTATAATACTGTGCAGCGATGCTTTGCTGAGGGGTTCTCCCAGCGCATTATTTCGCGTTTTTGGGCGGCTGAACTTACCGGCCAGCTTATCCCACGCCAGAACCGCTATGTTTTCAACCGTAGGATTTGTCCCGGCAAATTCAGCTACGTCGGCATTTAGGTTCTTATGGTCAACAAGTCTTATAAATTCATCATCAATTGTTTTTTCAAAATCACCTATGCAAAAGCCCTCGCCTGTCGGCACCTTGACCGTAACTTCAAGAATATAATTATGACCGTGGCCGGCCGGGTTCGCACATTTACCAAAGACCTCAAAATTCCGCTCACGCGTAAAATCATCGTTCCAGAGCTTGTGCATCGCCGCAAACTCAAATTTCTCACTAAGATAAATCATCTTGTCATCCTCACAGTCAATCGCAACCTTTCTAAAAGGATTCAGCTTTAAGGTTAATTCACCCAACATCACCTTGCCGAACTTACCCGCCAGTTGTTTCTGTGTCGATTTCAAAAGTTCGGCTATTTCAGAAAATCCGATATGTCTGCCAAGCCGATAACTTTCTCTTATTCGCTCGGCAAAAATCGGCACCACATATTCCCGAACGCACTTGTCAATATCGACCACATTAACGACAAATCCCGTTGTCGGCTCAACCTCTCCGACCACCCCGACACCCAACTCGAAAAAGATTGAAAAACCTTCTCCCGCCGGCCTCGATGAATATGAGTTAAAACCCGGACTGTCCTCAGGCAGAAAAGGATTAATCGAAAACCGCACCTGTCTGGTAACTTTATGCATAAATAAAAACCATTTCCCACCCGCTACTTGCTGGCGCTATGCATCAAACTCAAAACTTCGCTTCGGCTTTTCGGGTCCTTCTTAAAAATCCCGCGAAGCGCCGATGTCACCATTACCGAACCCGGTTTTTTTATCCCCCTGATTGTCATACAGCTATGCGCCGCCTCCAGTACAACCGCCACACCCTTGGGGTTTAAACTGTCCATTATGAAATCAGCTATCCGGTCCGTCAGTCGTTCCTGTACCTGAAGTCGCCGCGCAAAACAATCCACAATACGGGCCAGCTTGCTCACACCAAGCACCACACCACTCGGCAAATATGCAACATGGGCTGTGCCTATAAACGGCATAAGATGATGCTCACAAATACTGTAAAACGGTATGTCACGCAGAAGAACGATTTCGTTGTAGTTCTCTGCAAAGATGCTGCTGACGTACTGCTGAGGGTCTTCCCGCATCCCTATCAGAAGTTCGGCGTACATACTTGCCACCCTTCTCGGCGTGTCCCTTAAGCCCTCCCGCTCGGCATCTTCGCCCACCGCCAGAAGTATTTCCTTAACTGCTTTTTCTATCCTGCTGGTATCTACCGTCTTGCCTTTATGACTCATTTTCTTTCACCTCGTATCTGATATATTCCAGATAGTCAACACCGTCTGAATGAAAAATTTTTCTTTGCTATGACTGTTTCATAAAGTTCAGTATCTGCCGACCAGAGCATCTGAAATAGCCTTACCAAACATAGTCGCGGCCTCCGGGCCGATACCTGTTATAACAAGACCGTCCCATTCAACGGCATTGCCGGTGTATTGGGCACCGGCCCTTATAAGATTGCCCTGTTGTGACGGAGCACTTGTAGCTCTGAGCCCCTTGAGCACTCCCGCATTGGCCAGAATTGTTGGGGCAATACAAATCGCCCCAAGAACTTTCCCCTTTTCTTTCGCCTGGCGGGCAATACTCAGCGCCGTATGGTTATTAAAGTATTGCTTCGCACCGCCACCACCTACAAAAATCACTCCGTCGTAATCGTCCACATTCAACTCACTCACAAGCACTTCTGCCCTGCCGAGGCCGCCCAGCATACCTCTTACAGCACCTCTTTTTGTGCTTGCTGTAACCGTTTCCACGCCCGCCTGGGTAAGGACACCTCTGGTCTGGAAAAGCTCCTCATCGCGGAAATTCTCCTGCGCAATAATCAGCACCACTTTTTTGGTTATTCTCTTTTGCAGTTGGGGGACCGGCCTCTTTTCCTCGACCGTCTCTTTCGGCGCCTGCACGGCCGGATAACCAACACTAATTATGTAAAGCGGTTCAAGTGCCTTTGGGAGTCTGCAAACCTTACGCACCTGACTAATATCAAAAGCCCCTATCGGCACAGAGGCCAATCCGAGACCAACCGCCTGAAGATGGATATTCTGAGCGATGTGTCCCGCTTCCAGCAGCATATACCTTCGGGCTTTCTTATCGTATTTGCGAGCAAGCTTTTTCACTGAACCTGCGATGACAATATCACATCCGGCACCGGCCACCGCCCTCTGGTTCAATGCCGCCACCGCCAGTTGAGCTCGTATATCCCGATTAAGGACCTCCTCCAAACTGTGCCCTTGGGGACGATAGATAAACAAACCTTCATGCGTGGCAAAATATAATTCTATCGGATAAAGCGCCCCTGCCGACGGTGCCGTGCGAAAACCTTTCTCTTTTTCTGTTATCCCCTGGCCCGCCCAGGCTAACTGGCCAATCTGAGAAAGGTCAAGCTGACGCCTCGCAAAGTCACGCACACTTCGACGCTGCGCCACCGCCTGCTCTAAACTGACAGAGCCGGTTAACTTTGGTTCGGCAAGCTGAATCACTTTAAGCTGCAGCGCGCGGGACCTCTGCTGTGCAACGCATACAACGGCAAAAACACATAATAATATCGCAGGGATTGTAAGACGTCTCATTTTTCTAATCCTCCAAAAATTAATCCTCACCGCTTTCGATAGCTGTTACCACTGCTTTTTTTGCATGCTTATGAATCAAATGAAGATTTCGTAAATATATGAGAGTATTTAGTGAAAAGCCCAACATAAAAACAGGGTTCTTTATATGAACAGCGTAGCTCAGCAGTATTAAACTGCCAACTAGTGATATATACCAGAAAGCTATCGGCACATGGGATTTTTTCTTGTACTCACTCACTATCCATTGAAGAATAAATCGTCCGCCGAATATCCCCTGCCCTATCAAAGCTACCGTCGCCCACACCGGGTCGTTAACTATCTGTTCAGCTATCGCACTTTTAAGAAATTCGATTATTGAATACAACATAAATTTTCTCCAGTTTTCAATAAAGTAACTATTGGGGCTCCCAAACGCGAAGTAATGCGTTCGAGGAACCTCTTACATAATAAACCAATCTCTGGTAAAATTAAAGAACAGAGCTTGAAAAATCGACATATTACTTGCATTAGTAATCCCGGCACGGATGAAAAGTTTAATTAAATAGCTTATTTAGGCGATTCTAATGGCTGCCGCACGGCGACAAAAGCTGACCATTATACTCCTGCTGTTTTACTGGCCTGCCATCTTCATCCTTGCGCACATACCCTTTTCGGGTGTGCCTGAATGGTTTTTTCAGCCTCGAATGTCCGACAAAGCCATTCATTTCCTCGGCTACCTCATTTTGGTTTTGCTGCTCTGGTTCGCAATCAGTCCCGACAAAAGGGTAAACTGGCGCAGACCCGCTGTATGGTGGGTGCTTCTCGTGGTCGTTTGGTATGGGGCTGTTGACGAATGGCTGCAGGGATATGTCGGACGAAACTGTGATGTTATGGATTTCTTTGCCGACCTGGCCGGTGCACTCACCGGCTTAATTTTACTCTCGATTTTTCTCTTTTGGCCTGCATCACTTCTGGTAACATCTGCTGTTATTTTTATCTTAACAAATCTGATTCAGGCCGCCCCGACCGACCAGCTCAGAGTAATAAATACAGTTTTTCATCTGTTTGCTTACGCCTTTCTTGCTTTGCTGTGGATTCAATATATGAACCGTCTGCTGACAGTAAAACCGCCACAACCCAAATGGCTCATCGGAGCATTGACGCCTCCGACAGCTTTTCTGCTGGCGACGGAATCTTTTTCAGCGATTGCCGGAAACGGTTTCAGTTTAGAGAATATCATCGTCTCGCTGGCGGCAATTGCTCTCGTGGCCGCAGCATTTTATTTCACTGCACCTTTGCGTAAACATTAAAATTAGATTTGCCCCTGGGATTTATTTCAGATACATTAAGCGGTGTTATTAAATATGATAAGCCAAAAAGGCGATAATATATACAACGCTTTTAGCTCTGCCATAGGTACAAGGATTAATCCAGTAATAAATGAACGACTCCAAAACCAACAATAACAGCTCTCGCTTTTCTAATAGCTCTGCCACAGGTATAAAATTGGCAATTGTATGCCCAATGGCCAATGAGTCCTCAACCGCCGAGGATTTTGTAACCTCCGTACTGAAGCAATGTCAGAATTTCGGAACTGTAAAGTTTTTCGCCGTCCTTGATAATTCCTCCACAGACGGCACCTTCGATTTGCTCAAGGACCTGCAACACAGACTGCCGCAGCTTGTTGCCATCTGGGCGCCTGAAAATAAATGTGTCGTTGACGCTTATGTTCGGGGCTATCGCGAAGCCCTCGATGCAGGATGTGACTGGATACTGGAGATTGATGCAGGCTTTAGTCATCAGCCCTCGCAAATCCCCCGGTTTTTTGAAAAAATGGCCCAGGGATATGACTGTGTTTTTGGCTGCCGGTTCTGCAAGGGAGGTAAATTCACGGATGCGCCTATCAGCCGCCGCATTATTAGTCGATGGGGGAGTGTCTTAGCCAATATTCTGCTTGGCACAGAACTCAAAGATATGACAAGCGGATTTGAAATGTTTACAAATTCTGCTTTACAGAATGTCCTAGACAAAACAATTCGGTCAAAAGGGCATTTCTTCCAGACCGAAATCAAGGTATATTGTCGAAATATGCGAATAGCTGAGGTGCCGATACATTATCGCACCCCAAGCAAAAATGTAAATGCCGCTGTTATGATGGATGCCTTTAGTAATTTATTCCGGTTATTCAAAGAGCGTCTTGCCGGTAAGTTGTGAACTTTGATGGGATTTTTCTGTTTTATGAAAGACAAAATTTTCATTGTGGTAACCTCAATAGCCGCCCCAAATGACATCCTTCGGGAATTGGCGCGGGGCTGTGGCAAAAATGACTGTTACTTTATCGTTATAGGCGACAAAGCAAGCCCGGATGATTTTCATATTGAGGGCTGCGATTTTTACAGCCTGCCCAGACAGCTCGAAACCGGCTTAAAATTCGCTCGGAACTGCCCGGTAAAACACTATGCCCGAAAAAATATTGGCTATCTCCTGGCAATTCAAAATGGCGCATCGATTATTATTGAAACCGACGACGACAATATCCCTTACGAACAGTTCTGGGCGCCTCGCCGAAGAACTCTCGCCGCAAAGATAATTGAAAAAGCCGGCTGGGTGAATCTCTATCGATACTTTAGCGACTACAATATCTGGCCGCGAGGTTTTCCTCTTGAGCATTCTCAACAACTGCCCCCGGGCTTCGATACGCTTAAGCAGGCCGAAATTGACTGCCCCATCCAGCAGGGCTTGGCCGACGAAAATCCCGACGTCGATGCCATATATCGCCTGACTATGCCGCTTCCTCAAAGCTTCAGAAAGGACCGCCGCATTGCACTGGCCGGCGGCTCCTGGTGCCCTTTTAACAGTCAAAACACCACCTGGTGGCCGGATGCCTTCGAACTGCTTTATCTGCCCTCGTATTGCTCATTTCGAATGACAGATATTTGGCGAAGCTTCATCGCCCAGAGAATTGCCGCTCTTAACGGCTGGGCAATCTTGTTGCACGAACCGACGGTTAAACAGCGGCGCAACCTGCACAATCTGCTCGGTGACTTCGAGGACGAAATTCCCGGCTATCTGCACAACTGCGAAATCAGAGAAGCTTTAGAAACTTTGGAATTGCTGCCGGGCAAAGAGAAAATCCCCGACAACCTCAGGATTTGTTACCAGAAGCTGGTTGATATGTCTCTAATCGGCGCCGGAGAATTGCGACTGCTGGATGACTGGCTCGACGACATCAGGGCAATGGCGTAATGCGTTCAGGTAACATTTTTTTCCAAAACGGCCTATACAATGGGTCGCCTATCAAGACTAAACGCCACGAATTGAACGGCTTTGTTCTATAATACGCCTCGACAAGGCATCGGCCGTCCAGCAGCTCAGAGAAAAATGCATCCGGCTGCGGAAACGAACGAAGATACGGCTCGGCAACCGGCCCTAATGTCGCCGTTACTCCGTCTTTGAGCATCGCCGGGCACCATTGACTGCTGTTTGGGTCCCTAAGGTCAATAGCCTCCCAGCTTGAGATATGATAACCCACCGCCCCCTCGACGAAATCAAAGGCATCGACATATTTTTTCAAGCTGTACCAGCCGCAATAAAGGGCGGTCTGCGGGCACTGATTAGCCTCAAACACCTTCTGCGTCTGTTCCTCGATGACCTTCATTGTTGTACGCTGTCGCAAAATCGAGGCTGTTTTGCGCAGCAGCTCATCATATTTCGCATACAATGAATCCTTCGCCTTGTCCTGTCCGTAACCGGAATCTATATACGCAATGCCTTTCAGTCCGATTTGTTCAGCTAAGATGGCTTTATCCACAAGGCTGACCGCTATATCCTCTCCAGGCCCATCAAGACGGCTGACCATAAGTGATTTGAAGTCCCAGTAAGGAAGTTTATACTTTAACTTGTTCGGCCGCCACCGATACAACTCATAATCCTCGCCCAGCACCATCGACAATTCACTATCTACCGAGGCATCTGTTTCCTTACCGATGATTTTATCAATCGCAGACTGCAAATAAGCTATCCGGAGTTCGAGTTGTTCTTTCTGCCCGGCCATATAAACAGGACCGCTCTGTTCTATTTGTTTCACAATGTTTTGTGTTTGCTCAAGCTGTTTCCTCAATTGCTTTAATTTATCTTCCTGCCCTTCTAACTGTCCTCGTTTTCCCACCTTGATTGGTACGCCGTAAGTTGTTACAAGAGCCCTGATTTTACCGGCAAATCCGGCACTGCGCAGCTTGTTGCGAATCGGCCCGGCGAGTCTCGCTCCATAATCGCTTCTGGAAATTGTATCGCTAAGACTTGTTCCCAAAGGCAGAGAAAGAATATTCCCAGCCGGCACCGCCCGCTTTTTGCAGTAGTATTGACCAATACGTACAGATGCCGCAATGTCGCTGTTTGTTATTACTAAGAGCTCATTGGGCTCCAGTGCAAAGCTGCTCTGGGCTGCAAAAAAAAACAGGTATGTAAAAATGAATTTAAGAACCTTCATCCGTCCAAAAGTTTTTTATACCAAAAATTCAGCCCCGGACACTACCGGGGCTTTCGGCTAAAGTCAAATGTCTAAAACAACAATGATTGATTGCAGCCATCCCACACTGATGCTATTCAAACAGGTGCAGACTATGCAGCAATTCGGGCTGGTAATCCTCAGCCATCTCATGGTAATTATCAAACCAGCAGGCATCCGGCTGACTCTTGAAAACCATAACTCGCCCGCTGTCTTCATTATGGGCTGCTCGGTGATACCTGAAAAATACCATATCGTCGGTTTTGCCGATAATTTCTATTTTACCGCTCGAATGCGACATCGCATAACGAACCCGCTTCGCCAGTCCCGAAACCTGCGACTTGGCCTGTTCTATTATCTCATATCCCCTTTCAATCGGCACCGTATAAGTTTTGTTCCCCAATGCCGGACGGCATTGAAAAATATAGTAAGGTGCAGCACCAATAAAAGAGAGCTTCCTGAGCAAATCGGCCATAACATTAGGGTCGTCATTTACACCCTTTATCAATGGTGTTTGGTTAGCTATGATTGCGCCGCTCTTTTGCAAAAGTGACACACCTTCGACGGCAATGTCTGTCAGTTCCCGCGGATGAACAAAATGAGTTACTATATATATCTTCTTCTGGTCGGTGCTGTAGTTCTTTATCATCTCCGGAAATGAGGGGTCATCGATAATCCTGTAAGGATTGAACGCCGGCGCCTTTGTACCGATACGAATTATTCCGATATGGTCGATTTCCCGGAGCCTCCGAACGATATTCTCAAGCTTCGAGGTCGTCAGTGACAACGGGTCACCGCCGGTCAGAAGCACATTTGTTATCTCACCGTGCTCCTTTATATACTCGGTCGCCTCCGGCACATTCAGAATATGTTCCTTGTGAGACTCCACAAAAAAACGTTTGCGGAAACAGTAGCGACATATACCATTACAGACATCACTTACCAAAAGCAGCGCCGTGGAATTATATTTGTGCTCCAGCCCCGGCATTATCGTGTAGTGTTTTTCATCTGATGGGTCATACCGGCCCCACTCCTCAAGCTCCTGTATATGCGGTATTACAATCCGACGTATCGGGTCGTCGGGGTCATCCCAGTCAATAAGCGACAGATAATAATCGTTGCTGCGAAAAGGAAACCTAACGGTAACACTCTTCAATTCGGCTTGTTCTTTCTCGCTTAATTGCTCCAACTGTTCTATTTGTCTTATGTATCGAACCTTGATATCAACTTCTCCTTTCTGACCAATCTATTACAATTCATTAACCATTTTTTTCTATCTGCTTATTTGCCTCGCCCCGGGTGTATTCTGTTTGAGAATATTTTTTTTCGTATATATTTCTTCGTCGAAATACCTGGGCTATAGTTGCCAGAATTACCTTTATATCAACCAGAAAACCAGCCTTTTCAACGTATTTTACATCAAGTTCGATTTTTTCTTCTCGCGTAAGACCGCCCCTGCCGCATATTTGAGCTAATCCCGTCAAACCGGGCTTAACAAGCAGTCTTTTCTTCTGTCGTTCATCCCATTCGGAAATCTGTGAAACATACAGAGGACGAGGCCCGATAACACTCATATCTCCTTTTAATATATTAAACAATTGTGGCAATTCGTCAAGGGAATATTCTCGCAAAAATTTCCCTGTCCCGGTCAGTCTTGGGTCGTCACCTGATTTTGGACTCGCTCCGAACGGGTCAGCATCAATTTTCATTGTGCGGAATTTATAAAAGACGAACGGCCTGCCGTTTTTACCTGCCCTTTCCTGCTTGAAAATCGCAGGTCCCTTGCTCGTCAGACGAATTAGGATTATAAGAAAAAGCAAAGCAGGCGACAGTATTGCTACCGCAGAAAACGAAACAAGAACATCAAATAAGCGCTTAAAAAATTTTTGAACGAATTTATTCTGCATTTTTTATTCAGCCGGTGTGAATCTGCTTATAAACTCTACAGTCCTCTTTGCTGTTCTTTCATCGGCGCGCGGATGCAATGGGAGGTTCACAACTTCATTACTGGCTTTTTCGGCCTCAGGGCACATACCAATTTGGTAATCATACGCTTCCAAAGGCGTTTCAATCGGATGCAGCGGACATTCAAACCAACTGCCTAATTCAATCCCTTCTTTTGCTGCTTCCGCCAGTGCTTTATTTTTCTCGGCAATTCTTACCGGATACCTGACCATCACGGGGTCGATAGAAGAGCCGTCGTATTTTCTCACAGGCACCCCTTTTTCACCAAGCAGCTTGTCATAGAATTCAGCCATCTTCCTGCGGTGCGCAATGTTCTGTCCAATCCGCTTAAGCTCCCTTACCCCCGCCCTCGCTTGTACTGAACTCATTGCTTTGAAAAAATTTTTTGCCATTGTCGGTTGAAATTCCGATGTGCTTGACGAACCTACCACCATCGCTTTCTTTGTAAGGTACCTGAAAGCCTCCTGTGCAAGTGCCGTCGTCCTCGGATACACAAATAATCTATATACAACCAGTTGTGTCCATAGCATTAAAACTTCTTGCGTGGACGGCTGACACATTTCGCCGGCCCGCAGCAATTCAATTTTATTCGCAAGCTCCACATCATCGGTTGAAAGCATTCCCCCCACCCCCGTTGTAAAAGGCTTATTCCACTGAAATGAAAAATACGCAGCTTTGCCGAACGTGCCCACCGTCCTGCCTTTATATTTTGAACCAAAAGCAAGACAGCAGTCTTCAATCACATCGATTCCATTCTCGCTGGCTATTTTCATAATCGCATCCATATCACACGGATAGCCGTATGTGTGCTGAGCAATAAGCGCCTTTGTCCTTGCCGTAATTTTCTTCTGGAGTAATTCCACATTTATATTGAAAGTGACCGGCTCAATATCAACATATACAGGTTTTGCCCCAAGATACTTTACAGGATTGACATCCATCACGCAGGTATAACCCGGCAGAATAACCTCATCTCCCGGGCCAATCCCCATTGCCTTCAACATCGCATATAAAGCCACACGCCCTTTCCAGAAACAGTAGCAATGCGAAACTCCCAGCCACCGAGCAAATTCCATCTCAAATTTATTACTTGTGCTGTTCATATCATAATTTCCCAGATGCTGCCGGCACCGATTTTACCGAATCATTTGACTTGATTGTCCTCAGCAGCAGGGAAATCGTAACTCTGCTGCCGGTAGAGACGAATCATAGATACAGCTTTGCGGACCGTGTAGCTCCTGGGAAAAAACCCGCCCCAAACTTTAAGAAAAGGTTCTCGTGCCAATGCAAATGCACAACGCATTCCTCTTGAAAAGGCAATTCGTTGTTTTATCGGCTGGATAGTCCAGCCCATCCGACCTTTGAAATGGTCAAGATATGTTGTATCCTCCAATGACCCAAGGCCGTAACAAATCCCTTCACATCGTTCTTTTTGGAAGAAATATTGGGCCGCAGTGAAAACCAGGGCATTATTAGGATATTTATTTCTAAGTTCCGTCGAAGAATGATTCACCACCCACTCTCGCCAATTTCCCTCAGCTTCTATAGATACGATAAATGATGCCAGTCTGCCATCCACAAATGCACCCCAGGCACTAACTCCCTCTACTGCCTTGGCCGCCTGGCAATACTTCCGCCAATAATCAGGGTCGGCATATTGACTTTCACGCTCCTGACGCTTGGCCGTGTCTTGATTGAGTGACAGTCCATGCTCAATAAGATAATCAAAGTCAACAGCTTCAATAACACAATTTTCCAGACCACGACGGGTCTGATTCCTCGCCTTTTGATGAAGATTTGACATATCGTACTTTTTGTCAGTATTCATAGTTATATTGCTCATAAATCCGTAACTCTCGAGAGTGGTCGGATAACGTAGTGCACGCAGCTTGTGTTTATGCAGTAGTTCATCAACCTCTTCTTCGCTCGGCTCAATCAGTTTATAATAGGGAAGAGACAAAAGTACTTGAGGCGCCGCATCATACCACCAGGCATTTTCACTTCGTATAACCTTATGACCCAAACGCTCAAAAAACTCAACCATTGCGTTCGACTCATGCTTCATTTATATTGACTCCACTTTATTTTTCGATTAACACAGGATTGGAACTCTACCACACCTAGGCGATTCCCCTTTTCACCTTTTTGCTTCTATGTGCACTTGGCCGAACTTTTGAGATATTGGGCACATTGTGTTCACCATTACATAACCCCTATCCGGTCTCTGCACTTCAGAAACACTATGTGCGGTTTCGTTAGGACAATATGCTTTAAGGCTATCTTTTCAAGCAAATTGTGAATTTATGAGGGTCTTCAGAGACGTTTTTCATGCAGTTGATACCGCCTGTTGTTATTAAAACCTTATCATCGACAAAGCATCTAAATACTGTTTCGTATTTCGTCTGGAATAAAACTCCTCAGCTGCGTGACGGCTGTTAACTCGATAACGATGAAGTTTCTCTCTGTCATTAAACAAGTCAAAAATCTCGCTCACCAACCTATCAACATCCCCCGGTTTTACCACAACGCCGCATTTATGGCGGTTAATTATACGGGCTACTTCACTATTATTATTGCATAAGCCAATCAACGCTGCTCCTGCGGCCATAACATAGCAGGTCTTGCTCGGAGCACTAAGGTTCTCAGAACCTTCATCAAGAGTTACAATAGAAATATCTGCTGTCGGTAATGACGCCGATAATGCTTCCTCGGGTTGAAATGGCAATACTGTCAAATTATCTAAACCATCCTGATATTTCGCCTTCTCAACAAGCTTCTTTTTGGCCCCTTCGCCAATAATCATAAAATGGATAGCATCATATTTTATCATTTCCTTGGCTGCAGCTAAAATCGTCTCGATATCGTGAGTTTTGCCAAGATTACCAGAGTACATTACCGTCAGTTTCTCTACTTGGCCATATTTTTTGGCGAATGCGTTTTTATCTTTTGCCACGGGTTGAATCCAGTCTGTGTTCGCCCAGTTAGGAACAAAAACCACTTTGCCTGTAAGTATTTTGCTGGCATCGAACATCCCCTCTAAAGTGGCAGCCATCGTCTCACCTATTGTAAATACAATCTCGGCATTTTCCCAAATCAGGCGATTCATTCGACGCCAAAGACGACTTATCAGCCCCTTTTCCTTCAACAGGCCGCATTTAATCAGAACATCAGGGTAAATATCATAAACTAAAATTACATAATGTTGTCCGCGAAAACGCTTCAGCAAATAACCAACCATCCCCAGCAAAAGTGGATTTGACATCGAAAATAACAATGCGCTCTTCGGTAATCTCCAACACTTGAATAGGACATAAAAGAAGTAATGAATCCCCGACAAAAAACGCGACAAATAACTTTTACGTTCATATTTAGGAGCTGCTGTAATACTTAAAGACTCTATTCGGCTGCCTCTTTTGAGTGTATTGGGATGTCCGGTAATTAACACCCCCGGTGACCAGTCCACAGAAACATCCTCTGCTAAATCTCTAAATAGAGGACCAGCCATTTGATTAAGAAATATGATGCTTGGATGTTTTCCTGAATCACTCACTTGTTACTCACTCACAAATTATTTATTGCCGATTAATCAACTCTGAAGCTATATTGCCTATGTCGTTCTTCTTTTATCACAAGACTTTATACAACGAACCTGCCGCTCAAACTAACCACTTTTAACCAAAAGTCTCAGCTCCCGTAGTACATCCGCAGCTACTTCTTCCCAGCTTTCTGAAAACTTTTTTCTGTTGCCAAGCTCCCTTTTACCCTTCTCAACCAACTGCTGCCTTATGGCGGCATTGTCTCTGACCAGCATTATTCTGCTGAAAATAGATTTAATGTCCCACGGATTATAGAAAAGCGCCGCTTCTCCACATACGTAACGAGCGAAATCTATATCAGGAGCCAGAATAGGCACGCCCATCCGCATAGCTTCAATAAAAGGTATCCCAAGAGTTTCCAGTGTGGTCGGGAACCAAAAAGCATCGCTGAAGCAGAAGTACCTTAAAACCTCTTCACGAGAAAGGTCGCCAACGTTTATAATAATGTCTTCTAAATCATTCCTTGAAATTTCTCTTAAGAATTTGCCGGCTCGATAATCATCCTCAAGCTCTATCGTCGTGATGAATTTGATGTGCTTCGAACGTACTTCGCCACCATAATTCCTGCAAAGAGGTATAAGAACACTTGGATTTCTATGGGGCATATAACGTGTCAGTAGCAGAATGTAAAAATTGCCCGAAGACTTGTCAAACACAGAAGGAGCTTCCAGACCAGGAACAGGGCTTATCTCCGCTGGCGCAGGAAAACGCACAATTTTAATCCGGCCTTCCGGATAACAAAATTCATTAGAAAACCTCCGCCTCACAATGGGGGTTTGACCGAATATCAACTTCGTGCCCGGTAACGATTTCTTGATTTGTGATTTCAACGCTGCAATACGTAATCTTAACCTCAAATGTATATCCGGGTAATATCTTTTATCGTAGAATAAGTAAGCCTGACGGATAAAAAGAGCCTGCGGAACACTTGGTTTAGTCAAACCTATGTTGGCAAGACCAAATATTACATCCGGATCATAGCTGCCTACTACCTTAGGCAATGTGATGCTTTCGAACCAGCTTCTCTCGATAGGGTTGTGACGGCCATTGTAAATGAATAGTTCACTATCCTCTGGCAGCTCAATATCTTCGTAACCATAACCAGCTGAACAAACCAACAGAAATTGTTCATTCTCTGCCACGTTCTTAAATGCCCTAAGCAAATTTAATGTCCCAAATAAACCTCCGCCTGTGCGGCAACCATGAGCGATAATAGCTATCTTAAGCCGCTTCATACTAACACGTTGTGTATATTTAACTCCCTTTTAATACCGATTGCTAAACAATTTTCTTCCACCTAAGCCTCCAACAATCTCGCCATACGTGGAATAATTATTTCGGGGCTATATCGCTCTCGCACATAACTTATCAGCTCATCAGATGTTGGAAGACTAAGCTCACCTTCCAGATACTCCTGAACTTTTTGCCTTAAGTGCTCAATGCTTCCCGCCGGCACAATACACCCAGGAAGGATAGGTTCCATTAACTCCGGTATAGCGGCTGCATCAGTGCTTATTATCGGCAGTCCGTAAGCAAAGGCTTCCAGTACCGGCAAACCAAAGCACTCAAGCGCACGGGTCGGCAGAATGAACAAATCCGCACCCTCATAACATCTTTTGAGAATGTTATCCTTAATCTGACCCAGAAACCAAATCTTATCTCGCACATCCAGTGATTTAGTTAAACTTTTAAGTTCTTGCTCCATCGAACCGGCACCAACAACAACATAATACACATTATTTTGAGCTTTCAGCGAAGGCGCAATAGCTCTGATAGCAATATCCAGCCCCATTCGCGGAGCCAACCGACGAACTGACAGCAGTATTCGAGCATCATTCGGCCAATGGAGTTTGGCACGGGCTTCACTTTTTAAATATTCCCGGGAAAACCCCTCCCTGCACCAGTGCGGTATTACTTGGACTTTATCACCAACCCCATAATAATTATCTATAGCCTCTTTGGTAAACATCGAAAGAGTATGGATAGAGTCAACTTTGCCAAGTATCTCCCCTTCAAGTTTTCTAAGTGTACCTTTGCCTAAAAGCAGCTTTATTTTGCCCGGTAAACCCTGGGCCGCCCAGTTAATTTCCTGCTCCATAACAGTTGGAGAGTGAACGGTATAAACATATCTCGGACCATCTCCAAAGACCTCATAAACGATTTTGCCGTACAAAGGAAGATGAATGTGTATCACGTCGCATTTCATATCAAAAAGATATTTGCGGGCGGTACGTACGCCAGCCATTTTTTGCTTGTGAACCTTAAATGGGTCAAGAGGCCTCGTTTTAGGAAAAGCAAAACGTACCACTCGAATCCCTTCGTATTGGGAAATTGTCTCTGCGTCCGGTTTCTGCTTTCGACAGAATACGGTGACTTGATGCCCCCTGTCACACATAAATCGGACGACATCAAATGCGACCCTTGCCGACCCGCTTGCCTGGTCGGGGAAAAATGCGTCAACAGCAACTAAATAGCGCATGAATAATCCTGTAACACATTCATAAATTATGTGCTGTCACTATATCCGTATTCTCCAGCTTTACCTCTTCGCCACTCACCTGTTAAAAGTGCAACCGCCCACCATAAAACAAAAGCAAAAATAAGGCACCATACCAGATTTCGCCAACAGTCGATTAAGCCAACTGCATCCGTAGCGATAAGCAGAGGTCCAAACACACTTACATAGAGCAGCGCCTTGACCTCCGATTTCCTCGATGCCCTGCGAAAAATCCACATTGTAATCCAATGTAAAATCCCCAACACGATCCCACCCGCAAAAACAAACAAATATCCGCCAAGCAACCAAAGGTTACCAACCAGAGAGATTTCAATTGTAGATTTTTCCTCTATCCGAAAACCGTAATAAGGCAATATCCAGTAGCCGGAATAATGTGGGCTAAACCACAATCTGCCTGGTATCAATCGCATAAACGCTTCCTTTAGGAATCCCAATGGCGCAAACGCTAAAAACGGGGAGTTTCCCGGCGTATTTATAACAACATTATGTCCGGCATTGTGAAACAACCGGTGGAAGGTGTAATAAACCGGAGGCGTATCTGCCGTGGCTGTACGCCATTCCTTCAGTAGCCCCCAACGGTATGCCAAGTCCTTAAATTCTGCGGTGCCTGTCAGTATCCTCGTAACATTGCCGATTACCGCATAAAGAGGGAATAAAATTGCTATGCAAACAAGAATAATGAACTTGGTCTTAGCCGATGTCCTGCTTAAAAAAAGAATACCCATTAGAAACGTAAAGACGGGAATAATTGCCAAACCGCGGGCATTGCCTAATGTATAAAAGAAAACCAGAACTGCCAAAAATATCGCAAGAGCAATTACCATCTTTTTAGACAAATTTGTAATAAGGGCACCAACTACAAACAAAACGCCATTGTAGTATTTCATTAAACCCTCTGTTACATAAACTGCCGAATCAGGAATCATAATAACTTTTGATATCGAATGTATACCGAGAATAATCATCGAAAATACTGCAACAACATTTGCAACAAGTTTTGGTCTTCGAGCCGGAGTGCTGCTGGCCAACACTTTTTCTCGAACTGCCTGCCAAACTATTGGTAGATACCCCAAAAGGAGTAAAAAAACCGCCGTCTGTACTCTCAAAGCCCCATCGAGCATATATGTTGTAATCGTGCCTTCGTATGTAACATATCTGGCTTCGGGATAAAACACTGCGAAATAAACCGTCGCAAGCGGCCATGCAACAAAAAATATGAGCATTGTGAAAACCGGCACCAGAGCCTCCGCTGTCCACTTCTTCAGAAAATGAATAATAGAACCGAATATAATCAGACAGTTCACATAAGCCAGACTGACCCCCCAGAAATTTGAACGCACCTTAAAAGGAATCAAGAGTCCTAAAACCGCCAAAAAAAACCACCCTGACAATGACAGCCAGCGCATAGAATAATAGTTGTGCGCCGTTTCGCCGACGTCATCAAGCAGCTCATATTCCCATTCAACATCCTGTACGCTGTCAACTTCCATTAACAAACCTTATAATAATAAAAGCGTCCTGCGTGCCACATACAGCAAAACCTAACGGCAACTATTTTGACCTCAACGCAACAATCTTATTTATCGCTTCTCTCAACCTCTCATGATTGCTGTAGCCGCTGTCTAAGCATCTTTGTCTGCCGGCCTGTGCTATCCCTTTCCTTTCTTCGTCATGACACAGATAGTACTTAACCTTATCTAAAAGTTCTTCATCACTGCTGAAAAACTCAGCTTCTTTGCCCTCTTTAAAAAGCGAAAGGTGCTCATCGGTCCTTTCAGCAAGCATAAACCCCCCACAGGCCGGTATTTCCATACTGCGCGTCGTCTGAAGGTCCCGATTTGCTTTCCGCAGGAAACCGAGATTTATATCAAACGCGCAAATCGCACGCGCATAATCTTCTGCCAGTAAAGGCCGGTTCTCGAGCCGCAATCTCTCACAATGCCTTTTACACCGATGCCATGTATAACCCCACACTCGAACATCAATTCCACAATCAGCCAGAAAATACAAACTTTTTGCCCTCTCCGGTTCCCATTGTCCAATGAATCCCACAGGTCCTCCAAAACGCTCCCTCTCTTCAGTTGTAACCTCCACCGGATGATGGCTGCTCCTGTCGTATGCGTTCCCAATAAATTCGCTGCGCCGGCAACCCAACTCCTCCAGCTCCGAAACACAGTAGCTCTTGGTGGTAAAGTAAATGTCATAGTAACGCAAAGACCGCAAAAATCGTCTCGACTGGTTACGCTTGTTACCTGTCATATCATCAGGTGAATAACCCACTATTAAACATTTATCCTGCAAACTGCCTACCGCCTTAAACGTGTCAGGTTCTATGGTTAGCCCTTTATCAATCCAGAGCAGGTCAAATTGCTCTTTCTCCAGATGATTGATTATCGCTTCATTAGTAGATGCTAAATCCATCGGCCCAAACAAACGACGGATAATACGATTGTGCAGACGCCATTCTTTCCGAACAACCCACTCGGGGTGAGTGTTCACCTTCGTCAGTTTATGACCTAAATCCTGCAGTGCAATCATGCGCTGCTTTGTTGTACTTCCTCTCCTTATAGGACCTATATACAATATTTTCAAAGAACCTGGTTTCATCATAAATGTTTCGGGTTCGAACGGCTATTGGCTTTGTACATACCTTGCTTCTTTTCTGGTAAAAAGGTTGGGATGCCGCGGCAAGCCTAAAAAAACCCGACACTTGCTCACCAACGTCCCCCACAAATATGGAACCAGCTTTTTACGAGCAAACCGAAGAAGTTCCTTTTCCAGACCATGTCTCCTAAACACGTTACAAATTTCCGCGAACTGATTGTTCTTCCTTCGTAACCTTGCAAGATACTCCGGCATAATCATCGACCCCGATTGCCACACTTTCGACTCCTGAATAAATGCGGTATCACTCAAATGTACAGGAAGCCCTTTCTTCTGCCCGAAAAAACTGGTTAAATCGTCAACCATATTTATGTTATCTTCCACACCAAGCATTACTTTACGTGTATGCCCCACAGACCCCGGCTGCATCCGATACCTCGCTACCGAATCAGATATGAATACAACATCACAAACACTCAGCAGTTTCCAAAAAGTTTCCAGGTCACCGCTCCACGATTGGTTTTTGGGAAAACCTCCGATGGATTCTAAAGCTTCCCGCTTAATCAGGTGCGGCGATGGATTGCCAAACATACAGCCGGCACTTTTCTTTAGGCTCACAACGTCAAGAACCTTAATACCGCTGCATCTGCCTGACACGCCCCATCTCCTCGGCCGAGCAATAAGAGAACCATCAGAATCGATGATTGTAAATTGTCCGAACACTACTCCAACTCCCTCTCCCGCCTTTTCCCATCCATCAACCAATACCGATACACAATTCGACTCAAGAACATCATCTCCGTCCAGATATTTAATAAGTTCGCCTCTGGCCAATTCCAGACTACGATTTTTGTTAAGATGCTGTCCAAGGTTCTGTTCATTACGATACACTCTTAGGCGACTGTCCTTTATCTTTAACACCTCTTCGTAAGTGCCGTCGCCGCCGCAATCCTCAACAACCACTACTTCCAAAGGTTCATATGTTTGACTCAGCGCACTTTGTATCGCCTCCGCAATATAATCCTTACAACCCCAGCAGGGAATTAAAACTGACACCAAAGGGCGGTGGGTAACCGCAGCTTCTTTATTATCTTGTGACTCTCTCATCTTCAACTATAATCCTTCTGTAAAGCATTATTAGCAGCTCAGGTTTTTATATCAGGACTCGATTTGTTTCCTGGCTACGGCAGAACTGATACCACGACAAGCTATTGTTATTTCGCGATAGTCGGCAAAGTCATACCCGCGTTTTGATAATTCTCGTAAAAAGATTTCTCTGCTGACGTCATTTTCAAGCTCGATTTGAAAACACCTGACCTTATCTATCCAGCTTAAATCGTCACTACTGAAGACATCTATCTCGGCACCTTCTACGTCTATTTTTAGGATATCCACCGTCTCGATGCCATACCGCTTAAGAAGAGTTGCCATATCAACGCCTTCAATGCCGTCAGCGTCATCAGCATCCGTCGGTAAAACACTTGAAGACCAAGTGCCGATATTATCAGCAACAACATTCATTGAACATCTCTCGCACCATAAAGCTGATTGCAAAATGACCGCACGGGCACCGAACTGTTCAAGATTTCTCCGACAAAGCGAGTAATTTACAGGGTCAGGTTCAATCGCTATTAATCGTGCTTCCGGATATTTGCTCAGCAAATAGGCACTGGCTAATCCTATATTTGCTCCACAGTCGATAATCGTCTTTGCGTCACCTGGAAGCAACTGTCCATAGTGATGCTGGATGAGAATGTCATAGTAGAGAATAACATCACAGGTTCCAGGTCTAATCCAAACAGAATAATCACTCTCGCCTAAAGGCATTTGTACGGACTCTCCTGTTTGCTCTTTTCGACCCTGGTCCCACCGACTTCTCGCCTCCTTGTACATTTTATAAAATTGACTGTGCAGCGATGGTTGAAGAACTTTGCGAATCTTAAGCCATTCGTCCAGCTTCACCCTGGAAAGTACATAAGGACGCATGATTGTCTGTACAAATGTTACAAACCAGCCAGGCGAATATTTTTTGATGTTCTGTTTCAAAACATCATACCACCGCATTCTGCCTATAACATGTACAAATGGTTTTTGCCCGATTTTATCCATGCTCAAAATTCCTCGACAACTGCGAAAATTAACACAAAGGGCTTATTTTTGTTCAACTCCGCCTGAATTTGTCCCGGGCTCATCCTGTTCGCAAATACAGGCCCCGAGCCTTCGCAAAAAACCTCCCTGCTTCTGCACGTATCTTTTCATCCATTACAAGTGACGCCCCACCGGTAACTAATATGTATGCCATCCCACACACGATAAACCATACCCAGCTCTCCCCGACAACATATCTTCTAAATAAAAATGCCAATCCCATCGCTGCTAAAAAAGCCCTCCCGAAACTGAATAGTTCGCAACGAAACTCCACCGCCGAAAGCCGGTGCTTTTTTACCCACTCCGGGCCGTAATACAACGCCGATGCTATCCCGAATCCCACTAACAGACTAACAGGTGAGCCAAGATACTCTATCAACCAAACCAGCCCAACCAGAATCGCCGCACGCACGCTGGATAACAACACACCAATGGCCGAGAGACTCTTAATGTTACCCCCGGCATACAAAACATGATGAACAACTGCCACAAATATTATTGTTGCCAACGCTCCAGCCATCAGAAAATCGAACGCTGCTCCGGCATAAAACTCGGCACCCACCCAAAGATTAACAAATGTCTTGTTCAAGGCCACACACGAACCTGCTCCGATTACCAGACAATAAACTATTACACGCATCAGCCTTTGCGAAATATTCCTGAACTTTGTCGCATCGCCTTCTCCATATAGATGGGCAAGTCCCGGCATAAACGCAACACTGATTCTTTCCAGAATCATCTTGAGTACGTCCCAGGAACGTCTTGTTAATACATAAATTATGGTAACATTCGGCCCCAAAAAAATTCCTATCACAAGAGCGTCACATTGAGCAAAAAGCTGGTATGATAAACGATTAAAAAATGTCCAGCTTGTCAGACCGGCCATATCTCTCAAGTTTTCTCTTGCCAGGGAGAATCTAATACGCAACCGATACAGACAATAGTAAAATATGTCCGCCCAGTACAGGATTGACCACACAATGCCCCTTGCCGCCAGTCCTGCCGGAATTGATACCAGACCGTAACCGTTCAACAACATCACAACTGTTACGACAATGCCTGTTACCGCCCCTGTAATATAAATAATACTGTATGTTACATTACGCTGCAATCCCTGCTGTACAGCACCTGCCCCACCTGCAATTATCGTAAGGCTGCACGAAAAACCCGCCAAAATAAAACTATCGGATAGACTGCCGCCAGCCTGCCCACTCAGACCAAAGAGCTTAGGTAAAAAAGGAGCAACACCAAAACTCAAAAAAAATGGAATAAAACCTACTGCAGCGATGCAAACCAGACCGGTGCCGATTACTTTGCCCATCTGGTCAAACTCTTTTGCACCATAGACTTGTGCTGTTTTCTGACGAACAATATTTGTCAGGCCGGCATCCGCAAGCAACAGCCACATTACTATACTGCCTGTGGCAAGCCATGCGCCGTAAAGTGTTGAATCTATATACCTCAGGTACAGAGGCACCAGCACAATACCCTGAACAATCGCCAAGCCGACTGTGACGTATTGATGAATAAGATTTGCTACAGTTGCTAACCGCCTGCTTACAGGCTTAATGTTCGGCTCTGGTTTGTCTTGAAATGCCATTTTTCTACGTACTGAATATTGATTTATAAACTCAAATACCTCGAACCCCTATGTCACTACCAGCTTATTTCTTAAAAGCCTCATAGTCGGCTTTGAGGGTTTTGACAAAATCGACACCAGCATCGCTTTTTCCTCTGACTTTGTTGGATATCATCGTTAAGTTTTCACTAAGCCAACCGTGAGGGGGATTAAAACGATTCTCACCCCACGCCCTGAATCCGATACCAGCTCCATCATTAGCCTTGTAAGTTATTGACAAACGTTTTACCTTCGCTGCATCTATTCTTTTTTTGCCGGCCTCGGTTATCTCGAATGCATTTTGACCTTTATGAAGCTTGTAATCAGCGTCTTCTTGTAACTGCACGTCGTTCGGCAGCGATATCGAAACTGCAGAATCTTGACGGATAAAATGATTAAAATCGTATCTGCCTGCTGCAATATTGCCAGCCGAACCACCAAGCTGATGAGTGTCGCCAACCACCGATAAATTATGACCGCCCATAAGAAGAAATGTATTGCCGATGAAAATCGCTCCGTTGGCCTTGATTCTCGTCGCCGTTGTAACTTGAAAGTAATTACCTTGAATGATCATCCTGTTGCCGGAACGAGTATCTATTATCGGCCTGTATTTACTAGGATTCTTGCTCACATTCCTGAAGTTAATCGTATTATTCGAAAAAGTAATGCGCTCCATCCTTTTTTGGCCACCATCAGGAAACTGGCGTATAAGAACCTCTGGAACTTCACGTTCATAAGCTGTCTCAAACCGGCAGCTATCAACCAGAATTTCGTTTCCTCTCAAATCAAAATAAACTGTATCGTGGCTTTCAGCACCTGATTTATAGAGTGTTCCAAAATTATTGGAACTGAATTTATGGGAGCCTCCGGATTGCTCATAACAATTGGTAATCAAATTTCCCGTAAAAGCCGACTTTGTGAATATAAACCAGTTGTTCCTATACTCACACACGTAAGGCTGTGTGCCGGCACAGACGATATTATAGGCATTATCAAAAGTGCACTGCTCGACAACAAGCTGCCCGTTGTCATGGTCGACAACGCTTTCATTGGGCGACGGCCTTAGGCCGGGAAAAACTGTGCCTGCATATAAATTATTCAGGCTGCAGTTCTCTATAGACGTCATCACGCTGACATTGCCTATCGCAACGGCGCAGATTAAATCTTTTTTATTGGTTCCCTGGATGCCCACTCCTGAAATATGCACCTGTCTTCCATTGCTTATTCCCAGAACGGGCACAATATTCGGCTCTTTAACTACACCGTTTTTCTTATTCACTTCAACAATTTTGCCGGGCTTGAAATTTTTTAAAACACATATATTGGCGGAAGTTGACTGTCCCCGGTAGGCCCCGCGATTGGACCCTACCACTGTAATTGATGCCTGTACTAATTTATCCTTATCAGGATTGACAAGCCATATCGTTGATGCAACTCCCCAATTGCCCTTTGGGAAAAACATTGTCAGACCATTTGCCCGGCAGTAGGCCGCACATCTGTTTATAGCCTGAGAATTGTCTGTGCCGACCCAAACCCCGCCTATATTCTTGGCATCTGAAACCGCGCCAAATTGTGTAACACTCACAAGACGTTGTGCCAAGCTCTGACCTGAAAGAAACAGCATAACAAGAGTCCAGGGCAACAAAAATTTCTGATAATAACTATTCATCAAAACAAATCCCGACAAATTTGGTCAAACATAAAAGCCCCCGGCTTCGAAGATGGTAAAGCATTTTCACTCTCGCTTCTTTTTACGTCGTTGAAGTCCTGTTGACAGTGTGTTATATTACTCCAATCTTTCAAATTCTGATTTCAGAATCGCATAATTCAATCTATTCTGACTTACATTGTATTTGATATAGGCGTCCTTTACCACTTCCTTCAGCCTGAAGCCGCATTTCTCCATAACTTTTAGTGCACTCACATTCTTTTCAAATGCCCAGGCTTCTATACTTACCAGGCCCAACTGTTCAAACCCAAATTTTAAGGCGAGCTTTAGTGCTTCCGACATGAGCCCTTTGCCCCAATATCTCTTGCTGATCCAAAATCCAATATCTGCAAACTCCTCTTGGGGTTCATTTTTTGATAAGGACACTACACCAATAACTTTTCCTGTTTCTCTAAGAACGACAGCCAACCTAAAAACCTTCTTAGACTTTGGCTCAAATATGCTTGTCCAGATTAATTGCAGACCTTTCCACATATGCCTAACCGCCCTGCATACAAACCGTCCAATTTTGTTCTCAAGGTACCACTGTCTGGGTGGGCCTGTCCACCTGCCGACCTCCTTGTCTCGAATATTTATATAGATATCAATAGCGTCAAAAACACTCAATTCCCTCACCAGAATACGCTCACCCACAATGCTTGATTTTGTCTGAACAACGTCCATCTCGATTTCTTACTATCCCTTTACAAGAGCTTCGAATAGCTTTTTGTGCTTTCCTGCTCCGGTCTCAAACGAAACCCCCTATTTTACAACAGCACCGAATTTTTCGACACTGACAAGCCGTTGCGCCCCACTCCGACCTGACAAGGAACAGTACACTAACTACCCAACGCAATATAAATTGCTGATAATAATGTTTCATAAAAACCCCGTTTTCACATCCTTTCAATCTTTAAGCCAATGCTTGGCAAAAATCGCCAGGTCAAAGTAGTCAACTTCACCGCTCCAGTTAATGTCAGTCTCGCCGCAAAGCTCCGGAAAAACACAGTTGGCATCGCACCAGTGCAAGGCAAGAATAGATAAATCCTGAAAATTAATGCAGAGGTCACCGTTCAAATCAGCCGCCAGAAAACCCGTCCCCGCAATATCAAGTAACGCTTCTATATCCTCGTCTGCAACCGCTTCAGCAAGAAAATCGTCATGCGAGTACAATCCCCCAAAAACTTTAAGTCCGTCCTTGTCACCGACATATGTGCTGATGCTTCCAGCACCGAAAGCATCAAAACTTCCCGTTGTAACAAAGCCCGGCGTCTCCGCCGCACCGCCGTTTGAAACGTGCATCTTCAGCTTCGTCTTATTACTGTCACTATCGTCCCTGTAGCACACTATGGCAAATTTGATTTGTGCATACCTCTGGAAGTATTGGGCCTCTGTACGAACAAAATAAGAGTTCGTATCCTCTGTAACAAACAGTACAAACTCATCATCGCCACCCGGCTCCGAAGAATTCGCATCATAATAAAGTTCCGCGTAAGCATCTCCAACTCGCCACGACTTGATGTGCAGTTTACTGCCGAGGTCCAGACCGTCGTAATGTTCCTTCCTGCCGGATGGATAAAACGTGAATACATTCGTCCATTCCTCCGGTAATGTTTTAACACTGTGCACTCTTGTATCTGCCCGACTGGTGCCTCCGAGCTGCCAGTTTCCACCGACCACCTCCTCAATTTGCAAACTGTCAATATAAACCTCTATTTGCTCTGAAGGGTGTATATCATCACACTCACCTATGCTAATAAATAGCCTCAGATTGTTCCCGTCATTAGGGCCTACCCGGTATGGCTCAAGAATTATTTCCTGCCATTTAGCATCTATAAGAGCTAAGATTGGCTCGCCCGCATCAGTGTTCATTACGTATCTCGCCCCCAGCGTGGTATTCGTGCCGTTTTTGCTTTTAATCCAGAATCTTCCCTGGTAACTCTTGCCCGCTTCAACACTTACACTCGGAGAATATATATGCCCCGTGCAGGAAGCAGATACCGACCCAACCAGACGCAAGCTGGCATTCCCATGTTTTTGTTCATCCGTTGTTATTTCACTTGTTGTCCAAGCACAAGAACCCAGCCACCATTCATCCAGGTTATCCTCCACGCTCGATGTGTTTGGGTCGTCAAACATATTATTTGTGCCTGGCTCAACCAAACCTGTCCTTTGAGTACTAACTTGCGCAGGGCTTATTACAAAGTGTGATTCGGATTCGTTGACATCTAATACATTTAGGTGCAGCTTCCCGCCGGCATACCCCGCAAAGTCGTCAACACCTCTTTCATTGTTAGTAAAACGATGGTATATCGCCCAATTCTTCAAGTCCGTACTGACTGAAATGACCGCATTATTTTGTTTATTCACAGCATCGGCATACTCGCACGCATAATAGATGCCATCGTGTTCAAATAACAAAAAACATAAACCATGCCCTCTTCTTGGATCCCAATTGGTAATCAAGTTGCCAAACTCCCCGGCGTTGGAATCACTAACGTCAACCCAGCCAACATGGCTTCGGGTATCAGAGCCGAATAAAAGACGCGTTGGATGACCATAATCCAGCAGCGCCGTCGGCTGCAGGTAAGTGAAACCGGGTTCGGTAAGATTGTACCAAAAGCCGGCACGGCCATCATTGTCATTGGCCAGAAATCGGCGATATTTCCTGCCATCACCGGCAACTACTATCCAGCGACCAAGACCGCTGTGATAACATACGTCATGATGGTGATTGTACGTCTCACCCTCCTCCTGAGAGTCCCAAACCTTACTGAAAGTCTGTCCGTCATCATCCGAACGGAATATGCGCCGGCCCGCATATACAATGCCGGGCCTGCCATATTCAACAGCTAAAACAGCCCCGTTTGGACCCTCGTAAACACTCCAGCTCCTCAAATATGCCTTGTCACTTGAAAACCCCTCTCCACCCGTTGTCAAAACTGTCTCTACGGTGTCACCATTATCGCTGCTGCGGTAGAGAGTACTTTGGAAAACTTCACCTTCAGCCCTGTCCGCGATCAAAATAGTACCCGTTTGCAGCGCCCAGACTCTGCCTCCGTTGAGATACACCTCCCAGTTCGTATGCTCCCAACTGCTCAAGCCGTCCTGGCTGCGAAGCAAACGTCCGGAATTCTTACCAATGCCAAAAACGTACTCGGCATTTTTACCGTGAACCGCAATGTCTTCACCAACCAGACCCTCACCAGTACGATACTCACCATCACTGACATTGCTGACCGCCATCGTCTTGTAAAAAGGTTCATTCACATCATACTCTTCGAAAATACCGGATTCTTCACTCGAATAAAAAGCTACACTTGGGCGCAAAAAATCAGCGTAAGAAATATGCGCAAATACAGCCAACCCCACGAAAAAAAAAACAGGTATTAGATTCTTCATCAACCCAACCTCCAGGAAATAAGTAACTTTGTCTGTTGATTCGTTTTCTCTCTTTTCTCCACAAATTCAAAAAAGGTTCTCCGGGAGAGACAAACAACTTTGCTTACAGTTCGGCATCTCCATCTCTTCTTCACCGCCACCAGTATTTCGCCCAGAGAAAATTACCTTCATGTCCTTACTTTTTATTTATAACCACTGAGCCAGCCGTTTAATGTATAGTCTTGCCGAAATAACCATCCGAAGGGTTGCCTGCCAACCTAACTCCCGAATAAGTCTTGGTTCGGATAATCATAAATACATCCCATGGCAAAACAAACGTTAAGCCCTGCCGACACAGTGATATTCAATCCCCGCCTTTTTAACGAAAGCCGGGTCATAAAGATTCCGCCCGTCAAAGATAACCGCTTTCTTTAGTTTACTTGCTATCAGCTCGAAGTCGGGCGTCCTAAACTCCTGCCAGTCGGTAAGTATCACCAAAGCATCTGCACCATCCAGCATCCGATAGTTATCTTTGGTGAACTCAATTCTTTCGCCCAGCTTCTCTTTTGCTGCCCGTATTGCTTCAGGGTCGTACGCCCTTATCGTCATGCCGGCCTCAAGCAATTTCTCAATACACGATATCGCCGGAGATTCACGTATATCATCGGTTCGTGCCTTAAAGGCCAGACCCCATACAGCAAGGGTCATATCCCCCGCCTTGCCGGCAAAATAATCAAGAATCCGCCCGACAAAACGCTCCTGTTGACGAAGGTTCGCATCCTGAACAGACTTGACAATCCTCATCGGACAATCCTCTGAGTCTCCAATGTGTATCAAGGCACGTATGTCCTTGGGAAAGCAGCTGCCGCCGTAACCAACACCCGGAAACAAAAAAGCATTGCCGATTCGACTGTCACTGCCTATCCCTTCTCGAACAAGCTCGACATCCGCACCGACCTTCTCGCAAAGTGCACTCATTTCATTCATAAAGGATATTCGCGCCGCAAGCATAGCATTGGCAGCGTACTTCGTCAGTTCCGCACTGGCAGGGTCCATCCATATTATCCGGCTTCTCCGCCGCATAAATGGCGCATAGAGCTGTTTCATAATCTCCATCACCGCAGGATTTTCAGTACCGATGATAACACGGTCAGGCTTGATAAAATCATCAACTGCGGAACCTTCTTTGAGAAACTCAGGATTGCTCACGTAATCGAACGGATGGCTTGTCTTTGATGCCATCACTTCACTGACTATTTTATATGTCCCCACGGGAACCGTACTCTTAGTAACGATGATTCTGTAACCGTCCATCAATTCAGCAATGGAACCTGCAACCTCAAGCACCGCTGATATGTCCGCCGAACCATCGGCCGCACTCGGCGTCCCAACCGCAATAAATATCACTAACGAATTATCAACTCCTTTTTTCAACGTCGTAGTAAAATCCAGCCTGCCGGCCGGCACGTTATGCTTTATTATCTCGCCAAGACCCGGCTCATAAATCGGAATAATACCTTTTCTAAGCTCAGCTATTTTTTTCTTGTCGTTGTCAATGCAAATTACCTGATTGCCGCCCTCAGCCAGACAACCCGCCGCCACTAATCCGACATATCCTATCCCAACCACAGCTACTTTCATCTAAAATCCCTTTCAATTGCCGTTACCTGTCAAAACGCTAAAAACTCTGACTCCCTTCTCCGCAACAGCCATTAATTACACTTTTCTTTAATCCAAAGCCAACGGGAGATTCATCTTTTTCTACTACCTTCCACAAAACACCCACTTGGGAAAAATCATAGCCGTCAAGAAGAAACCCCGGACAATAACCCTTCACTGGCGAGACCACATACAACGCCGAAGTCCGAATTATACCTCCAACACTATCTGCGTTAAAAACCGGAGCATTGTCACTCATATCATAATCTGATACTATTTTTACATCACTGCGCCTACCCATAACCTCCTGAACATATAAAAGTGCATGGGCGACAGTGGTGTCGGCATATATTATCGCGTCTTTTTCAACTATATCCAGCGCCTCCTCGGCAAACCTTTCCGCCCCGCGATACCCGCTCTTCCAGGGCTGCAAAAAATACGTGTATTCATCACGGTAAGGCCGCTGCCTTCTCTGACCAAGCCCCTTGTATATCTTTCGACCAATCTCCGGAGTAACAAAATAAACCCCTATCGGCAGCAAACTAAAAATTACCACCAAAAACACCAACCAACTGCGCCTGAAGCGCCCCAGAAAAACATCCGCACCCATTCCGATAAGTGCCGCTGCAAGACAATAAAACGGCACAAAGAATACATACCTGTCAGGCACCGTATATCGAAAGGCAAATATAAAATAAAGCACTAACAGTACAAGTACAACGTTACCGAAACTCCGACTTGGCGTCATCTTCCGAAACACCCCGATACCCACAAAGAAAAGAACCAGGTTCGGCGTAAGAAAGTTCAACAGCACAAATATTACATTTTCCAACGCCATTTTAATGGTTACCGAACTGTTAAGAACTCTGCCCTGCCACGAAACGCCGAACAATGCCGACGCCATTGTCGCACGAACATCCCCTGAAAGGAGCATATTCTTTACTACTATATACTCATAAGGCAGTGCCCCAATTATCCAGAGCAAAACGATAACCCCAAAATGCCTTAAACCAATCTGTTTGCGGACCAACAAAAATACTAGAAAAACCCCGTAGCAGCCAAAACCGAACACCGCCCACAAATGATTGGCAAGTGCCAGACCGTTCAAAAGCCCTAACAAATACAGGTAAGTAATCTGTTTTGTCTTAGTGTACTGCAAAAGAACGAGCAGCTCACCTAACATCAACGCTGTATATAGCGTATAAGTCTCACTGATTACCGCCTGCTGCCAGAAGGTCCACGAAACAGCCAACGTTATCGCTGCTATTAGTGCCGGCAAAAATTTCCCAAGCCATAACCGAACCAGTAAAAACAAATTCGCTACCGTTAACGCCCCGAAAACCGCCGAAATCAGGTTGATTCTGTAGGCCAACTGTCCTATAGGGATGTTTTTAACAACGATACCTATCATTATATAAAGAGGATGGGCAAGCGCAAGACCCAGATTACCTTCAATATCGTTGTGCCATACTCGATAAACAAACAACGCGCTGTCCTGCCATAGTATTGTCGGCGCACAACTGACCACATAAAAAACACACGCCCCGACCAGCACAACTAAATACCACAGTGCTGCCCTCTTAGGTTTCGCTGTTCTGTCTTCGCCGGATATTTCTTTCATTTAAAACTATGGGAAAACGACGCTTGACCGTAAAAATACTATACTTATAATTAACTTTTGACAGCCGAACCGTTTCTCGCAATAAGGATACTCAAGTGACGGCTCAAAAACCGGAAAATCAAAACATCTCCGACCAGCATGCACCGCCCCTGGCCCAGCCTCCCCATACCGGCAGGCAATCGCGACCGTTGTTGATAATGTTTCTGGCCTTCTTTATATTGGTTGCTCTTGTTTTTATCTTCCAGCGAACAGACACTATTGATTGGATTGAAGATTATGATACCGGCATCAAACTTGCAGAAAAACAAAATAAACCCGTCTTACTTGCCTTTTACAAGGAATTTGCTCCTATGTATACCGATACTCGCGACAATACTTACAATGCCCCTGTTGTCATAAATTATGTTCATCAAAACTTCGTCCCCATTTTAATCAATGTCGATGAACAGCCCAAAATCGCTGAACAATACAATATCGGTTATTACCCCACCCACTACATCAAACCGCCTCACAGCAACGAGATTTTCGGCCCCTTAATTGGTTACGACCCTCCCGCAGTATTCATAAAGAAACTCAAAGATTTACTCGACAATATGAACCCACCCGACAAATAGCCTCTTTTGCTCGTTCTTTTTGCATCCATCGAAATAATTTAACCTGCTATCGGCGCCCTTTACCTGCAAGTTGTTCACGGTACCATTTAATCGTGGCCTTAAGCCCTTCGTCGAAATCCGTCTTTGCCTCGAACCCAAAGTATTCTTTGGCTCTGGACGTATCCAGACATCTTCTCGGCTGACCGTCCGGCTTCGAGCTGTCCCAGCGAAGCTCACCCTCGAAGCCCGTTAGCTCGGCTATCTTTTCTGCAAGGTCTTTTATCGTTATTTCAAATCCGGCCCCAATATTTACCGGCTCATCTCCATTGTAATGCTCCGTCGCCAGAAGGATACCCTCCGCGGCATCGGCGGCATAAATAAACTCCCGAGACACTCGCCCCGTACCCCAGCAGTCGATATGGTCGGCCCCCACCTCTATCGCATCCACACATTTCTTTATCAAAGCAGGTATCACATGGCTGCTCGCTGGGTCGAAGTTGTCTCCCGGCCCGTAGAGATTTACCGGAAGTAAAAATATCGAATTAAATCCATACTCAGCCCTGTACGCCTGCGATTGAACAAGCAGCATCTTCTTCGCCAGGCCGTACGGGGCGTTCGTCTCTTCAGGATATCCGTTCCAGAGCTCTTCTTCCTTAAATGGAACAGGCGTAAATTTCGGATATGCACATATCGTCCCTATCGCAACAAACTTCTCAATAGCTCGAACTCTGCCCTGCTCAATAAGCTGAACACCCATCATCAGATTCTTATAGAAAAACTCACCCGGATGCTCCCGATTGGCCCCGATTCCCCCAACAACCGCCGCAAGGTGAATTACTATATCCGGCCTCATATTACCGTACATCCGCATCACATCTTGCAGATTTACAAGGTCGTAATCATCTGTCTTCGGAACTAATATGTTCTTACAGCCGCGTTTTCGCAGCCCCTCAAGAATATATCCGCCCAGAAAACCCGCACCGCCGGTAACTACTATACGCCTGTCCTCAAAAAATCCGCTCATTACTTCACCTCTTGATGTTCGTTAATAATCTTTTCACGCCTGGCTATCTCCATGTCCGCATCCGTCATCATTTTCGCAAGCTCTTTGAATGTAACCTTTGGCTGCCAGTTGAGAACCTTCCTCGCTTTACTTGAATCACCCAGCAGAATATCAACTTCCGTCGGCCTGAAGTATCGCTGGTCTATCTCAACATACTTCTTCCAGTCCATATCAAGGTACCCAAAAACCTCATCCAGAAACTCGCGCACCGAGTGCATCTCACCCGTCGCTATCACATAATCGTCCGGTTTTTCCTGTTGAAGTATCAGCCACATCGACTCCACAAAATCTCCCGCAAAGCCCCAGTCTCGCCTGGCGTCAAGATTACCTAAGTAAAGCTTCTCCTGAAGACCTAATTTGATTCGTGTCGCCGCACGAGTAATCTTCCGCGTAACAAACGTCTCGCCGCGCCTCGGCGATTCATGATTAAACAAAATTCCGTTACACGCAAAAAGACCGTAAGCCTCACGGTAGTTCACCGTCTGGAAAAAACTGTACACCTTCGCACACCCATACGGGCTTCTCGGATAGAACGGCGTCTTTTCCGTTTGTGGCGTCTCTACGACCCTGCCGTACATCTCACTGCTCGATGCCTGATAAAACTTCGGCGGCTTACTGCTCGAACGTATCGCCTCAAGTAGGCGAAGTGTACCCAGTGCATCGGTATTAACCGTATAAATTGGTGTATCAAAACTCACTCGGACATGGCTTTGGGCACCGAGGTTATAAACCTCGTCAGGCTTTACATCGCTGATAATATTTGACATATTCCCCCCATCGGTAAGGTCGCCATATATCAATCTTAGTTCCGGCCTCTCATGTGGGTCTTTATATAAATGCTCGATTCTGCCTGTGTGAAACGACGAACTTCGCCGCACCAAACCCCAGACACGATAACCTTTCTTCAGCAAAAGTTCCGCAAGATAGGAACCATCCTGCCCTGTAATGCCCGTAATCAATGCCTTTTTCATAATTATTCGCCTCTTTACAAGCAGTTAATATTCCGCCTTCTCAAAACTTGTTCCTCGCAACAGCTCAGGCAAAAACCCTGTGCCGGTGTACATTATTCTATGATTTTACACCCTCGATTTTAAGTCTTTCACTTTCGATAATCAAATTCAGAGCCTCTTCCAGACTTGTTCTCGGCTCCCAGCCGATTGTCTTTCGGATTCGCTCCAGGTTCGGCACCCGACGCATCATATCGTCGATAGCCCTGCCGTAGGCCGCTTCATACGGCACAAACTCCTTTATGCTTCGGCTACCCGTCATCTCAATAATTTTATCAGCGAGGCCGTCAATGCTGATTTCTTCCGTTGAGCCGATATTATAAACCTTCCCCGCAGCCTCCTCACAGCTCATAAGACCAACGATTGCTTCGACAACATCTCCAACGTAACAGAAGCATCGGCTCTGCTCTCCGCTGCCGTACACCGGAACCGGCTCATTCCTTAACGCCCGTTGCACAAAACGAGGCACTACCATCCCGTACTGACCTGTCTGTCTCGGCCCGATTGTATTAAAAAACCTGGCAATTACCACACCCAGTCCGTACTGATGATAAAACGCCAAACCAAGAAACTCATCTATCGCCTTGCTGCAGGCGTAAGACCAGCGAGAAAAAGTCGTGCTGCCTAAAACAATATCATCATCTTCACGAAACGGAACAGCTTCACTTTTGCCATACACCTCGCTGCTTGAAGCTATCAGAATCTTTTTACCGAACTTATTGGCCGAATCGAGCACAACTTCGGTCCCGCCGATGTTGGTCTCTATTGTATGAACGGGCGCCTCAGCTATCAGTTTTACCCCAACTGCCGCAGCCAGATGGATAATCTCATCACATCGCTCAATGAGCCTCTCAATCAATCCTGAGTCGCGGATGTCGCCCTCTACGAAATCAAATTCGGCTTCTTTCAGAAACGCTTCAATATTTGTTAAGCTCCCCGTACTTAGATTATCAACAACCGTTATTTCTTGGCCGGCTTTCAATAATCTCTCTGAAAGATGGGACCCGATAAAGCCTGCTCCGCCTGTTATCAAGGTTTTCATATAAGACCTGCTTACTAACTTACCTGTCTGGCAAAATACCTTTCAATAGCAAATAATCGATAATACCACAACTGTTCTTCTGCCGGAACCAACAATCAAACAGGCGGTATTCCTCAATAAATAGTAAATCAGCCCAGACTCCGTCCCCGTCGGCTGCCCCAAAATGCCCAGCTTACACACTCATAAAAATCCATAATCCCATTCTTCGGAGTGGATTTTGTAGCAGACCAGAAAGGCACTCACTGCCCTAAATTTCTGCGAACTGACTCCTTCTATATCATAAGTATCGGCAAATAAAGAACATAGCTTGAGTAAAGGCACGCAGCCGTCAAGCATCAAGTGCCGATTTTATGACAAAAAATATACGCCCCTGACGCCCCATAAGTTCATACCACAGAACTTGTCAACTTCAGCCCAAATATCCTGATAACGCATCTTTTATCGGCCCTTCGACGAATTCCAGGAACACAACACTCTAATCACATTAAGTACCAACGCAGTGGTTGATATAAAAAGCCGATTTTTGTATAGTTTACAGGTTCAGGGCAGTACCTGCCCAACAATGAATATCTAAATGACCAAAAATAAAAACAAAACGCCGTGGTATGTCGCGGGTCTGCATTTCCAATGCATCCGGTGTGGCCGATGCTGTTCCGGACCGGCAGAGGGCTACATCTGGGTTACTAAACCCCAGATTAAACTCATAGCCGACTTTCTGAAAATATCGGTCAAAAACCTGAGGCAGCAATACCTAAAGCGAGTCGGACTGCGAACAACAATCATTGAACAGCCGGGCAGTAAAGATTGCAATTTTCTGCGAAAAGTTCAGAACCAAAAAAAATGTATGATTTACCCAGTCCGACCAACCCAGTGCAGAACCTGGCCTTTTTGGCCGAGCAACTTGACCAGTCAAAAAGCCTGGAATAAAGCCGCTCAAAAATGTCCCGGTATCAACCACGGAAAACATTACGCATCACAGGAAATTGAAAAAATAAAAAAGGATAAAAAATGGTGGCAGAATTCAAAGTAAACCCCCGGCTCATAGCGAAAGTCGCTGAAATTTACAATCGACAGAGTTTAGCGTATAGGGCTTAGCACTCTATACTATCCGCAATACGCTAAGCGCTGTACGCTATGAACAGCTTCACAAGCCACTAATATTTGTCAACCGGCAGAGGGATTCTCTCCTGCGGCTCACACAGATTAATATATTTAACGTTATTTTGCAGTGAGCCGTATTCCTTGTAATGGCCGTAAAGCCGGGCAATTTTTTCCTCATCCGGCACTTCGAGGTGTCGCTGCCAGCTGCCCATCTCTGCCCCCCAGATAATCTCCGTCCTGTCCCTGGCATACAGGATGATATGTGCTGCCCTGCTGTTTTGCCGGCCTCGGAAATTGCTCACATCAATACTGTCAATTTCATAAAGTAACGGTTTTACAGAAGTGTCAATTCGGTCTCTTTGGTCCAGCAACGCCAGTATTTCCAACGCCGCTGCAAGGTCGTTTCCTCGGCACACCTCACCCGGATGTGGTGTTCTGAATGTAGCTGACAAACCCTTCACTTTTACTATCGGCAGTTCAGACATCGCAACAAAATCCAGCACAACCATCTCGGCATCAACATAATAAGGCTCTCGAAGCCCCGTTTTTACCATTGCAAGGGGCTTTCGCCATCTGCCTCGGATTTCGATAATGTCATGAGCAACCTGCACCTTAACATCGGCGAGCCAGGCAACCAGAGACTCAACGTTTTTCTGCACCGATTCAGCAGCATCTTCATCAACTCTCAAATCCTCGCCATCGGCAATTGCCGCCGCATAAATCTTTCGTTCCAGCTCCTCATTAACCCACCAGGGAACACCCGCCAATCTCAACCCGACCGCTCCGCCGGACGCCGGAACCGTCTCTTTCACATATCTGCTTAAAAATAAAATACCTGCTGCCGCCCCTGCAAGAACAATGATTACCGCTGATACTTTCAATGCGGCTTTCAAACCCGAAGCAGACAAAACCGACCTTAGCCTGCTCCTGCGCTTCGACTTGCCAAGCTTGAGCGATACTTTTTTCCTTTTACTTTTTCTTCTTCTGGCCACTGACTATCTCGTATATCACATTGTGTATTTCCTGCGCTAAAACTTATCCACTGCACGTTATCATCTTTTTATCTTTCACGGGTTCCCCGAACGCATTACTTTGCGTTTGGTTGCCCTCAGCGCCGCCTCAACAATTCTTACACACAAATCGCTCATCGAGAGCCCCGCCTTTGCTGCCGCCATCGGCAGCAGGGAATGGCTCGTAAATCCTGGTATGGTATTGACCTCCAGTGCATAGGCGACCTGGTCGTCGCCGAGAACAAAATCGACCCGACCGAAGTCCTTGCAGCCGAGTACGCCGAAACATGCAAGGGCATCCGCCTTGATCCTTGCCGACAGCCCCGCATCCTTAATCGTATCGAAAAGAAACTCCGTTCGTTCATCGATGTACTTTGCCCGATAGCTGTAGAACGCTTCTTTGGGTCTTATCTCAATAATCGGCAGTGCCTCGCCGCAAAGAATACCGACAGTTATTTCCCGCCCAGCTATAAATCCCTCTATCATACAATCACCGAATTCTGCCAGTGTTTTCTGAGCAACTGCCGTCACTTCTTGACTGTCCCTGATAATTCTGACACCAACGCTGCTTCCCTCTTTTATGGGTTTTACCACATAACTTTTCCCAGACTGTTGTAATTCTTTCTCAAGTTCCTGCACGTCGCTGTCACAATTGAAATCAACCCAGGCCGGTGTGTGTACGTCCACTTGTCTAAAAGCTTTCTTGCTTGCAATTTTGTCGAACGCTAATTTACTCGCCGCCGGCCCGCTGCCCGTATAGAGAAGTGCTCTGTCCTCCAGTATCTGCTGCAACCGGCCGTCTTCACCGAATTTGCCGTGCAGTGCAATAAAGAATACATCAATACTCTCATCTTCGAGAACACTCAGATTGTCCGGCCAAATATCGCCAATCTCCACTCTCAAGCCGGCCTCTTTTAACCCCTGCGCAATACATTCACCGCTCTGGATACTAACCTCGCGTTCGCTGCCAACACCGCCGGCAAGAACAGCAACTTTCAACTTGCTGTTTACCGCCGGCCTTTGAGAGTTGGATGAAGATTTGATGGTCATTTTACCATTTTAATATATAAAATCTTTTTTATCTTATCGTATAGCTCTGCCACAGGTAAGAAGTTAAACTAATTGCCGACGTAGTCGGCTTCAACTAACGAGTTCCGATTCACCAGCGACGAACGACGCTCAAACTGTTCCGTTTCAAAGAAACGGTCGGCTTGAGCATTATTGCTTATATCACACCGTACGTTTCTTTTTACGCGATAAACATCACATCCGAAGCACGACCGGTTCAATTCCAGATTTCAATCTCAAGTTCCAGCTCAATGCCGAATTGCTCCTGCACACGCCCCCTTACCGCATCTATAAGTCTCATAACGTCCCGGCTTTTGCACCCCTCACCAGCGATTATGAAATTTGCATGCTTTTCGCTGACAACCGCTCCTCCGATTTGCAGGCCCTTCAGCCCGGCCCTGTCGATAAGAGCTCCGGCAGAAACACCTCGGGGGTTCTTGAATATGCAGCCGGAATTCTTCGAATTCAATGGCTGATTGTTCTTCTTATATATCCATATCTCTTTTACCGTTCGCATAATTTGTTCAGGGTCACCGCTCAGAAGTTTCATATCAGCGCCGAGAATAAATTTGGCGGTAATATTTGTTCGCCGATAATCGAATATCAACTCCGGCTTACTCATCTCGAAAACACTGCCCTTATGGTCCATCACCCTGACGGTTTCCACCGCCGAGCCGATATCGCCGAAGTTACCGCCTGCATTCATTCTTATTGCTCCCCCCACCGAACCGGGTATCCCCGTCAGCGACTCAAGACCCGAAAGACCTTCCTGAACACAACTCAATACCAGTTTGCTCAATTCCACTCCCGCCCAGGCGCTCAATCGCTCTCCCTCAAATTGTATCTGTGCGAACTGGTCCGATTCGAGTTTTATCACCGCCGCCCGCAGACCGTCGTCGTTTATCAGCAGATTCGAGCCAAAGCCCATCACATAAATCTGGACGTTATTTTCGTTACATCGCTGAACCACTTCCGTAAGCTGTTCAACGGTTTTAGGCCTGATAAAATAATCCGCAGGCCCGCCAAGACCGTACCACGTCCGCTTAGACAACAGGTAATCGGTCTCAACTATCTTCTCTAAGCCACTGAATATATTCATCTGACACCTTCCAGACATCCCCCGCACCCATTGTAACCGCCAAATCTCCCGCCCTTACATTTTTCTTCAGATAATCGCAAATCGGACCAAAACCCTCGATAAATACCGCCTCTGCGCCGTTGTCTCGAATTCGCTCAACCAATTTTGCCGAATCAATTTCCTTCTTCGCCTCTTGTGTATCTCTGACGAAATAAATCTCCGGCACTATTGTTACATCGGCAAGCTTAAAGCTTTCTGCAAAATCTTCAAGTAAAAATCTTGTTCTGCTGTACTGATGGGGCTGAAAAATACACCAGAGCCGCCTCGGTGAATATCTTTGACGTATCGCCGCCAGCGAAGCCCTTATCTCCGTTGGGTGGTGCGCATAATCATCGATAATTGTAACACCCCGGAACTTTCCTTTGAGCGTCAGCCGACGGTCGATACCTGTAAAACCACCTAACAATTCAAGTATCTCTTTAGACCCTGCCCCTGTATTGACCGACATAGACACCACCGCCAGAGCGTTTAAGATATTGTGCTCTCCCGGCAGCGATATCCTCGTTGCCCCCAGTAGCTCACCGTTATGATAAACGTCAAACCAATAAAGCCCGTCAATCAAACGCATATTCTCAGCGCAGAAATTGCAGCTTGAATCAAGCCCAAATGTCTCACATCGCAAATCAGCAGCCAATCCTTTAATTATTCTCGCCACGTTCGAATCCGTACCATTGCTGATTAACACACCGCCCGGCGGCAGCCCGCCGGCAAACTCGCCAAATGCCTCAACTATCTCATTCTCGTCCTTATAGTAATCAAGGTGGTCGGCCTCAATATTCAGTATGCAGGCGACTTTCGGCCTTAAATTCAGAAAGCTCCTGTCGTACTCACAGGCCTCAGCAATGAAATAATTGCTCTGGCCCACCCCCGACGAACTGCCCAACTGCGTAACCTCAGCCCCAATGATAAAATTGACATCAATGCCCGCTGCTTTGAGACAATATGTCAGCCATCCGCTTGTTGTGCTTTTGCCGTGAGTGCCGGCTACGGCTATGCCGTCATAGCGGCCCATCAACTCTCCCAGCATTTCAGCGTATTTATAGATTTTCAAACCTCTTTTGCACGCCAGCTTCAATTCGGGATTGTCTTGCTTTATAGCTGCTGAGATAACAACCGCGTCGGTTTGTTTGATGAGGTTATCACCGCTATGACCGATTTTAATGTCAGCACCTGCCTGGCACAGTTTGTTTGTAATGGGGGTTCGTTCCTGGTCCGAGCCGGTAACAATTGCTTCATTTCTCAGTAGAAGCCGCGCCAGACCGCTCATCCCGATACCGCCTGCACCGATAAAGTGAAACCTTTTCCCCGCAACACCTACTTTGCTGGTTGTATCTAATGCTTCATATCTGTGAGCAGATCCTGTTCTGTTTTGGATATTTGGCATTTAAATTCCGAATCTGCCTCGGATTTCGATATTCGAATTTCGTATTTACACCGTTGATGGCAGTGTATCACACCGAAGGGCAGAAAAAAAGAAAAAAGGCCAAATTGTACTAATCTACTTTTCTGCCTTATCAACAGCATACTCAAGCAAATCCCCAGGCGTGCAGTTCAATACCTTGCACAGGGTACTCAAAGTGGAAAACCGAATAGCGCGGGCTTTGTTGGTTTTGAGAATCGAGAGATTGTTGACCGCCAGCCCCGTTGCCTCAGCTAAATCCTTAAGTTTCATCCGCCGGTCCAAAAGAACATAATCAAGCCGGATATTAATCATTTCACAATCTCCTTTAGACCAGCGTTTTTGACTCTTCAATAACAGGCATAACCCGCCGCAGAGCCTGGGCCAAAGCAATGATAATCAGGACCTTCGCAGCAACGGGAACCACTAACGGCTGGATGAACAGGATGCCTCCGTCTCCTCGGCCTTCAAATATAATACTCTGCCAAAAATAATATTGCAGAATTGCCTTGCCAATAACAAGCACGGCGAATACATACAGAATGTACCGGCTGTGTTGCAGAAGCCAGCTTAGCTTGCTCTTATCGGCAATAAGGTAACCGATAAGCTGTGCGACAATAAGTGCAATAAGGGCGGGAAACAAAAACTCGAAAACAAAAGACGAAGTTGAGTAGATAACATTTTTGAGTGTATGTGGCCAGCGAAGTTCACCCGCAGCATCCGACACAGCCAGGATGCAGAGCACATATAGTAAGAACCAAACGGTCCCGCCCGCAAATTAGCACCCAGCCAACGATTCGTGCCGCAATATAGTAGAATCTCAACAAGCCTTTGTTTTCTTTAACAAACTCATTCATAATACTATTCATCCCTATCACCACCTTGAATTACGCAAATATGATGTAATAATTAACGGCTATCGTTGATTTGCCAACAAAAAATAAAATTTTTTCAGAAACTTTCAAGGTGCTGTGTGAGAGCAGAAAAGGGGGAAATCCCCACAGAGAATGTAGTTTTCAACCGCAAAGCTGCTTTCTTACGCAATACGATATACGCACAACGCAATACGAAAATTTTACCATTGCGCTTCAACGTATGGCCCCAGTGAACCTTTCGCACCGGGCCTGGGACGGGATTTGAGAATAGCCTCTGCAATCGCAATATCGCCCGGCTGCGTAATTTTGATGTTCGATGAATCGGCCTCGACAATTGACACTTCACGACCCAACGCTTCGACGAGTTGAGAATCATCGCTGATTGTATCTTTATCGAGTTTATTCAGGTTGCTGTATGCCTTTTTGAGCAGGTCGGTCTTGAAGACCTGCGGCGTCTGTGCTTCATACAGCCCCCATCGCTCAACAGTCTTTATTATCACATTGTCTTTGACCTCTTTTATTGTTGCAACTACCGGAGAGGCCAGTATTGCCGCACCGCTTTTTGCCGCCTCAGCAAAGCAGTCATCAACCCATTTTTCTGTTACACAGCACCGCACAGCATCGTGGATGGCTACAAGCTCTATTGTCTCGCCGACCAATTCCAGCCCTTTTGCAACCGTATCAAAACGCTCATCTCCGCCAATATACGTCTTCACGTTAAAAAACTTCAAATTAGCCCCCCACTTGACATTCACCAACTCTTGGTCTTCGCTCGCTATCGCCAGCAGTATTTGCTTCACGTCATCTCTATCGGAGAAAAGCTCGACACTGCGCAGAAATGCCGCCCGCCCGGCCACATCAACGAACGGCTTCTTTCTTTTGCCGCCGAAGCGCCTGCTTTTACCAGCCGCACATATTATCACTGCAACACTGTGATTTCCGATTTGCAATTTTCGACCTTCAATTTTCAACAGTCAATAGAAAATAGTCAATATTCAATACCTCGTCTTGCAGGTATCCCCTTATCAAACGGATGCTTGATATTTTTCATTTCCGTTACCAAATCCGCCATCGCTATCAACTCTTCGCTCGCCCCCCGGCCGGTCATTACAATCTCTACCGACCTCTCTCTTCTGTCAATAATATCTTTAATATCCTCAAGCTTTGCCAGACCCTTCGAAAGGCAGAAAACAATCTCATCAAGTATGACACAATCGTAAAATCTTTTCTCTGCTGTCTCTGCGATTCTTTTGAGAACGCTGCTGATTGCAGCCTGCATTTTAGCAACCTGCTTCGGATCATCGAAGGACTTAGTCATATCCCATTGGACATCGAGCGATTCAGCCCTGATTCTAACCGCTCCCAATTGCAGTGCGAAACGCTCACCTATATCAAGTGATGGCGGCTTCAAAAATTGATAAATCAAAACCTTATTGCCCTGACCAGCCGCCCGAAGCGCCAAACCAAACGCCGCCGTCGTCTTGCCCTTGCCGTCGCCCGTATAAATCTGAACAAGTCCTCTTTTCAGCATACGGGTATTTTAAGAAAAGAAAGGACAAATTGAAAAGCAAAAATAGTGAATTTCTGACTTAAAAGAAATGGTCATCTTAACGATTGTTGCCTTCACGGTTTTTCCGTTGCACCTGCAATCGTCAATCGTAAATTGTCAATAGTAAATGAACAGCGATTATATTGTTACGGCCTTGAGCCGCTGCTGCGCGTCGGATTGGCTTTCGGCTTGTTCGCCAGGTTTGAAAGGCAGCGGCTCGGCGAACTGAACCGCAACTCGCCTGATAAACCTGTTTATATTTTCGACCCGGCAGACATTAGCTGTGCGCGTGAAGTTAGCCATATCAAAGCTGTCGCCCCGGCCAAAACGTGGAATGCTGAAACGCGCCGTTATCTGTTGACCCAGATATGGACTCTCCTCATTACAATAGCACGTGAACGCCGCCCCTCTGCTCGAAATATCCACCATTTGACCTTGCAAAAGTATTTCGTTAAAGTCCTCGGCAAACCAGACAGGCCAGTGATAACGAAGCCTTTGTTCCCTTCTTCGCTCGGTATTTGTCTCCATTCTAAACTCTCCGTACCTTTTTAACTTAACCTTTGGAAAATCGACACATTCAAGCCCCTCCTTAACGAACAACTACCGAGAAAATCACCGCTGACCGGCCCAATCCGCAGTCCTTGGGACTCCCTGCGGAGGATGCCTTACGGCATAAAGCCGATTGGGCTATTTACCGTTCGGTTCAACGGGATAGTCCGCAGGTTCCTTTACAGCACCCGATTGGACTTTTTTTTAACTTTTTCACTTTTAGCCCTCCATGTTCCTATAATCTTGTTCATCTAAACATTTGGCTTTTTTGGCAAAATGTGCATAACGGTGCAAATTCTCTTTTTAACAACTGCTGTCCTTTTTTGACTGGGCGGCAGGAGAGTCTCTTTATGCGGGGTAATATGTGTTAATTCGTACCTATTTGTGGCTAAATTTCTTTGTATGCTCGTTGATTATTCTTTTTTGCCGGTTACGAGTCTGACAAATTCCTCCCCTCGCTGCTGGAAATTATCGAACATATCATAGCTCGCGCAGGCGGGACTGAGCAAAACCACGTCGCCGCTGACCGCAAGGTTTTTAGCCGACTCAACGGCCTTAGTCAGTGAATCAACAATTTCAACTTTTACCTTCTTTTCTGTGTTCTCTGCGACCTCTGTGGCTAATTTCTTTGCAATCGCTTCTGCAATTTTTTTGGCTGTTGCGCCTATCAAAATAGCCGCCTTGGCCTTTGCTGCCATTTCCAACCCCAATTCGTCAAACGATAATTTCTTGTCGTATCCGCCGGCAATAATAATCTTCGGCTCGTCAAACGCCTCCAGCGCCGCAATCGCACTTGCCGGCGTAGTTGCTATCGAATCGTTATACCAGCGGACACCTTTACTCTCTGCCACAAGTTCGAGCCGATGAGCAAGCGGCTTAAATCCCCCCAGAGAGCTTCTTATCTGTTCATCCGTCACGCCAAAATGTTTCGCAACAGCAATGGCAGCGGACAGGTTGCTAAGATTGGCCCTGCCGACCAGCCCAAACATCTGGCGAACTTCTTCGCCTACATCGTCAGTTGAAAATTTCAAACAAATCCTGCCCGCTTCTTTCCTGTATCTTTCAAACCACTCCGCTCCGATTCGGTCTTCGCTGTTAAATATTGAAACAGCCGGCCCATTCTTGTCCCACCTTTGAAACTTGAAAATATTCTCCTTGGCCACGCAGTAATCAGCGAACGTGCCGTGACGGTCGAGGTGGTTTGGCGTGAGGTTTGTCAAAACTGCCACCTTAGGCCCTTTTTCAATTTGTGCCAATTGCTCGCCCTGAAAGCTCGATATTTCCAGCACCACCAAATCATCACTGCCCATTTTATCTATCGCCGCAAGTAACGGCTCATTGCCGATATTACCGCTGAGCCGGACATTCTCGTATCTCGTATCCCGTATCTCACCTTCGGCATTCCTTAACAGATGTGCGGCCAGCGCCGCAGCCGTGCTTTTGCCGTTGGAACCCGTTATCCCAATTATCGTTGCAGGACACAGCTCAAAAAAAATATTTATCTGCGAAGTGACAAACCTGCCGTTCTGTTCCGCCGCCCTGACAAACTCATCCCCGGGCGCAACTGCAGGATTGACTATGACAATGTCGGCTTTTTCAAAATCAGTTTTTTCGTGTCCGCCCAGGTGAAATTCAATATCGCCGAATTCTTCAAGCTCTTTGACCGAGTCGTTCAATTGCTCAGTATCTGCCAGGTCGGTCACCGTAACTCTCGCTCCTGCTTCTGCTGCGAATTTCGCCGAATCTACCCCTCCGCCGAACCGCCCCAGACCCATAACCAAAACTTTTTTCCCCGCAAAAAATCCCTTATCCGAAATTCGATATTCCCTGTCCCACATTCGCTCTTCGTTTTTACTTTCGACTAAGCTCCGCCCCGCAACCGGCCTTGTCGCTTTTAAGAACCCATCGCCTTTGCCAAATCCATCTTCGTATCGATAACCGCCTGTTCGATGCACCTTTTCCAGTCATCGCCGAACTGCTCTCTGTATTTTGGCTTCTCGTAAGCGTAAATAATTGAGCGTGATGCATTGATTAGCGCCCCTGTACCGTCATCTTTGCAGAACCGCACACACTCTTGTGCCGAGGCCCCTTGCCAGCCGTAGCCCGGCACCAGAAACCACACCTTGTCGTATTTCTCCCGCAGAGCCGTTGTAACTTCAGGCGCAGTCCCCCCGATTATCATTCCGACGTTGCTGTAGCCGCTGCCGCCGATTCGCTCCGGCTTATCGGCGATTCGACCGACTATCTCGGCAATCTTTTCATACATCTTTTCGCCGCTGCTGTTGGCAAAATCCTGAATCGCCGCCGACGATGGGTTACTGCCGCGGACCCACACAAACACACCTTTGCCCTGCTCGTCTGCCATTTTCACAAATGGCTCAATCCCGTCTTCGCCCGCAAAACCGCTAATCGTAATTGCATCCGGTGCTACAGTGTCTTCAAGCCCCACCAACTGCGAATTCTCAAGATGAGCCGCAGCGTAAAGCCCCGCCGTATGCCCGATGTCTCCACGCTTCACGTCACCGATTATCTCCAGACCAAGCTCGTTACCCTCCGAAACCAACGAATAATATGTCTCCACCCCCTCCCAGAGATACTTCTCGAAAAACGCTATATTTATCTTCACTGCAGCCACCATCGGAGCAACAATTCGAAGAACCTGTGTGCAAAAATCAAATGTCGCATCAACCGCCGCCGCCGCATCAAACTCATCATTCATCTCGCGATGGTCCTTTATCGCAGAAGGCAGTCGGCTGTAAACAGGGTCCAGCCCGACAATCAAAGGCGTCTTCTTATTGTCCACCGCTTCGCACAAACGGTCTGCAAAATGGCTCAACATTCTTCAAAAACCCCTCTTTGACAAACTTAAATCCTATAAAATCCTTTCTATCAGACCACTAACTTACTATAATGATACACCTGCCATTGAGCAAGATAGAAATTCAAAACCCAAATTTTTACTGTGATTTCGGACAGCCGCAAAATTTGAAAAAAAGAAAAAAAAGAAAGTTCAAAAGAATCTACTGGCTCCTAATCGACCTGGCCATAATGGCCGTCGTCCTTATTTTACTGCTGTACAAGCCGGCTCGTTATAATCCCTTTGCTCTCGCCCCTGCCGGCCTGCAGCAGAACCAGGTACATCCATATCTGACACACGATTTATCAACCCAGCTCTATAATGGCCTGCAGTCCGGCAGACCATTCGATTTAGTCATAATGCAAAAACCATTAAACGAAGTCGTCGCCTTCTCCGGCTGGCCAAAGCAGGCAGAGGGTACAAACTTCTCAGCGCCCGAAGTCTTTTTCGAGCCGGGCAGAATCGTACTGATGGGAACCGCTGCTACCGGCGGAGTGGATTTCGTCGTTACAATTGCCGTCGAGCCGACACTCAGCACGAAGGGACTCTTAAATCTAAAGGTAACCACCGTAAAAGTTGGCGCTTTGAATATCACGCCTCTTGCAAGGCTCATAGCTAAAAAAATGTACACCGAAAGAGCGTCAGATGTCTATGTGGACACAGCAGCTCCCTCTGCCAAAATTGCTGCCTCTTTGCTGAACGACGAATCTTTCGACCCCGTTTTCGTTTTTGAGGGCAAAAAGGTCCGGCTGGAAAAAATCACCATCGAGCAGCAGAAGCTTACCGCTGGCCTGAAACTAAACCAGCACTAAAATCTCAACACCAATAGTCAGTCGTCAATGACACAGCAATCTCAACCGACTAACGACTAAAAACACCCTGCCAGCCAGCTCTCGCCAAGCTGGCGTAAATCATTAACATCGACTCTTCCGTCGCCGGTCAGCTCTGCCCAGCCGCACTGCCCGCAGCCTGTCTCCAGCCAATGCCCTGCAAGCTCAGCAAAGTCACCCAAATCCACATCCCCATCGCCGTCAATGTCCTCCAGAAACCCCGGTAATTGATACCAAAACCCCACTGACGCCCACTCCGACCCGACATCGCCGTATCTGCATTCGACATTCACTTCGATTGACTGGGAAAATGGGATACAGTCGGCTATCCGCCAGCGGTACTGGTCGGCCCTCGCTATACCCTCTTCTTTATGTACATAGAGGATTCCATTCAGCGGCCGGGTCGCCGACTGAGGACGGGTACCTTCCGGCTCATCCGGCTGGGCCGCAATCCAATTATAGTAAGCTCCGCCGTTATATGCATCTTCCAGTCCGGTCCCCCATTGTGTTATTAACCCGTCAACAGTAATGACATCGTCTCCTTCCAGCATGCGGAAGCTGTTGGAATCCTGCCGCACATAGAGCAAGTCCCCCACGTAATGTCCGCGCCCCGTTGTGGACAATATCGTGTGATAAGTTTCTCCTGCCCTTGTTAAACTATTCTCCACCGCATACAAATAGCACATATCCTTCTCGAGTTGCCCCGGTTCGTACTCGACTTCCACAGAGTCAATATTGATTGACCCCTCGGTAGTATTGCAGAGCCTGACCTCTGCCGACTCACGAAACGGCATAGGCCAGTAGCAGTAAAATCCCTCATTGACATCGTTCGGGTCGGTCCCTATGGGCAGGCTTCGATAAGCAGCTCGTCCTTTGCCGGCGCCAAAAAAACGCGCCACAGAAACATCGATTGCTGCTGCCGCCGAATCGTCATAATATACCCGCAATTGTACCCCATAGAGTTCTACATCATTTGTGTCATCCATTCGCACGTTTATTTTCCGTATCACACCTGGCCCGGGCAAAGCCAGTGTTAAACTTGCTCCGCCCGGAATTAACCTCGGACCTGTACTTATTGTCTCTGCTGTGGGACTGTCGCCTGCCGGATGCTGCCCGACATTCTCAAACAGCGATGCCGTCTCCGACCGTGCCTGCTGCTGTTCAGGTGTTAACTGACCCGTGTAAGAATTAACCTCCGTCACGGATGGAAATGTAAGATAGCTGTACTGATAATAGTGACGATTTTCAAACGGACCGCTTGCTTTGTTCACCGTCTCAATACGCAGTGACCGGGCAAACCCAATCGGCTCATAACATACTTGTCCTCCCGCACACGTGGTTATCAAAGGCTCGGAAAAATAGCTGAATGTTCCACCCATAACCGCGATACTATTGGTATCGATGCCGGCAGTGCCTTCGCCGTCGAAGTACATACGAACCACATAGTCGTTTTTGGCCATAATGTGAGGCATCCAGAAACGGTAAATCATCCCCGGCCCGTCTATTGTTTTGACCGTCGCAACCACCTCTTCTGTGAGCAGTCCCAGCGGAAATTCATAGTGGCTCCAGTCTGAATTTTCTCCCGTTCGGTCGTAGCTTGACGCCAGACCCGCCTCAACTGCGACTCGCAAACGTGCCCACTGCCGCCATTGTGTATAAGCATCATAGCCCACGGGAACTTCTGCAAAAACGTACGAAACAGTCGGAAGTATCGCTGTGATTATTGACACAATATAGACTTGTTTTTTCGTTTCTGCCTCCTCCTGCCGATAAAATAAGCCGAATACCTTCTGTTCCTGCGGGTCTTAATTATATGATTTGCCGCAGCTAAAATCAAATAAAAAGTTGTCATCGCAAGGCCTGAAAGGCTGCCGGAAGCTCGAAATTGTTTAGCCCCTAAGTTTAATCTTGGGGGTTTTGTCGTTATGGTTAGCCCCCGCACCCGTGGCAGGGGACCATTCTCGTTGCACGGGGGTTGTCGTTATATTTATCCCCTGTTTTATACTGGGGGTTCCTTTTCTGTTAGCCCCCTGCACCGCAGGGGGTTCCCCACCCTCCGGCTGTTGCTTTTTGCCTGCCCCGAACCCGATGTGCTTCAGTTGTCATTGCGAGCGCAGTGAAGCAATCTCAATTATAACTGAACTTTTGCAAAATTGGGAATAATAGGGGACGTTCTATTATATAAGCCGGAAGGGACGAAAGGACGTAATTGGTTGAGATGCGAGAGATGGGACGAGTATTGAAGAAGCAACGGAAATAATAACTTGGCGCCTTTGCGCCTTGGCGGGAGGCAATTA
>Ga0180432_10000484_pt1 | contig 65014 bp, 52 predicted proteins | sample SS_ome_10_FD_132414 | JGI IMG/M metagenome (GOLD analysis project Ga0180432, IMG submission 132414) | Hypersaline lake sediment archaeal communities from the Salton Sea, California, USA - SS_1_MS_2 metaG | ecosystem: Environmental > Aquatic > Non-marine Saline and Alkaline > Hypersaline >...
GTCACACAGTCTCCCAGAGAGACCAAACAATCGTATAGGAAGGAGGCGCTAACGGCCCCCCGGTAACATTCTTAAATGAGTGAGCGACCCGGTACCGGTAACATTCTCAAATGAGTTGACACGACGGTTCTCTGCGGCCGGTCCGAGACCCTGGGGAAGCTGCGAATGGGCACTTGGCCTTCACTTTCAAGTGAGTTTTGACTATACTTGTGGTCGCACGGTACCCAGCCGGGATCTACTTCGTCGCTTTGCCAGGCGGCCGAGCCATGCCCATCCTCGTCTGCCGGTACCCCTATCAAAGGTGATTGTCTGAAGGAGGGTGGATTGATGTCGAGCTACACCACGGACCAGATTCGCAACGTGGTACTGCTTTCCCACGGCGGCGCGGGGAAGACCTCCCTGGCTGAGGCAATGCTATTCACTGCCGGAGCTATTCCCCGGCTGGGCAAGGTCGACGATGGAAGCACTGTCTCCGACTATGATCCCGATGAGGTCAAGCGCCAGATCAGCATCAATCTGTCCCTGCTGCACTGCGAGTGGAAAGGCAACAAGGTCAATCTGCTGGACGCGCCGGGATATGCTGACTTCATAGGCGGAGTGTGGGCGGGGATGAGGGTGGCTGAGGCCGCCGTCGTCGTGGTCTGCGCTTCTTCAGGGGTGGAAGTAGGCACTGAGATGGTGTGGCGTTATGCGGAGGAGAGCGGCCTGCCCCGTCTCATCTTCATCAACAAGATGGATCGAGAGAACGCCGATTTTCACAAGGTGGTGGAGCAGGTCCGCTCCATCTTTGGCAACAAGTGCGTTCCAGTGCAGCTTCCCGTAGGGGCGCACAGCTCCTTTGAGGGCGTAGTGGACTTGATCGGCCTCAAGTACCACACGGGGGCCAAGGGACAGGAAGGAGATATCCCTACTTCCATGGAAGGTGACGTAGCTGCTGCTCGGGACAGGCTTGCCGAGGCGGTGGCGGAGATCGATGACGATCTGACCCTGAAGTACCTTGAAGGTGAGGAGATCACCACCGAGGAGATTCTGCGCGTTCTGGGAGACGGGATCAAGGCTGGCAAGATAGTCCCCATTCTGGCTGGTTCGGCCCTGCAGAACGTCGGCATGAGTCGTCTTCTGGACGCCCTCTGCGGCTACATGCCATCGCCCAGGGAGTACGGCAGCGTGGTGGCTACGGATATGGTAACCAAGGAGCCGGTGATGCTGGAAGCGGACGGGAGCGGCCCGCTCTGCGGTCTGGTATTCCTGACCAGCGCTGATCCTTACGTTGGCAAGCTGACACACTTCCGTGTCTACTCCGGGTCCATCGAGAGCAACTCGCAGGTCTGGAACCCCAACAAGGAGCAGATGGAGAGGCTCGGCCAGCTCTTCGTCTTCCAGGGCAAGGCCCAGGAAGCCGTCCCGAAGGTCATCGCGGGGGACATAGGCGCCGTGGCCAAGCTCGCGGTCACCGCTACGGGGGACACGCTCTGCTCCAAGGAACGGCCCCTCAGCCTGCGTGCCATCGAGTTCCCCGAGCCTATCTACAGCGTGGCCATCCGTCCCAAGACCAAGACCGATGTGGACAAGCTGGGCACGGTCTTGCCCCGGGTCACCGAGGAGGACCCCACCCTGCGTGTACACCGGGACCCGGACACGGCCGAGACGCTCCTCTCCGGCATGGGAGACACGCACGTCGAAGTGGTTGTGGACAGGATGCAGCGGAAATTCGGCGTCGGGGTTACGGCAGAGACCCCCAAAGTACCCTACAAGGAGACCATAGCTATGCCCTCCAAGGCGGAGTACAAGCACAAGAAGCAGACGGGAGGCCACGGCCAGTACGGTCACGTGTGCTTGGCACTGGAGCCGCTGGCGCGGGGCGAAGGGTTCGAGTTCGCCGAAAAGGTTGTGGGCGGTGCCGTACCCAAGAACTACATTCCCGCTGTGGAGAAAGGCGTGATGGAGGGCAAGCAGGAGGGGATTCTAGCCCGCTACCCGGTGGTGGATGTCAGGGTCACCCTCTACGACGGAAGCTCTCATCCTGTTGACTCCTCGGAGATATCCTTCAAGATCGCAGCGTCTCAGGCCCTGAAGAAGGGCCTGTCAGACGGCCAGCCCACTCTGCTCGAGCCCATCGTCAAACTTCAGGTAATTGTGCCCGAGGCCTTCATCGGCGACATAATCGGCGACCTCAACACGAAGCGGGCCAAAGTGCTGGGAATGAATCCCGAGGGTGGCAACCAGGTCATAGAGGCCCTGGTACCTCTGGCTGAGGTACAGAGGTACGCCATTGACTTGAGGTCGATTACTCAGGGCAGGGGGACCTACAAGACGGAGTTCAGCCACTACGAGGAAGTCCCTGCTCATCTGACTGAGAGGGTGATGGCGGAGAGGGCTGCGGAGAAAGAGAGGTCGTAACGTCGCGCCTGCAAGGGGTGGGGGGCTGACTGGTTCTGGACCGGCTTCGGACTGCGCCTCGCCGGGCTGAGCTAAACTGAACTTCCCCCCGGATTTAGGCTCGAAACAGGCACGACTGGCAGACCACGAAGCAATCTAACTGGTTCAATGCTTTCTCCATCTTCCCCGTACGCGTGTTCTGGGATTGGCACAAGCATGAGTACGGGGCACCTTTGCGTTCTCATGGGACAGTCCCGGCAAGGGGTACCAGCACTTCGTATATCAATCACTTTGGTTTCCGTCCTGCCCCACCCACAGCCTGTCATACCACCGCCGATGTTCCTCCCCGGCCACCTTCTCCTATATTTGGCCGTCGTGTTGAAGCTGGCATGACCCAAGTGCTCCTGCAGCAACCTGAGGCCGTCCCCGGAGTCGTCGTGCTTCACGGCATGCACTGCAAAGGCGTCCCGCAGCCGGTGTGGGCTGACATTATGAACGCGGCCGGTCTCAGGATTGACGAGCTTCGACAGGCCAGCCCTGTCACCGCAGTCACGAACGATCCGCCAGGCTCGATGGCGGTTCACGGCAAAGACAAACCTTCTCCCCTGCCTGGATACTGGTCCTCCGTCTCTTATGTAGTCGCTCAGCATAAGCAGGGTGCCCTCGTCAATGGGGATCTTCCTCATACGACGATGTTCCTTCTCTGCCGCCACAACCTTCTGCACTGTCGCCCCACACCCGGGGCAATAGGCGTGGCTTGTGCCGAGCTTATAACCGCATTGCGGGCAGGATAGAGAGATGCGTGCCTTGAGGTGTTGAATGGTGACTGTACCATCCACCAGATCAATATTGTCCAGAGTAATGCCCAGAAGCTCAGAGACACGGCATCCCAGGCGAAACAGCATGCGCACGAGAAGCCGGTCTCTGTGGTTGGTGGCCGTCTTCTCCATAAGCGCCAGTTCCTCCAGTTCCAGATAAGACTTCATGGCCGTGGGTCTCCCCCTGCGGCGTTGTATCGGCGGGTGTCTCATCCTCGGTTGCAGCTGTCCCGTCAACCCCATGCTCCGCTTCATGGGGCAGAGATGTTCTTGCATGGGTCCTGGCGATCATCCGGGCCAGGAGCCGCAGGCCAGCCAAATGAGCCGGCGAATCCGCCCCGGCTGTGAGGATGGTCGGCCTGTTTCTGTCTTCCTGGCTATCCATTTCACGTTTATGGTCAGATAGTTAGATACCTAGATTCACTTATACAACAATAAAATAACACTGTAAATGCATAATTACTGCACTTGACGGCACATCATCATGTTAGCATTGTTGTGGGGACCAAGATCTCGCACCCCAGGAGGACAAAGAATGGCAAAGAGAGGAAGAAAACCGGCGGTCAAACGCGAACGGCGGCTCGACTGGCTAAGACGACATGAGATGGGCGAATCGGCCCCCAAGATAGCCGACACCGATGAGTTTGACGTTCGCACAGTGAGAAAACATATCGAACTCGCTCAACAGGAGAGGGAGGTCAAGGAAGCCAGGGCAGCCGTGCTGCGCAATGCCTTGGAGCGCCACTACGATGACCTGCGTGACTATGCCGAGAAGCTGAACGCTGAGATACTGGGATCGGGTGTTCTCCCCGGCTCAGCCGACGATGATCTCATGGAGGCGGCGCTGCGGCAGCATCTGCCCCGCTCTCCCATATGGGGTTACATGTCGAAGTGGCACAGCCTGCAGGACAAAGCTGCCGCACAACGGCAGAGGCTGGAGGTCGCGATAGAGCAGACCGTCAAAACCAATCTGAAGCTCAACTTCCTGGTGTCCGGTGGCCTGGATGAACTTGTCCCCGGCGTCGTTCGTGCGCTGGCCTTTCAGGTGGAGCAATGGTCCCAGGGACTACCGGGCCTTGAGACCGAGCGCGACCTGGTGTCTGAGCCAACTGGTCAGGGGCTGTTGGATACCCACTACGGCTTCTCGCGCTTGGGCACGATTGACGCGGAAGATGCGGAGCAGTATGTGGAAACGTTGCGGGAGCTTCTGGTAGGCCTGGAAGCCAGTGCCAAAGGGTGGGAAGTATCCCATGACCTGGAAAGAACGGCCTCGGAGATTGAACGGGTGAGGCGAAAGCTCCGAGAGGAACTGGCGGTGCTAAGGCTCAGGCGGATAGTGCCGGGACGCTGCCGGTACTGTCCCTTGTGATGAGGCATAACTGTTGGAGGAGGTGAGCCGTGAAGGTAGCTCTCTATGCTAGGGTGTCATCTGACAAACAGGACACCGATCTTTCCCTGTCGGCCCAACTCAAGGCGCTCAGGGAATATGCCGCACGCAACGGCCACGTCGTGGTCAAGGAGTACGTTGATGAGGCCGAAAGTGGGCGTTCCATCGACAGGCCGGGCTTCAAGCAGATGATCGCTTGTGCCAGGCAGAAGAGCGCGCCTTTCGATGCCATACTGGTGTGGAAGCTTTCCCGGTTTGCGCGGAACCGGGAGGACTCCATCGTCTTCAAGGCCCTCTTGAGAAAGCACGGGATACAGGTGCTATCCATCACCGAACCACTGGAGGACACACCTACGGGAAGGCTGCTTGAGGCTATCATCGAGAGCCTGGACGAGTTCTATTCCGCTAACCTGGGTCAGGAGGAGGTCCTGCGGGGTATGAGAGAGAGCGCCTCCCGGGGGTTCTACGTGGCCAGTGCAGCCCCCTATGGCTACCGGCGAGTGAAGGTGAAGGACGGAGCGAAGGAACGTCCCAAGCTGGAAATCGAACCCCGTGAGGCGTCTGTGGTGTCCCGCATCTTCAAGGAGTTCCTGGCCGGTGCAGGTCTGAAGGAGATCGGCAAGAGGCTCAACGACGAAGGCGTATCGGCTCCCCGTAGCAGAAGGTGGGGTAAGACGACTCTGCACAAGATCCTCAGCAACGAGGCCTATGCTGGCAAGCTGGTCTGGGGTCGGTCCAGCCAGAAGCTCTCGCCGATACGGGTGGAAGGTGCCTGGGAACCCATTGTTGATGCGGATACCCTGAGCCGGGCCCAGGCGATGCTCAGAGAGAGGACTCCGAAGAACCTGCACCCGCGCCGGGCCTCCAGCCGCTATCTCTTAAGCGGGCTTGCCCGTTGTGGCCACTGCGGCAAGGCTCTGGTCTGTCAGGAGGCCAAGGGTGGTCGGTTCAGCTACTATGTTTGCGGCACACTCTTGAAGCAAGGGGCCGGGGCCTGTGAGGCCGCCTACCTCAACAGCCGGAAGTTTGAGAAGCTGGTAATAGACAAGATCAAGGAGCGGATCTTGACGGAGGACAACCTTCGGGAGTTAGTGAGACTGGTGAATGAGGAGATGGATGCCGAGGCTGCGGGAGTCAAAGAGCGGCTGGAAGTCATCCTTGGCGAGACAGACGATATCCGGGCGCGCTTGAGCCGTCTCTACGATGCGCTCGAGACCGGGAAGCTGTCCCTCAACGATCTGGCACCCAGAATACAGGCCTTGCGACATCAGCAGGACCAACTAGAGGCGGCTCGGCTGGATTTGGAGGAAGTACTGGCAGCCAGGAAAGTGGAACTGACCGATGTCGCGCTGGTGAAGAGCTACGTGGAAGACCTCAAGGAGGTGTTGAGCAACAGTCCTCTGTCTGAACAGAAGGCTTTCATTCGCAGCTTCATCAAGGAGATCAGAGTCACTGGAAAGGACGTACTGCTCACCTATACAATACCCCTGCCACCCGAAGGCTGTCTCTATGAGGCGGCAGGGGGTCTTGATACCGTACACTATGGTGGGCGATAGTGGACTCGAACCACTGACCCCAGTCTTATCAGGACTGTGCTCTAACCTGCTGAGCTAATCGCCCGCGGCGAGAAGAAGTATAGCTTTGGCGCAGCCTGACTGTCAAAGCAGAGAGCCGGAACTGCACGGCCCCGGCCACAACACGGGCCGCTGGTACGGATGCCGGTGACAATGCGCACCGCTCGCGACCCTGGCCACAAGACGGGCAGTTGAAGTGGACGCCGCTGATAGTGTCCACCACGCACAGCCCGGGCCACAAAAGAGGGCGGCACCCTAACCTGGATAGTGGAAGGAGTCCGGTTGGCTTTAGGATTGACTCCCCTGAGGTCAGGGGAGACCGACCTAGGAGTTAGAAACTCCCTAGAAAGGAGGTGATCCAGCCGCACCTTCCGGTACAGCTACCTTGTTACGACTTCGTCCCAATCACTAGTCCCACCCTCGGCGACTGCCTCCCAGAGGGTTGGCGCATCGACTTCAGGTGTTACCAGCTTTCATGACGTGACGGGCGGTGTGTACAAGGCCCGAGAACGTATTCACCGCAGTATGGCTGACCTGCGGTTACTAGCAACTCCGACTTCATGCAGGCGAGTTTCAGCCTGCAATCCGAACTGAGGACGGCTTTTTGAGATTAGCTCCGGATCGCTCCTTGGCAACTCTTTGTACCGCCCATTGTAGCGTGTGTGTCGCCCAGGGCATAAGGGCCATGCTGACTTGACGTCATCCTCACCTTCCTCTCAGATTTTCTGAGCGGTCCCCTGTGAGAGTGTAACACAGGGCAAGGGTTGCGCTCGTTATGGGACTTAACCCGACACCTCACGGCACGAGCTGACGACAGCCATGTAGCACCTGTGATGGCTTCCCGGCGAACCGGGATCGTCGCCCTTTCGGGTCTCTACTACCAACATGTCAAGCCCTGGTAAGGTTCTTCGTGTAGCATCGAATTAAACCACACGCTCCGCTGCTTGTGCGGGCCCCCGTCAATTCCTTTGAGTTTTAGTCTTGCGACCGTAGTCCCCAGGCGGGATACTTAAGGCGTTAGCTTCGGCACAGAGAGGGTCGATACCCCCTATACCTAGTATCCACCGTTTACAGCGTGGACTACGTGGGTATCTAATCCACTTCGCTCCCCACGCTTTCGCGCCTCAGCGTCAGGTACAGCCCAGAAGGCCGCCTTCGCCACTGGTGTTCCTCCCGATATCTACGCATGTCACCGCTACACCGGGAATTCCACCTTCCTCTGCTGTCCTCTAGCCCCCCAGTATTGATAGGCCTCTCCCGGTTGAGCCGAGAGCTTTCACTACCAACTTAAAGGGCCGCCTACACGCCCTTTACGCCCAGTAATTCCGGATAACGCTCGCCTCATACGTATTACCGCGGCTGCTGGCACGTATTTAGCCGAGGCTTATTCCTTGGTTACCGTCCTTCCTCTTCACCAAGAAAAGGGGTTTACAACCCAAGGGCCTTCTTCCCCCACGCGGCGTCGCTGCGTCAGGCTTTCGCCCATTGCGCAATATCCCTTGCTGCTGCCTCCCGTAGGAGTCGGGGCCGTGTCTCAGTCCCCGTCTGGCTGATCATCCTCTCAGACCAGCTACCCGTCTCCGGCTTGGTAGGCCGTTACCCCACCAACTACCTGATAGGACAAAGGCCCCTCCTGAAGCGACCGAAGCCTTTCATCTCCACAAATCATGTGAAGACGACATGCGGTATTAGTCCCGATTTCTCGGGGTTATCCCCCACTTCAGGGCAGGTTACCTTTGCGTTACTCAGCCGTTCGCCACTACCCTGCAGGCCGAAGCCCACAGAGCCGTTCGACTTGCATGCATTAGGCACGCCGCCAGCGTTCATCCTGAGCTAGGATCAAACCCTCCGATACTACCTTCCACTATCCAGTTGTTAAGGTGCCGTCTGCAAAAGAGAAATATATCATCTCCGCATCCCTTTGTCAACTGCCGTTCGATTTCCCTCATCGCGAAAGGAGATGCTTGCTCCGCCCTACGTGAGAAATGGCCGATTCAAGTCAGATGCTGTCGCGAAAAAGGCTCACTCTTCAGCCCTGCCCAGCCTGAGTCAGGCATGAACCCTGCCTGCATCTGCCCACCCGGACTGCCGCCCCACCCGGTCGCCCGGCCGCTGCGCCTGTCCGGTCCAGCGCCGGTATTGAATTGACATGACTTCCAAACGCCCCATAGACTAGTAACGATCGGACGCCCGCGGGTGGGCAGTGATTCAGCACAGACCCGTGCCCGGACCGTTCCCCGTTTGGAGGCGAAACTTGGACCGAGACCGTATTGCCGAAGCGCTGGCAGGCCATGATGCCGAATACATTGAGGTCCGTCTTGAGCAGACGGATTGCACCCGGGTCCAGTACAGAGGCAGGGACCTGGAAGACATAAGCCAGCCCATCAGCGCCGGCGGATGCGTGCGAGCCCTGGTCAAGGGTGGCTGGGGCTTCGTCAGCTTCAACGACCTGGACAACCTCTGGGAGAAGGCCGACCTGGCGGTGAAGCAGGCGAAGCTGGTGGGCAGGCAGGAGTCCACTTACCCGCCGAGGGCCCCGGTTGTCGACCTGGTGGAGGGGGAGCCGGGTAAGGACCCCTCCAGGCTGGCGCTGGCTGACAAGAAACGCCTCCTGGACGAGTACAACGAGGTGCTGTGGGAGATACCGCGAATCGAGACATCCACCATCGCCTACAGGGACAGGTCGAGGACCCTTACCTTCGCCAATTCGGAGGGCAGCTACATCGTCCAGCAGGACGATGATATCGCGCTCAGGGTTGGTGCGGTCGCCCGGGACGGCGGCGACGTGCAGCAGGTCGGGCTCAGTGTCGGCAGCCGCGGCGATTTCGTCGAGATCCAGGGCTTGCACCAGCAGGTGCGGGAAACAGCGCAGCGCGCCGTTGACCTGTTGGATGCTCCCCATGCCAGGAGTGGGGAGTACTGCGTGGTGCTCGATCCGGTGTTGGCCGGGGTCTTTACTCACGAGGCGTTCGGACACCTCTCCGAGGCCGACTTCACCTTCGAGAACGACAGGATGAGGGAGATCATGGGGCTGGGCCGGAGGTTCGGGGCGGCGAACCTGAACATAGTCGATGGGGCCTCCGTTCCCGGACTGCGGGGCAGCTACAAGTATGATGACGAAGGTGTGCCGTCCACGAGGACCTACCTTATCAAGGAGGGTATTCTGGTAGGCCGGTTGCACTCCCGGGAGACGGCTGCCAAGATGGGAGAGACCGCCACGGGCAACGCCCGGGCCATAGACTATCACCACCCGCCCATAGTGCGCATGACCAACACCTTCATCGAACCCAGGGATGTCTCCTTCGAGGACATGATAAGCGGGATCACGGAGGGCATCTACGCCAAGAACTGGTACGGGGGCATGACCAGCATGGAGATGTTCACTTTTTCCGCTGGCGAGGCCTACATGATCCGCAACGGCAGGGTGGCCGAGTTGCTCCGCCCTGTAGTGCTCACGGGGAACGTCTTCGAGACCCTGGAGAACATCGACGCTGTTGGGAATGACCTGGACATGAACCAGGGTGGCGGTTGCGGGAAGGGAGGGCAGTCGCCGCTGCCGGTGTCCAACGGAAGCCCGCACATCAGAATACGGCGGTGCCTGGTCGGGGGCAAGTGACCAGCGCTGTGGAGGGTTTGTCGGCTCCGGCGACTTGCCGGGAAGGATAGCAGCCTGTGATAGAAGAGATACTGGCCCTGGCCATCCAGCATTCCGAGCACGCCGAGGTCTTTGAGGTCGTGTTTGAGCAGACGCCTGTTGTCTTTGAGGCCAACAGGCTGAAGCAGCTACATACCAGCCAGGCGAGGTCTGTGGCGCTCCGGCTGGTGCGCCAGGGCAGGATCGGTTTTGCCACCACGACCAGGGTCGAGGACGGGGCCTCCCTGGTGGACCGGGCGGTCGCAGTGTCCCAGTTTGGGGCATTGGCCAGATTCGACTTGCCCTCTTTGCAGGCCTACCCTGAACTCGATATATATGATGGTTCTGTGGAGGCCTACGACATCGAGCGCATGATCGCCCTGGGTGAGTCGCTGATCTCTTCGGTACGGAGGCACACACCGGACCTCCTGTGCGATGCGGTGGTTAGCAAGAGCATGGCTACGCTGCGCTTGGCCAACTCCCGAGGCGGAAAGGCGGAGTTCCAGCGGACGTCCTTCGGCGTCAGCCTTGAGGGAAACCTGATCAGGGATACTGACATGCTCTTCGTCGGCGATGGTGAGACGTCGTGCACGCCCCTCGAAGACGTCGCCTGGCTGGGCGACTCGATCATCAGGCAATTGGAGCTGGCGAAGCGCTTGGCTACCGTGTCCGGGGGCAAGCTGCCCGTGGTGTTCACGCCGCACGGTGTCGTAGCAGCCCTGATCGCTCCTCTGGCGACAGCCTTCAATGGCAAGGTGGTGCTGCAGGGTGCGTCGCCTCTGGGGACAAGGCGGGGCGACAAGGTGTTCGATGAGAAGCTGTCGCTGAGGGATGATGCCACCTTGCCGGGCCGTCCCAGGAGCCGCCCTTGCGACGATGAGGGGGTGCCCAGCAGGATAACGCCTTTGATAATGAGAGGGGTGGTAGGAGACTTCCTGTACGACCTGCAGACGGCGGGCCTGTCCGGAGCCGAGAGTACGGGCAGTGCCGACAGGGGAGGGGGAGGGGCCCTGCCACAGCCGGCTATCAGCAGCCTGGTGGTGGAACCTGGTGACAGGAGCTTTGAGGAAATGGTTGCTGATATGGATGAGGGCCTGGTGGTTGAGCAGCTCATGGGCGCGTCCCAGACCAATGTGCTGGGAGGCGAGTTCAGCGGGAATGTGCTGCTTGGCTACAAGGTGGAGAGGGGTGAGATCGTGGGTCGGGTGAAGGACACGGTGGTCTCCGGGAACGTATACGAGGTGCTGGCCAACATCGTCGCTGTTGGCGGCGAGGCGAGGTGGGTGGGGGCGGTGTCCACGCCTGCAATATGTTGCGCTGGCTTGACCGTCGGCAGCAAGGGCTGATGGCCTCATGATCAGAGGCGAGAAGGTAGTACTGCGCCCGAAGAAGCTTGAGGATGCCTGGAACGACTACGCATGGAAGTGCGACCCCGATCTGGCACATCTTGATGCCACTACCCCGCTGAGCATCCCGTTCTCGATCTACCATGCCACCTACTCCCAGGAGTTGCGGTACAGCGGCGCTATGGACCACCGGTATGCTATCGAGTCTCTGGAAGGCAAGCATATCGGCAACTGCAGTTGCTACAACATCGACCACATGCTCGGGGAGGGCGAGTTGGGCATCCTCATCGGCGATACCGACTACTGGGACAAGGGGTACGGCAGGGACGCGGTGACGGCTCTGGTGAATCACGTGTTCAAGGAACGACACATGCGTCGCATATACCTGCATACCCTGGAGGACAACGTCAGGGCGCAGAGATGCTTCGAGAGGTGCGGTTTCGTGGCCCGGCGCAGGGTCATGCGGGGTGTCCACCGCTTCATACTGATGGAGATCGACCGGCGCTCCCTGGAGCTAGTCGGGAATCCTGGCTGACGCGCTGCAGGACATGAAAGCCAGCGGCCGCCCCCGATGGGGCGGCCGCTTACTCTCTCTACGCCTTACGGAAACCCGTGGCTACTTGTCCTTCTTCTCCTCCGGCGGTGCCGGGTTGACATAGCCCTTGAGCAGGTTCGGCATGTACTGCTCTATCTCGTCCACTGTCCAGGGGCCCAGGTTGTCCCAGTCCCTGGCGTACATGGCCGACTCATGGGCCGGTGCCCAGTAGGAGAAATTGGCCCCCGAGGCGCCGAATATGCAGCCGTTGATGTTGGCGGCTGCGTCGCTGCAGAGAAACACCGGTATGGCCGCCAGATACTCGGCCGTGGCGACATGAGTTACCTCGTTGTACCTCTCCTGTGTCCACAGACCGGACTCGACCCTCTTCTTGTACCCCTCCAGTACCTCCGGCCCCATAGTCATCCTGGTGGCAGCCCTGGGACATATGGCGTTACAGGTTACGCCATACTTGCCCATCTCCCAGGCGATGGCATAGGTGAGGCTGGCGATGCCACCCTTGGCGGCCCCATAGTTGCAGTGTCCTACAGTGCCTACCCAGGCCTCGGAGATGGTGTTCACTATCCTGCCATACCGCTGCTCTCTCATCAGAGGAGCAGCGTGCCTGATGGTATTGAACGTACCCTTCAGGTGGACTCCCAGTACCAGGTCCCAGTCCTGCTCCGAGAGGTTCCAGACCATTCTGGCCCGGTCGATTCCGGCTACGTTGACCAGGATGTCTATTCTGCCGAAGCTGTCCACGCAGGCCTTGATCATGGACTCGGCCGCACTCCAGTCGACGACGCTGCCGTAGTTGGCCACGGCCTGGACGCCGAGCTTCTTGCACTCAGCAACGGTCTCGTCAGCAAGCGTTGTGCCTGAGCCACTCCCGTCAGTGCCTCCTCCGAGGTCGCAAGCCACAACGTTGGCCCCCTCAGCGGCCAACCCCAAGGCTACGCCCCTGCCAATGCCGCTACCCGCGCCGGTAACGACCGCATTCTTGCCCTTCAGTCTCTCGCCCATCTTTGTGACCTCCTCAGTATATGTAATTGTCTCTTATTTCTTCTTCTCATCCGGCTGTGGCGGAGCCGGGTTGACATAGTTCACCAGCAGCTTCTCGGGCACGAACTTGACCGCCTCGTCGAACTTCCAGGGCCCTTCAGCCTTCCAGTCCCTGGTGACCCTGGTCTCGATCATGGGCTGCGTCCAGTGTCCTATCTCCGTGCCGGCGACCATGAATATCTGGCCGTTCACATCGGCTGCCGCTTCGCTGGCCAGATAGGCAACGAAGGGTGCGAAGTAGGAGGGATCGGCCAGTTCGTTCATCATCCGGTCGAGCTGGTCCGGGGGCATCAGCCCGGCCTCGATTCTCTTCTTGATGCCATCGATCACCTTGTCATCGGCGGTCATCCTGGTCCACGCCCTGGGGCAGATGGCGTTGCAGGTAACCCCATAGCGGCCCATCTCGCGGGCCACGCCATACGTGAGAGTGGCGATCCCACCCTTTGCCGCGGCGTAGTTGAGATGGCTCGGACCGCCTATGAACGCCTCAGATACGGTGTTGACTATCCTGCCGTACTTTTGCTCCCTCATCAGCGGCGCGGCGTTCCTGATGAAGTTGAACGTGCCCTTGAGGTGCACGCCGACCACCTGGTCCCAGTCCTGCTCGGACATGTTCCAGATCATCTTGGGCTTGTCGATGCCGGCGATATTGCACAGGATGTCAATCCTGCCGAACCTGTCCACGCAGGCCTTGACGGCTGCCTCGGCATCGGCGAAATTGGATACGTCGCCGTACTGGGCGATGGCCTCGACACCGCGCTGCTTGCACTCTTGTACCGTGTCGTCAGCCGGTCCCTTGTCCGTACCGGTCCCGTCGACAGCTCCACCGAGATCGCACACGACAACATTAGCGCCCTCGTCAGCGAGACCGATCGCTATGGCTTTCCCAATTCCTCTGCCTGCCCCCGTTACTACCGCATTTCTGCCTTTCAGCCTGTCGGCCATGCTATATCCTCCTTCGTCGTTCGTTCTGACCTTCTACAGATAGCCAAGCCGGTTCTTAAGTCAGACCTGCCGCCTGGACCAGGCTCCGTTCGTACCCCCAAGTGGGGGCGCAAGGCTGCTGTGGAATCGGGCCCGGTGGGCGGGACTACCGCTCTCTGGGTGGGGCGGGGTTCACGTAGTCGATGAGCAGCTCCTGAGGCACACGCTTCTCCAGTTCATCTACGCTCCAGCGCGCGTCGATTTCCCAGTCCCTGGTGAACTGCCTCTCGATCCCTGGATTGTTCCACATGCCTATGGTGGCCCGAGAAGCCACGAAAACGCAGCCGTTGATGTCAGCGGCAGCGTCGCTGACCAGGTAGGCGATGAAGGGGGCGAAGTATTCCGGATCGGCCCCCTCTTTCCTGGTCTCCTCCATTCCCTTCAGCCGTTCCTCGGTGATCAGACCTGCGTCGATCCTTTTCTGCAGGCCCTCGTCCTGGGCATCACCCACGCTGAGCCTGGTCCGGGCCCTGGGAGTGAAGGCGTTGCACGTCACCCCGTAGGGTCCCATCTCGCGGGCTATAGCGTAGGTGAGGCTGACTATGCCTCCCTTGGCCGCGGCGTAGTTGGTGTGCCCGACGGTGCCCGCATAGGCCTCAGAGGTACAGTTGACTATCCGCCCGTATCTCTGCTGCCGCATGCAGGTGCAGGCGTGCCTGCACAGGTTCCAGGTGCCCTTGAGGTGAACGGCCAGCACCCGGTCGAACTCCTCTTCGGACATGTTAAAGATCATCCTCGGCCTGAGGATGCCGGCTATGTTACACAGGATGTCGATGCTGCCGAACGCCTCGGTACAGGTGCGGACCATCTCCTCGGCGGCACGGAAATTCGACACATCACCGTAGTGCGGGACCGCCTGCACGCCGAGGCTGCGGCATTCCTCTACAGTTTGATCGGCGGGCGATGTATCGGTCCCCGAACCGTCCATCGCACCGCCGAGATCGCATACGACTATGCTGGCCCCTTCTTCTGCCAACGCCAGAGCTATGGCTTTGCCAATACCTCTACCCGCACCGGTTACCAGGGCGTTCCTGCCCTTGAGTCTGTCCGCCACCCTTTGGTGCCTTCCTCGCTCTGGCTACTTCTTGGAGGGTAGCGAGACTATGGCAGAACCTGGGGTGATCTTGTTGCCCTCATGGTTGAGGACCCAGATATCGCATTCCACGAGGTTCTCCCCGCCCTCTGTGTACTTCTTGGTCACCTTGCCGCTCAGCGTCATGCCGTTTCCCGGGAAGGCGTTGCCCCGGTACTGGACGCTCATCTTCCTGACTTCGCCCTTCTCGCCGATCCAGTCCGTGAGCAACTGGGTGAGGAAAGCTGCCTCCAGCCTGCCGTGTACGATTGGCCCGGGGAACCCCATGCTCTGGGCAAAGTCCTTGTCGTAGTGGAGTTCAAAATAGTCGCCGGAGGCCCCCGCCCACTGCACCAGGGTCCTGGTGGTGGGGGTCTTCTCCATAACGGGGAGATCCATGCCTTCGCTGACGTCTTCGAAGTAGAGTTGAGACATGTACTGTGCCCTCCTGCTCTAGTAGCTCATTATGGTGTTGGTGCTTATGGCTACCACTTCACCATTCTGATTCTTGTGGGTGGACTTGTAGATCATAAGGGCCCTGGGCCCTTTCTCACTGGACTTGTCCTGGAGCTCGTGGAACTCGTGGCTGGTGGTCAGCGTGTCACCGGCCTCGACCGGCTTGAGGAACTCCCAGTCCGTGCCAGCCGCCACGCTCCGCTTGTGAGGCAGGGGAATACCCAGGAACACCGCTCCGCTGCTGATCATGGCCGTGGTCATAAGCCCGGGCGGGACTATGCCAGACTTCCACTTGGGACTGGGGTCGCCGATGCAGTCCGTGTACAGGTTGATCATGTGCTGATCAATCTCCAGAACCTCTTCGTGCTTCTTGCCTTCGAGCGCCTTTATCTCATCCCAAGACGCGAACGTGATATCAGCCATATACCCTCCTTGTCAACAGGTATGGTTACGTATGGTAACTCGACCTTAGAATATCCCAAAGGCAGAGGGGGTGTCAAACCTCAGTCAGGGATGGGACGGCGATGCTGTGTGCATTCGGATGGGCCGCTCTGGATAGTCGCAACGCGAAGATCGATTTGCTACCATTGGTCCGGGTTACCCGTGCCTCGCGGGCGCAGAGGTGGAACAGTCGCATATGAAGTTTGGATGCAGCGGCGACATAGGCGCTTCCCCGGAGCGGGTGTGGGCCGTGGTCAGCCGATTCGAGGACTGGCCGCGCTGGGTAGCTTCGTTGAAGAGCGTTGAGCAACTCACTCCCGGGCCGCTACGTTCCGGGTGTGAGTTCTGCATAAGAGTGAGAAGCATACCGCCTGTCAGTCTTCGAATGACGATTACGGAATACAGGCCGGGCGAGTCTGTCATCCTGGAAGGCCGTATCCTGGGTACCAGACTTGTTCGTTACTACTCGCTGGAGAGGATGGGCAACCGCACCAAACTGATCGCTGGCGGCGACGCCCATGGACCGCTGGCGTGGCTGGTGTGCCGGGTGGGACAACGGCTGAACCGCCAGATCGTGCAGGGGATCAAGACATGGGTGGAGACGACACGGGACACGCAGGGTACGTAGCATCGGGACGTCGACCAACCCTTCTGTCCGGCGGTTGCGAGGGCATACTGGGGCAACTATACTAAGAGGCAATCACAGCCGACAGCGTATGACCGACGTATTTGACGCCATAGTGGTGGGTGCGGGGCCGGCGGGCTGTTCGGCAGCCTATAGCCTGGCAAAAGAGCGACTCGAGGTCCTGCTTGTCGAAAGGGGCAGGTCGGCCGGGTCCAAGAACATGACTGGTGGCGTCCTCTACGGTGCGGTGCTGAATGGCTTGATCCCCGATTTCTGGAAAGAAGCCCCTGTCGAGCGCCGCATCGAGCGCCACGTTATCTCGTTTCTCTCTGGTGACTCCTCATTCTCCCTCGATTTCAATAAGGGGGTCTCAGAAGATCCAGGCGCTTTCAGTGTGCTCCGTGCCAGGTTTGATCGCTGGTTTGCTGACAAGGTGGAGGAGGTTGGGGGGATTGTAGCAACAGGGCTGCTGGCCGATGACCTTGTCCGGAGCGAGGGACGCATCTCGGGCATTGTAGCCGGCGGTGATGAGATACTGGGGCAGGTGGTGATAGCGGCCGACGGCGTCAATTCCACAATGGCCAGGAACGCCGGGCTGGACGTGAAGCTGTCCCCGTCCAATGTCAACCAGGGCATCAAAGAGGTGCTGCAGCTACCTCGGGATACCATCGAGGACAGGTTCAACCTCGAGGGCGATGGCGGCGCAGCGATTCACTTCCTGGGCGAGTGTACAAGAGGACTGCATGGCGGCGGGTTCCTGTATACAAACAAGGAAAGCATATCGCTGGGAGTGGTGGTCCAGCTCCAGGCCCTGGCGCAGAACGGCGTCAAGGCTGTCGACCTCCTGGAGGGGTTCAAGACGCACCCCGCCGTGAAGGAGTACGTGCGGGGAGGCACTACGCTGGAGTACTCGGCCCACCTGGTGCCCGCCGGCGGCGTTTCCATGATACCACCCCTGTACACCGACGGCATGCTGGTGGCCGGTGATGCTGCCGCCCTGGTGCTGGCAACCGGCAGAGCCCTGGAGGGCATCAACTTCGCCATCGCCTCCGGAATGGCGGCTGCCCAGACGGTGAAGCAGGCCAGGGAGGCGGGTGACTACAGCAAGGCTACCCTGTCCACCTACGAGCGGCTGCTGAAGGAGACGTTCGTGCTCCAGGACCTGGCAGAGTTCCGTAAGGCGGCAGGATTTCTGGATAACCCGCGACTGTATGATACCTACCCGGGACTGGCGTGTGCTGTAGCGGAGGGCCTCTTCCTGTCAGATGGCAACCCGAAGAAGAAAGCGTGGTCGGTGCTCAGGGAGGAGATGAAAGGGAAGGTCTCGCTGTGGCGGCTGCTCAGGGACGCGATGGCGGCGAGGGGTGCGATGTGATGTCTATGACCATGGAGGAACGCCTGGCCCTGAACAAGTACGACGTCGACAGCCAGGCGCATATCCGGCTCAATGAGGGACTTTGCTCCGAGTGTCAGCCTCGGGTGTGCCTGCATGTGTGCCCGGCGGAGTGCTTCAAGCTGCGGGAAGGCAGGGTCACCTTCGCCTACGAGGGCTGCCTGGAATGTGGCAGTTGCCAGATCGCCTGCGATAAAGGTGCCATAGAGTGGTCCTACCCCAGGGGCGGCTTTGGGGTAGCCTATGAGTACGGATAGCGCATTGCTCGAGGGCGGGATCGGGGAAGCTCCAAATCCCAAATCCTAAGCTCTAAACAAGTCCAAATGACCAAGATTCCAAATCCAAAACTCGATGGTCCGGGGGCTATGATGTTGTTCAGGACTTGGTGCTTGGGACTTCGGATTTGGATCAAGGAGCTTGCTCCATGAACATCATCGTCTGCATCAAGCAGATTCTCGACCCGGAGATGCCGCCGGCCAAGTTCAGGGTAGACGCTGAGGCCAGGCGCGTGGTCCCTCCGGAGGGGATACCCCTGGTGGTGAGCCCCTTTGACGAGCAGGCGGTGGAAGCCGCCCTGAGGATCAAGGACGCCCAGGAGGCCAGCATCACAGCGCTCACGATGGGTGGCGAGACTGCCAGGGATGCTGTCAAGCACGTCCTTTCCATGGGTGTGGACGATGGGGTCATACTGAGCGATCCGGCCTTCGAAGGTTCGGACGCCTTCGGGACGGCCCACGTGCTTTCCAGGGCTATTGAGAAGATCGGCGACTATGATCTTGTGCTGTGCGGCAGGCAGGCGGCGGACTGGGATGCAGGGGTGGTGGGGTCGATCGTTGCCGAGAACCTCGGCCTCCCAGTGGTCACCCTTGCCAGGAAGGTAGAGGTCAGTGGTGGCAGGGTCAGGGTGGAGCGTGTTATCCCAGATGGTTACGAGGTTGTGGACTCGCCGTTGCCGGCCCTGGTAACAGTCAGCAGCGAAATCGGGCAGGCGCGCCTGCCCTCCGGCAAGGGAATCATCATGGCCGCCAGGAAACAGGTCCCCGTCTGGACGGCCGATGACGTAGGCTGTGACAAAGCTCTCGTGGGCAGCGCAGCCTGTCGAAGCGAGCTTGTGGCCCTTGTCATACCTTCACATGAAAGAAGAGGGGAGTTGGTTGAAGGAGAGACCGCCGTGGAGGCGGCTGAGAGCCTCGCCCTTAGGCTGAGGCAGGAGGGGGCGCTCTAGATTGGCCTGGTTGGTTGTGCAGGCGGGGGGCATGTACCCATGGCGCTGTGTGATGGCGGAACGTCGCATTGCCAGCCGGAGGTGCTGTAGATGACTGAGTACCGCTCCGTGCTTGTTCTGGGAGAGACCGAGCACGGCAGGCTTGCTTCGGGCAGCAGGGAGCTGTTGGGGCTGGGAAGGACGCTGGCGAACGAGCTCGGTGAGGAGTTGAAGGCGTTTCTGGTGGGCGCCGAGGCTGAGTCGGCCGCGCCGGATGCAATAGCCTGCGGTGCGGACGAGGTCTACATCGCACACGGGCCGGATCTGGCGCGCTACAACAGTGACGTCTACACGGCAGCAGTCACCGGGGTCTGCCAGGAAGTGAGCCCATCGATCGTCCTGATGGGGCAGACCAGCATTGGGCGTGACCTGGCTCCCAGAGTGGCGTCTAGACTCGGGGCCTCTTTGTCGACGGACTGCGTCGAGCTCAGGATAGACCCCGGCAGCAAGCGTCTGGTGCAGGTCCGGCCTGTGTATGGCGGCAATGCTGTGGCCACCGTTGTGTCCAAAGCCTACCCTCAGATCGCCACCGTGAGACCGAGGACAGCCCAGGCTCCGGAACCTGACACCTCCAGGACAGGCAAGGTTACGACCGTAGAGCTTGGCGAGATCGAGGCGATGGTCAACGTGGTGGATGTGGTCAGGGAGACGGCAGAGGGTGTGAAGATCGAGGACGCGGCCGTTGTTGTTGGCGGTGGGGCCGGATTGAGGGGGCCCGAGGACTTCGACATGATTGGGGAGTTGGCTGCTGTGTTGGGCGGTGCCGTCGGCGCCACCAGGCAGCCCTGCGAAGACGGATGGGTGTCATCAAGCTCTCAGATCGGTCAAACGGGCAAGATAATCGCCCCTGATCTCTACCTGGCTATAGCCATCTCCGGGGCTCCGCAGCACATGGCAGGATGCCTAGGTTCGAAGTTCATCGTCGCGGTCAATACAGACCCCGAGGCCCATATATTCAAGATGTCCGATTTCGGCATCGTGGCGGACTACAGGGAAGCGGTGCCGGCGCTAATCAGGAAGTGCCGGGAACTGAAGAGCGCGGGGTGAGGCCGGGAGCCCCGACCTACGGAAGCGTGGGTTGGTGGCCCCGACTGCGCATGCTGTGCATGCCTGGCACGACGCGGGGGGAGCGGTGGGTTTCGCTTCGCTCTACCCACCCTACGTGGCTGGCGCGACATAGGGGACAGGCGCTCCAGCAGGTGTGACCGTCGGAACGACCGATTAGCTAGGGGGATACGACATGCAATTCGAACTGACCGATGAACAGCAGATGTTCCAGAAGCTGGCCAGGGATTTCGCCGACCGGGAAATCGAGCCTATAGCCGAAGAGATAGAACGCGAGGCGCGGATCCCGGGAGATATACCATCCAAGATGGGCAGCCTGGGACTTCTGGGTGTATCCACTTCCGAGAAGTATGGGGGCCTGGAGCAGGGGTTTCTCACCGCCATTCTGGTCCTGGAGCAGATACACTATCCCTGCACCCCCGTCACGTGGATGGCCGCCTCCGGAGGCATGGCCGAAGTCTTCGAGGAGTTCGGCACCGACGAACAGAAAGAAGAGTACATACCCCCCATGATCGATGGCAAGGTGGTGCCGAGTACCGCCTTCACCGAACCGGCTACCGGACTCGACCCCAAGATGCTTACCACTACCGCGGTGCTGGAGAACGGCTACTGGGTGATAAACGGCACCAAGCGTTTCTGCACCTTCGGCAATCTTGACGGGCCGAATGTGATGTACGTCAAGACGGATGGGGATGCCATCAGCGCCATCATCGTGCCCAAGCACTGTCCGGGGTACACCTGTTCGAAACCCTGGGACTTGCTGGGCCTGCGTGGCCTGGAGGTCGTGGACGTCTTCTTGAGAGACGTTCGTGTGCCGGAGGCGAACCTTCTGGGTCAGAGGGGGCAGGGTCACGCTGTGCCGACGAAGATCATGGAGTCCGGAGCGCTGGTGAACGGGATAATCTCAGTCGCCTGCGGGCAGCGGGCGCTGGACGAGGCCATCAAGTATGCCAGGGAGAGGACGACCAGGAGAGGGCCCATCTCCGACATGCAGGGGCACCGCTGGCTCCTGGCTGACATGGCGTGCAGGGTTGAGTCGGCGCGGCTGCTCACCTACCGCGCTGCCTATCTCAGGGAAGTGGGGAAGCGTCCACGGATGGAGTGTGCCATGGCCAAGCTGTATGCCGGAGAGGCCGGGGAATGGGTGGCCTCGCAGGCGCTCCGGCTGCACGGGGCCTACGGCTACTCCAGGGAGTACAAGATCGAGAGAATCTACAGGGCGACCACGGCCCTTCAGATAGTAGAGGGAACGAACGAGGTCCAGAAATCGGTGATCGGCCGGGTCCTGGTAGCTGACTAGCGGAGCCGGATGGTCCCTGGCGCGCCCCACCGCTCCAGGTACGTCAGTTTCAGCCTTCCCAGCATTGACCGGTACTCCTCCGCGGCCAGAGTGTCGGTTGTCATTATGACAGCGTCCTCTCCATCGTCAGAATAGTAGCCGCGGCGTATCCCCGTGATAGAGAAACCGTACTTGGTGTAGAGTGCCCGTGCCGGGGAATTGGACACACGTGTCTCCAGTGTCATTACATTGGACCTGAGCTGCACGGCCAGGTCGAGCGCACATGCCAGTAGGAGCTCTCCAATACCCTTGCGCCGGTGGCTCTCCTTCACTGCTATGGAGGTGAGGTGGGCCTCATCCACCATCTGCCACAGGGCGGCGTAACCGACGATGCTGTCCGGGGGGGGTGCCGCGTCGCTTCGCCCGCCTGCGGAGCGTGTGATGCCCAAGCGCTCCAACACCCTGGACAGGAAAGTGTGGGATGTTGCCTCCAGTTCATCCGTGACGGCGTCAGCTTCCTCGGGGTCGGGTTGCTCTATCGCCACGAGGTAATGGACCAGCCGGTTGTCCAGGTCGCGCTTGAAGGGTGGCGCAGGCCACTGCGTGGGGAAGGCTTCCCTGTCGATTGCGCTCACCACAGGAATGTCAGCCCTTTGCATGGGACGCACGGCGTAGGTTGTCCGCGTGGCGACCATGATTCAGTCCGATTCTACCACAACCGGTAGCCGGCTTCGCACCGTGTTGAGCGTGATTCGGCAGCCCTAAGTCCTGGACAGCTCGTAGTTCCTGGCCGTTTCCAGCATAGCCCGGAAGTTCTCAGGCCGGACGTCGCAGGGCACGCTGCACCCGCTGCCCAGAATGAAGCCGCCGTCGCCGCCCACCTCGTCTATCAGCTTGCGGCAGTAGGCTTCCACCTCTTCCGGTTTGCCAAGGGACAGCAGCGCCGCGGGCACGTCGCCGTATATGCACAGGTGGCCGCGCAGTATCTCCTTGGCACGGAATATGTCAGTCAGGCTATCCAGTCCGACCACTGCCGATCCCCGGGGCAGCCTCCTGAAATACTCGATATTCTTGTCCCAGCACTGATCAAGGTGGAGGATGCTGACAATTCCCTCGGCCCAGAAGGCCTCGACTATCTCCTGGGTGTAGGGCCACCAGAAATGCTCGAACACCGAGAGGGGATAGAAGAAGCCGGAGGCCCTCTCCTCGGTGAGAAGACAGGCGTTGATGCCGGTCGCCTTGGTAATATGCACCTGCTTATTGATTGCCTCGCTGGTCATGTGTCTCAAAGTCTCCTCGACAGGCCCGGGATTGTAGTACAGGTCCTGGGTGAAGGCGACCATGGAGCGCATGAGCGACAGGGTGAAAAAAGGATGCAGCATAGAGGCCAGGAACAAAGACTGAACGCCGCGCTTGGCGGACTCCGTAGCGAACACGGGCTGGACTGCTGCCAGGGCGTCAATCTCCCGCTGTACCTCCTCGGGGCTGAGGTCGGTGACGCGTCCAATGTAGTCTGTGTAGTAGAATGCGTCCAAGCCCATTTCACGTATTTTGATGTAGTCTGCCGGCATGAGCACTTCCTCTTCCACGAGCTGGAACATCTCGTCATCGGGCAGGTCCTTGCCGGGTATCTTCATCTTCATGGGATACAGGGCCGCTGCCTGGAACTGGACGGGGGTGATTGGACCGGCATACTGACTGTCCCACCCTCCATACTCGTCGAATACCTGGAAAATGGCATTCATGGCCGCCTGGTTGCTGCTTGAGACTTCGGCCATGGTCAGGCCGGCCAGGTGGCCTGCGGGGTCTGGCGTCAGCAGTGGCACTACGGGGACGCGGTCAGGCTTCTCAAGGCGGATTGCTGCCGCAACCCGCTCTGTGGGGGTCATCGTTTCAGGGGACATAGTCAGTTACCTCCCTCAACCTTCAGGCAACAGGCGACGCTCGCCATGGCGTCGGTGGTCCGGCAATCAGGCCTCCTCCTTCCCTTTACATGCTCCAGCACATGGTCGCGCTCCAGGGCAACGACGAGCCTGCAAGGGTCTTCGTCCATGCCAACTGCATTCCTGTCGTTTTGCTGCCAGCATTGTACCCGTGGTCCCAGATAGAAACAAGATGGCGAACGCATCCGAGCCTCGTGGGCGCAGCAAGCAGCGCCCCTACGAGGATGATTCCATGCACGTGATTCGGCATCACCACGAAGGTATTCAATTCCGATCCGGGAAACCGGGCTGGCAATTCATCCTACACCGCTTGCACCATGCGTCCGGCGTCATTCAACCGCATCTCCCCGTCACACACGTCTCCGAGAAGGCACTTACGGCCAGACGTGCAGATGGTCACGAAGTACGCCCCAGTCGATCGGGGTGGTTCTTATCCTCGGCCCAGCATGCGGGATTGCTCAAGATTATTCGCGAATGCGGTCCGGGTCGTCATCTCGGCGCAGATGGCCATCACATCCCCCACCGTAGGGGCGCTGCTTGCTGCGCCCTCAACGTCGGGGCGGGGCGGAGGGCTCCATTGTCAAGCAATCTCAGGGACACTAGCTGATTCTCAGGACCGCTGCTCCCTGTATCTGTCCCTGTTTGAGTTGGATAAGGGCGTCGTTGGCCTCATCCAGGCTGAATTCCTGCACTTCAGGCACGATCGGGATCTCGGCAGCCAGGGGAAGGAACTCCTGGGCATCCCTCCTGGTGATGTTGGCTACGCTCTTCAGCTCTTTCTCGTCCCAGAGCAACTCGGCGTAGTCCAGGGGAGGCACGGGGTCGCGTTTCCTGATCACCGCCATCACCAGCCGGCCCCCGTTCTGAAGCACGCTGAGGGCGTGCGGCACAGTCTCTCCCACCGGAGTGAAGTCGATAGCGCAGTCCACCTTCTGGGGAGGGCTGTCCCCGGCGCGACCCGTCCATTCGGCCCCCAGCCTCTCGGCGAGGTCGCGATGCTCCTGGCTCCTGGTGAATACAAAGACCCGGCAGCCCCAGTGCGTCGCTACCTGGAGCACGATATGCGCCGAGGCCCCGAAGCCGAACACGCCCAGTGTCTGGCCAGGCTTGATTCCCGAGAGCATGAGGTCTCGATATCCAATTGCCCCGGCGCAGAGGAGGGGTGCAGCCTGGGCATCGGTGAACCGTTCGGGGATGGGGTAGGCAAAGTCCTCCGGCACCACCATGTACTCGGCGTAGCCGCCGTTGGCGTGGCATCCTGTGCCCTGGAAGTCAGGACACAGGTTCTCGTTGCCGCCAAGGCAGAACCGGCATTGCCCGCAGGCCGAGTATATCCAGGCCACGCCGACCCGGTCGCCCGGGCTGAAACGGGTGGCCCCCGGACAGACGCTCTCCACCCTGCCGACAACCTCGTGGCCAAGGACTATGGGCAGCTTGGGCGGCAGTCTCCCTTCGATCTCGTCCAGCTCCGTGTGGCAGACGCCGCAGGCGGATATCCTCACCAGGACCTCTGTTCCGGACGGCTGCGGAACAGGCAGCTCGACCGGTTGCAACGGCCGGCTTTCTATGGGGGAAACGTCTCTCAGGACCTGAGCCTTCATTGCGTGCTCCTGTGCGTAGCAGTACCTGCCTTGGCAGGACTTGATTATCCGAAGAAGCGGTCGCAGGTGTCAACGAGTGGCTGACAAACGCTGTGCCTGACCCTGAGTTTGTTGCCAGAGTGGCAGCGGACTCATTACAATGAGTCGACGTAATGCCATCCTGGAGTAACGCGTGAACCTGGCGGTTGAACTGGCCCCGACCCACCCCACCGGCCTTCTGCTCCGGAACCCGGTGATGAATGCCTCGGGAACGTTTGGCTACGGAACGGAGTACTCCGAAGTAGTAGACGTTCAGAAGCTGGGGGCCGTTGTCTGCAAGGCTACGACGCTCGAACCGAGAGAGGGGAATCCACAGCCACGGCTGAAGGAAACGCCGGCAGGACTGCTCAACTCTGTGGGGCTTCAGAACATCGGCGTGGAGGCGCTGGTAAGGGAGAAGGCCCCGATCTGGGCGTCCTGGAATGTCCCCGTGATAGTAAATATAGCTGGGGAGACGGTTGAGGAGTACGGCCGGGTTGCCGGCAGACTGGACGGTGTGCCGGGAGTGAGCGCCCTGGAGGTGAACATCGGCTGCCCCAACGTGGCTACCGGCGGGATCGAGTTCGGGACCCGCCCCGGGGCAGCGGCCGAGGTAACCAGTACGGTGGTGGCTTCGACTTCCCTGCCGGTCATGGTCAAACTGACGCCCAACGTGACCGATATCGTCGAGATCGCCATCGCCGTGGCTGAGGCCGGCGCTCACGCCCTGTGCGTGGGCAATACGCTCAGGGGGATGTCGATTGACATAGCGAAGCGCAAGCCCTACCTGGGCAACGTCACCGGCGGGCTGTCAGGGCCAGCCATAAGGCCCGTTGCTCTGTACATGGTGTATCAGGTCGCCGGGCGGGTCGACCTGCCGGTGGTCGCCTGCGGGGGTATCGCCTCGGCAACGGACGCCCTGGAGTTCATCATGGCGGGAGCCTCGGCCGTGCAGGTGGGTACCGCCCAGTTCGTGACCCCGGATGCAATGCTCGCCGTGCTGCATGGCATCGAGGAGTTCATGCAGCGCGAGGGCGTCGATGACCTGATGGACCTGGTGGGAGCAGCGCAGCGGTAGTCTCCTCTTCATTGGGCGCTTGCGCACGAGTTGGTATAATCTGTAGATAGAGACATGATGCAGCAGAGCATGCTTGAAAGACTGGAGACGGTCGAGCGGCGCTATGAGGAGCTGAACGAGCTCATGGCGTCGGGCAACGGCGACTGGCAGCGCGTGTCCCAGGAGCAGGCGTCCATAGAGCCCCTGGTGTCCAAGTTCCGCGAGTACAAGGGCACGATGAAGGAGCTTGAAGAGACGGAGCAGATGCTGAAGAGCGAGCTGGACCCGGATATGGCTGGTCTGGCCAGAGAGGAACTTGAGAACCTGAAGAGGCGCAGCGACGAGTTGCTGTACGACCTGCGGGTATCGCTCTTGCCCGAGGACCGCAGCAGCAGCAAGAGCGCCATCGTTGAAATCCGGGCCGGTACCGGCGGTGAAGAGGCGGCCCTGTTCGCTGCTGACCTGTTCCGCATGTATGTTAGATACGCCCAGGTCAGGGGCTGGAAGACTGAGATGATAAGCAGCAGCCTGAGCGACCGTGGTGGGTTCAAGGAGGTGGTCTTCGAAGTCGCCGGGAGCAATGCTTACGGCAGGCTCAAGCACGAGAGTGGGGTCCATCGGGTGCAGAGAGTGCCTGTTACCGAGGCCGGGGGGAGAATACACACCTCAACTGCCACTGTTGCTGTCTTGCCGGAGGCGGAGGAGGTGGAAGTGGAGATAAGGCCGGATGACATACGTATGGACATCTTCCATAGTGGCGGTCCGGGCGGCCAGAACGTGAACAAAGTGGCCACTGCGGTCAGGCTGACACACCATCCCACGGGGATTGTGGTGGTGTGCCAGGACGACAGGTCCCAACTGCGCAACCGCAACAAGGCCATGGCGGTACTCCGTGCCCGCCTCTTCGATATGGAAGAGCGCAAGAGGCAGGAGGAGATCACACAGGAAAGGCGCTCTCAGGTGGGCGGCGCGGAGCGCGCCGAGAAGATACGCACCTACAACTTTCCCCAGAACAGGGTCACCGACCACCGCGTCGGGAAGACCGTCCACAATCTGGCAGGTGTCCTCGAAGGAGACCTGGACGAGTTCATTGAGGCCCTGGCCGCAGAGGACAGGGCGAAGCAGTTGGAGGAGGCGTTCGGTTAGGCCCCGGTTGGCCGGGCGTTGGCAGGGCGGCGTCCCCTGGCAGCCTCCATGCTGCCCGGGCATGCCATGGAACTCTGCCGGCGGGGGGGCGAGAGTAGCATGGGGCCCGGTGGCTGCTCCAGCCGGCGGCTTCCGTCCCCGCATCCTCTCTATGTCACGTAACTGCATAGGAGCGCCGACAGGAGAATCCCAAATGCTCACTGTGAGGCAGACCCTCAGGAAGGCCAAGGCCCTCATAGCCGCCGGCGGCATCCCTGATGCTGACTTGGAGGCTGAGTTGCTCCTGATGCACTGCCTAGGGACAGGGAGGGTGGAACTGTATACCAGGCTTGAGGAGTTGATGCCTGACTCCAAGGTCACAGCCTACCGGAGCGCGGTGGAGAGGCGTCTGGTTCACGAACCGACCAGCTACATCACCAATACGTGTGGGTTCTACGACAGGGAGTTCTACATCGATTTCCGTGCCCTCATCCCCAGGCCCGAGACCGAGCTCCTGGTGGAAGAGGTGGTGGGCTTCCTGTCAAGGGACTTCTCGAAGAAGGCCGCTGTGCTGGTGGCCGACGTTGGAGCGGGGAGTGGGGTGGTCGGGATCGCCATTGCCCTGAGCTGTCCCACAGTCCAGGTCCTTGCCATTGACGTCTGTTCGGAGGCCCTGGAGGTGGCCCGGATCAACTGCGCGAGGCATCAAGTAGGGGACAGGGTGTCTCTCCTGGTTGGGGATATGCTGGGGCCGGTTGCCGGCCCGCTGGATGTGATTGTGGCCAACCTGCCTTACGTGACAGATGCAGACATGGCCGGGTTGATGGAGGAGGTGCAGGGTTTCGAGCCTCACTTGGCCCTGGCGGGGGGCGAGGACGGCTTGGAGCACATCCGCAGGCTGCTGCCCCAGGCCAGAGAACGGCTGGGCGACGACGGGCTGCTGCTGGTGGAGATAGGCCAGGGGCAGGGGGCGGCTGCCGTGGAAGCGGCCCGTGCCTGTTTCCCGTTGGGCCGCATAGAACTGCTGTCGGACCTGGCCGGCATTGATAGGGTAATGAAGGTGACGGCCGGGTCCGTTGGCCGTGAGGAAAGGAGATAGCAGGACATGGGAAAGCTGGATGGCAAGGTGGCGCTCATTACAGGCTCCGGTTCGGGGATAGGCCGGGCCACCGCATTGCTGTTTGCCGAAGAGGGTGCCAAGGTGGTGGTTGCCGACTTCGTGATGGAGGGAGGGAAGGAGACGGTGCGGATGATCAAGGAGGCCGGCGGCGAGGCCACCTTTGTCGAGGCTGACGTCCGCCGGGCGGCCGACGTCAGGACGATGATACAGAAAACCCTGGATGCCTATGGGCGAATTGACATCCTGTACAACAATGCCGGCGTCCAGGGGAAATGGGTCTTTGCGGGGGACACGCCCGACGAAGAGTGGGACCGCATCATTGACACCAATCTGAAAGGGGTCTTCCTGGGCTCCAAGTACGTCCTGCCGGTGATGCTGGAGCAGGGTGGCGGCGTGATCATCAATACAGCTTCGACGGCCGGCATCGTCGGGTTGCCGGGCCTGCCTGTGTACTGCGCCTCCAAGGCAGGGGTTATCCAGTTCACCAGGACAATGGCCCTTGAATACGCTGACAGGAACATACGGGTGAACTGCATCTGCCCGGGTGGTATTGCGACTCCGATGTCGGCACCTCCCCCTCCCGGTGAGGCTGGCCCCGTCTTCAGACAACCGCAGCCCATGAGAAGATTTGGGGACCCTGTGGAGATAGCCAAGGCTGCGCTGTACCTGGCGTCGCAGGATTCTGCTTTCGTCACCGGCACGGCCCTCACCGTCGATGGTGGCTGGACGGCCGGTTTCGCCAAGAGGCCGCCCAAGAAGGCGTAGCTCCTGCGCCCTTGGAAGCACAGGGAAGCCGCCATCCGGCGTTGACTCTTCCGGATCGCCCATCCTCCGGGCTCGGGATCGTGGCGATAAGAATCGGACGAGGTCTCGCTGTTGCCGGCCAATAGGTCTTCGGTACAGACATACGCTTGCCATAGTGTGCGTGCAGGACTATAATTACCGGCGATGGTGAAGGCATACGTCCTCATCCGTTTTCACGCTGGGTTCGAGTCAAGCGCTCTATCCGAGGTGCAAGTCACCCCTGGGGTGTCGGAGGTCAGCCTGGTTTTCGGACATTGGGATGCTGTTGCACTGGCCGAGGCGAAGAACATTAACGACTTGTCCAGGCTGGTCATAAACCAGATCCGCGGCATCCAGGGGGTGCAGGATACCGAGACGCTGCTGCACGCCCATGCATAGGGCGTAGGCGACTGCGTTCCCGGCGGTTCTAGACCTCGCCAGGGCGGTCTCAGAGGGAAGCCTGGCGTCCTGAAGAGCTTGGCCTGTGTATCCTTAGGGAGCTGCGAGGAGAGTTGGGCTATCGGGTGGAGGGAGGAGCGTCATGCCGGCCAACCTGACCCCACAGTACTTCGAGGCCGAGAGGCGCTACAGACGGGCTGCTACTCCTCACGAGAAGATAGAGGCGCTGGAGGAGATGCTGTCCGTAATGCCCAAACACAAGGGCACGGACAAGCTGCGGGCCGAGTTGAGAACCAAGATTGCCAAGCTCTCGGCCGAGGCCCAGAAGCGCCCCCAGATAGGTAAGAAGGGCAGCCTCCTGTATCATGTCCCCAAGGAAGGGGCTGCCCAAGCCATACTCCTCGGCTTCCCCAACGCAGGCAAGTCCCAGATACTCTCGGCTGTCACTGATGCGGCACCCAACGTGGCCGACTACCCCTTCACCACACAGATGCCAATTCCCGGAATGATGAGGTATGAGGACATTCAGATACAGCTCGTGGACGTCCCGGCGGTGAATGCCCCACAGGTGGACTCCTGGTTGGGCAATCTGGTGCGAAACGCGGATATCCTGCTGCTGGTCATTGACCTTGGGGAGGAGGCTGTGCTCCAGTTGGAGGGCATCCTGCAGTGGCTGGAGGGGTTCAGGGTTGTCCTCGAAGAGCCCGCAGGGGACGAATTCCGGACGCGCCGCAAGAAGGTGCTGGTAATCGGCAACAAGGTGGACCTCCCCGGAGCTGCGGAGAACTACCGGCGATTGACCTCTGCATATCCCCAACTGCCCGCTGTATCGCTGTCTGCCGGGGGTGGGGAGGGATTGGCAGACCTCGGCCCAGCCCTGTACCGGGCTCTGGAGGTCATGCGCGTCTATACCAAGGCTCCAGGACAGAAGGCGGACATGATGGACCCCGTGGTTATGCCCCTTGGTAGCACCGTGGAGGAGGTAGCTGCCTCGGTGCACAAGGACTTCGCCGCCAGGCTCAAGTTTGCGCAGGTATGGGGGTCCAGCAAGTTTGAGGGGCAGAAAGTCAACAAGCAGTACGTGCTCCAGGAAGGGGACATAGTCGAGTTGCACATCTAGGAGTCCGTCCGAACAGCTGGCCGAGAATGTGCGGGGGCATCAACCTCGCGGCTGACCTATGTCATAGGCGAAGGCCTATCTAGCCTGGAAAGGCTCTCCTACAGCTGGCTGTCTACAGGAGAGCCTTGCCCTGCGCGGTTGGGCGAGGGAAACAGAGCACCCACTGTGAGGCAGCGGGTCACTCGGCGGCGGTCCGGAAACGCAGGATGGCTATGACGGCGAACAGTACGGCGAAGCCGAGCAGCGCCAGCATCGACGGCACGGCGGCCTCGAAGTCGGCACCGAAGACCATCAGCTTATTGAAACCGGTGGTGGCCCAGCCGTGCGGGGTGAACTTGGCCAGGGTCTGCATCCACATGGGAGTGATGAACAGGGGCCACCAGCAGCCGCCGAGGGGCGCCAGCACCAGGGATACCAGGTTAGCGAGGGCCGCGGCGGCGTTCTCGCTCTTGACCAGGCTGGCCAGCATGGCGGCGAAGGCCGCCGACATGACCACCATCAGCATAGACAGCAGGACAACGGCTGCGGGGGCCAGGCCCAGGTCGATGTTGAAGGCCGCTACCCCCACCGTCCAGAAGATGGCTATCTGTATCAACCCCTTGGCCGAGGTGCCCAGGAACACGCCGCCGATGATCGACTCCTTCCGCACTGAGCTGGCCAGCATTCTCTCCAGGGTGTTGTTCTTGCGCTCTCTGACGACGATCGGAGCCCCCAGTGCAGCCCCGAAGAAGACGAACATCACCAGATAGCCGGGTATGACATAGTTGGCTGCGTTCTCCGGCTCCACATCGCCCACCTGCTCCGTGACGTAGTCGATGTAGGAATCCCCCGGCCCTGGACCGCCCTGGCCCGCCAGCATCTCGTCGATCACCTTCTGAATGCCTTCCTCGTCGGTGGGCGACAGGATGCCCTGCTCGATGAGCAACTCTATGGCGGCGCTGGCGGCTACCCTCTGCGAACCCACGGCCGAGGCGACGGCCTCGGCCAGCCCATCCAGTGTCACCCTGGTCTGGTGGGCCTCCGCGTCAACGACAACCTCAACCTGAGTGGTGTCTCCACCCATCACCTTCTCAGTGAAATCGGCGGGAAAGGAGACGAACCCCTTCAACTCTTTGTCCATCACTTGCCGGCGGGCCCGATCGTAGTCCTGATCCCAGATGATCAGGGGGTCCCCGGGCTCAAGCCTGCCTTCGTCCTCCGTCTCCAGGGCCTCAATGATAAGATAGCTCAGGCCGCCAGGCGCTTCCTGCGTGGCCATGTGTATCTCCAGCCTGTCGTCTTCGCTGCCCACCCCGGCCAGCACCAAGTTGAATATCACGATGAACAGGAAGGGAAAGAGGATAAAGAAGAACAGGGCCCCCCGGTCGCCTACAAAGAGCTTCAGGTCCTTATGGGCGATGAAGACCATGGGCCGCAGGTATTTCATCTGATCCTCTACCTGCCTCCAGGGACCACCTTGAACAGACTCCGGGCCAGGAACAGCCCCACAACCGCCACCCCCGCCAGGACCCCCAACTCCAGCCCCACGTCGGCCAGGCCGCCTTTGTCAACCATAATGGTCTTCAGCGCGTCGTTGGCATAGGTGCTAACGGACATCTTGCTGACCGTGTAGAACACAGACCCCTCCGTGATGTCGAAGAAAGTGCCGCCCAGCATGACCATCACCATGGTGAAGAACACGGCGATCCAGGTGGCCTGGTCCTCGCTGCTGGCCAGCGACCCTATGATCAGGCCGATGGCACTCACCGCCGCAGTGAAGAAAAACGCCACGACCAGCGTCTCAACGAAAGAAAGAGGTGTGAACATCTGGAACACGGCGTAGGCCAGCAGGAAGAGTATCAAAGTCTGGATGAGACCCCGGCCCACGTTGGCCAGGAACTTGCCTAGGAATAGCTCACCGGCCGTCAGCCTGGTGGTGAGGAGCCGTTCCAGCGTTCCCTTCTTGCGCTCCTCCACCAGCATCCGGGCCGATATGGTTATGGCGAAGAGTATGAACATGGTGACTATGCCGGGCAGGAACTCGTCCACCGGGTCCCTCTCCACGCCCACGATGTCCTCCCTGACGGTGACAACGGGGTTCTGCCTCTCCTCCTCCATCCACTCTTCCACGGTGACCTCGATCCGATGCTGGGAGATGCCGGTCCCGGCCAGCGCATTCTCCACCTGGCTCAGCACCTGGAACTGTGCGGCCATCTCCCCGGCGACGCCGGAGACGATGCTGGCCACAATCTGGCCATCTTCACCGCCGTTGCCCCTCCGCTTGAATATGAGCTGCGCCTGCTCACCGGACGCCAGTTGTGCAGAGAAGCCCTCCGGAATGAAGAGGACCATCAGCAGGTCAGACCTGTCCAGCTTCCGGTTGGCGTCCTCGGCCGAGAGTTCGTCTACATTGAGGTTGTCAACGTCCCGCAGGGCCTCAACGAGGAGCGTGGAGTACTTGCCACCCTCGTCCTCGTTGACCACGTGAGCGGTACCGCGGAACTCCATCTGTCCACCGAAAGCCCCGTATGAGATGGCGAAGATGGCAATGGGCAGGAGCAGGCTGAAAGCCAGGTCTGCCCTGTCCTTGAGGAAAGCGCGGACCTCACGCAGTGCGACGGTCAGGGCTCTTGCCATATCCTCGCTAGTCCCTGAGGCTTCGCCCCGTGAGCTTGAGGAATACGTCTTCCAGGCTGACCTGGTCCGGTGGCCCGATCTGGCTCTTCAGCGCGCGGGGAGCGTCCATGGCGACTATCACCCCGCCATCCATGATGGCTACCCGATCGCAGAGGTGGTCCGCTTCCTCCATGTAGTGGGTGGTATAGAGGATGGTCATCCCGCCGTGCCGCAGGCCCTGGATGGTCTCGTAGATTTTGTTGCGGGACTGGGGGTCAATGCCCACGGTCGGCTCGTCCAGGAACAGGAGCTGGGGATGGCCCATCAGTGCGATGGCCAGGTTGACACGGCGCTTCATGCCGCCCGAGAACTTATCCACTTTGCCCCTGGCCCTTTCCCGCAACCCCATAAGCTCCAGGTGGGCCATCGCCTGAGAGTGGGCGTCCTTCCCGGTAAGGCCCACCAACCGGCCGAAGAACACCAGGTTGTCCACAGCCGAGAACTCCGGGTACAGGGCCAGCTCCTGGGGGCAGACGCCGATTATGCTGCGGACGGCCTCGGGCTCGCGGCGAACGGAGTGGCCACCGATACTCACGTCCCCGCTGTCGGGTTCAAGCACCGTGGAAAGTATCCTTATGGTGGTCGTCTTGCCCGCGCCGTTGGGTCCCAGCAGGCCGAAGATCTCACCCCTGTGAATGGTGAAGGACACCCCGTTGACAGCCTTGTGCTCATTGAAGCTCTTGTGCAGGTCTTCGGCAATGAGGAACTCGTCAGGCATGACCGGTCCTCCGATGGGCGAGAATGGGGGCAGTGATGGCAGGGATTATACATGTCCCCAGGCGTCTGCGGCAAAAGGGGCCGGCGGTTGCCCGTCGGACTTGTTCACCAGCCGGGATTTGATCGTGGCTCGCTGCCTGTGGTAGATTACTTTGCCAGCCAGGTGCTCGGCGTTTCTGCTGAATAGGGTAACCGGTGGCGGCGGTGAAGTGTCACTCAGAGACGGGCGCCGCTTTCACCTGCGACGTACGAAAGGAGGCATACGATGGGCTGTTCGAGCTACTTCGCCATCCCTGGTGCCGGGGCTGGGTTCTTCTTCAGCTCCTTTCTTCTCATGATCTTCTGGGGCATCGCAGCCCCGTGGTTTGGCATTCACACGATTAGTTATGTCAACTCCATGCTGGTTACCCTGGGCATATGGCTGGTGGTAGCGCCCCTGGCCGCGGCCTCGGCCAGGATCGGCGTGTGGAAGGCTATCTGGCGCTGAGCAGGAGCGGACCCGCGGGATAGCCGGCGTCTGACTTCATTACTGCGAGGGTCGCCCCTGGCCACTTTGTCCATTTCGGGCCCGGACGGCGCGCATGGCTCCGTAGCGCTCCCCAGCACAAAGGGCAGATCCCCGGCACTCCGCCCTCATCTGTGGCCCCCATAGGGCTCCCGCTTCCTTGTGCTTGCGGCCGGCCCTCTATCCTATGCCACGTACTCCAGTACCTGCTCCCTGGACATGCCGGCGAGGCCCAGCCGCCCCAGTGTGACGCCGGTGCTGAAGTAGTCCGTGTCGTTGTAGACGTTGCAGACCCGGATGATGCTTTCGATCACGGGGCAGGGAACACCGGCCAGCTTGCCGAACTCGTATACAGGCACCAGCCCGCAAGGGCAGTCCTCGTGGATGTACCTTTCCCTGGGGCTCTTGGGAGAGTCATTGGGCATCCGGTTGTGTACCGGCGTACTGGCCGCGAAGTCCCGTATGCTCCTGGCGTCGAGCCCGTAGAAGACGTTCACCGTGTCCACGAAAGAGAGCAGGTTGAGGCCAAAGGCCCTTCCCACCGCCAACCGCTCCTCGTCCTCTCTCTCCAGCACCTTGGCTACCGACGGGGAGCAGCCCTCGGCATAGAACTGGATCCTGCCACCCCGCGACTCCATCGGGCCCATGCCCAGTGCCGCCGTCGCCACGTGCATGATCATGTTGGGATTGGACAGGCCCGCCGCCAGCACGTTCTCCAGCGGCGAGACCTTCAGCAGCAACACATCCTTCAGGTCCTCGAGGGCCTTGCCTGTACCCGAGGACGGCAGCGATCCTGCGGTCAGCCCCACTTTCTTGCCCTCGATGTAGACCTGCCCCGGCCCCACGATTCTGACTGCGTAGGGGATCGAGGTGGTCTCTACGAAAGTGACCGCCCGGCTCAATCCGGCTTCTATCATCATCTTCTTGAACACCAGCGAGCCGAAATTGCCCGGCAGTACTACCATCGTCTGGCCGTCGCGCAGGTGGGGCATGACCAGCTTGAAGATTGCCTCATGGGCGAACTGGGGTACGATCATCACCACCACGTCGGCGAAATCCATAGCCTCGCCGGGGTCGGTGGTCAGTCCGGATACCCTGGCGAAACCGGACAGCATGGCCGGCACCACCCTGTCCTCCGCCCAGAACTCGGCCAGGGCCTCGATACCGCCCCGCTGTCTTATGCCTTCCAGGTTCTTGGCGAAGTCGGGATGCTCAAAGAGCATCACCTCGCTGCCCTGGAGTGAGATTTCGAAGGCGATGGCATGGCCGGCGTTGCCGGCCCCCAGGACCGTGACCCTGTTGGACATGGTAGACCTCCTTCGCGGTGATGTGGACAGGCCCGTCCCCAGGCCTCGCCGGATCGCCACCTCCCGGGGGCACAGCTATACGATGGGTGCTCTCATGAGGGCGACGCGTGCCTCCTGCGCCGCATAGGCCACGGGCAGGGGCAGGTCCTCTATCTGTCGCAGGACCTCGGCTGTCTGCAGCAGGACCCACTGCAGGTCACCCTCCTCGATGTCAGCCCTGGCTATCAGCCTGTCCCACTCCTCCCCCTCCACCCACAGCCTGGCCGCGGCCGCCCTGCGCCAGGCTTCACCTGGGACAAAGGGGGCACTGGGTATGGCCCGCTTCTTCTCCATTTTGGCCAGTTCCCTGGCCACGCCCAGCAGAGGAGCGATATCGATGCGACAGGCCATTCCTCTCGGTGTTCGGCCGGAACCGACGGCGGCCACCCACCCGGCCAGCTCCGCAGCGGAGAGGGAGGAACACAGGCCGCGCCGGATCAACTCCGCCAGGATGAGCGAGTTCTCGTGCCGGATGAGCATGGCCCAGCGGCCCATGTCTGTCAGTGAACGGGACCTGTCAATATAGCCCAGTTTCTGGAGGAGGCCAGCCCTGCTGTTCAGTTCGTCCGTGAGCCTGGCCTTCACGTCCTTGAAGTCCCTGCGGGTCGACTGCTGGAAGAGCAACAGGCTCCTGTCCACTATGTCGCTGGTCACACGGAAATCGAACCGCGACAGGAGATTGAGTATCTGGTGGTAGTTGACCTTGAAGGCCGACCGGATGCCCTCCGGCTCGGAGCTGTTCAGATCCAGCACCAGGTCCAGGTCCCTCTCCGTCTCCGGGTCAAGGATGACGAAGCCGATGTTGTCCATGCCCCGTCTCCCCGCCCTGCCCGTCATCTGGTGGAACTCCAGCGTGTTCATCAGCCTGTCGCCGTACGCATCACGGGTCTTGAGAGTGGGCAGGACCACGGTCCGGGCCGGCACGTCGAGCCCGGCCGCCAGGGTGGTGGTGGCAAAGACCACTCGCAGCTCGCCGCGGGCCAGCATTCTCTCCACGGCCACCTTCCACCCGGTGAGATGTCCAGCATGGTGCGAGGCCACACCCGAGTCCATCAGGGGTCCAATGAGAGAGTGCTGCCACAGGTATGGATTCCCTTCTGCAGCCTCAGCGAAGACCTGGAAGCGGGCCACGCTGTCCTCACAGTGAATTCCTTCAAACCTGGAGGCGGCCCGGTCGCAGGCTTTGCGCGAGGACAGGAACACTATGGCCGGCAGGAGGTCCATTTCCTCCAAAGCCTCAACCACCTTCACCGAATTGAAACGCGACGGGCCCTTCCTCCAGTAGCCGAAGAACCTGCGGTCCAGGGGGAGTATGTACTTGTTGGTGTGGCTGAGGAAGCCACAGCGCAGCGGCACCGGCCTCTGGCTCTCCTTCACCAGGCCCGGCCTGGCCCCCCTGGTTGTCGTCATCCAGCCGGCGATCTCGTCGACGTTGGAGATGGTGGCCGAGAGCAGCAGCAGCCGGGTCTCAGGTGGGGCGAGGATTATGATCTCCTCCCACGTCGTGCCCCGCTGCTCATCGCCGAGGTAGTGGGCCTCGTCGAGGATGGCCAGCCACGGTCTCTGGTCGCCGGAATAGACGGCGTTTCGGAACACCTCCGTGGTGGCCACGATCAGCGGCGCTGTGGGGTTTTCTTTCCTCTCTCCGGTGAGGAGTCCCACCCTCTCCCTGCCCAGCAGCCGCCCGAAGTTGTCGTACTTCTGGTTGGATAGGGCCTTTAGCGGCGTGGTATACCAGCAGGTCTTCCCCTCGGCCAGCAGCTTCTGTATAGCCTGCTCCGCGATCCAGGTCTTCCCGCTTCCCGTGGGGGCGGTGACGATGACGTCGCCCTGCATCACCAGGTCGAGCGCCTCCTCCTGGAAGGGGGAGGGGCGGATGGAGGAGGGCTCCGGCTGCCCCAGGCCCTCCAGGAACTGCTCGGTGAGCTCAGTGAGCCTGGCCCGGCTCAGGCCCTTCCTGCCCGCCCGCTTCTTGTGTTTGACCCTGGGTGCCAGTGACTGCAGGCCCTTGAGCTCGTCGGGCCGGGAGGTCACCACGAAGACCTCCTGCACAGCGCCGGCGCTGTAGGCCAGCATCTTGGCCCCACCCTTCACCGGGTATCCGAAGCGGACCTGCAAGTCCGGGGCGGACTGTCTGGCCTTCCTGATGCGACCTGGCACTATGGTCTGGACGTGCTCCAGGGGTTCTATCTGCGCTTCCAGGAACTCCTCAAGACCGGGGAGAATTGTATGCTCACGCTTGATTTTGGAGGCGCCGCGATATCTCATGGCCTTCGCACCATTGTACCGCATCGAGGGGCATGTCGGCCCGCAAGCGGCCGCAGGAGATCCGATCTTCATTCATGGGCACAGAGCGCCGCCCCGGCACCCCGGACTGGGGGTAGAGCATTCCCTCTCCCTTGATCCCGAGACGTCGGGACAGGTGGGAGAGGGCTAGGGAGAGGTGATATCTTCCCTGCTCTGAGTGAGGTACTCGAAGAGGTCTCCTGCGGCGACTCAAGGATCGCCTCAGGAGACCCGACCTGACCTGCGCAGCGAAGACCTCGGCGTCCCGGTCTATTTCGAGCTATCATCGGGACAGGCGGGACAGCCACCGAGAATGATGGTCGGTCGGCGTCCCTGCTCATCCCAGTGAGTGCCTCATCCTCGTGCTGGCGTCATCCTTCTTCCCCGAAGTCCTGGTGCGGTAGAGCCGGTCCCCCTCCCTCTATCTCCCTCCCACCGGGGGAGGGAGAAGCAGCGGACGCACCGCTATCCCTTGGACCGCAGGGACGCCAGCGCACTCGGGTCTGACTCGAATCCCTCGCTCCCGCTGCAACCTTGTTGATCGCAAACTGTGAATGGCCAACGGCAGGCGGATACGAAGGACAGGAAACCTGCAAGGCAGCGAATCCCAGGCTCGAAGCACAGAACAGCAACGAGTTGTGGCTCATGGGCGTCATGTACAAAATGCCGTACCCTGGTAGTGGGGCGAAGGATTCCCTCTCCCTCGACGGGAGAGGGTTAGGGTGAGGGTGACATCTTCCCTATCTCTCCGTCCTCGCACGACGGAGGACTGTGGTAACAGCCTGTGCCCACCGGAGCCCTGGCCGAGGCGTTGGCAAAGCGGCTGCTGTGCCGCCAACGGAGTCCCAGCAAGAGACGGAGACATCTCCCCGCCGATGAACGTCCGGCCACGCGCAATCTCGTCCGCCGCCGGGCGGTTCCCTGCCTCGCACACAGGGACAGCTTTGAGCTAGACTTAGGAAAGCGCCCCCAGCCACGACCAACAGGAGGCAAGCGAGAAGTATGTCAGTAGAGATTCAACAGGTGGCCGAGGACACGTACTCCCTGGATTGCGGCAAAGACCCCATATTTGAGGTCCGGCAGATCGCCTACCTGGTCATGGACGAGGCAGCGGCCTTGATCGACCCCGGGTCTACTTCGTCGGTCTCACAGTACGTGGAGGCCTGTGCCCAACACGGCATCGACATCGAGAAGCTGAAGTACATAGTCCCCACCCACATCCATGTGGACCACGGTGGAGGTTCAGGCTACCTGGCTGAGAGGCTGCCCGGGAGCAGGGTGGTCCTCCACCCCAGGGGCGCAGTGCACATGAAGAGTCCCGAGAGGCTGACGGAAGGCGTGCGGGCCGTATTCGGACAGGACTTCGACCAGGTCCTTGGACCGATTCTGCCTGTTCCTGAGAAGCGGATGCTTGTCGCCGATGACGGAGAGACCATTCGCCTGGGCAGACGGCAGTTGACCATATACTACGCCCCCGGCCATGCCCCCCACCACATAGCTATACACGATAGTCTGACGGACGGCCTGTTCTGCGGTGACGCCCTGGGGTACATCTCCGACGAAATCCCGGGCCTTCCCGTACCGGTGGGCACGCCGCCCTTCGACTTGGAGGCCTACGTGCAGACCATCGACAGGCTGGCCGCCCTCGAACCAAGCGTCGTCTTCTACGGCCATCACGGGGCCAGGACGGATGCCGGCGTCCTCATGAAGCAGGTGCGCGACATAGTCATCGCCTTTGGTGACATGATCCAGGAGTCGCTGGCTGCCGGTGATGATGACGAGAGGATAGCTGAGCGGGTACTGGAGTACCTGAGGCAGTATCACCACGAGGCACGATTGCCCCTCATAGTCCAGGCCAGCATACCGGGATACGTGGGGTTCTACAGGGACCAGATGACGTAGGCGACCTCAGGCCGCAGCAGCCGGGGGCTTTCATGCCAACGGCATGCCATTTGGCCATGCCGAAACGCTCCTCATTGGGCAGGGTAAGGGCTTGCCGGCCTTGTGCAGCGCCGCTATTACTAAACCAAAGCGCCATCTTGTTTAATAACGGCGACCGGTATTATACCGTGGTTTAACAGGCAAACACACATGTTCACCAGCAGCCCCGCGGGAAGAGTGGTTCGCGGCCCGGGAGCGTACCTGGCCTTGGTTCCCAACCCTCTGCCCCCAGCGCTGGACTGGTGGTAGTCTCTAAGGCTCTTGGTTCTTGGATGCCGGTTGTCTCCCGTTCCCTTGATCAAAGCCTGTCGAAAACTTCGTAACGCGGATGTTCCTTTTCCATTCGGGCCACTCCTCGACTTCTCTCCGTGCTTCAGTCGCCGATGCCCAAAACTCGCGGCTTCTCTCGTCGTCAGCCTTTCTAAGGTTCATAACTCCTCCGCATCAACTGATCAATTTCGGCCGTAACAGAGACTTCACGATCGATATATGAAAAGGGCAGGAGAGGCACCCTGACACGGGCAGATGCCCGGTCCCAGGGGGCAAGCTCTCCATTGGTCTTCCTTTCAATTGCCGCTCCACTGCTGAGGGTCATGGAGAACAGATCCATGAAACGCCTGGGACCAATCCCGACAAAAGGCTTGAAGCACACCTTGCCTGTCCTGTTGTTGTCCCACACTTCTTCATGAGCCAGGTAGATGGCATCCGAATGCAGTTCTAGCGCCTTGCTCTTTGGGTATGGCTCGACGAAGACAACCGTTGACAAGCCAGCAGCTATTATGTGCTTGGCACAGTTGTGACAGGGAAAGGTAGAGGTATAGAGGGTGCCACGGCGTGGCGATACCCCAGACCTGGCACAACAGAGCAGAGCCTCCATTTCCGCATGGACAGCACGCCCATATTCGGTGATGTCAAATATACCACTATCCCGCAGCTTTTCTCTACCTTTGTTGAGCAATTCGACCTCATCCGCCTCATCGTCACATACTTGCCTCATTATCTTCTTCACTATATCATTGCGTTGTCTCTCATTCGAATCGAATCCCCGAACGTGGTCTCTATCATCAAAGTCATCGCCCGCCCAGTAGAGTCCTCCCCCATACCGTGGCACATCGTTGGTACCAGTGGCTATTACCTCGCCCTCTGACGAGGCAACCACCGCTCCCACCTGTCTGGACAGATCCCCCGAGCGTAGAGAGGCCGCGAAGGCCAGAAACATGGCATACTCGTCTCTGGTCGGCGTCTCCCATGGTTTGCCGAAGACAAGATCAAGAATGCGTCCAAGTTGCCGTTCCCACTCCTCCACATCCGTGTCGATGAACGCATCTGCCAGGTGAAACGCAGCTCTCATGTGTTGGCCAAGCTCCAACTCTTCTGATTCGTCTCTGGATATCAGTCGTTCGGCGTCAGATTGGGAGAGCCCCTTCCGGTCGGTCAAGTAAGTCAACCGCCGCTGCCTTGACGATGCTATCCCGAGGAGATAGAACCCGTCTCCGTATACCCTGCGGAGAAGCTGTACCTCATCCGGATGTTTCAGAGAACGAAACACGTGTGCCACGCCGGGCAGCGGTTCCTTGCTCTTGCGGCTCTGCTTGATGCTGAGAACACCCAAAGCCGCAATAAAATCTCCTCTTCCTGCCTTCTTTCTGGCCTCATTACCAGCAGTCATGTGTGTATCAATCCGATCTGCTTCGGGTGCCTCAACCATCTCTGTTTCCAGACCATCGACCGTCCCAATCAGGGAACTGAGACGTACCAGGTTTAGGCTGTAGTGGAACTGGGAGAGGTAGTTGCGCAGCTCGCCCTCCACAGAATCTAGGTCTACTCCAAGAGGGGCAACAAGCCCGATCACAAGCTCAGGCAAGTACTCGCGTTCTGCAGCCATTCAATCTGCTCCTGCTTGTAGATTCAAGACTCGGTCTTTGCCTAGAAGGCGCCTTGGCTCACACCTCGTACACCTTGAGCACCTCGTCGCCGTAGTGATTGATAACCTTGACGGCGATCTTGCCGCTGGCGGGCGGGTCGAAGGGCCGGCTCACGGTGGAGTAGAGAGAGGCCCAGGCTGCCTCGTCTATCTCTGCCTTGAGCGCCCGCCTGAGCTTCTCATAGGGCTCATCGTCACCGCAAAAGTAGGCATGCCGCACGAAGAAGGCCTCGTCATTGTAGTCCGTATCTATGAACCAGCAGGCGATGTCGCCGGTGGAGTGGCTGCGCACCTGGCTGGTGGTGGGGTCGTACACGTCCACGCCCCTGATCTCCACCGTCAGCTTCCCGTCCTTCTGCTTCCTGACCTCAATGTCCGGCTCGCCAAAGACCATGAACAGGTTGCCGGCTCCGGTCTTCTTGAGGAACTCGTCGCCCATCTGGAGGTCGGGGTTGATCTTGGCCGTCAGCACCTTGAGCTTCCCGTACCTCTTCGCCTCTTCGCTGACGTGGGGATCGAAGGCGAAGCCGCACACGATGAGCAGGTCGAACCCGATGCCCCGGACGGCTTCCTTGGCAGCCTCTTTGACCAGCTCCGGGCCGACGGTGCCATGCTCCGGGCCGATGCAAACTGCAACGCGTTTGGTCTGCCCGTTTTCCTCGTATCCACCATCCCCCTGGATGTAAAGCCCGGCATAGGGCTCCAGGCGGTCGAGTTTGATGCGCTCCTTCTTCTCGTACTGCTGGAGACCTGCCTTGCGCAGGTTCTCCAGGATCATGGTCTCGAACTGGCCAGCGCCGGCGGCACTTGTGGCAGCCTCCTCCGAGCGAGGCTGGTCTGCTTCCGGAGTGAGCACCCGGTGGGGCGACAGGCTTTCTACGGTGAAAGGCCCGGCGACGCGGACCACCTTGTTGTCTTCGTAGGGCTGGTTGTAGAGGGTTTCGGTCTCGGCATGACGGGCGATGGCGGCGTCGATCTCCTCCCGTGTCATGCCCTCCCTGATGTCGGGGTTGTGGGCGATGGATTTCGAGGTGACGTGAGGCACCCTTCTGTAGACGAAGCCCTTCTTGATGTCGCCTTCAGTGGGTAGGGGAGAGGTGGGCGGTGCCTGGCCGCTGGCCTCTGCCTCTTTCTTGAGGCCCTCAGTGGTGTCCGACAGCACGTAGTAGGGGAAGCGGGCCGACATCAGGCGGGTACGGGCCAGGGCGATGGCCACCCGGCTGGTGTCTATGGTTATCCAGCGGCGACCCCACTGCTCTGCTACATAGGCCGTGGTGCCGCTGCCGCAGGTGGGGTCCAGCACCAGGTCGCCGGGGTCCGTGGTCATGAGAAGGCAGCGTTGGACCACTTTCGGAGAGGTTTGCACTACGAAGATCTTATCGGTTTCACCACGAGTGTCGGGCCAGTGGTTAGTGACGGTGCTGCCAGGCATTTCGTCCAAATAGCGTTTCAGAATACGCAGACCTTCACGTGGTAACAGTCGTCCGGCTCGCCAGACTCTTCTTGTCCCTTCAACGCCGAGTTTCCAGTGACGAGAGGGGCCACAGGACAGTACGAACGTTTCCCCGTCATGGGTAATCTGGATATCCGAAGAATTCTCAGCCGAAAACCCTTCCGAGACGATGCTGTCAGTGGCAAAGATACGAGCGCCCTCTGGTAGCAGGCTGGGGTCCGCCAACTCGGCCCTAGTCATGGTCCTGATAGACCCATCTCTCAGCTCGACGTTGAAGTACTCTCTTGCTCCTTCCTGCCCCGGAGTTTTCACAAGGTAGAGTTGGCGATACTTGGCCAAGTCCCGATTGCGAGCGTACCAAAGGAGATAGTCATTCACCATGGCAAGATACTTCGACGATTCCCCCGTAGTCTTGGCGAAGCTGATGAGGGCCACTGCATTCTCAGCGCCAAACACCTCGTCCATAAGGCTGCGCACCAAATGCACGTTCTCGTCCCCAATCTGGACAAAGATGGAGCCGGTCTCCGTCAGGAGGTCTCTGGCCACCACCAGCCGGTCCCGCCAGTAGGCCAGGTAAGAGTGGATGCCCAGCTTCCAGGTGTCCCGGAAGGCCCTGATCTGCTCTGGCTCCCGCGTGGCCTCCTCAACCTTGCCATCCCGCACATCCCGCTTCCGGGTAGACACCTGCCAGTTGGAGCCGAACTTGATGCCGTAGGGCGGGTCCAGGTACATCATCTGCACCTGTCCCTTGAGACCCTCTTTCTCGGCCAGGGAGGCCATCGCCAGCAGGGAGTCGCCCAATATCATGCGGTTGGTCCAGTTGTGAGAGTGGCGATAGAAGTCAATGCGATCGGAGAACTCCATGCCGTCGAAGTCCTCGAACAGGCTGGCCTGGCGAGGCCTGCCCTCCGCCTGCTCCAGGCGCAGGTCCTCTACAATGGCCTGGGGCGAGATGTGCTCCTGGATGTAGACAGGGACGGCGGGCACCTCCAGGTCCTGGCCGTCCTGCTCGTCCTTGCCCCTCCAGACAAGCTGCGGGTCCAGAGAGGGGTCCCGAGGGTACCGGAGGACGTAGGGTGACTGCTCCTCTTTGACCGCGAAATCGGCCAACTCTGCTGTGGGGATGTTCACGCGGCTGTCCCTGCGGTGAGCCACATATTCAACGGTTCTGTCCTGGCTCCTCCCTGTCTGCCTGCGTGCCATCAGGGACCTCCTCTGCTACCTGACCGGCTGGTAGATGGCCGGGCGGTAGCGTGGCCTGGGAATGGGTTTGCCGTTGGCTTTGGCGGCCTCCAGCCATGCCTCCTTGGCGACCAGGACCTCGCTCAGCGCTGCTTCCGGCGTCGGCCCATGCGCGGAGCAATACTTGAGGTCAGGGATATCAGCGATATAGCACCCGTCCTCCTCCGACCAAAAGACGTTAATGTGATAGTCTCGCATCTCATTCCTCCAAGCGCAGATCATGCTCCTCAATGAGCCGCAGGAACTGCCGTATCTGATAGGCCTTGGCCTCACCGCCTTCGGCCTGAAGGTTGAGCACCTCCGGTACATCGGGGTGGACAAAGAGATGGTGGCTGCCTCGCGTCCGGTCCAGTCTAAACCCAAAGCCTTCAACCAGGTCAATCATATCAGTGAATCTAACGTTATGCACCGCCCCGCGGGCAAGCTGTTGCAGCAGCCTGCCCCTGTTCACTGCACTGACACCACCGACGGCAGCGACGCCAGGAAGGCACGGATGAGGTTCTGGGCGTCCCAGGGGTCGAGGACCTCCAGGAAGGCCCAACGGCCAAAGCCACCGTGGTTGTTCACTGCCGGCACCCACAGGTCTCTGGCTGTGCTCACCTTTGCCTCCTTCTCCTTCCTCCGCTCACCCGTCACCTCAATGATCAGCGTCAGTTCGTTATCCCGCGTATCCCTGATTCTCACCAGGAAGTCGGGCTCGTAGTTCTTCTCCTCGCCGTCCACGGTGTATGGAATCCTGAAGCCCAAGCCCTGGTTCTTGACATAGGAAACCACCTCGTCCATGTCTTCAAGAGTCTGGGCCAGCTTCTGCTCCCAGGACTCTGTGTCCGCCACCACGTGGCTGACATGGCACCTGTCGGGGTGAGTGGAGTAGACGGACCTGGTGGTGTCGAAATCAACATACCGGGTGGAACCTGTGGTGTCGTAAGGCCGCAGGATGGGCTTGAGCGCCTTGCTGCCCTCAGCCGACCCGACGATGGCCCGGTAGATGCGCTCGGCGGCATTGTGAGCGAACTCGATGAGCAGCAGGAGTTGAGGGAAGGTGTTGTCTTTGCAGGTGACGCATGTCCCCAGCCATTCGCGGGTGATGTTCAGCACCTGGGGGAACAGCCAGGGCTTCAGATTGCCCTGGTCGTCCCTGAAGTACTTCTCCAGGACCAGCCTGGCCAGGAGGAAGGCGACTTCCTGGGGACGCCGGAGTTTGAGATCGTCCAGGGTGTGGATACTGGACTCGCCCACGATGGGGGCATTCTCAACCCTGGTCGGAATGTCAGCGGTGGACAGGGCCAGCTTCGAATCGTCGGTGAACACAGCGGAGAGCTTCTCGCCCGGGAGGTCATAGCGGTAGCCCACCAGCCGAGGGAAAGTGACCTCCGAGGCGATGCGCTGAGGCAGGGCGCGGACACGGGTGGGCATAGGGCCGGGCTTGGGGTCTGCAGCCGAGCCGGAGCAGGGAATGAAGGAGAAGGGCACCCCATAGACCTCGGCGTACTCCGGCTGGAACATGCCGCCGTCGTGCGGAACGTAGCTGACACGGCGGAGGCCCCGGCCCACCACCTGCTCGCACAGGAGCTGGGTCCCGAAGGCCCGCACGCCCAGGATGTGGGTGACGGTGTTGGCATCCCATCCCTCGGAGAGCATAGACACGCTCACCACGCACTTGATGTTCTCGCCCAGCTTGCCGGGCTTGCCGACGGTATTCATGACCTCCCGTAGCAGGTCTTCGTCTGTCACCGCTTCAGCGTCCCTTCCCGGGAACCTGGCGCGATGTTCAGCTTTGAACTCCTCTATTTCCGTGGCGACGATTTTCTTGAACTCGGGCTTCATGCCTTCTCCACTCTCCAATTGCTCGCTGTCGATGAGGAGAGTATTGGGACGGACCCGCCACCGCCCGTCTTCCTCGTTGTTAAAGATGGGCAGGGCTCCTGGAACAATCACCTTGCCCCCATCTGCTAACGGCTTCTCCCAGCCGGAGACGTAGTCGTAGACCAGCTTGGAGACGTTGGTGTTGTTGCAGACCACGATGAACACAGGCGGAGTTCCCTGCTGCCGGGCCTCCCACTGCCGGTAGTATTTCTCGTAGTTGCCATACAGGCTGTGAAGCGCCCCCTGCAGCTCCACCGGCAGCTTGGGCTCGCCCCGCACGGCCTCCGTGCCTCGACCTTTCCGAGGGAGACCTTCGCGGATGCGCGGCCACAGGTTCCGGTACGTCGGCATGTCGCCCAGCATCTGGTTGTCGGAGACAGGCACCCTGGGCACCTTCACGATGCCACACTCGATGGCGTCGATCAGGGAGAAATCGGACACCACCCAGGGGAAGAGCGTCCCCTCGGGATAGCCGGAGCCCCGCAGGAAGAAGGGCGTCGCCGACAGGTCGTAGACCGCCTTCAAGCCGATCTTCGCCTTGACCGCCTCCAGGCCGGGTATCCAGACCCGCGCCTCTTCGTCGCGCTTCTCGGCTTCGCGGCGCTCGTCCCCGGTGAGCCAGACCTCTTCGCCGCCGGCGCGACGGCGGTAGCAGTGGTGAGCTTCGTCGTTGATGACGATGATGTTCCGCTTGTTCCCCAACTCCCGGCAGACCCGCCGCACCATCTCCTGGGGCGTTTCTGTGAAGGCGCTGCCGTCCTGCCCGGTCGTGGCCAGGCTCTTGGTCAGCCGCGCCCCCTCAAAGCGCTCTCTCACCTTGAAGGCGTGGAAATTGGTGATGATGATCTTGGCCTTGCCCAACTCCTGGATCAGCTCGGGAGGAAGGATGTCCCGCCCCTGCCCTGACTGGCGATAGTAGTTGTCGGGGTCATTGGGCAGCAGCACCCGCAGGCGGTCACGGATGGTGATGCCGGGCGTGACTATGAGGAAGGCATCAGAGAAGCGGGCATCCTGGGGATTGGCCAGCTTGTTGAGAGTGTGCCAGGCAATGAGCATGGCCATGACCACCGTCTTGCCGCTGCCCGTGGCCATTTTGAAGGCTGTCCGGTGAAGTAGGGGATTGACGTCCGCGTTGAACTGCCTCAGGCTGTTCTCGATCCAGGCATCCCCGTACTTGTGAGCCACCTCGGTGATGTAGATAGCCGTCTCCAGGGCTTCAATCTGGCAGAAGAACAGCCTCTTGTCCCGCTCCGGGTTGCGCCAGTAGTCAAGGAGACGGCGAGTGGTCTTGGTCACTCCCTGGTAGTCCCCCTGCCGCCAGATGGCGACCCGCGCACGAATCTGATTTATGAGAGTGTTCTCCTCGACCCGGTCCTGGGTCCACTCGGTGTCGAAGGCCAGTTGCTTGCCCTTCTTCTTGGGTTTGGCGATGGGAATGAAATAGGCGCTGGTCCGTCGCCGCTCTACAACCTGGTCAGTGATACCCTCGTCGGAGAACTTGAAGTGACGTGCTGGCTCTGCGAAGGGCGAGTTGAGTATGGGATTTTCTATGACGACTTGCGGCATGGTGGTGACCCTCTGAAACGGCACCCTGTACGCCTTCGAGACAGCAGGAGCGTACGTCTGCTCCGCCACAGCCCCGAGAGAGACTATATCACTCTGGAGATGATAGCATCGGGTCGGCGAAAAGGCAATACCCCGATTTCCCTCGCCTCACGTTGCGCACGGTTCCTGGCCTTGGCGTTCTTCGGCGACGGAGCCCCTACAGCGGCTCGCCGCTGAGGGCGGCCCAGGCCACCTCGCCCAGCATAAGGACACGGTAGTCCCCCCTGTCCTTCAGCGCCGCCTGCAGGTACAGAAGACAGCCGGAGCACGGGGTGATAACGGTATCTGTCTGGATGCTCTCCACCAGCGCCTCCACCTGCTTCGGCCGGGTGCAGCACAGCCGGTTGTTCAACCGGTTCAGTTCCAGCCCCTCAATGCGGTCCAGGATGGCCAGGGGGGCGTCCAGGTCGGGAAGCCTGGAGTTGATCCGCTGGTAGAAGTAGTGACAGCCCGAATAGTAGTCGGCCTTCAGCGGCAATCTGCCGCCCGTGTAGAGCCCGGCCAGTAGCGTGGGATACCACATCGTCTCCTGGGGGAAGGTATGCTGCAGCCGGCTGTACGACAGGTCACATCCAACGCAGAAGGTGACGATCTTGCTGGCCCCTGTGTCCTGGATCTGCCGTACGTTGTTCCCGATGAACTCCTCCACCAGGTGGTCAGCCTCCTTGATCGCCTCCCCTGTCTTGTCCCTGAGTGCTTCCCTGTACTGGAGGTTGCCGCAGCAGTACTCCTTGGGCACCAGGGTGTAGTCGACGTTAAAGTGTCGCAGCAGGTTGGCGAAGGCAGCGGTGTCTTTGGGCACCAGGGAGGGGAGGTAGCAACTGGCTATGACGGCGTACTCCGCCCGGTCTGCCACACGAAAACCCATCTCCTCCCTGAGAGTCCTGTCCCGCTTCTCTGCCTCCTCGACCCCCTGCACAATCCCGCTCTGCCGGATGTTGTCTATCATCGTCTGGTCGAACATACGTCTCCTCCCGAAATGAACACCGAGTGTGAATGCCAGCGTTGTGGCGGGTGATAGGCGGATTATAGCACGGCTGCACTGGCACAGGCATGTGTCCTGGGTTGCGGTCCTGGAGTATCCGAGCTTCCCTGCGTACGGGGGGAAACAACAAGCACCCAATCACAGACAAAGTTTCAATTGGGACACAGCAGTGCCCGTGCCACGCCATGCCATGCCATGCCTTGCGCGCACCTAGGGGCAAAAGCGCACGAGATACATGTCAGTGACCGCGGAGGCGTACCGGGTGAATACGTCACCTTGACGCCCCCCTTGAACCGGTGCTATCATCTGGGTGTCGTATCCGATACTCGTAGTACGAACCTCGATTCATTGAGCCCCGGAGGAAACATGGACCTGCGCTTCACCCAAGAAGAGGAGACCTTCCGTCAGGAGGTGCTTGACTTCATCAGGCAGGAGTTGCCGCCTGACTGGAGGGGGACAGGGCTGCTCTCCGAAGTCAAAGGAGAGGAGGAGTGGCAGTTCGCCCACAGCATGATGCGCAAGGTGGGCGAGCGGGGGTGGCATTCCCTGGCCTGGCCCAGGGAACTCGGCGGCCGGGACTCACCGGCCCTGCAGTTCATTTTCAGCGAGGAGATGTACTACCACGAGCTGCCAGGGGTGGACCTGGTCGGCGCCCTGATGTGTGCGCCGGCCATCATCCAGCATGGCACTGAGGAACAGAAGAGCGAGCATCTGCCCAAGATCGCCCGCGGCGAGATCGTCTGGTGCCAGGGCTACAGCGAACCCGGCGCTGGCTCGGACCTGGCATCGCTGTCAACACGGGCAGTGGAGAAGGACGACTGCTTCGTCCTGGATGGCCAGAAGGTGTGGAGCACCAATGCTGACCGGGCTGATTGGGGCTACTTCCTGGCCCGGACCGATCCCGATGTGCCGAAGCACAGAGGCATAAGCTTCTTCCTGGTGGACATGACGTCGCCGGGCATAGTGGCGAGGCACCTGCCCAACATCGTGGGCACCTACTGCGAGATATTCCTGGACAACGTCAGGGTGCCCAAGGAGAACATCATCGGGGGCGTGAACAACGGCTGGAAGGTGGCCAACACCGTATTGGGCTTCGAGCGCTCGGGCATACACCGGATTGCAGCAACCTGGCGGAATCTCGACCGGATAACGCAGTTCGTCAAAGAGACAACCCGGCGGGGCGTGCCGTTGATCAAGGACCCGTTGATTCGAAACCGCCTGGCAGGCCTTCATATCGAGGCTCAGGCCGTGAGACAGCTAGCCTACCGGATAGTGTGGCTGCACAGCACGGCCAAGGGGAAGGATATCAGCCGCGAGGTTTCGGCGGGACGGCTGTCAGGCGCACTTTTTCAGCAACATGTCGCGGCTGAGGCCATGGACATCCTGGGGCCGCCGGGGCAGCTTGACCCCGGCTCGAAATATGCGCCCCTGGAGGACTTCAGGCGGGAGTACCTCTACTCGCTAGGGGCAACCGTCGGGGCTGGCACCGGCGAGATACAGAGGAACATCATCGCCACCAGGGGACTGGGCCTCCCCCGGGGCTAGGTGAGCAGGTAACCTCCGTCCACAACCAGCAGGCTGCCCGTCATATAGTCTGCGGCGGCGCTCGCCAGGAACAGCACTACCTTGGCAATGTCGTCGGGCCTGCCGTCCCTGCCCAACGGGTAGCGTCCCTCGAACTTCTTGGCCAGCTCCGACGGGTCGAGGCCCTTCTCCAGGTGGGACCGAGTCACTGCCTTGGTGCCTGGAGTCCTGATGCTGCCCGGGGCTACTGCGTTGACCAGGATGTTGTGAGGTGCCAGCTCCAGCGCTAACGCCTTGGTAAGCATGACCACTCCGCCCTTCGAGGCATTGTAGTGCGCTACCTGCCCCATGGGCTTCAGGGCGTCTATGGAGGCAATGTTAATGATCTTGCCACCTTTGCCGCACTCGATTATCTTCTCGGCTGCAGCCTGCGCGTACAGGAAAGGCCCTTTCAGGTTGATGTCCAGTGTCTTGCTCAGCAGCCACTCGCCGGTCTCCAACACCGGCGAAATGGGGTAGATACCGGCGTTGTTCACCAGGATGTCGTAGCTGCCAAAGGCGTCCACAACGGCCTGGGCCACCTTCCTGGCATCGGCGCCCTTGCTGGCGTCGGCCTGGACAGCCTGCGCCTTCTCGCCCATGGCCTCGATCTCCTCAGCCGTCCTGACTGCCGCACCCATGTCCAGGTCGGCCACCACTACGCCGGCCCCCGCCTGGGCCAATCGCAAGCTGATGGCCCGACCTATGCCCATGGCCCCACCCGTCACCACCGCAGCCTTGCCACTCAGGTCATATAGCTCGGCTATGGACTGCATTGTGCAAACGTCTCCCTTCTAATCTCTGGCTGTCCGCAAATATTGCCCCGTCCTCTGCCTGCCACCGGTTATGTCAGCAGGTGACCGCCGTCCACCACTACCACGTCGCCGGTCATATAGTCCGCGGCACCGCTGACCAGGAAAAGCACCACTTTGGCCACATCGTCCGGTTCTCCCATCCGCTGCAGCGGCACCCTCTGCAGGAAGCCCTGGAGGATCTGCTCGGGTGACACTCCGATGGCCTGCGTCATCGCTTCCCTGGTCCTGTCAGTGCCGGGGGTCATGATACTGCCCGGTGCCACACAGTTCACCAGTATCCCTTGGGGGCCCAACTCGAGGGCCAGCGCCTTGGTGAGCATGACGATGCCGGCCTTGGAGGCGCTGTAGTGAGCGGTCGCTCCGAAGGACTTGAACGCATCTATGGAAGCCATATTCACAATCCGGCCGCCGCGGCCGGCCTTGATCATCTGGGCGGCGGCTGCCTGGGAGTAGAGGAAGGTGCCTTTCAGGTTGAGGTCAAGTACGCTGTCCCAGATTTCCTTGGGGGCCTCCAGGAGAGGGGCCATGGGATAGATGCCAGCGTTGTTGACCAGGATGTCCACATTCCCGAAGGCTTCCGTCACCGCCTGCATGACCTTCCTGGCGTCTTCACCGTTGGCGGCGTCGGCCTCGATAGCCTCGGCCTTGCCCCCGGCGGCCCTGATGTCCGCTACCGTGTTGTCGGCGGCCTCACGGTTGATGTCAGCGATCATGACCCCCGCCCCGGCCTCGGCCAGCCTGAGGGCCACACCCCGCCCAATCCCCATAGCTCCGCCCGTGACCACCGCTCCCCTGCCGCTCAGGTCAAAGAGCTGTCCGATGGGCTCTAGCTCCATTCTTCAACCTCCCTTGCTGAGTCATTAACAACCGGGTGAACGGGCCACCCGGGGCAGCGCTGTTGTGGTGGCTTGCAGACCGACCTGTCTGCCTCTACCGGTCGTGAGTCATCACGCTCTGACGCGACGCTTTGCAGGACTCCTGCAGAAACTGCCAGTAGTCGTTGAGCTTCCCGAGCGCCCTGATCGCCCTCTCTCCGCTGGGGAAGATGACCACACCTTCCTTTTCAAGCTCCTCCTCGTGGACCACCCTGGAACCGGTACCTGACCACCAGCAGACCGGCTTGTCCAGGGTGTCCATGAGTTCCCGTATGGACCTGGCGACTCGCAGGCCTTCCTCAAGGAAGACGGTCCCCATGGTATAGGCGACGCCGTCCACGTTGGGGTCAGGACAGACCTTGGAAAGGCAGGCCATCGCGGTCTCCGATAGGGAGGTCCCCGAGTGCACGCCCACCGGCCACAGGTCCAGGGGGTTGGTGGTATCCATCCAGGCTGGAAGGTGCTCTCTTAAGCCGGCCTGTGTCTCCGGAGACAGTCGCGCCAGCTTCAGGCCGTAGTCGCTGCATGCGTCCACCTGCATAACGCCAGCGCCCCCGCTTATGCTCAGTATGCCCACGCGGCGGCCCTTCATCAGGGGTAGCCTGACAAACGCTTTCACCAGGTCCTCCGCTTCCTCGACATCACTCGCCCGCACCACACCGGACTGCTTCAGCGCTCCCCGCATAACCTCCACGCTGCCAGCCAGACTCCCCGTGTGCGACTGCGCAGCCCGCGCCCCTGTCTCCGTCCTGGCTGTCTTCAGAGCTATTATCGGCTTCTTCCGGGAGACCCTGCTGGCCGTTTGTACGAACCTCTTGCCGTCTTTCAACCCCTCGACGTGAAGCAGGATCACCTTGGTGTCGGGGTCCTGCTCGAAGTATTCCAGTGCCTCACAGAAGTGGACGTCGCAGCCATTGGCCACGTCGATCCCTTTGCCCAGAGGATTGAGGCTGCGGAGGTTTTGGAAGAAGAGCCCGCTCTGGCAGATCACGCCAATGGGGACCTTAATCATATCACTGGGCACGAAAGATGTGTTCAGGCCAGTGAAGGCGTTGGCTACACCAAGGGAGTTCGGTCCCAGTATGCGGGTACCCGATTCCCTGGCCATCGCCAACATCTTGTCCTGAAGCTTACGCCCCTCGGCGTCTCCGTCAGCAAAGCCCTGTGTAACCACCACCACAGCCTTGATGCCTGCATCAATGCATTGCTTCAGGAGATCGGGAACCGCGTAACGTTCCCAGACAGGGATGACAGCCAGGTCGACCTTCTCGGGTACATCGCCGATGGTGGGATAGGCCTTTATGCCGAGTATCTCGCTGGCTCTTGGGTTCACAGGGTAGACCCGGCCCTTGTAGCCGTGGCCTGTCAACCGCTGCACGATGTTGAAGGAATCCGAACCGCTCTGTCTGGTGGCGCCGACAACCGCGACTGACCGAGGCTCCATGAAGAGCCTCATCTGGCTAACTGTATCCAAACCGCCCTCCGATTAGCGTTGGGATGGGTAGATTATAGTGGTTGCGATTGCCTTTGAGAAGGCTGGACTATGCGGGGCTTGGGACGCTGGTGTGGCGTTACGGGGAATGGCGAGGTGCCGCTGGTCTGGCACCTCTCGCGTTCATGACCGAACACCGGGGAGAGCCGCGGGGTTCCAGAAATGAAGGGAGGGCACCACCGCACATGCGTGTGCCCTCTCTCTTCCTCTTGGTCGTTATCGGACGACATTACGCCGTCTTAAAAGTGGCTCTTAACCCGAGCCAGGGTCGGATTTAGCCCTGCCCCTCGGGACAGGGCCCTACTTGTCCACTTGTCGGACACAGTAGATCGCGTGGAGCAGGAGTTTCACAGAGCACCTCCTCTCCGGATCCCGTTGTCAAATTACCGCGCGGCTATCTTGGTTGTATTATAGCAACCCCCGCAGCCGAAGTCAAGTCGTACGCGACTATTACCCACTTGTTTTCCGCAGGGGCTGGGCATGTCGAGCAGTGCTTCAGTACCAGCCTTACCTGTGCCTGGCATCGCCCGAGCGCTGGCATCGCTGGGGTGGGGGGACTGGAGGCTGGCAGCGCCGCCCCTACCCCCTGTCCGTGCTCGCGTATGGGTGCAGGTGGCCAGTCTGAAGCCGGCCCAACATTTGGGGGGAGAATAGAAACGGTTTCTCGCGGTGGGAAACGGCCCCCATGTGATTGCTAGGAAAATAGGCATGATTTCCTGCGACGCGAAACGCACCCCCACGACGCAGGCCATTCTCATCCTTCGTGGTGCCGCCGGCAGGCGGCATGGGGGATTCCCGCGAAAGCGGGAATCTTGCGGTGGAGGGGAGGTCCCCACGACGCAGGCCACCCTCATCCTTCGTGGTGCCGCGGGCAGGCGCGGCACGAATGATGCCTCCGAAGCTGCGTCCACGAAATGGGACCTCACCGTCCTCCTTGACTTCGTATTCGCCCCGGCAATACCATGAGCAATCGTCACACCACCAGGGCTGCCGAAGATGTCCATGATGCTGGCGGGGGGACTTCCCCGGACTGGGGCGGATGTGACCGCCGCATGCCCATGAAAGCGGCAGCAGCCGGGCTTGTGGGGCTGACAAGTGCATGCCACGACCATCTACACCGTGGGCCACAGTAACCATCGGGCAGACAGGTTCCTGGGTCTGCTGAAGGGGACCGGAATAGAGTTGCTCGTGGACGTGCGGAGCAGACCTTACAGCCGCTGGGCCCTCTATGCCAACCGCCGAGAGCTGCCTTCGTTGCTGGCCGAGGCGGGCATGGAATACCTCTTCCTGGGCGAACAACTGGGTGGCCGACCACGCGGTGGCAGTCATGATTCCGGGGCGGGCATGCCGGACCGGGAGTTGATGCAGGGCAGACCGGAGTTCAAGCAGGGCCTGGCCCGCCTCCTGGCTGAGGCCGGGCGTCGCCGCACATGCATCATGTGCGCGGAGGAGGACCCTTTGCGGTGCCACCGGCACTTCCTCATCGCTGACGCCCTGCGCAGGAGTAGTGTTCAGGTGCTTCACATACGCGGCACGGGTGAGGTCCAGGATGACGAAGACATACGCCCAGATGGGACAGGGAGCGAGCAGCTTCGACTGCCCTGGTGATCCTGCACTGAGCCAACCTGCGCCAGGTCGGCAGCGTCACTACCTACAGGCAGCACTTCCATATTCGCCCTCGTTGTGCCAAAATAGCCGACAGCGCACCTCTGTGCCAGGCCTTCCCAGGGCTATCCCGGCATGAGCCGAATATCTGGCTGCAAAGCCGCCAACCAGTCGGAGAACAAGAAGGAGGTGTCAGATGGCAAAGGAGATCAAGAAGGCGGGCTTCATCGGCATGGGTGACATCGGCCTGCCCATGGCCAAGAACGTGGTCAAGAAAGGCTTCCCCACCACCATATGCGGGCACAGGAGACGCCAGCCCATTGAGGAGATGGTGGCCCTGGGAGCTGTCGAGGTCAGCACACCCAAAGAGGTGATGCAGGCCGCCGACGGCACCGTCATCATGGTGCCCATGGACCAGCAGGTGGAAGAGGTCGTCTTCGGCCCCAACGGGCTCGTGGAGGGGATCAAGGAGGGGGCCGGCATACTGCTCATGGGCACCTACGCTCCCGCGCTGTGCCGCAAAGTGGCAGAGGCTGCCAGGGCCAAGGGGGCGGACGCCTTCGATGCCCCCGTGGTAGGGGCCCGCATGGGGGCCGAGGCGGGTACCCTGGGTATCAGTGTTGGCGGCGACGAGAAAAACCTGGAGAGGTTCCGCGCTTTGCTGGAGACCATGGGCAGGATCACCTACTGCGGGGACATCGGCATGGGCCAGATCGTCAAACTGGCCAACAACATGTGCGCGTCAATCAACGCCTGGGTGCTCGCCGAGGCAGTGAACTGGGGTATCAGGAACGGCGCCAGCGAGAAGATGCTGTTGGAGCACATCAAGATCGGTTCAGGCAACAGTTTCTCGGCCCAGAACTGGGAGTGGCTGAAGTCCATGTGGACGGATCCCCCGCCTCCGACTTACTTTGTCGGGGCCAAGGACGCCAATCACGTGCTGCAGATCGGACTCGACCTACGGCAACCATGTCCGTTTACGGCGCTTGCCTGCGAGCTCATGAAAGGCCCTCCGCCGAAGATATTGCCCTCCCAGTAGGCGGCGGGCTGACCAGCAGCCATCGATCGGCCTGGTGACGGGACATCCCGCCACCAGGGCAGTCATCGTGGCCGATCCCGGGGGCAACAATGCCTTGCGTCGTTGCCCCGGGCGTGTTACAGAATATCCAGCTCACCGACCACGAGCACGGAAGGAGGTGCACTATGGCCAAGGAGATCAAGAAAGCGGGCTTCATTGGCATGGGGGACATCGGCCTCCCCATGGCCAAGAATGTGGTGACCAAGGGTTTTCCCACCACAATCTGCGGTCACAGGAGACGGCAGCCCATCGAGGAGATGGTGGCCCTGGGAGCTGTCGAGGTCAGCACACCCAGAGAAGTGATGCAGGCCTCGGATGCCACCATCATTATGGTCCAGACAGACCAGCAGGTGGAGGACGTGGTCTTCGGCCCCAACGGGCTCATGGAGGGGATCAAAGAGGGCGACGGCATCCTGCTCATGGGCACCTATCGCCCCGCACTATGCCAGAGGATCGCCAGGGAGGCCAGGGCCAAAGGAGCTGATGTCTTCGACGCCCCGGTGGTGGGAGCGCGCATGGGGGCAGTCGCCGGCACGCTGGGCATAAGCGTGGGTGGCGACAAGAAGAACCTGGAGAGGTTCCGGCCCCTGCTGGAGACCATGGGCAAGATCACCTACTGCGGCGACGTGGGAATGGGCCAGATCGTGAAGCTGGCGAACAACATGGCCGCCATAATCCAGGGCCGCGTTGCCTATGAGGCCATAGGCTGGGGAATCGCCTGCGGGGCCAGCGAAGAGATGCTGGTGGAGCACTTGAGAAACGGCTCCGGCAACAGCTTCGCCATACAGAACTGGGAGTGGTTGAAGTCCTTCATGACGGACCCGCCGCAGCCCACCTACTACGCCGGCGCCAAGGACCTGGGGCATGCCCTGGAGATCGCCCATGAGCTCGGACAGCCCTGCCCCATCTCGGGCCTGGTATGCGAGCTCCAGATCATGGGGATTCCCAGGTTGCCGGAGGGTCCCAAGACAGGCACGTAACTGCCTTGCTGCCGCTCTGATCGAGGCGCGGTTCTAACGCGCTTGCCGGCTGCATACTGGGGGCGGGGGAGGAATGCAGGGGCTTGCGGCGTACTACCCGGCGCTGTGACGCTGCCGGAACACATCGGCTATCTCGCCCAGCCGGGCAAACCGGACGTGCTCGTGTGCCATCATGTGCAGGATAAGTCTTTCCAGCATATGGAGTCGATGGTGCCGGCCGATGATCTGGGGGTGCATGGTCAGGTTGTAGCAGCCATCACCGCCCTCCGGATACATGCCGTCGAAATCGCCGCGCCAGATCTCTTCCACCTTGGAGGGCGCACCCAGGCCGGGCAGGACAATGGGCGCAGACAGGAACATGAAGTGGCAGGAGTCGGTCAACTCCACCGAGATGGGGACCTCCACAAGGTCCGTGCGCCCGCCGTCGTCTTCGGCCCAGTAGGGCCTGTCCGCCCCGAACTGGCTCGAGTCATATTCGAACCCGTATTCCTGGAGCAGCCTGAACGTCACCTTCGACAGCTCTGCAGACGGTGAGCGGAAGCCTCTGGGTCTCTTCTGGCAGGCCCGCTCCAGTGACTCGATGCCCTTTTCCAGCACTGCCGTTCCTCGTCGGGGGAGAGGAGGTTCGGCGGCTCGTGCATATGGCCGTGATGGCCGATTTCATGACCGGCGGCGGCTATGGAGCGTACCACCTCAGGGTGGCTGTCCGCGGTATATCCCGGGATGAAGAATGTGGCCGGCAGTCCGTACTTGTCCAGTAACCTGAGAATACGTGGCACGCCCTCCCGTGCGCCATAGGTGCCGCGCGATACGGCGGACGGGGACTGCCCCTGGGTAGCAAACAGCCACTAGGACTCGGCGTCGAAGTCGAAGGTCAGGGCTACCGCCAAGCGGTGGCTATCCGCGGTTCCTGGTTGTCCCTCCATCCCCATTCTCCCTCTTGAGACTTGATGGGAAGCGGTGCCCGGGCGACCGCTGTCACCGACCGGCGCATCAGCCACCCTCCCTGCTCACGCTCGATTCCATGGGGGGTCGACCAGGCGGTAGAACTGGTGTCTCTCCCTGTCGACGGCCCAGGCGACCATGAACCCCCGCGTTGTGCCTACCGTCCGAGCCAGGAGCATCAACTCGCGCCCGAAGTAGACGACGCTGATCTCTTCGCCCCACCGTCGCTGCACAATCCTCATGCAGTCGGCAGCAACCGGCCCGGAGTCATAGCCGTCCGGCGACCAGAAACGGAAGACGTCCTCTGCGTCACTCAACAGCAGCCGGTTGCCACGCCAGGGGTCCTCGAAGGTGTAGTCCGCCCATCGTATGTCCACCATGGGATGGAACAACTCTGCTACGAGACGATTGGTAGCACGTTACACGGTTGCGCGGCTCGTCAGGGTCAACGTTTAACGGTTGGGGTCTGGGGAATACGGGCAACGCAACCGACTGACGAAAGACGAGACCAGCAGCGCAACCGAATGACGAGTACCGGAGCCTCATCACCAATGCAATGACACCATCCTATTATGAGACGACTGGTGTGCCGGACATAGAGTCCCTCACGGCTAAGAGATCGCTCCCTATCTGCGGAGTGCTAAGGCCTGGTTAAGGTGTCTGCGCTCACGCCGGTCGTCTCGCAGCCCTGTGACCGCACTGGGGCCCGATTTGGGCCCTACTCGTGGCCCAACCGTGCGTTGTCCGAGACCCGTCTGCGATCAGGGGGACTCCCTGGTAAGAGTCCCCCTCGTGTTCAACTGTTGATGACCGGTATTACCTAGGACGGCGATTCCACAGGAGTCATCGAACCGATCTTGGTTTCTTCGCCGTCGCGGTCCAGGCAGATGGTCTCGCCCAGTTGGAACTCACCTCTGAGCAGGGCCTCGGAGAGCGGGTCTTCGACCATCGTCTGGATAGCCCTGCCTAGCGGTCGGGCACCGAAGGCCTCGTCGTAGCCCTTCTCCGCCAGGAGCTCCTTGGCCGCATCGGTCACCACCAGGCTCATACCTCGCTCGATCAACTGCGACCTGATCGGCCGCAGCATGAGGTCAACGATCTCACGTATCTGCTCCCTGGTCAGGTGGTGGAACACGGTCACTCCGTCAATACGGTTGAGGAACTCGGGCCGAAAGGTCTTCTTCAGCTCCTCAAGCAGCTTCTCCTTCATCCTCTCGTAGGAGAGCTGCCTCGACTTGGCCTCGTCCACACGGCTCACGAAGCCCATGACGGCGTCCTTCTTGATCAGCTCGGCGCCGATGTTGCTGGTCATGACGATGATGCTGTTGCGGAAGTCGACCTTCCTGCCCTTGGCATCCGTAAGGTGGCCATCGTCGAAGATCTGGAGAAGGATATTGAACACGTCGGGGTGTGCCTTCTCGATCTCGTCCAGCAGTATGCAGCAGTAGGACTTCCGCCTCACCGCCTCGGTAAGCTGGCCTCCCTCGTCATAGCCGATGTAGCCCGGAGGCGCGCCCACCAGTCGGGCCACGGCATGCCTCTCCATGAACTCCGACATGTCGAGCCGGACCAGGTTGTCCTCGCTGCCGAACATGAACTCGGCCAGGGCCTTGACCAACTCGGTCTTGCCCACGCCGGTGGGCCCCAGGAAGATGAAGCTGCCTATAGGCCTCTTGGGGTCCTTGAGGCCGGTGCGGGCCCGCCGCACCGCCTTGGCCACCGCAGTGATGGCCTCGTCCTGCGAGACGATGCGCTGGTGGAGGACCTCTTCCATCTTCAGCAGGCGGGTCGCCTCGTCGGCTTCCAGCTTGACCACCGGGATGCCGGTCCACATGCTGACCACCTCGGTGATGTCCTCTTCAGTTACCACCGGCTTCTCCTGGCTCATCTCCTCCTGCCAGCTTTCCTCCAGTTGCTTGATCTTGTCCGACAATTGGAGCTCCCGGTCACGCAGCTCGACGGCATATTCGTACTGCTGGTTGCTGATAGCCGATTCCTTGTCCTGGCGAACGCTGTCCAGGGCCCGCTTGGTCTCGCCCAGGCCCACCGGGACAATCCCTCCCCTGAGCCGCACTCGCGAGGCAGCCTCGTCAATAAGGTCTATCGCTTTGTCGGGCAGATAGCGGTCGGCTATATACCGGGTTGCCAGGTTGGCAGCCGCCCTGATGGCCTCGTAGCTGATGACAAGCTGGTGATGCTCCTCGTAGCGCTCTTTGATGCCCTGGATGATCTCGATGGTCTGGTCCACGCTGGGTTCGTCCACCGTCACCGGCTGGAAGCGGCGTTCCAGGGCGGGGTCTTTCTCCACGTGCTTGCGGTAGTCGTCCAGGGTGGTAGCACCGATGCACTGCAGATCACCCCTGGCCAGGGACGGCTTGAGGATGTTGGCCGCATCAACAGCCCCCTCGGCAGCACCGGCACCGACTATGGTGTGCATCTCATCGATGAAAAGCACGCAGTTGCCAGCGCTCTTGAGCTCGTCGATGACCTTTCTCAGCCTCTCCTCGAACTCGCCGCGGTACTTGGTGCCGGCAACGAGCGCGCCTATGTCCAGGGCCAGCACTCTCTTGCCCTGGAGAGTGTGCGGGACTTCGCCGGTGACGATGCGGTGAGCAATGCCCTCGACGATGGCAGTCTTGCCCACTCCGGGCTCGCCAATGAGCACAGGGTTGTTCTTGGTCCGCCGGGACAGTATTTGAATAACCCTCTGTATCTCGGTATGCCTGCCTATAACCGGGTCCAGCTTGTCGGCCCGGGCCATCGCTGTGAGGTCCATGCCGAGCTGGTCCAGGGTCGGAGTGCGGCTGGCGGGCCGAGGCGTCTGCTGCCCCTGGGTGACACCCTGGTTCAGTATGCGGTTGGTCTCGGCGCGAGCGCGCTCCAGGTTGATGCCCAGGCTCTCCAGCACACCGCCGGCCACACCCTCTCCCTCGCGCAGCAGCCCGAGGAGGAGATGCTCTGTGCCCACGTAGTTGTGGTTGAGCCGGCGCGCCTCGTCAACGGCGAGCTCTATGACCTTCTTGGCCCTTGGCGTGAGGCCCACGTCGCCCGAGGTAGCCTTCTCGCCCCGGCCGATAATGAACTCGACGGCAGCGCGCACCTTGTTGAGATTGACGCCGAGATTGGTGAGCACGCGCGCCGCCACACCCTCGCCCTCACGCACCAGGCCCAGCAATATGTGCTCTGTGCCTATATAGTTGTGGTTGAAGCGCTGTGCCTCTTCCTGGGCATAGGTTAGGGAACGCCGCGCTCTCTCTGAGAATTTTTCGAATCTGCTTGCCATAATAGACCTGACCTAGGCATATTGTACCACAAGAACCCCTTTTGAGAAAGACGTCGTATTCACCTGCGGGCTTGGTAGTATACCGCCTGCCAGCGGCCCCGCGCAAGGTGTGGTGGGTCTCATACACCGGCTGGCGGGGCGTGGGGTGTTGCTGCCTTCAAGAGGATACATGGCGAGAAAGGACCGCCACGCGGTCCGGAGAGCACCCTCTGCTCTAGTTCAGCCTCTGGTACAGGCTGAGAACCACAGAGCCCAGTTCGTATGCGTCCGGGTATGGGACTGTGTACCGCAGCCAGTTGCGCTGGTCCACGAAGGCCAGTAGTGCCTTCAGTTGCTCGTCCCTACCTGCCGCGCTCTGCATCACGTCTCAAGTATAGCACAGCCGTGGCAGCACGCGTACCCGCGCGTATACGGACTCGCGATAGGCGTTTCGCTCACCCGTCGGGGCTAAGCCGTGAGGGAACTCGCAAGCAGCATTTGCAGACTCCGCCCCTTTGTCATTCAGGCTGTGTGACAATACTCGGATTTGGGCATCCCATTTCTTGACACCTGCTCGGCACCATCCGTATGATGCCACCACTACGCTGACAGAGGAGGTGACATGACGGCACAACCGACGATCGCCGAGCTGTTCGACCTAGGTGGCAAAGCGGCTGTGGTCACAGGTGGCGCCATGGGCATCGGGAAGGGAATCGTCCTGCGCCTGGCCGAGGCGGGCGCCGCCGTAATGATAGCCGACATCGACACGGAGGCCGCCAACCAGACCGTGGCGGAGGTGGAGTCGAGGGGCGGCAGGGCTCGGGCCATCAGCGCCGATGTCCGCAGCACTGCCGATGCCAGGAAGACCGCCCAGGCCGCAGTTGACGCCTTCGGCTCTCTCGACATCCTGGTGAACAACGCCGGCATATACCCGCTGGTGCCCCTGATGCAGGTCTCGGAGGAGGTGTGGGACAGAGTGCTCGACATCAATCTCAAAGGCAGCTTCTTCTATGCGCAGGCAGCCGCCGAGCAAATGATCAAGGGTGGCCGCGGGGGAAGGATCATAAACCTGGCTTCCATCGATGCCTTGCAGCCCCAGCACATGGGCACTCACTACAACGCCTCCAAGGGTGGGGTGGTGATGCTCACCAGGGCGCTTGCCCTGGAGCTGGCCGCCCATAAGATCCTGGTCAATACGGTGGCGCCGGGCGGCATAGCAACACCGGGGGTGGCGGCCGCCAACAAGCAGTTCAGCGAGGCTACCGGAGTGCCGGGCGACATACTGATGGAGGAGTTCAACAAACGTATACCCCTGCAGCACAGGGGAGAGCCTGATGACATCGCCAAGGTGGTGCTGTTCCTGGCCAGCGCCGCAGCCGACTACGTCACCGGCAGCTTCCTCCTGGTCGACGGCGGTTATCTGCTGTCATAGGCCCCGGGCGAGAGACGCCGGAGGGCGACGGAAGGGATATCTGTACGCCGGCAGCGACGAAATGTGCGATTGGGCTTTGCCCCAGCGGCCCTTGCCCCCGGTCAGGGGCGGTGGTCTTGGTCAAGCGCTTGCACACCCCAACCCGGCTGACATTAGACCGGGAACCACGGCAGAGAAGAGATGGCTGACGTGTCACGCTGCTTCCTGGGCATAGACATCGGGAACACCAGGTCGCGAGTAGTGCTGGTGCACGACTCGCGTATCGTGGCCAGGAGCCTGCTCCAGCGGTCGGCAAACGACGGCTTCCACCAAGTCGCGGACGCGGTTACCGACAGGGCGCGGTCGATGGTCAAGCGGCGAGGGCTCAGTGGCGACGACCTGGGTGGGGCGGGGGTGGGCTTCGGCGGGCCTGTTGACGCAGACAAGGGGGTCGCCCTGCGGTCGCACAACGCTCCAGGTTGGCGGAGAGCCCCCCTCAAGTCCGCCTTCGAGGACCGGCTGGGTGTACCTGTTCTGCTGGAGAACGATGCCAACGCCGCGGCGTGGGGCGAGTATGTTTGCAGCTACAGCAGCAGATACAGGCACGTGTTCTACATGACCATAAGCACGGGTGTCGGGGGTGGCATAATAGCGGACGGCAGGCTGTACAGGGGGCAGAAGGGGCTGAGCGGCGAGATAGGCCACGTGATTGTCCACCCGGACGGCCCTGAATGTGCCTGTGGAAACAGGGGCTGCCTGGAGTCACTGGTATCGGGGGCATCCATTGCCAGGAGGGTGGAGAGGGAGACCAGGATGGACACCCAACTGGCCGCGAGGCTGCGGCGTTTCGCAGACGGGGACGGCAGGGTGACCTCGAAAGGGCTTCATCAGGCTGCCCTTGAGAACGAGCCCTTTGCGCTGGCCGTGTGGCAGGACGTCGGCAGAGACCTGGCCTCCGGGCTGCGGACGGCCGTCCGTCTCCTCGATCCCGAGGCCATAGTGCTGGGCGGCGGGGTGGTGAAGGCGAGGCGCTTCTTCATGCCCGAAATGAAGAGGGTATTGGAGGAAGACGAGATGATCAGCCGCTTCTCGCGGCCCAGAATCCACTTCTCGCGGTTGGGCGACTTCTCAGTCGCCTACGGTGCAGCCATGCTCTGCGCCGATGCAGCACTAAGAGACTGAGCGATGGCATAGCATTGGTGGAGTGCCGCGTCCGCGGAACGTGAGCAGCAGAGGTAACAGCCGCGCCCAGCCTGGAGCCAACGGTGGGACTCGAACCCACGACCGGCGGTTTACGAAACCGCTGCTCTACCGCTGAGCTACGTTGGCGTTTGAAGCTAAATCGCTAATTTTGGGCGTTGTTTATGTTAAGAGTTGGCGTTAATTTGGCGTTAGAATTTTGAGACGTGCCTGACGGCAGTACCTCATCAAGCAGCGCCATAGCATCCTTGGTCATGCCATCGATTATATGCGAGTAGACGTCCATTGTGAAGGCCACCGATGTGGCCCAGCGCTTCGTTGCTTACCTTCGGCTTGACCCCTTGCAGCAGCATGAGGCTGGCACAGGTATGGCGTAGGTCGTGGAACCGCCCCCCTCGTAGGCTGACAGCATCGACTATCCGGCTGGAGGCATGATTCAGCACGCTCGGGTCAAGCGGCTTGCCCTCCACGCTGCCGAAGACAAGTCTGTCAAAGGTGAGCGGGTGTCCTTAATCCGCGGATTGGGGACTCTAGATTCAATCCGGTATTACGATATAATACTAGCCCAGCTCGTCTGGGCTAGAAGTTAACAAATGAGTCAAGTTTTGGTGGCAGGACCTAAAAAACCCCCTTTCCCCCACCACCGGGAGAAACGGGGGATTGTACGAACCATATACGCGACCGATAGCCAAGCGAGCGTGCCGCGCGACGGCAGTTGTGGCCAAGTTGCCACGGGTGTGAGGGACAAGCCTTCACTCCCCACAAGTGATGCAGTGGTGGCCA